>Ga0222419_100203_pt1 | contig 93516 bp, 69 predicted proteins | sample 1B20Ametagenome_FD_182474 | JGI IMG/M metagenome (GOLD analysis project Ga0222419, IMG submission 182474) | Enriched microbial communities from leaf-cutter ant dump, University of Wisconsin, Madison, United States - 1B20A (version 2) | ecosystem: Environmental > Terrestrial > Nest > Insects nest...
CTTTCTTGTGTTGGTAGTGTGGTAACTTCCATTCTACAAGAATTGGCGACTTTTTTGTGCTTATTTTTCCCATTTAACAAAACGGGGCTTCCAGTAGTCAGTTGTTACTGACTTTCTGGACAGCCCCAGTCCAGAAAGATAAAACTCTTTATCGCCACAGGGCGGGCACAGCCGTCGCAAATCAGGAAGCCGAAACCGGCTTAAGCGCCTCCGACCACGCCTGGAACGTTTGCAGCGCCTTACCCTGCTCAATGGCGTGCCGAGCCATGTACAGGCCTTCTTCAATCGAGCCTGCTTTTTGTCCGACCCACAGCCGCACGGCGCTGTTGAGCAGCACCATGTTCAAATACGGCAGTTCGGCTTCGCCGCGCAGGACAGCCAGTGTCGTCTCGGCTTGCAGCGCAGCGGTCCATTCGCATTCCGGCGTTTCGACCAGCAGCTCATACAGCTCGGGGTCGACGATGAACAGCTCGCTGACGCCATCGCGAATGACGTAGGTGCGCGTCCGCTTTTCCACGGACAAATCCTCTGAGCCTTCCATCCCTTGCACGACGATGCCGTTGGTTATGCCGATGTCGATCAGCAGTTGGCTGATTTTTTCAAAAACTGTGCCGTGAAATACGCCCATCGCCATATGGCGCGCGCCGGTGAAGCGCAGCAGCTTTTCGGCGGTGTTGAACACGGTGCGCAGCCCCAACTCCTGCCGGATCGTCCGCAGCTGACCAAGCGGCGGGCACCAGCTCTCCGTCGGAGCGAACAGGAAGCCCGTGCGGTCGGCTGCGGCCGTCAGCGCTTCGCGCGAGACGTCCAGCACGGGAATGTGCAGCGCCTCAAGCACATCGGTCAGCGTGACGCCCCATTTCGGCGGCAGGCTCGGGCTGCCGTGCAGTGTGGCCGGCAAGCCGCACGCGGCCAGCACAAATGCCGTCGGCAGCGTCGCAATAAACGACCTCGTCCGTCCATCGTAGGGGCCGGTGCAATCGAAGCTGTCGGCCACCGGATACTGAAAGCTGCGGGCGCGCAGCGCATCGGTGAAGGCGCGCAGCTCGTCGGACGATTCCATTTTGATCCGCTCGGCTACGAGAAAAGCCCCGATTTGCGCCGGCGTCGCCGCGCCGGCAACCATCGCTTCGGCTGCTTGCATCGCCTCTTCATACGTCAAATCTCGGGCGCCGCGTTTGCCGCGGCCGACTTCCTTAATTAATGATATCATCGTTTACGACCCCCCTGATTCTCATCCTGCAGAAGCTGATATACCTTAACGATGGAGGTAGCTACATCAACCAAACGTTTGCGTTCGTTCATCGCCTGCTTGCGCAAAAATTCGTAGGCTTCGGCTTCGGAAATACGCTTGATTTCGGCTAAAATCCGTTTGGCCTGATCGATCCATTTGCGCTCCTCCAGCCGCGACAGCAGCTGTTCGCGTTCCTGCTGCCACTGCGTGCGCCGGAAATAATGGTTGACGCCCAGCAGCAAGGCGCAGTGTACCTCCAAGGCGCTCATCGCCGGACCGATCAAGCCGTCGATCCCGGCGTCCATCCGGCATTCGTTGCTGGGAAAGGTGAGCTTGTCGCACCACCAGAAGATCGGCAGGCTGCGCTGGGCGAGCACGCGCACGCGCCACGGTTCGACCTGCTCGGGAGCGACGGACAAAAGAGCGGCATCGGCTTTGCCGATATGGAGGCCAAGTTCCTTGGGCGTTGTGGCGACATGGACGCGGAAGCCCAAATCGCGGAGCATCGCTACAGGGATGGATTCTGAATACATGATAGCAGAATCGGACCGCGAAGAGGAAGAAACGGAGGAAGCGGCTGCGCGAGACGATGCCCACTCGTCGATGAGTAGAAACGATTGTAACATGGCAAAACCCCCATCAATAAGTAAGCTGCATAATAATGTTAACTTTATGTTAGATATATGGCGTTTTCGCTGGATTTCTTCCTAAATATAGCATGGGTCCGCCCTTTTGTCGATGGAAATGATCGTGGGACGATAGTTTTGAAACTTTTTTATGTTATGTTTATTGACACAAAAGAAATCCCATACTATAATAACGATATGAACCACAGCAATTCGCTGACACAATGGGGTGTCAATCGAGGACGGCGATGAAGCCGCCCGGCAACTTTCACAAGCAGCATACAAGCAATATCCGAGATTTTGTTCATGATGTAAAACAATCTAACGCGCAGACCACAATGACGTGGCTGCCGTGGCAATGAGGCCGATGGATCGTTTCCGCTTTTTGTGCGGATGACGTCTGTCGGCTTTTTTCATTGCCGGGATTGGCGCGCAGCGCCGCAAGGCAAGCTGGGCTGCCGCAAGAAAGCCAAATAGAGAGAGCATCGCCAAACGGGTAGGAAACCAGGACACACGGCCAACAGCGCCGCACGAAAAGGAGAGGGTACACATGGTCGATCGGAAAGGATTTTTGCACAGCGGTCACAAAGGCTCGTTATTCAGCGCGTTCCTTTATTTTGACATGAGCTTTATGGTCTGGGTGCTGCTCGGGCCGCTGGCGGTTATCATCTCGGGCGAGTTTCAGCTCAATGCCGCGGAAAAAGCAAATCTCGTCGCGCTGCCGACATTGGGCGGCTCGGTGCTGCGCCTTGTGCTCGGATACTTGACGGACAAAATCGGGCCAAAGCGCACCGGGCAAATCGGTCTCGCGCTGACCTTGCTGCCGCTGCTTTGGGGCTGGCAGTTCGCCGACACGATGGGGGAGATGTATGTCGTCGCGCTGCTGCTTGGCGTTGCCGGAGCGAGTTTCGCCGCTGCGCTGCCGCTGGCCAGCAGTTGGTATCCGCCGCAATATCAGGGGTTGGCGATGGGCATTGCCGGAGCCGGCAACAGCGGCACGATCTTCGCCACGCTGTTTGCCAACCGGATCGCCCAGCATGCGGGCAGTTGGCATGTGGTGTTTGGCATAGCGATGATTCCGATTGCCGTCACGCTTGTGTTGTTTACGATCTTCGCCAAAGACAGCCCGAATAAGCCTGCGCCAAAGAAGCTAAGCGATTACGCCCGGGTTTTGAAGCAAAAGGATGCCTGGTTGTTCTGTATCTTCTACAGCGTAACGTTTGGCGGTTTTGTCGGCATGTCGACGTATCTGACGATTTTCTTCAATACGCAATACGGCTTGTCGCCGGTCAAAGCGGCCGATTTCACAACCTTGTGCGTTATTGGCGGCAGCTTCTTCCGTCCGATTGGCGGCTGGCTGGCCGACCGGATCGGCGGCATTCGGATGCTGATGGTGCTGTACGGCGTTGTCGGCCTGATGATGGCGGGCATCTCTGCGCTGCCGGCGCTGCCGCTGACGACGGCGCTGCTGTTCGTGGCGATGATGTCCCTGGGCATGGGCAACGGTTCGGTGTTCCAACTTGTGCCGCAGCGCTTCCGGCAGGAAATCGGCATTATCACCGGCATCGTCGGTGCGGCCGGCGGGCTTGGCGGCTACTTCCTGCCGAAGATTCTCGGCAACGTCAAGCTGACGACCGGCTCCTTCACGCCGGGTTTCCTGATTCTCAGCGGCATCGCCTTCGGCTGCATCGTGTTGATTGCGATTGTGCAAGGCCAATGGAAGCGCACCTGGATCGGCGAGGGCGGCAAGGTCAAAACCACCGCAGGCCTCGACGGCGTCAGCGCCTGATCGCTTGGCCGAAACCGGATGGCTGCGGCTGCGGCCGGCGAACGACAACGCCGGCCGGCTCCCGCGAGCTTGCGTAGACGGTTTGCTTGTACAGCCCGGCTTGACGGGCTGCACAGGCAAAGACGTTTACGACCACTCGTCTTTGGCAGTTCGCTTGCGAACTGTTCCAGCTCCATATCCCAACTTTTGTCACGCGGGGGCGCTGCAAGTTTCCGGCGCTCCCGGTGGCCCTTTTTTACCGGATGGGGTGTGGAAGATAAGGTCGACAGACAGCAGATAGACAATTTGGGAAGGGATGATGGGTATGGGAAGCAAGGAGAAGCTGGTACTGGTCGGTAACGGGATGGCCGGAGTGAACGCGGTCGAGCATTTGCTCAAGCTGGCGCCCGGCAAATATGAGGTGACGATTTTCGGCAGCGAGCCGCATCCGAACTACAACCGGATTTTGCTCTCTTATGTATTGGCCGGAGATTCCAAGGTGGACGACATTGTCATTCATCCGTTTGAATGGTACGAAACGAACGGCATTACTTTATATACAGGACAGACGATTACCGGCATCGACACGCAAGCGCAGACGGTCACAAGCAACAAAGGCATCACGGTCGCCTACGACAAGCTGATTCTGGCGACGGGCTCGAACCCGTTTATGCTGCCGCTGCCCGGCGCGGACAAGGAAGGCGTCATGGCGTACCGGACGATCCGCGATTGCGAAGTGATGATTGAAGCGGCGGGCAAATACAAGAAAGCCGTCGTGATCGGCGGCGGTTTGCTTGGTCTGGAAGCGGCGCGCGGCTTCCTCAATCTGGGGATGAAGGTCGACGTTGTGCACATTTGCGATACGATCATGGAGCGCCAGCTCGACCCAACGGCGTCGAAGCTGCTGCGCGAAGCGCTGGAGGCGCAGGGCATGAACTTCCTGCTCGCCAAGCAATCGGCGGAAATTATCGGCGACAAGCGCGTGACTGGGCTGAAATTCAAGGACGGCAGCGTAGCTGCGGCCGATTTGATCGTGATGGCGGTGGGCATTCGACCGAATGTCGAGCTGGCCAAGAAGGCCGGACTGGATTGCAATCCCGGCATCCTCGTCAACGACTATTTGCAAACGAGTATGCCGAACATCTATGCCGTCGGCGAGTGCGCGATGCATCGTGGTGTCGCTTACGGGCTGGTCGCTCCGCTTTATGAGCAAGGCGCAGTGCTGGCGAAACATCTGGCCGGTGTCGAAACCGGGCCGTATGAAGGTTCGATTGTGTATACGAAGCTGAAAGTGTCCGGCGTGGACGTATTTTCCGGCGGTCATTTCACCGAAAGCGAAGGCTGCAAAACGATCAAGGTGCTCGACGAGTTTTCCGGCATATACAAAAAGGTCGTCATCCGGGATAACCGCATCGTCGGCGCGGTCCTGTTCGGCGATACGGCCGACGGCACGCGGCTGATGCAAATGATTCGCGAAGGCACGGACATCAGCGGCATGGAGAAAACCGCGCTGCTGCGCGACGGTTCGGATAAAGGCGGCGCGGCTTCCGGCGTAGCGGAAATGAAAGACGACGCGATTATTTGCGGCTGCAACGGCGTGACGAAAGGTACGATTTGCTCGGCGATTCGCGAGCATGGGCTGACGACGGTCGAAGAGGTCAAAAACTGCACGACCGCTTCCCGCTCCTGCGGCGGCTGCAAGCCCTTGGTCAGCGACCTCCTGGCCTTCACGCTCGGGGACTCCTACGATAAAGCGGCGGCCAAGGAAACGATTTGCGGCTGTACGGACCGTACGCGCGACGAGGTGGTCGAAGCGATCCGCGGCAAAGGGCTGACGCATGTGCGCGAGGTGATGAACGTCCTGGGCTGGAACAATGAAGAGGGCTGCTCCAAGTGTCGTCCTGCGCTGAACTACTACCTCGGCATGGTCCATCCGGGCGTGTACAAGGACGACAGCACCTCGCGGTTTGTCAACGAGCGGATGCATGCCAACATTCAGAAGGACGGCACCTATTCCGTCGTGCCGCGGATGTACGGCGGCGTGACAAATCCGTCCGAATTGAAGCGCATCGCCGAGGTGGCGGAGAAGTTCAACGTGCCGACAGTCAAGCTGACAGGGGGGCAGCGGATCGATCTTTTGGGCGTGAAAAAAGAGGATTTGACCGCGATGTGGGAAGCGCTCGATATGCCGTCCGGCTATGCGTACGGCAAGGCGCTGCGCACGGTGAAGACCTGTGTCGGCGAGGAATATTGCCGCTTTGGCACCGGCGATTCGATGGGCGTCGGCATCGCGCTGGAGAAACGCTTTGAGCGGCTGAACACACCGGCTAAAGTGAAGATGGCCGTATCCGGCTGCCCGCGCAACTGCGCCGAGTCCGGCATCAAGGATTTGGGCGTCGTCTCCGTCGACGGCGGCTGGGAGCTGTACGCCGGCGGCAACGGCGGGGTGAGGGTGCGCGTCGGCGACCTGCTGACAACAGTAAAAACGGAAGCGGAGATCGTCGAATACACCGAAGCGTATTTGCAGTATTACCGCGAAACCGGCAAATACGGCGAGCGCACGAGCGAATGGGTGGGCCGTCTGGGCATCGAGCATGTGCGCGAAGTCGTCGGCGATCCCGAGCAGCGCAAAGCGTTGTGCGAGCGGATGGACCTGACGTTGTCTGCGACCAGGGACCCCTGGAAAGAAGCGATTGAAAGCGAAAAAATTCAAAAAGACTTGTATCAAGTCGTCGAGTTGAAATAGATCGATCACATTCGGGGAGGAGCGAGGAACATGAGCGTGAAGGAAGAGCAACTGGTATGGGTCAAGGCGGTAGCTTACGAGGAGTTGGCGGTGAACACGGGACGGACCGTTCGCTATTACGGGGAGGAGGTCGCGTTGTTCAAGCTCAGCAGCGGCAAGCTGCACGCGATTCAAAACCGCTGTCCGCACAAGGAGGGCGTGCTGGCGGAGGGCATCGTCTGCGACGAGCATGTGTTTTGCCCGCTGCACGACCGGAAAATTCATCTGCCGTCCGGCCTCGTGCAGCTGCCCGATACGGGTTGTGTCCAAACGTACACGACAAAGCTGGAGCACGGCGACGTCTATATCGGGTTTCCGAAAGCGCAGGAGCTGGCCGGCTAAAACGGCGAAAGACGAAAGATGAACGGAGACAAGCGGGAGGTGAGGAGCGGTGAAGACGCCCATGTTGACGGTGCCGGTAGCTTCCCACTGCTGTTTTTGCAGCATGCAGTGCGGCATGTTGGTGATGCCGAGCGACAAAGGACCGGGGATTGCGATCAAGCCAAGTCCCGATTTTCCGGTCGCGACCGGCAGGTTGTGCCAGAAGGGCTTAAACGCGCTGGCCCATGTGCAGCACGCGGAGCGGATTACGCAGCCGCTCGTGCGCGCCGGCTATTGGCAGCGGCTGTCGGCAGCCCGCGCGGCGGTGACGGCCGGACTACGGTGCGGCGGCGGAAGTACGGCGCTTGGCGCGCCGGCAGCGGAGCTGTCTGCGGCAAGTATCGAGCCCTCCGGCGCCGCGGCCGGCGACAAGTGGCAGTCGCTGGATTGGGGCGAGGCGATCGGCGGCATCGCCGCCCAGATCAAGGCGCTGCAGGCCGAATATGGCCGCGATGCGGTTGGCGTATACGGTGGCGGTTCCTTGACCAACGAGGTCAGCTACTTGCTCGGCAAATTTACCCGCGTTGCGCTGCGCTCCAAATATATCGATTATAACGGGCGCTATTGCATGTCGTCGGCTGCGGCGGCGAGCAACAAGGCGTTTGGCGTCGACCGGGGGATGACGATGCCGCTGGCGGAAATTCCGCAGACCAAATATATCATTTTGGCCGGGACGAACATTGCCGAATGCCAGCCGACGATGATTCCCTATATATTGGAAGCGAAAAAAAACGGAGCCGTCATCGTCACGATCGACCCGCGCAATACGATGACTTCCAAAAACGCCGACATTCACGTGCGCCTGCAGCCGGGTTTTGATTCCGTGTTCGTGAACGGTTTGTTGAACGTGATGGTGACGGAAAAGCTTTACGACGCCGCTTTCCTCGCGCAGCGTACAACGGGATTCGAGGAGTTGGCCGCAGCGGTCCGGCCGTTTACACCGGCGCGTGTCGAGGAGCTGACCGGCGTGCTGGAAGGTGTCGTGCGGACGATCGCCCGCGGCTTTGCCAAAGCGGAGAGCGGGATCGTACTGACGGCCCGCGGCTTGGAACAGCAGGTCAATGGTGTGGAGAATACGCAAAATTACATCAATCTTGCGTTGTTAACTGGTAAAATCGGGCGCAAAGGCTGCGGCTACGGAGCCGTCACCGGCCAAGCGAACGGGCAGGGCGGACGCGAGCATGGGCAAAAGGCCGACCAGTTGCCCGGCTACCGGCTGATTGAGAATGAAGCCGACCGCGCGTATGTCGCCGGCGTCTGGGGCATCGACCCTGCCGAGCTGCCCGGCAAGGGCGTATCGGCCTACGAGCTGCTGCAAAAGGTGGACGAAGGAGAAATTAAAGCGCTGATCGTGCTCGGCTCCAATCCGCTCGTCTCCAGTCCGAACAGCCGCATGGTCGAGCGGGCGCTGCAAAAGCTCAAGCTGCTGGTCGTCATCGACATGTTCGAGACGGAGACGGCCCGTTATGCGCATTGGCTGCTGCCCGGCTCCTCCTTTCTGGAAGGCGAGGGGACGTTGACAAACCTGGAGGGCAGGGTATTTCACCGGCCGCAGGTGCTGGCGCTGCCCGGCGACAGCAAGCTGGATTTTCACATCATCTGCGAGCTGGCGGCGGCGCTGGGCCGCGGCGCGTATTTTCAATATAACAGCATCGAAGAGGTATTTAACGAGCTGACGCGGGCGACGGCGGGCGGCAAAGCGGATTACAGCGGCATGACGTACGAGCGGCTGCAGCGCGACAAAGGCGTGTTCTGGCCTTGTCCTTCCGCCGACCATCCGGGCACGCCGCACATGTTCGAGCAAGCGTTCGCCCACCCGGATGGCAAAGCGCGGCTGTTTGGCATTATGCCGAAAATGCCGGCCGAGCCGATCGACCCCGACTATCCGTTCGTGCTGACGACAGGACGCGTCGGCAGTCATTACTTAAGCGGCGCGCAGACCCGGCGGACGGAAGGGCTGAATAAGAAAAATCCCGTGCCGGTCGCGGAAATTCATCCTTGGCTGGCCGGGCGGATCGGGCTTGGTCTTGACGGCAAAATCCGCATCACCAGCCGCAGGGGGTCGCTCGTCTTTCCCGTGAAGGTGACGGAGGGCATTCAGCCCCGCACGGTATTCGTGCCGTTCCATTGGGGCGAGGAGCTGTCGATCAACAAGCTGACGAACGGAGCGCTCGACCCGACGAGCCGGATGCCGGAATTTAAAATTTGCGCCGTGCGCATTGAGCGGGTTGCGGATTGAAAGCTGTAATTAAAGAAATAGCAAACCCGCCAACGAAGGTGACGCTGGCGGGTTCTTTGCATCCAAGGGCAGGTATGGTTCAACAACCTCAACAAGCTCAACAAGCAAGTGTGTCTACTGCAGCTGGCTTGGCCACAGCACATAGCTGCTGCGGTCGCGTTCGGCGCCAAGCCGCTGGAGCAGCTCGCGTTCGGGGGCGTCGGCAATGCGCACGCCGTTCCACGAATCGACGACGATTTTGCGCAGCGATTGAGAGCGCAGGAACAAGCGGAACATCGATTTTAATTGGTCCAGCGTCTGCTCGACGTTAGCTTCGCCGCAGGGAAGATGCGCGGGCGCGCTGGCCGGGATGTTGGGCGCAGCGGGTTCCGCTGCAGCCGTGCCTGCGTCTGAGCGCCGGAGGGGGGCGGCATCGTCCGCGGCAGCGAAGCCGGCGCCGGGACTCATGCTGTATATGCGCCGTCCGTTGTTTTCGATCCAATACAGCCAGCTTGCGCCTTGCGCTAGCAGGAAATTGCCGTTTTTGCGGGCGAAGGAAGCGCCTTTGAGCTGCGGCCACGGCACGATCAAGCCAAACGGATTGGCCGGGTCCAGCGCGGCAATCAGCTCGGGCTCGCCCAGGTTTGCGGTGGCGGCCTGTGGCCGGCGCAGCCGATCGAGGAACGGCTTGGATGCAAACTGCAAGATTTGCAGCTCGCGGATGAACAGGCCGCGGACGACGAGGCCCCACATCTCAAGCTGGCGCAGCGCCGGCAGGTGGGCGTCCCACGAATACGGCGAGTAGGCGTCGGCGACATCCTTGGTGACGATGCCGAAGCGGTCGAGCAGATGCCGCGTCCACAGCAGCGCCGCGGCTTCCCGGTCGTAAGCGGGGGCATCGGCGGTCTCCAGCGCGTACCAGCGGCCAAGGCCGGACTGAAACTTGTCGCCCTTGGGCGCGCTGCGTTTGGCTGTGGCGTGCAGGCGCAGCGGCGCGAACTGGTCGTTGGCGATGCGCCCGTCCCAGACCAGCGTCAGCAGCTCGTCGAGCAGCGCGGACGGCGGCTTGCTGGCCTCCAGGCTGAGCCGGCTCAAGAAGCTGGCGCCTTTGCCGCGGATCAGCTCAAGCAGCGCCGGGCAGGAGGGCGGCTGCTGCGCCGCCCGCTCCAGACAAGGAGCGAGCAGCAGCTTGCCGTCGGGCGAGTCCTGGAGGAAGAAGGCGATGCGGCCTTCTTTCTCGTCCGGCTCCTGGCGACCGACCCATACCAGCTCGCCGGAGGCGCAGAGCAGGTCGAGTTCCTGCTTGCGGTAGCCGGTCTGCCGCGCCGGAAGCAGCACCGTTTCCCACAGGGAAACGGGCAGGAACAGCCCTTCCAGACTGCGCAGCGCCTCGCGCAGTCCGTCAGCTCCGGCTGCGCTGCCGCGGCCGAGCTGCTCGCGCAGCGGCATGCTGCGCCAGTAGTCGAGCGGCGATACCGCGTCTTCGGCCCGCCTGTACGCTTCGAGCGACATGCGGATCAGCCGCGAGGCGATTTGGCTGCTCGTCCACAGCTCCTCGGCCGCGCTGGCGGCGAACGGCGCCGGCTGCACGGCGCCCGCTTCGGCGGCTGTACGAATCCAGCCGCTGGCGGTCGCCGCGTCGAGCCCGTACCGCTCGGCCAGCGCGGCCGCGGTGAATGATAGCACGCGGTCGGCATACCGCTGCCAGATAAAGTTTTGGGCGAACGCGGAAGCGCCCAAATCGGCGTAGAGCTCGCGCTCATCGCTGCAAATGTAACGCGTTTCGCCGCCGAGCGTGACGGCCTGCGCCCGGCGGTCGCTCGTTAGCGCCGCCAGCCAGCCGTCGAGCTGCGGCGCGGGGATCGCGCGTTCCAACTCGCTGCGCGAGCTGTCGCCTTGCTCCTTGAGCAGCCGTAGCAAGCTGTCCGGCCCGGCGGGGGCAGCTGCGTGCTGGGTGGGGGCTCCGCGCTCGAGCCGGGCGGCCTCGGCGGCCAGCACCTGCGGGTCGATCGCTTGCCGCACCGCCTCCGGGCCGAATACTTCCGCTGCCAGCTGCCGGCTGAACCCGACGAGCTCCAGCTGCAGGTCGCGGGGCAGCGCGTCGGATTCGTACAGCTTCGTTTGCACGTAGTCGGCCTGGAACGCTGCCGCCAGCGGCGAAGGGTACAAGCTGTGCCGCACGGCAAACGTCAGCTTGCCCGCAGCGGTGTCGGCGAGCAGCGCGCGCAGGCGGGCGGCGTCAAGCTGCTGCTCCAGGCATTCGCGCACGGCCTCTTGCAGCAGCGGAAAGCGCTCTTTGTAGGGAAGAGACGCCTTGAGCAGCTCTTCGCTGCGCATGCGTTTTTTCCACGCAGGCATCCGCTCGAAGCTGCGGGAGAGCAGCAGCGACGTTTCGGCGAGCCGCGAGAAAGCCGCAGCGAACATCGGCGATCCGGCGACCGCTTCGCTGAGCAGTTGTTCGGCTTCGTCGGCGCGCAATGCGATCAGCTCCTGCGTGACGGCGGCGATCTGCGCGCTTCCTTGCAGCCGCAGCACGATTTCGATGCCGTTGTCTTTGGCATTCGTATACAGCGGCGTCCAGCTTTGCAAACGCAGCTTGCTTTCGAGCGCGAGCAGCCAGGCGTGGTTCAGCTTGCGGCCGAACAGGCTGTGCAGGATAATGTGCGTCTGCCCGTGTTCGTCGGCAAAGCTTTCCAGCACGACGGTCCGGTCCGTCGGCACCGCATGCGCCGCCATTTGGCTGCGCACAAAGGCGATAAGCTGGCCGCCGGCTTCCGCGTCCATAAAGCAGTTGGTCATCAGCCAGGCCAGCGCAGCGGCGTCTCTGGCGGTGCGCCCGGCGTCTGCCGGTTCGCCTGCTGCTGGTTCGTTCGCTTGTTCGTCCGCAGCCCAGCTTGCCTTCGCATGCCGACTCATGCCCGCGTTGTTGTCGGCGCTGCTGCCAAGGACGCTGTTGGCGTCGGTACCGCAGCTTGCGTTTGCCGTCGTTGCCGAGTTCGTGTCCGTTCCCGTTTTTGCTTTTCGCTCCGTCCCGCAGCTTGCGTTCGAACTTTCAGCTTCATCCATATGGATATCGGTGTACATACCGGTGCCGCTATCTGCGGTTGTATCCGCTTTGCGGGCCATACTGCCGCTTGCATCGCCGTCAGGGCCGGCGTTTGCCGCCGCATCCGTTCCCGCTGCTTTGCTTGGGAAGTTGTCCTGCAGCCGTTCGCTCAGCTCGCGCCACAGCCGTCCGGTTTCCGCGCCAAGCGCGAACGAGCGCCCGCCCGCTTCGCCGCGCCAGAACGGAATTTCGCTGTAGCGGTTTTCCGACTCGCTGACATAAATCCGCTCAGGGCGAATGCGGACGATCCGCCAGGAAGAGGTGCCGAGCTGAAAGACGTCGCCGACGGACGATTCGTGGACGAATTCTTCGTCCAGCTCGCCGAGGCGCAGCCCGGTTTCGTTGTGGTGCACGGGGTAGGCCGTGCTCTGCGGAATCGTGCCGGCGCCGGTCAGGGCGGCGACGGCTGTGACCGGCAGCGCTTGCAGACGGCCGCTGTCGCGATCCCAGGCGATGAGCGGGCGCACGAACGGATACAAGCCGGAGAGCACATCCAGCATCGCCGTTACCCTTTCGCGCGGCATGGCGCGAAAGCTGTCGCTTTGCCCGAGCAGCCGCAGGAGCTCGGGCAACGTCCATGCGTCGCCGCCGGCCAGCATGGCGACGATCTGCTGCGCGAGCACATCGAGGCCACCCTGCGGCACGCGGATGGCCTCGATGTCGCGAGCGGCGATGCGCCGGCCGAGCACCGCCAGCTCGGGCAGGAAGCTGCGGCTGCGGGCCAGCAGCACGCCGCGGCTGACGCCGCCGACGGAGTGGCCGGCGCGGCCGACGCGCTGGATGCCGGCAGCGGCGCTTTGCGGGGAGTCGATCTGGATGACCAGATCGACATGCCCGACGTCGATGCCAAGCTCCAGCGACGAGGTGGCGACGAGGCAGCGCAGCTCGCCGGCTTTCAGCAGCCGCTCGACCTCCAGCCGCTTCTCCCGCGCGACGCTCCCGTGGTGGCTGCGCGCCAGTTCATAGCCGGCATGGTCGTTGAGCCGCAATGTCAGCCGCTCGCACAGCCGGCGGCTGTTCACGAACACAAGCGCCGCTTTGCAATCCTCCATCAACTGGAGGATGCGCTGCACCAGCGGCGTCCAAATCGCCTCGCGATCGGCGCCGAAGCCGGGGCGAGCCGGCTCGGGCACGGTCAGCAGCAGGTCGTAGCGCTTGTCCGCAGTGCTTTCGACGATGCCGACCGGCCGCGGTTGGCCGTCTGCCCAGCCGCCGAGGTAACGCGCCACGCGCTCGATCGGCTTTTGCGTCGCCGACACGCCGATGCGCTGCGCCGGACGTCCGCACCAGGCGTCCAGCCGCTCCAAGGTCAGCGACAGATGCATGCCGCGCTTGTCGGCGGCCAATTCGTGGATTTCATCGACCACAACCTGCCGGACCGTTCGCAGCATCAGTCGCGCCCGCGGCGAAGTCAGCAGCAAATACAGCGACTCTGGCGTTGTCACCAGCACATCGGGCGGGGATTTAAGCATCGAAGCCCGCGTGCTTTGCGATGTGTCGCCTGTACGGACGCCAACGGCGATGCCCGGCCAGGGAGCGGCGTTTCCGTCTGCTACGCTGCTGCCCGCATCTTCGGGGGAAATCTCCGTAGATGGGCCTTGCCGCCGCTGGTTGTCGGTCATTGCCTCGCGACCGTGCGTTGGGTCGCCGGGCAGACCGGTTTCCGCGGCTGTCTCGTTTAAGGAGCGCCCTTGCCCGGCCATATCGGCCGCTCCTGCGCACGATGTTTGCAGTTCGGCTTCCTCGGCAATCTCCTTCATGAAGCCGAGCAGGTGATGGTGGATATCGTTATTTAAAGCTTTCAGCGGCGTGACGACGAGCACGCGCACTCCAGCAGCGTAGTTCTCCATATCACTACGTTTGTTCCGCACAACGGCATCCAGGCAGGGGAGCAGCGCCGCAAGCGTTTTGCCTGACCCGGTTGGTGAGGAAATCAAGGTGTGCCCGCCCTTGGCAATTTGCACCCAAGCTTGCTGCTGCACCCCGGTCGGCCGGCCAAACCGCTTGGCGAACCAGCCGCTGAGCACGCTGTCAAATCCGAAATCCGCTGCGTTTTTTTCCTGCATGGTCAACCCTCTTTCCGGTTGTTCTTGTCTTCAACATAGCATAACGCCCAGCGGCTCGCCAGTTGCGTGTCATCCAACCGGCCAACTCGTGTTTGCGGGAACGCGCGCTCTTGCTTCCAAGCGAAGCGGCCAACTTGCGCCGCTGCAGCCGGCCACACCCGCTCGGCAATCGCGGCCGCGGCCCGCCGATGCCTGCGCCGCCCCGGGAACCCGCGCCCAGCTTGCGTTTGGCCGTTTTTGGCCCCGCAATTGGAGCGCCAAAAGTGGAAGGTAGGTCTTACAAAATCTTGTTGATTTATGTCGAAAATAGTCGAATTTATATTTACAGTGTAAACATTAACAAAAAATGCATCATTGAAGAAGGAAATTGTCGGTTCTTGGTGAATAACTCCTAGTAACACTACGGCATTCAGGAGAAAAGGTAGGATCGGATGGAGAAAACACACTTTTTTAAAAATGTGCTAAGCTCAGATTCGATTGCGGAATCGCTGGAACACTTACGCGGCTTCTCCAAATCATTTTTGGGCAGTGAGCAGATTTGTGTACTCTTGTGGAACAAAAAGCACGGAAGCGATCAGTTGGATGTCTACAACACGACGCTTTCCGATGCCGAATTGACGAGGTTGAAGCGTATCGCGCTGCACACGGACCTGTTCGCAACGATTCCCGAAGGCGACAACCTCGTATCCGCCATTTCTCTGGAGTTTGCCGATTCCTCCTTCAAGGCGATTTTTGCGTTCCGCCTGCTCAGCGATACATGCAGCGGCACGTTGGCCTTTTGCTTCGAGGAACCGGCGCAGCCTCCCGAGGACGCCTTGGAAGTGTGCAACCTGATCCGGCTGCATATGGAGCATCTGATCGAAAAGATTCATTTTCGAAGGCAACTCTTGCAGCTCAAAACGTATGAAAATTTAGTCAATACGCTGCGGATCAAAGACGCTTTTACCGTGAACCACTGCTACAACGTCTCGTTTTACTCCGCGCTGTTGGGCAACCGGCTCGAGCTGCCGTTTCCGATTATGGAACAGTTGAAGATAGCCTCCTTGCTGCACGATATCGGCAAGCTGGCGATTCCCGACAGCATTTTGCTCAAGCCGGACAAGCTGACCAACGAGGAATTTCAGGTGATCAAAAAGCACCCGATGCTTGGTTACGAACTGCTCAAGGAATACCCCGACGTCGAACCGATGCTGCCGGTCGTTCGCTGGCATCACGAGCGGATGGACGGTCTGGGATATCCCGACGGACTCGCCGGCGAGCAAATTCCGCTGCAGGTGCGCATTGTAAGCTTGGCCGATGCCTTCGACGCGATGACGTCGACCCGGGTTTACCGCTCCTCATTAAGCATTGAAGAGGTGAAAGAACAGATGCTGATGCATGCAGGGACTCAATTCGATGAGACCTTGATCCATGCATTCATGGATGTACTGAATGAGCAGAAAAAGATGAAGCTGCTCCAATCGTTTGAATGAAAGGTGGATCATAAATAGTGAAGAAACGCATTTTACTCGTAGACGATGAACCGCACAACCTGGAGATCTTACGCATTTTTCTAAGATCGTTAAACTACGATATTTACGAGGCCGAATGCGGAGAACAAGCTTTGCTTATGGTGGATCAAGTACACCCGGACGTCATCTTGCTCGATGTGATGATGCCCGATCTTTCAGGCTTTATTGTGGCCAAACGCTGGCGGGAACGCTCCGACTTCCACATTCCGATCATCTTCCTCTCGGCCAAAGTGCAAAAAGAGGACATGATGCTCGGTTTGCAGCTCGGCGCGACCGATTACCTGACCAAGCCGTTTGATCTCGATTTATTGGAGAAAAAAGTTTCCATTGTGCTCGAACACCGCGCCAAGCTGCAGGAGCTGCAGAAGGAGAACGCGCATCTGTCCGCGCTCGCGTATATCGATTCGTTAACCGGTTTATATAATCGCACCTATTTGACCCGCGTCGAGCAGCTTGCCGCAACCGGCCAAGGCCGCAGCTTTGCCAAGGCGATGATGGTCGACGTGGACCATTTTAAAGACATCAACGACAATTTCGGCCATCTGGTCGGCGATCTTGTGCTGAAGGAAACATCCCGCGTCATTTTATCCCATATTGATATTCATCAAGACCTTGCCTTTCGTTACGGAGGGGACGAGTTTTTAGTGCTGCTCGGAAAAGGAGACGATGCCCTGCAACTGGCTCAGGCGATTTTGCAGGATATTACAGGGCTTGCCATTCAAACCAACTGCGATCAACCGGTGCGCGCCACGGTGAGCATCGGTTTGTCGACGGAGGCGCCGCAGCCGGATTTGGCTGCCGTGATCGCCGGTGCAGATAACGCTCTGTACAGCGCCAAGCACCACGGACGAAACCGGGTATTCGGATGTTAACCTATGAGGAAAAAGAGGGTGGAGCCATGCAGCTGAAGAGCTATCAGAAACTGTTTCATATGACGAAGGTTATCAACTCCAAATTCGAGCTGTCGGAAATTTTGCAGGTGCTCGTCGAAGCGATTGCCAGCGAAATCGCGCAGGCCGATCTCGTCGGCTTTTTCCTGAAGCAGGAGAACGGCACATTCCGCGGATACAAGGGCAACAAGCTGCCCGTCGACATCACGGAACTGATCATTGACCCGGAGACGGACGCTTTCGTGCGCGATATTCTCAATTCCGGCGAGCTGGACTACATTCCCGATACGAGTCTGGACCTGCGTCCTGATCAGGGGAAGGTGCAGTTGCTGAAAATTCAATCGTTGCTCGGCATTCCGGTCATCGTCGAAGATGACGTGTTCGGGCTTGTTTTCGTGCACGATTTCGGCAAATCGATGCGAGTGACCGAAGAGCAGATCAAGGTGACGGAAGCGTTCGTCATTATGGCCAGCGTGGCGATTCGCAATTTCCAGATGTTCGAGCAGCGGCAGCTTCTGCTGGAGCGCCAGCAGTTGCTTTTGGATGCGACAAACGCCTTGTCCAACTCGTTTTCGGTCGGCGAAGTGTTGAAGACCTGTTTTGCATACATGAAAAAAGCCGCGGGCTCGCGCGATGTGAGCACCTATTTGTATAACGAAAAAGAGCGGGCGCTGTATCCGTTTCACATTTCCTCGGAAAACGTGCCCGAGCCGGAATGGCGAGAGAAACACCGCCGCAGCATCAATCTGAGCATTGATGTCGACCGGCTGTTCTATGAGGTCATTGTTTATAAAAAAGCCATCGCGATCACCGATGTGCATGCCGATCCGCGGCCGAACCACGAAGCGCTGCGCAGCTTCGACATTCAAAGCTTGCTGGCGATCCCGCTGGTCGCCAAGGGCGGCGTGTTTGGTGCGATGGTCATTCCTTCGATCGGCGTTCCGCGCACGTATACGGAAAGCGAAATCGAATTTTGCCAATCGATCGCCGATGTCAGCGCCACGGCGCTGTCGAACGTCATGCATACGGAAAATCTCGACAACATGGTCAAAGAGCGCACATTGGAGCTGCAGCAAGCCAACTTCAAGCTCGAAGGGCTGGTCAAGGAACTGGAGCAGCTAAACGAGCTGAAAAATGACTTCATCGCGTCGTTATCGCATGAATTGCGGACGCCGATTACGGCGATCAAAGGCTCGGTCGATATTTTGAAAAAAGGCATCCTCGGCGAGCTGAATGCCGCGCAGCTGGACCTGATGGACACGTCGAACAAGGCGATCGAGCGACTGCTCAATCAGGTGAACGAGCTGCTGGATTTCGCCAAGCTGGAAAGCGGGCGCTTCGAGCTTAACGAAAGCATTGCCGAGCTGGACGACATTCTGATCGAAGCGTCGCAGATCATGGAGCCGCTGATCGAGAAAAAGCACCAGATCTTGCAGCTGGAAAGCGCGGGCGATGTGACGCTCAAGGCCGATCACCAGCGGATGCTGCAAATTTTGCTCAATCTGATTTCCAACGCCAACAAGTTTACGCCCGAAAACGGCAAAATTACGATTCGCTGCGTGGTGCGGGAGTCCGGCCTTGTCGTGGAAATTCAGGATACAGGCATGGGCATACCGCAGGAAAAACAAAAATATATATTTACTAAGTTCTATCAAGTTAATAATCAGTTGAAAGGGACCGGTCTGGGGCTGGCGATTTCCAAGCAGCTGATCGAGCTGCATGGAGGGCGCATCTGGTTTGAAAGCCAGGAGGCCCAAGGCTCGTTGTTTGCTTTCACGCTGCCAAAAGAGAGGTTGGTGGAGCATGCGGGCGATTGAAGCGGCGCTGCGTGGACTCAGCGCTCAAGGTATCCGGTACGTCTTTGGCATTCCGGCGGGCTCGATTAACGCGTTATACGATGCCCTGCTGGATATGCCGGAATTGCAGCCGATTGTCGTGAAGCATGAAACGAGCGCAGGGTACATGGCCTCGGCCTACACCCGCATTACGGGCATTCCCTCCATCTGCGTTGGCTCCAGCGGGCCGGGCGCCACAAATCTGGTAACACCGGCAGCGCACGCCTGGCGTGAGAAACTGCCGGTGTTATTCATCACCGGGGCGGTGCCGACGTCGAAGTTCGGCAAGGGCGGGGCGCAGGAGCTGAACGCCGAGCCGATCTTTGCGCCGGTGACGAAGCTCAGCACGACGGTGCTGGACGCTGCGCGATTGCCGCAGATCATTGCCGAAGCGCTGCATCTGGCCAGGAGCGGCATCCCCGGTCCGGTGCACGTCGCCATCCCGATCGATATCCAGATGACGGATATCGGCGAAACAGCGGCGGCGGCGTTCCCGCACCTGCCGCCTGCGGTCTCGCAAGCGCCCGACCCGGCGCTTGTCGTCGAAGCCGGCCGGCTTGTGCTGACGGCCGGCGAGCGGGGCGCCCTGCTGCTCGGGCATGGCGCCAAATCGGCCGCGGCCGCGGTGCGGCGGCTCGCGGAGACGACCGGGTGGCCGGTAGCCACGACGCCGCGCGGCAAAGGCGCGTTCCCGGAGGACCACCCGCTGTCGCTTGGCGTTTACGGCCTGGCCGGCAACGCCCAAGCCATGGAGCACCTGGGCGGGCCTGGGCCCGAGGTGCTCCTGGCGATCGGCACCAGCCTCGGCGAGCTGGCGACGGGCAACTGGGCCCCGGAGCTGGTGCGGGGCAAGCAACTGATCCATATCGATTATGACGTCGCGGAGTTCGATAAAATATATACGGCCGCGCTCAACTTGTGCGGCGATGCCCGGCAGTGCGTGGAAGCGCTGCTGGATGTGATCAAGCCGGTGGAGGACGGCGATTGGCCGCTGGTCGCCGACCAGTCGGCGGCGGCGCTGGAGGAGCAAGCGCCCCAGTGGAACACGCAACAGGCGATTTGCAAGATCGGTGCGTTTGCGCCGGATAACGCCCGCTTTTATGTAGATATCGGGGAATTTATGACATATTCCATTCAAAACCTGCGTGTTCGCGAAACGCAGGATTTTGATATCGACATTAATTTTGGTGCGATGGGTTCGGGGATCGGCGGCGCCTTGGGCGCGCAACTGGCTGAACCGGACCGCCCGGTTATTTGCATCACGGGCGACGGCTGCTTTTTCATGCATGGCATGGAGGTGCTGACGGCAAAGGAATACGGCTTGCCCGTGCTGTTTTTCGTCATCAACAACGCCCGGCTTGGCATGGTGTACCACGGCCATATGCTGCAATACAAGCGCTGCCTGGACGATTTCTCGCAAAATCGCGTCAACATTGGCGCGCTGGCGGCGACGCTTGGCTTGCGTTATGCGCAGGTTGCCTCGCACGAGCAGTTCGAGGCCGAGCATATGGCAAGCTGGCTGGCGCACCGCGAGCCGATGGTCGTGGAAATCGTCGTCGATGGCAAGGAAGTGCCGCCGATGGGCGAGCGCGTCAAGTTTTTGCAGGGCGCGACCTATTGAAGTTTGCCGGCCGCTGACTGGTTGCCGCACTGAACGTGCAGCCGCCACCGTCCGCATCTGACGCGAATCAACGTGAAAACCCTCTCTACTTCCCCTTTGCGGGGAAGCGGAGAGGGTTTTTGTGCGTGGGGCCGTTACGTCGTTTCGGACTCCGGCAGGCGGTGTCCCGGCCCGTGGCCAGGACCATGCCCGAAACCATGCCCCGGTCCCGGCCCGTGTCCGCCGTGTCCACCGTGCCAGCCGCCATGCCAACCGCCGTGCGGGCCATGCCAGCCCCCGTGCCAGCCGCCGTAGGGCAATGGAAGGGGCAGCGGCAGCGGGACGGGCACCGGGTACAGGTCGGTTTGCGGATACGGGTAAGGATAGGGATAAGGGTAAGGATACGGATAATTCGGATCAATATAAGCCATGTAACATCTCCTCCTTGATTTCTATACACCAGCCTATGTGCGGCAAGGAAAAATGGATGCTTGCCCATCAAGGGCCGGTGAAAAATGGGCGCTTGCCCAGCCCCGGCTCCTTGGCGACGAAATAAGTGAATATTTGACATGATCTAGGTAATATCGCTCCTTATGTTTCCAATGCGCGCAAAGTATAATAGGCGGAGCTTTATATTTTGACTCTGGAGGGAGCTTGGCAATGAGCTGGACCGTGCAGGAAACGAGATTCAATCAAGAGCAAATTACGACAAACGGCAATAAGTTTATGATCGGCAACGGGGCTCTGGGGTATCGAGGAACACTGGAGGAGTTTTCCAAGGATCAGCTCACGGCAACGACGATTGCCGGTCTGTACGATAAGGTAGGCGATCAATGGCGCGAGCCGGTGAATGCGCCGAACGGTCTGGCGACGAAGGTGTATGCGAACGGCCAGCTGCTCAGCGCGTTGGAGACGGAGCCGGTTGCGCATGCGCAGGAACTTGACATCCGTCATGCCAAGCATCGCCGTGAGACGGTATTTGCCATCGACGGCGGCGGTACGGTTACGCTGCAGGCCGAGCGTTTTGTCAGCATGGACCAGCTCAATCTGATCGCAGCCCGGTTCAGCGTGACTTGCTCGCAGCCGAGCTCGATCGTCGTGGAAACCGGCATTGACGGCGATGTGTGGGATATCAACGGCCCGCATTTGGAGCAGTACCAAAGCGCTGTGGAAGGCGCGGCAATCGTGCTGCAAGCGATGGCGCACGAGTTGCGCCAGCCGGTCGTTGTGGCGGAAACGTTGGCCGCCGGCAGCGGACAGCAGGTCGTGCTGCAAACGGACCAAACGATCATGCGCCAGCTTGCGCTGGAATGCGAAGCCGGCGTGACCTATACCTTCTATAAATATGTGGCGATCGCCACCGGCCAATCCGCGGCCGATCCTGTGCAGGCGGCGGTTGCCGTTGCGGTCGGCGCGCTGGCTGCCGGTTACGAGGCGCTGCTCGCCCAACACGCTGCGCATTGGGAGCACAAATGGGCGCTTGCCGACGTTGTGATCGAAGGGGATGACGAAGCGCAGTTTGCTTTGCGTTACAGTTTGTATCAACTGTTGATCATCGCTCCGAGCGAATCGGAGAAGGTGTCGATTCCGGCGCGTGGTTTGTCGGGACAGGTGTACAAGGGCGCGGTTTTTTGGGACACGGAAATGTTCATGTTGCCGTTTTTCCTGCATACCGATCCGCAGGTGGCGCGCAATCTGATGATGTACCGCGTGCATACGCTTGATGGAGCGCGGCGGAAAGCGGCGGAATACGGCTACAAGGGTGCCTTTTATGCCTGGGAAAGCCAGGATACGGGCGATGACGCCTGCACGCTGTTCAACATTACCGACGTGTTCACGAATCGTCCGATGCGCACGTATTTCCGCGACAAGCAGGTGCATATCAGCGCCGACGTCGCCAACGGCATTTGGCAGTATTACGCGAGCACGGGCGACGACAGCATCCTGCTCGACGGCGGCGCCGAAGTGATGATGGAATGCGCTCGCTTCTTCTACTCGTATGCCTACTACAAAATGGACAAAAAGCGCTTCGAAATTCTCGACGCCACCGGGCCTGACGAATATCACGAGCGCATCAACAATAACGTGTTTACGAACTATATGGTCGAGCAGACGATTTCCGGCACGCTGGAGATGCTGGCGCTGCTGCAGGACAAACACCCGGAAGCGTTCCGCTTGCTGGTTGGCAAGCTCGACTATGAAGCCGATATCGATCAGTTGCAGGCGATGTTGGCCCAACTGTATGTGCCGAAGCCGCACCCGCAGTCGCAGGTGATCGAGCAATTCGACGGGTATTTCGCGCTGGAGGACGTTTCGCTGGAGGCATTGAAGTCGCGGATTATCAACCGCAACGAATATTTGGGCGGCGGCAGCGGCCTGGCGACGACGACACAGATTTTGAAGCAAGCCGACGCGATTCTCGCTTTGTTTATGCTTGGCGACCGCTTCTCCCGAGAAGTGAAGAAAGCGAACTGGGATTTCTACGAGCCGCGCACAGAGCACGGTTCCAGCTTGAGCCCATGCGTGTACGCGCTGATTGCGGCCGATATTGGCTACAGCGAATACGCCTATCGTTATTTCATGAAGACGGCCACGATCGATCTGACCGGCAACTCCAAGCAATACGTCGGTACATTGTATATCGGCGGCACGCATCCGGCGGCCAATGGCGGCGCGTGGATGGCGGCGGTGCAAGGTTTCGCCGGCGTGCGCATCGGCTCCGGTGTGGTGAAGTTGTCCCCGGCGCTGCCGCAGAAGTGGAACGCGATGCAGTTCAACGTGCAGGTGCAGGGCCAGCAGTTCCGCGTGGCCGTCACCAAGTCGGAGGTGCGGATCACCTCCGCGGAAACGAACCGCGCAGCGCAGCTGTTCAGCATCGGCGGTGCCGAGGTGGTTTGCGAAGCCGGTCAAACCGTTGTACAGGCGTATTAGGCCCGGATGGCGGTCCGCGTGGTGCCGGAGGTTGAGTTGACGCCAATTGTGCGGATGTCTCGACCGCGGCTTGTTCAAAACCGCATGCAGGGAAAGCCGCTTGGTTTCGGCTCGCCAGAACCCGGCGGCGGTCGCGTACGGCTACCATACTTTTAGGAAAAGGGAGAATCGTAAGATGGCAAAAGTGGCAGACAAATATTTGAAGGTCGACCCGTGGGGCGTGATTGAAGAAGGATTCGACCGCGAGCGGAACCGGGTGTCCGAATCGATTTTCTCGCTGGGCAATGAATATATGGGCGTTCGCGGTTACGCGGACGAAGGATATAGCGGCGATAGCATGGTCGGCAGCTATTTTAACGGCTTGTACGATGAAACGCATCACCCCGCGCATTATAAAGGTATCGTCAAGCGGGTCCGTTTTATGGTCAACGCCGCCGATTGGCTGTATACCCGGCTGACTGTCGACGGGGAGCAGTTGGATCTGGCGACAAGCCGGATCAGCGGTTTTGTGCGCAAGCTGGATTTCAAAAGCGGTACGGTCAGCCGCGAGTTCGTCTGGCAGCTGGCCGGCGGCCAATCGCTTAAGGTGAGCTTTGAGCGTTTCGTCGGCATGACGAATACGAATGTCGGCTGTCAGCGGGTGACGCTGGAATCGATCGACTTCGCCGGCGAGGTGCAAGTCCGTTCCGGTCTCGATTTCTCGCCGATTCACGAGGCGCAGCACCAGAACCTGTGGACGACGCTGCAAAAAGGCGTGCAAGGCGGCGTGGCCGCCATCATGTCCAAGACGAAAAACACCGACAACCGCCTGTTCGCCAGCTTTGCGCTGCATACGGCGGCGCCGCTTGCGACGTTTGAAGACGAGCAGTTGATCGGGTATGCGTTCACGCTGCAGCTTGCGCCGGGCCAATCGGTCGGCTTCGACAAGGTCGCTTTCAACTACGCGGAAAAAGATGCATCCGTCGCTGCGGCCGAGCTGTGGGCCAAAGGACTGGATCTCGCCGCCGCCAACGTCAAGCTGAGCTACGACGAGCTGCTGGCCGATCAAAAGGCGTACTGGACGAACGTCTGGGAAACGACCGACATTACGATTGAAGGCGATCCCGAGAACCAGCAGGGCATTCGTTTCTGCGTGTTCCAGCTGTATCAAACGTACCACGGCGACAATCCGGGCCTGAACGTCGGCGCCAAAGGGCTGACCGGCGAAGCTTACGGCGGCCACGCGTTCTGGGATACCGAGTCGTATTGCTTGCCGTTTTATTTGTTCAACAACCCGAAAGCGGCCAAAAGCTTGCTGGAGTTCCGCTACAAATCGCTGGCTGCGGCCATCGAGCGCGGCACGGACGTCGACTGCGCAGGCGCTTTTTATCCGATTGCGACCATCGACGGCACGGAAAGCTGCAACCTGTGGCAGCACTCCAACCTGCAGCTGCATGTCGGCACAGCGATTTCCTACGGCATCTGGCATTACGATAAAATCATCGGCGACAAGGAATTTATTCAGACAAAGGGCATCGAAATGCTGCTGCAAATCAGCCGTTTCTACGCCAGCCGCGGCCAGTGGGGCCAACGTTCGGGCAAATTCGGCTACTACGGCGTCATGGGCCCCGACGAGTTCCAATTGATGGTCAACAACAACTGCTACATTAACTACATGGCGAAAAAGCTGTTCGAATACACGCTGGAAGTGGTCGGCGAAATGAAAGCCGAGGCTACCGAGGCGTATGCAAGCGTAGCGGCCAAGGTTGGCGTCACCGACGAGGAACTGGCCAACTGGCAGCATCTGGCCGACCATATGGCGATTCCTTATGAAGCGGAGACGGGGATTTATGAGGAACATGACGGCTTCTTCGATATGCCGCATATCGACATTCACTCGATCCCGGTCACGGATTTCCCGCTGTATTCCAACTGGTCGTATGACCGCTTGTACCGTTATGACATGATCAAGCAGCCGGACGTGCTGATGTTCATGTTCCTGTACAATCAGGAGTTCACCCGCGATGCAAAAGCGGCCAACTACAACTACTACGAGCCAAGAACGATTCACGAGTCGTCGCTGTCGCCGTCGATTCATTCGATCATCGCCTCGGAAATCGGCAAGCATGATGAGGCGTACAAGTTTTTTGAATTCGCGACGCGCCTTGATCTCGACAACTACAACCGCAACACGCGCGAGGGTTTGCACACGACGTCGATTGCCGCAGCCTGGATGAACATCGTATACGGCTTTGGCGGCATGCGCTCCGACGGCGAGGCGCTGCTGTTCCAGCCTTCGATTCCGCAAGTCTGGAGCTCATACAGCTTCAAGTTGCTGTATAAAGGAGCCGCGATCAGCGTAGCGGTGAACCGCGAGCAGGTGACAATCAAGGCCGTGGGCGATTCGGCTGTAGATATTCAAGTATACGACCAGACGTACAGCGTCGGCGCAGACGGCATTACGCTGCCGGTTCCTGCGGCATGGGTCGGTTAATCGGTCAGGACTACGAGACGGGAGGCTAACAAACAAATGCTCGACAATATCAAAGGTGCATTATTCGATCTGGACGGCGTTATCGTTGACACGGCGAAATATCATTTCCTCGCATGGGGCCGTTTGGCCAAAGAGCTTGGTTTTGAGTTTACGGAAGAGCACAATGAGCGCTTAAAAGGCGTCAGCCGGGTGCGTTCGCTGGAGATTTTGCTGGAAATCGGCGGCATCAGCGCCAGCGAAGATGAGAAAGCAGCCATGGCCGAGAAGAAAAACAACTGGTACGTCGATTACATTCGCGCCATGGACGAATCGGAAATTTTGCCGGGCGCCCGGGAATATTTGCTCCAGCTGCGCGAGAACGGCGTGAAAACCGCCTTGGGTTCGGCCAGCAAAAACGCGCCGATGATTTTGAACAATTTGAAAATTACCGGACTGTTCGACGTGATTATCGACGGCAACAAAACATCGGCAGCCAAACCGGACCCCGAAGTGTTCCTGCTCGGCGCGCAGGGGCTCGGACTCGCTCCGGCCGACTGCGTGGTGTTCGAGGACGCGGAAGCGGGCGTCGAAGCGGGCAAACGCGCGGGAATGCGTGTTGTCGGCATCGGCAAGCCGGAAATTTTGAAGGAAGCGGACATGGTGATCGCTGGGCTACACGAGCTCGTCGGCCAATATCAATAGCAGCGGCAAGGAAGCAAATCTGATGTTCAGGTTTGCTTCTTTTTATGTTGAGTAAACGGGAAGGGGAACGTTTGTTTGTGTTTATTTTACCACAAAAATGCAAGAATGGGCGGCCAAAAGAAAAAAATTTTAACGATCGTTTCAAGACTTATTGAGGGAAGGGAAGTTGAGATTTGCAGCACAGAAGCGGATGTCCATATGTTATACTGGGGAAGTGCGAATTTTGACGAAAAATATACGGACGAGGAGGGAAACTGTGAGCAAGGCAAAACTGGCTGCGGTCGGCTTTTTCATGGCGTTGGTCTTCTTCATTTTCCAGGCAGGTTCACAATCTGCGGCTGCCGACGCGAATGCCGATTTGAGCACGATTTTTGCATCAACCGGTCCGATGTCTCCGGCGTTTAGTCCGGCGATTACGGAATATTGGCAGATGATGCGCAGCAACGAGCTGAATTACTACACGGCGGCCACGACGGTGAATGCGTCGGCGACGATGGAATACTCCATGAACGGCGGACCTTGGACGCCCATGGCTTATTATGTCTCGACCGGCTATATTGGCACCAATCGCGGCGACAACACGTTCCGCATCCGGGTAACGGCGACGGACGGGACGACCACGAAGGAGTATACGATTCATGTGTATTTTCCCGAAACGAATGACGCCGCTTTGCGCGATTTGCGCGTGAACGACACGACGCTGAGTCCGGCTTTTGCGGAAGATGCGCTCGATTATACGGGGAGCGTGTCTTATACGACGAGCAGTGTGACCCTGACCGGGGTGCTGGACGATCCGGCAGCTTCGCTGACCGTCAATGGCGTGGCGGCGACGAGCGGCAGCGCAAGCGCTCCGGTTTCGCTGGACGTCGGCCCCAACATCATTACCGTGCATACCGTTTCGCAAGATGCGACGGCGGATCGAACCTATACGGTGACAGTGACGCGATCAGCGCCGGGAGCGGACGCCAATCTGAGCGGCTTGACCTCTTCGGGCGGTGCGTTAAGCCCGGCTTTTCAAGCGAATCAGACCGCCTATACACTGCCGGACGCGAGTTATTCGGCCAGCTCCCTGACGGTTATTCCGACAGTGGTGGACAGCACGGCAACCCCGCGGGTCCGCATCAACGGCGGCGCTTATGTCAGCGTAGGCAGCGGGATCGGCAGCGATCCGCTGGCGTTGAACGTCGGCCTTAACACGATCGATGTGGAAGTGACGGCACAGGACGGAACGACGATAAAGACGTATACGATCAGTGTCAAAAGGCAAAACAACGACGCGACGCTCAGCGCTTTGAGCGTGTCGCCGTACGGCTTGAGCGAGGCGTTCAGCAGCGGCGTGCTGGGATATACGATCGCCGATGTGCCAAGCGCAGTGTCGAGCTTGACCGTGACGCCGACGCTGACAGATGCAGCCGGAGCGTTTGTGCACGTGCGGGCGAAAGGCGGAGCCTATACGGCAGTGACCAGCGGTTTTGGCGTGGACGTGCCCTTGATTTATGGCAGCAACACGATTGAAGTCGAGGTGCTGGCCGAGGATACGAGCATTGCCAGGACGTATACGATTGTGGCTACGCGGCTGCTCAGCAGCGACGCCAGCTTGCAGGGTTTGGCGGTAACGGGCGGCAATTTGCTGTTTTCACCGCAGGTGGAAGACTATGCGCTCAGCGTTTCGGAAAGCACGTATACGCTTGCCGTTCAGCCTGTCGTCGCCGAGCCGGACATCACCTCGGTGCAGGTGAGAATCAATCAGGGCGGCTACACGATCGTGCCCAGCGGCCAATACAGCGAGCCGTTGACGCTGTTGAACGACGGTACAAGCGATATCGAGCTGTTGATCACCGCACAGGATGGAACGCAGCGGGTGTACACCCTCCACGTGACCCATTCGGGCATTCCGATGCTGGACCATTGGACGATGACGGACGGCACGTTGACTTTGACTTTTACCGAACCGCTGTTGACCGTCTCCCCAGACCCAAGCCATTACTCGCTTTACAACATCACGCGCGACGCCGAACTGCCGATTGCGCTGCTGACGACAGGCACCGGCTCGCCAAGCGTAACGGCGACGTATAGCGGACAAGTGCTGCCAGCGGACCAGATTCGCTTGCAGATTCAGGCCGGAGCGGTAACGAGCGCCATCGGGGACAGCAACGCGTTCACCGAGCGGACCTTTTTCTACGGTGATCCGCTCCAGCAAATGCAGCAGAGATTGGCCGAGCTCGACACCGAACATGACGGCATCCATATCAACGACATCGCGGCCTATCTGGATTCGCCTTATGGCATAAACGATTTGACCGGCGATGCGGTGTTTGACGGCGCTGACGTGGCCGTTTTGCTCGATCAGATTGCGTTTGCGCTTGCCCGTTAAAGGAATATCAGCGACCGTCTTCGGTTTTGTGCCGGGGGCGGTTGTTACATCAGAACAGCTCCGTATTTCTTATTTCTGGCTTGGACCATCTTTTGCCCGCAGCATTCCAGATCCCAAAGAACTCCTGCTCCCTAAGAACACTTTGATAGACAGGCTCCAAGAATGTCACGATATCTCCTAACACTGCCTTGAAATCAAGTGTCAGATGAATCCCTGCCCGTTTCAGGAAAGCATTCCACTGGTTGACTCGGTTTTCATCCAGAGCAAATTCCGCTAAAAACAAGGGATGTTCCTTTTCCAAAATGGTCCCGCGCCGCTGAAATGTCTCAAATACTGCTTCATATAGGACTCGTCCATCATAATTTTCAGCTATAAGCAGCGTGTGAATATCGTAAAAATCCTTCATCCGGCTGTTCATCACGGACAAGCTGATCATCGCTTCGAATTTTTCTGAAATGACGGATTCCTTGGAATAAGCTTGTACTTTGGGCATCTCCATACCCAGCAATACAGGGTAATCGATAAATTGCGGCTTGGGGACAACTACATCGCCAAAGCCAATATCCAATTGCAGGACTTTGCGAATGCGCCCAAGTAATGCAGTCACCTTAATACGAATCCCTTCGTAGTCTGCCTCCTCTTTAATCCGTTCGGTCGTCATCTCATCTGCAAGATAAACAACGCCATCGTTTGGCACTTCGATTGAGCATATGCCCAGGAATGCGTTGCGCAGCTTCTCTAAATCATTCGGGATTTGCCTGGCAAGGAAATCCATGTCTTTCGTTGGACGGGATTTAAATCCGGTTTGGGAGAACAAAAACAGCCCGCCCTTGAGTACAAAATTGTTTTGATAATCCGAAATGGATAATCGGTATAAAAATCGCTCCTGAAAGTAGAGCAGGAGCAGGGTATCAAATGCCTTCCCCGATTCGCGTGCCACATTCTTCAGGCGTTCGGAGACGGACGCGGGGATATTTTGAATACCACTCATTCAGATCAACACCTCCAAATACTTTTGAAGAACCGTACGAATCCTCAATTGATCCGCGTATTGAAGCAATTTCGTTATGTTCTTGTACGGGGAATGGAGATAATTTCGCAATCCTTCCTTCATGATGTCAATGCCAATCTTCTTTCGATATCTCACGATATCGCAAATGGTCTTTTCACGGTCATAGATGCTAACAAAGGAGTCTTCAATAAGGACTTCGCTTATCCCGAGATGATATTGCGCATCCGCCAGATAGACGACTTTTATTGGGGGATAGCCGGGCAACTTCGGCTTCTTGCCACCGCGATGAATCGCAACTTGATACTCCCAGGGGTTGTAGGTTGTCAGTTCATAAAAGGAGAGCGCAGACAAAAGGCAGATCACCCCTTTGGGAACAAGTTTGGAAACCTCGACCAGTTCATCAACTGTACCGTTACTAAGGTCCGCATGGCGGTAAAGCCCTTGCTTCATACGAATGATTTCGCCCTGTGCCTCCAGTTTTTTGATGTAGTAATGGGTAATCCCGGCATTCAAGAAATCTCTTGTTCGGGCAATTCCATTATGATTAAGAAATATAGAATCTACTTTCGGCTTAATCTGATTGTTCACGTGTTCACCGCCATTCAATTGTTACAGTTAAATAACAAATATTCTAACTTAGTATTCGTTGGCCATATTCTATATCCCTGCATTATTTACAAAAAGTTCTGCATATAGACGCAGAAGAGGAAAGATATATGAATATTTTTCAGCTTTATACTTGATGGTATCGCCATACCTGAAAACGATGGAGATTGAACGATTTGGAAGCTTGTTCCAAACCATAAACTCCAGATTGTCTGATTGATGAGCAAGAGGCCACAGTTCGGTCATTCCGAGTAGTTGCCTTTCCTTATGGAAGTTGCAAGTCAGACTGGCAAGCCTGTCCACCAAGCCGAAAAATTAAAAGCCTCTTCCCGCGACTCCTGCACGGAGAACGAACGAGAAGAGGCCAGATCGGATCGGGCTCCCCAGCTTCGTCAGATCTTTAGTTCCCCAAGCTTGATCAATTCTACTACCGCTTGTGAACGACCTTTTACGTTTAATTTCTGCATGACGTTGGAGATATGGTTGCGGACGGTTTTTTCACTGATGAATAGCTGCTGAGCGATATCCTTCGTGGTTTTGTCTTGAACCAAAAGTTCGAACACTTCGCGTTCTCGGTTGGTTAACAGGAATTTGTTTTTGTGGTCGCTGCCCATGGATGTGTGTCACCCCTCCTTGCTCGGGTTATTGGGAGTTACAAGGTTTAGGGATACAGTCAAATTCAGTGTATGAAAAGCCCTGATCGATGGTGCGGTTTGGAGGGAAAAATGGGCGTGGGCGGCCATTTGCGGCAAGCGGCGAGCCGAGGATGGAGCCATGTGCCGAAATCGCGTGGATGCCCCGCTGTTTTTGAGTTTCCGCTCCCTGCGTGGTAAGCTGAAAAGATCAGGTATTTTCCCCGAAAGGAGCCCGCCGCTTGTTCAGACGCGACTATTTGATGCAGCAAATCGAGCAGATGACGCTTGTGCTGCACCGCATTTTATTTCATAAAGAGCAGCAGCAGCCGGGCAAGGCGCAGGAGTTGCTGGAAGAAGCGTGCCGCCATGTGCTCGGGATGAACCCGCGGGCGCTTGCGGCGTTGTCGGGCCGGGATATTTTGCAGCTGTTGACCTACAATGGAGCGGTGGATCACGGGCGCGCGGTTGCCGTGGCAGCGCTGCTGCTGGAGCAAGGCGCGCTGGATGAAGAACGTGGAGACGAAGCCGAGGCGTACGCGTTGTATGTGAAGGCGCTGGATGTGCTGCTGGAGCTGCTGGATGGCGCTGCAGACGACGAGGCCCGGGAGCTGCGCGAGCTGGCCTCGCCGCAGATCGGCAAGGCGCTGGGTTTGCTTGCGGGCACGTTTCTTCCGGTTGCGTTGAAGCGGCGTTTGCTTGGGTATTGGGAAGAGACGGGCGAATATGCCAAAGCCGAAGATATGTTGTTCTGGTGGCTGGAGGATGTGCGGGATGAGCCGGCCGAGCGGGAACGGGCGCTTGCGGCGGGCGAAGCTTTTTTCGAGCGGCTGCTGGAGCGTTCGGAGGACGAGCTGGCGGTAGGGCGTTTCAGCCGAGCGGAAGCCGAGGAAGGGCTGACATGGTGCCGCCGTCAGAGCGGCTGGCGGTGAAAAACGGGTGCAGAACGCGGCCTGGTATGCGATAATAAGAGAGCTTATCCATGCCGGTAAGCGATTTCAGGCAAAATGAGGTGTTCGATCATGACATGGTATCAAAAAAGCTTTGGCGACGATTATTTGCTCGTTTATAAACATAGAGATATGCAGGGCGCGTACGAAGAAGTGCAGCAGATGGCCGGTTGGCTGCACCTGCCGCAAGGCGCGCGGGTGCTCGATTTGTGCTGCGGCATGGGCCGTCATTCGCTGGCGCTTAGCGACTTCGGCTACAGCGTGACGGGGGTTGATTTGTCCGAGGTGCTGCTGGGTGAAGCCGACAGGCTGGACCTGGAGGGCAAGGTGCGCCGGCTGCGCGGCGATATGCGCAGCGTGCCGCTGGATGAAACGTTTGACGCGGTGGTGAATTTGTTCACGTCGTTCGGGTATTTTGACGATGATGCCGAAAACGAGCGGGTGCTGGAGGAAATGCACCGGCTGCTCCGGCCGGGCGGCGCGTTTTTGATCGACTATTTGAATCCCGAATATGTGCGCCACCATTTGGTGCCGTTTTCGGAGCGGGTCGAGGACGGCGTGACGATTCAGGAGACGCGGCGCATCGAGGAAGGTTGTGTGCGCAAGCGGATCGTGCTGTCGGGCGAAGGCGAGCCGGAGCGCGAGTATCTGGAGCAGGTGAAGTTGTACGACCTCTCGGCGTTCGAAGGCATGCTGCTGCAGGCCGGGCTGAGCGTGGACGCGGTATACGGCGGCTACGACGGCTCGGCGTATTCGGCGGAGGGTTCGGCGCGGATGATTTTTGTGGGGCATCGGGAAGAATGAGCGAACGTGTCCTGACGCCGCAGATCGTCGATCATACGGATACGATCACCCAGGTGAAGGTGCCGCTGCCGTTTCCGCTGCGTTGGGTCAACAGCTATTTGATCCGCGGCGGCTCCGGCTATACGCTGATCGATCCGGGGCTGCGCACCCCGGACGCGGAAGCGCTCTGGCGCGCGGTGCTGGACGCGCGCGGCATCGCTTTTGAGCACATTGAGCAAATTGTGCTCACCCACCACCACCCCGACCACTACGGGCTGGCGGGGTGGTTCCAGGAGCGCGCCGGCGCGCCGGTCCTCCTCTCGGAGACCGGCTGGCAGCAGGCGCAGCTCCTGTGGGGCGAGGAGCAGCCGATGACGGCGCTGCTCCTCGACCTGTTCGCCCGGCACGGCCTCGACGCCGCCGGGCGCGAAGCGATGACGAAGCATATGGCCAGCTTCGTCCCGATGGTTTCCCCGCAGCCTGCAGTCACGCTGCTGCGGGAAGGCCCCGTGCGCCTCGGCGACCGGGTGTACGAAGCGATCGAGACCCCGGGCCATGCCGCGGGGCACATGATCTTCTTCGACGCCGAGGCGCACGCGGTATTTTGCGGCGACCACGTCCTGCCGCAAATTTCGCCGAACGTCAGCTTCCTCCCGCAGGTGGAGGCTGATCCGCTCGGCGCATATTTGACTAGCCTGCAGCAGGTTGGCAGGCTGGACGTCGCCACGGCGTACCCGGGCCACCGGGAGCCGTGGAGCGGTTTCAGCGCGCGCACGGCCGAGCTGATCCGGCACCATCGCGAGCGGCTGGCGCTGATGGCCGAGAAGCTGCGCCAGCCGCAAAGCGCCTACGCGTTGTGCCGCGAGCTGTTCGGCGAGCGGCTGAGCGTGCACCAGCTGCGCTTCGCGTTGGCCGAGACGATCGCCCATCTCGTCGTGCTGGAGAAAGAAGGCCGCATCCGGCCGCTTGACCCGCAGGCGGCGAACCTTGCATATATCGCGCGCTAAAGGAAAAGTGCCGGCGCATCGCGAATATACATAGACGCACCGCAGATGGCCCGGGTTAGGCAGGACTCGCCATCCGGCGCATTGACGGCTCACTTACGGAGGGATTCAGCATGAGAACATTTCTGAAAGAAAAGTCTCTGATCTTGAGCGACATGAGGGAAGAGGTTTTCCAGCATTTCCCGCAAAGCGATATTGAAGCGGCGGTTGCCCGTCTGCTCGTTGAAGTGAAAGGGATCAAAAAAATTCCCTATGAGCTCATAAGCGAAACCTTGATCGGCGTCATGAGCAAAACGGAGACGTACAACGTCATGACCACGCTGTTGGAGCTGGAGAAAAAAGTCAAACACGATCCCGAGCTGAACGCCAGCATGAAGGACTCGGCGTACAACTTGCACCGGACGATCGCGATGTCGATCTGCGGCATGTACGGCAGCGGCGCCAGCTCGCTGTTCGGCTTCGTCGATTGCAAATTCCGTTTCTTTTTTCCGCACAAGCGGCCCAAATCGTTTGTCTCCAAAGGCATCTGCGCGCTGGTCGCTTCGACGGCGAGCGTCGTCATTTCCGACAACGTCAAGGAGGACTACACGCAGCGCAATCTGGAGCTGCTGGAATCGCGGGGCGTGAAGCTGGACGATATCGTCGACATCGTCGACTTTTTGCAGCGTCCGTACACCCCCGATCTTGACCGCAAGCTCTGCGAGCACCACGTGCTGGCCGTGCTGCGCAAGCAGCAGACATTCCATACGGTGCAGCTGGCGATCAAAATCGATGCGGCTGTCGAGCAGGGCGAATTCAGCAAGCAATACAACCATATCGTTGGCATGGATGAAGGGCTGTTTGGCGTCGACGAGTCGATTGCCACGGCGATTCCGCTGATGTACGGCACGATTGCCCTGACCAACTTCGGCTATCTGGACAAAGCGAAAACGGGCATCATCAAGGAGTTGGACAGCGACCATACCGAAGGCAAATGCAATACGTTCGTGGACGACCTCGTTTGCGGCCTGGTGGCGGCAGCGTGCGGACGGCTTGCGCACAACAATGTGTCTACGTTCAACAAGCCGCAAGATTAAGCGGCGTTCCACAGGTACGGCAAGCAGTCGACCGGGAGTATTCCCTGGTTGGGCTGCTTTTTTTCTTGTTTACATCAATCATGTGTGTTTGTCAATGCAATTTTTGGGGAAAATTGGGCGAAATGTCTGCACAAAAAACGAAAGAAATTTGCGTCTTGTGTCTCCCAAAACTGTGCTATCGTAAGAGTGCGCCAAAAAATATAATCAAAATCCCCGTTGACCCGCAGCGCGGTTGTGCGATAATTAACATGACTTGTAAGCTGTGAATGAAATTTGTTCAATATGAGGTGTTGGACCATGGCAAGGTTGATCACGATGGCGAGCTTGTGCGTCGTGTTGATTCTTACTTTTTCTATAGGACAATACGTGTGGCAGTCGGACTTGGCCCATGACGGGACGTTTATCAAGCTGACCGATTGGCAATACCGGCTGGGCGATTCGCCGCTGGATTCGGCCGGGAGGCCGGTGTGGGCCGACCCGAACGGGCCGGACGAAGGCTGGAGCCCCCTGACGGGCGCCAAAGCGACGATTGACGACAGCCCGCATCGGATGGAATGGCTGCGCGTGCAGCTGCCGGAGCGGCAGTGGAAGGACCCGGCGCTTTATTTTCTAATTTACGGCAATTACGAAATCTATGTCGACGGCAAGCGGATTTATCGCTTTGGGGAAATCGTACCCGAAGGGACGGGGCCGTATATCGGGACGCCGAACCGGATCGTCGAGCTGCCGCGGGACAGCGCCGGCCAGATGTTGTACATTCGCGCTCAAGCTTCGCGGCTTGGACCCAACGGCAGCAAGCTGGTCAGCAATTATGCCGATATTGTCGTGATGCTGGGGCGCAAGGAATTGCCTTATATTTTGCTTGGCGTCATTTATATGCTGGCCGGCGTCGTTGGCTTGTGTTTGTACAGCGTCCAGCGCAAGCAAAAAATGATGCTCGGCTTCGGCTGGTTTACGCTGTGCATCGGCTTGTATTTGCTGTGCCGCACCGATTTTAAAGACCTTTACCTCGACGCGCCGCTCGGTTGGAGTTACATAGAACTGGTGTCGCTGTATGGCGGAACCGTCGGGTTTATTTATTTTACCGAAAGCGTCGCCGGTTCGGGGCCGTGGGCCGTGCTGCGCAAGCTTTGGAAGCTTGGGCTGGGGTACGCCGTCGGCTCGTTTGCCGCTTCGCTGCTGTTCGGATTTCCCATTGCCGCGACGCTGGCGCCGTTCCAGTATTACCTGATTGCGGCGGCATCCGTGTGCGTGGTTGTCGTGTACATTCAGGCGATGCGCCAGAACATGGAGGCTCGGCTGATGTGCATCGGCATCATGCTGCTGGCGCTGTGCGGATTAAACGATGTGCTGTGGATTACCGACATCGTGCCGCTGCCGTTTTCGATGCTGCAGGGCGGTTTGCTGGCGCTGTTGGTTGTTTTCGTCGTGCTGCTGCGGCAGGTCTGGCTTACAACGGTGGAAGCTTATGCCACGGAACTGGAGCGGAAAAACGCGGAGTTGTCCAAATACGACAAGCTGAAAGATCACTTTCTCGCCAATACGTCGCACGAGCTGCGCACGCCGCTGAACGGCATCATCGGCATCGCTCAGTCGCTGGCGGCGGAATCCGCGGGCAGCGCCCGCCAAAATCTTGAGGTCATCATCGCAAGCGGCAAACGGCTTAACCATCTGATCAATGATATTCTCGATCTGAACAGCATGAAAAATCATCCGATTATGCTGAACCGGCAAGTCTTTAATCTAAAAGTGACGGTGGACAACCTGTTTATTTTGCTCCAGCCGCTCAAAAAACCGGGCGTCAGCTTGGTCAACGAAGTGCCTCCCATTTCGATTCTGGCCGATGAAAGCCGGATTCAGCAAATTTTGAACAACCTGCTTGGCAATGCGCTGAAATTTACCGCATCCGGCACGATTCGCGTGGCGGCGGCGGTCAAGGAGCACGATATGCTGGAGCTGGTCGTGGCCGATACCGGCATCGGCATTCCCGCCGATCAGCTCGATTTGATTTTTGAAGAATTCCATCAAGCGCCTGCGGCGCCGGCCGAGGCCAAGGGGCGCGGGTTGGGCCTGCCGATTACGAAGCGGCTTGTCGAGCTGCATGACGGCACGATTCGCGTCGAATCGCGGCTGAACGAAGGCAGCCGGTTCATTTGCCTGCTCGCGGCCCCGGTGTATGCCACCGAGAATACGGAGCACACGGCGGGCGCGGATTTGACGGCGCCGCTGGAGCCGCTCGTGCATCCCGAGAAAGCGACGATTCTCGTGGTTGACGATGAGGAGTCGAACGTGCAGGTGATCAAACGGGTGTTGAGCAAGGTGCCGCAGTGGCGGCTCGTCGTTGCATCAACCGGCGAGGAGGCGTTGCGGTTGGCGGAGAGCGAATATCCCGACGTGATTTTGCTCGATGTGATGATGCCCGGCATGGACGGCTTTGAAGTGTGCCGCTTGCTGCGCGAAGCGCCGCCGGTCGACGATTTGAAAATCATTTTTTTGACCGCCAAGGGCATGCAGGAAGCGCAAAAAGGCTACGATGTTGGCGCCAACGAGTACTTGTGCAAGCCGATCGACCGGGTCGAGCTGATTCATCGGATCAACGCGCACCTGCAGTCGCGCTGGTTTTTGCGCAAGGAACGGCAAAGCGATTTCACGGAGCGGCAGCTTGATTTCCTGCGGCTGGCGTTCGAGCATCAAGCAGACAGCAAGGAAGAGCTGGCGAACCGGCTGTTCGTCAAATATGAAACGATCAAAAAAGACGTGAAAAAAATCAATCAGTTTTTCGGATCGCGCACGTACCTTGAAGCGGCGGTACAAGCCAAAAAGCGCAATATGATTTGAGCCAAGCCGCTGTGGCCCGGATGACCCGTCTTTCGAACAGGGGCGGGTTTGTTGCACCCGAAAACCGGAGCTCCCGGCATAGGACCCAAGCCAACTCGGGCAATCACGACTCACGACGGCAGGGCAAACGCGTCTGCAACAGGACTGCAATCCTGTTGCAGACGCCCGGGACAGTTGGACCAAACCTAGCCGGCATGCGGCGAATCCCTCGCTGTCCGACAGGCTGCGGCATCGGCAAACCGGGACCAGCGTCGCTGATTGTATTCGTGCGACAGATCTCGCCGCGATTCGCCAAATACCTGCAAACGCCCGCCCCGCAAGGGTTGGCGCATGGGGGAAAAAAGAGACCCCCCATCCAAAGACGCAGGGAGAAAACGTATACTCGCGGCCATTCCCATTTTCCGGTATAAAAGAACCATACACCAAGGAGGGGGCCTGCATACATCCGTGTATCGACAATTGGGCGAAAGCGCCGCCGCATAGAGAATGAAGAGAATCAGAAGGAGGGTGTTTGATATTTTTATTTTGCTCGGGAAGATGATGTTGTTTTGTCCTTTGTTGTTTGCCGGCATCGGGGTCAGTATTTGCATAAATGTCTGCGTCCTGCGTGTTTATAAATATACAGGCGATGGAGCTGCTGCGCTGCGGCTGTCGGAGCAGTTGAATAAATATGCGAAGCCGCTGTGTCTGGTGCTGCTGCTGGGCGTTGCGGCGCTGTTGAATCACGAAGCGCTTGGCCATTTTCTGATCACGATGGACCGGGTGACGATGCTTGTGCTGACGTTGTTTTTGTATGCGATCGCGTTTCTGAACGAAATTTTCAGCAAGATGGCGACGGCTCCGATGCTGCAAGCGCTGGGGCGCGATGCCGATCTGGACGTGCAGGGCGTGTTCCGCACGACCAAGCTGTTTTTGCGTATGCTGGTGCCGCTCCTGCTGCTTAACGCGGTTATTGCGGTTTGGCCGATTGTGGTTTGATCGGCTGTTTTGCTGAAAACAGATCCAGGAACCGATGTTCCGTTGTGCCCTCGGGAGAGAAATCCCGGGGGTTTTTTTTGAGGTTGCGACGGCTTGTTTGAAAAGGAGGACAAAAAGTAGGCATATTTGGCGCCAAGGCCCGTACATATAGTAATAAACCAAGAAGCAGAGTACATGCCAGGCGGAATTCATCTGCCGCACCATTAAAGGAGGAACAAACTTATGAAACATGGAAATTGGATTCGTTCGGCCGCCATTGCCGGTGTGGTCGCCATGCTGACGACAGGATGTTCGATGTTCGGTTCAGGCAGCGGCAATCAAATCGACCCGCCGCCTGCGGAAGCGGAAAACACGGCGGTCACGACATCGGCAGCGGTGACGGTGGACATGGCTGCGGACGCTTCGTCGCAGATGACGGTGTACGTGAAGGATGCGAAAGGCTTCGTTGCACCGGTCAGCCTGGGGCTGCCGAAGACGCAGTCGGTGGCGCGGACAACACTGGAGTACATGGTCGACGGCGGTCCGGTTTCCAGTCTGCTTCCAGCCGGTTTCGGCGCGCTGCTGCCGCAGGGCACGCAGATCAAGGGCGTGAATGTCATCGCCGATAAAAAGCTGGCGGTCGTGGATTTTTCCAAGGAGTTCCTGAACTACAACGAAGAAGATGAGCGGAAAATTCTGGAGGGCATCACCTGGACGCTGACGAGTTTCCCGACGGTTGACAAGGTGCAGCTGTGGGTCGACGGCAAAGCGTTGAAGGAAATGCCAAAGGGCAAAACGCCGCTTGACGAGCCGCTGGGCCGCACGATGGGCATCAACATTGAAAAATCGGCAGACGCCGATTTCGGCCAATCCACGCCGGTGACGTTGTATTTCCTTAACCAAAACGATCAAAACTACCAATATTACGTGCCGGTGACACGCATGGTCAAACGCACGGACGATGTTGCCACAGCGGTTGTCGAGCAGTTGATCAAGGGACCGGACGCGGCAAAAGGTTTGAGCTCCGTGATCAACGCTACGGCGCAGGTCAACAGCGTCAAGCAAAGCGACGATCTGGTCACTGTCGATTTCTCCAGCGCCTTGCTTGGCGCGGATCAAAAGGCATCGGCGGAAGCGCTGCAGTCGGTGGTGTTGTCGCTGACGGAAAATACCGGGGCTTCGAAGGTGCAGATTATGGTCGACGGCGCAGTCCAAATTACGTCTTCGGACAATCAGAACTACAGCAGGCCGGTGGCGCGTCCGGCGCATGTCAATCCGGTGAAGCTGTAGCGTTTATTTGCGGAAAGAGGGGGCGAACCCCTCTTTTTTTGTTGCGCAGCAACCTTGGAACGGGCGTTAGCAAACGCCACGCCACGATCGTATGCAGCACCTGGATGCGGTCCAACTGTGCGGACAGGCCGGCAAGCAGCGGAAGAGGTTTGGGTTTATTTTTTAATTTGCCAAGAAATGATTTTTCTAAAATATTTTCGAATTTAAAAGTAATTTTCGTTTATTTTCGGATGGAATGTCCGTTTTCTCCCCTTTTAGCAGATTTAACCGAGGGTTTTTATGGATTTTTAAGAAATACACCTAAAATTTTCGTTTTTTCGAAACATATTTTCGAAAATAAGGGCAATTTTTCTTGTTGTGGTTTAAGTTGTTTTCTGCCGAAATTTCGTAAAAAGTGTTGACAGAGATGACGGGTTAGTATATAAATCTAGTTACATCGTAATTTAAAGTAACAATGTTACTTTTTATTTCGTTGTTATCAGTTTCTTGGCCCATACATTTGCTTGAGGCGTGTGGATTCATGATCGGGTCCGCCGGCTGCGGCATGGAGGAAGGAGGTGCGATTTGGAAATATAAATTCAGGTTTTGTATCAGCGTACATGTTGAAATCGATGCTTGAAAGGAGAAGCGATGTAAAGTGAAAAAATTAGCCGTATCTTTATCGGCAACCTTGCTGCTGCTGACGAATGGGGCAGGTTCATGGCTGCCTGGCGTGGGTGTCCCGCTTCCCGAGGCATCTGCGGCAGAAGAGAGCACGCATGCAGCAATGGCCATGCATCAGGGGATTACTGTCACGAATACTCTTTTGGGACAGGTCAATCCAAACTGGTTTGGAGCGAATATCGATTACAGCGACCCGGTGATTGCAGACCAGTCGCATGAACAGGGATTTAACCCGGAATTGGCTTCAATTTTAGAAGGATTGGATATTCGTGAATACAGGTATGGAGACAGCTATCTGGAATGGGGTTCGGCGAACGATTGGATCACCATGGCGCCTCGTTTTGACGCCAAAAATAATCCTCCCAAGTTGAACGATGACCAAAACGGCAGCCCACGTCAGTTGATCACCAGGGACATTCACGTCCGTTTGAATGATGTGTTGACGGAAGTGGCCAGACAAAAAGCAAATGGCCGGGCGTCTCATTTTACCTTTGTGCAAAATCAGGCCAATGGTTCGACACAACGATTTACGAATTTGTTTCCGATGCTTCGCGATAATAACCTGACGCCGGCAGAAATTGATTTTGAATTAGGCCATCAGATTAATTACATCAAGGATTATACGAGGCTTAATCCTGCGCTTTTTGGTCCTCCCATGGATATTTACAGCAGAGGAAATTGGTTTGAGCAGGTAAACGAATTGGCCAGCAACGATTTGCATAGGGACGGGAATCTGCAAGCAAGGAACAGTCTAAGCAATGGCAACGCCGATCAAAGGTTTTATTTTCGTTTCGGCTCCAATATGATCATAAGGGATTCAAGTCCAGCCACTGCCAAGGTGGCAAAACCGGACGTTGACGGTCGACTCGGGCCCTATATCCCCTGGCCTGGACAGACTGAATACCCTAGCGGAGCGGGATATGGCAGGGATTCGCGTATTATGTTCAAGACCGCCGTTCCCTTGAATGCGTCTATTGCATTTAGCTACGGGGGGTTGTTCCCGGGGTATCAGCAGTATTATGAAGAGAAAGTGAAGCAGCAGGATTTTAACCAGAGCAAACTGTATATCAGCAAGGAAGGGTTTTCATTGGATGATATGAAATGGTGGAGGGACTTCATGGTACATAACGGGATTGCTTTTCCCGGAAGCACCCTGCCCTTGGTATCGCTTTATCATACGGTGGATGATGCAAGCCGCAATCATAACGGTGATGGCAATACCTGGCCGATGAACCATAGAACTCCGATCGATATCCATCGGGCTATAATGGCCACTGCAGCGGGTTACGACGCCGTTAAAATTCAAAGTTCGGCTCGCGAGGCAAACCAAGTTTTTGGAGAACAGACCAATCCTTTTCTCTATATTTCTCAATTCGGATTAAATGATGCTTATAATAATGATAAAATCAGGCCTAATTCACTGAGCGGAACGTTGTATACGGCGCTGGAGCTTATGAATTTTTATGATAACCCTACGACAATCAGCGGAGCGGCGACTTTATCCCTGGCTTCGCGCAATAGTGTAACGAACACGAACAATGGCAGGAGTTACGCCAATTATTCCCTGATTGGTTATGATGCCATCAACCCGGGAGCAGCGTTGTCTCCTGCGAATGTTACATTTTTTAAGACGGGACCGGGGCTTGCTTATGATTTTTTTGGCGGTTTTTCCAGATATAAAGGTTCTAAGGCATCCAATCGTCAGGTACTGCAGGTCATCAAGCCAAGGCCTCCAGTTGGAATACCGCTTGGTAAATTAACGCGGAATGCCGATAATCAGCAGGTCATCGATAGTTTGCAAGGGATTCAGGCCGTGGCTGAAGTCGCTAGAGTTTATCCGAAGATGGACGAGATGACCACGGTGTATTTGACCAATATGACGGGCGACAGGGATGTTCAGGTTCCGGTGAATTTTGAAAAGGACGTGCAACTGGATGACGTTCAGGAACTCTCTTCCGAGGACGGGAGCTTGACGGCAGAGAATCTGGCGGGGACGCCTGATCAGATCCAGATTGCGGAAAAATCGGCGCTTGCAGCACAGATCAATGATCGACGTGTCGATGTTACCGTCCCTAAGAATAGCATTGTTAAAATCACAGTCGCTTCATCAAATGGGGAAAAACGGATACTTGTAAAAAAACAAAACGAAGGGATCGGTATCGATTTATCTTCTGCCTTGTTGGACAGCAGCAAGCCGACTTTGCGTCAACAAACGGCCAAGGATGATGACAGAAGGGCCCTGGACAAAAGCAAAGCCGCATGCGAGCCTGATCCTCAACCAAGCACGAGCAAACGCTGCGAAATCTTGGTGCCCGCAGAAGAGTTGACGGAGGGACAGACGTACACCTTCTCCGTCGAGACTTACGATCCGAATGGAACATTCCTCGGTGTGTCCAATGAAGTGAGCATGATCGCCGATTTTCACGCTCCGGTTCCGGCCGACGATCTGGACGCGGTGCGGGTGAGCGAGACGGGCCAGCCGTCGGTGAGGTTAAGTTGGTCGCAATCGACCGACAATCCGGGCTCCGGGATGAAGCTCTATCGCATCTTGCGCGATGACGTAGAGGGTTATCTGGCCGAGCTGTCTCCGGCAGCGAGCACCTACGAGGATGCGTACGAGCTGCATACAGGGCAGACGTATACGTATCGGATCGAGGCGTGCGACAATACGGACCAGTGCTCCATTTCCGAGAAGTTCAGCCTCACGCTGGCGCATGACGTTGTGCCGCCGACGGCGCCGGGCAAGCCGAGCCTGCAGTATGGCCTGGCGCAGGACGCAACCGGTTTGAACTATCCAACCGTGTCGTTCCAATGGAAGGAGTCGACAGATCGTGTGGCGGTGCGCAGCTATACGCTGTTATCTGGAGATAATCAAGTCGTGTTGGACGATGTGGAACCGGGAGAGGCTTACGATCTGCGGCTGATCAAGCAAGCGTTTGCGCATTTGGCAGTGCCGGTAACAGGCACAACGGCATCGCTGAAGCTTGTGGCGCGGGATGATGAAAACTCCTCGGATGCGGGAGAAGCGGCGGGGGTGCAACTGCCGAATGCGCCGTTGCATCTGTCGGAACTACGAAGGTATGACAAGGTAACTCTCGGGGGCCGGACGTGGATGATCATGGACGATCCGCAGTCTGGTTCGGCAGTCCGCAAACTGATGGATATGACAAATGACGGTGCGCTGCACCAGTGGAATACGGTTGAGAACAATGACTACGCGAACAGCGCTCTGCGCACCTGGCTGGAGGGGGCGTATACGAACGGCTTGCCGGCAGAGGTGCGGGCATGGATGAAGCTTTACGAGGGTCACAAGGTGGATTTGCTTGGAGAGGAGTATGATCCTTCCGATCCCGAAGCAGCGGCGCATATGGTGTTTCCCGGCAAGGAACCGCAGTGGACGCGGCTGGCCGTGCCGGAAAGTACGGCCGATGTGTATGCGATCGACGGCGCGGGCAGCTTGGCTCCGTATCCGGCGCATGAGCTGCTGACCGTGCATCCGATTGTCTACATGGATGCGGCCAAGCTGGTTTCCGTTCAGGGAGGGACGTATGTGCCGGATCAGGCGATTGTTGCGGCTGCACTGAACAAAAGCGAGCTGGACCTGGCGGTGGGGGATACCGGATTGTTCATTTTGAGTGTCGATCCGTCGTTTGAATATGGGACCAACAAATGGATGGTTTGGAATAGTGAGAATCCGGCAATTGCTTCCATAGAGCTTACTAACGATTGGGATCTGGTGAATGTGCAGGGCGTATCGCCAGGACAAACAACGATTTCTGCCATTACGGCGGTTGGGGTACGCAGCGCTCCCGTGACCGTCAACGCGCAGTCCAATATCCCGGTGCCGCAATCCTTTCAAGCCGAATCCGCGGTAGAAAACGACCACGATGCGATTGCCTTGAGCTGGATGGGCCCCGGAAATTCCTTTGACCAGCAGTTCGTTGCGTTCTATAAGCTTGTCAGAACGGACGGAGGATTCACGGCAACGATTCCCAAGCACTCATGGTGGGGGCCGCAAGGGGAGGCGGAAAATGATCTGGCGATCGAATCGGATAATTATACGACGGCCGATGCGAACGTGAAGTCAGGACATCTATACACGTATGGCTTATGGGCCTGTCTGGATGAGACACAGTGCTCAGAGCCGGTGTATCAACATGCCGGGGTGCCGCCTGCGGCCCCGACGAATTTCAGCTATGTCGTGCATACCAACTCGCAAACTCGGCGGCCAGACATGATCGAGGGCAGATTCACCGATTCCGGCAAGGGCGACTTGAATCATACGATGTATTTCGAAGTTTACCGGACGGGTCAGAATCAACCGCAGGGGCAGGAATTGATAGGTTATATCAATCGTCCGAACATTTGCATCAAAGGGCAGTGTGTAAGCTTTGCCAACATCGGGCGTTGCGGCGATGATCGCTGCACATCCGCTTCCTTCGAAGATTGGCGAGTAACGGGGTGGGGGCAGGAGTTTACTTATGAAATTTATGCCAAAGAATCTCCCGAGGGGATGGACTCTGACAATCCGGGAGATACGTTTACGAGCCAAGCTTTAAAGGCCAAGGTTACGACGGGCCAGGATATTGTGCCGCCGCCCGCGCCTGGAGCTTTGCGAATTTATCCCGCTGAGCTGCCCGCAAGGGATGCCGCTAAATATGTATTAGGTTGGTACTATTGGGATGACGTCGGATATGATATGTATAACATGTATTTTACATGGAAGAAATCAGAGGATAGCACGGGCAAAGTGGATCACTACGAGCTGGAGGACACTCAGCGCGGAAGCATCGTACTTGACAACGAGATGGATGGCAACCATTGTTACGATCCAGATTTTCCGGCGATTCCCAAGACAGATGATGATGCCTCTTATGGATGCGCCATATTTCGAACAGGGACGTTTTGGAACAAGTTTCCTCATCCGCTTCAGGACAATTCCAGGTATGTCGTGTCGATGGTAGCCGTGGACAAGGAGGGAAACCGCTCCTCCAGCGCCGCCCGCGGCCTGATCGTCTATCCAGATAAGTACCCTACTTACATGCAAGCGTGCGATAGTTCCTTTGAGCATTGTTCGCAGGTCGGATATATTAATGTACGATCAGATGGGGAGACGGTGCAAAATGCGCCGCCAGATAATTCGGGAGGCATAGAAGCGGGACAAAATCTGCAGTCACAGACGCTGGCAGAGGCCGAGCAATGGAGCTTAGTGCGAATCGACGCCAAGGATTGGCTGGTGATCGACAAGCCGGGAGCCGACAAGAGCAGTCGCAAGCTGATGCTCAAGGACTTCGCGCCGGTATCGCTGTCCTGGAATGGCGCGATGGACAACAACTACTTGCACAGCAATATCCGGTCGTGGCTTAACGGGGAGTTCTACGACAGTTTGTCGGCGTTTACGAAAAAACTGATGAAGCCGCTGCAGCTTGATCTGGGTACGGCCAATAACCAATCGCCAACCGTAGGTCAATCGGGCGAGCGCTGGGTAACGGATCGGGTCGGGTTGCTGCAGGCGGATGAATATGACGCGGGGAATCCGCAGCATATGCAGTACCTGGCAGGGAATCGGTCGCAGTGGCTGCTGAACCCGGATGCGGGATCGACGAAGCAGGCACGGCTGTTGACGGCGAGCACCGACCCGAACTTGCGGGGACAACTGATCCCTATGGTCGTGGCCTCGCAGGAAGGCGTACGGCCGGTGATCAGCATCGGAGCGGATCAGGCGCTGGCGAGCGGCGACGGAACGGCAAACAGCCCGTACGAGCTGAAGCCGGATACGGCGGAGGAAGTGCCGCAGTGGAGTTATGTGTCATGGGCCGGGCAGACGTGGCTGACCTATGACGGAGCGAACGGGCAGACGAAGTTGTTTGCGCTGGATGCGCTGCCGGCGACGGCGTGGGGAGCGACGAACGACTACGCGGCGAGCGGGGTGAAGGCGGCCTTGCAGAACTGGTACAACAGCTTAAGCCAGGCGGTGCAGCCGCTGCTTGCGGATACGTTGTTTGATCTGGGTCCGGGTGTTGACGAAGAGCGGCGGTTTGTGAAGGACAAGGTCGGTTTGCTGCAATGGAACGAATACGACGGGGCGTCGGCGGAGCAGAAGGCCAAGCTCTCGTTCGCCGGACAAGCGCATTGGCTGATGGAGCCAAGCGGAGAGAAGCCGTCGGAGGCGATGTTCATTCAGGCGAGCAACGATGCGGGAAGGCATGCAGGCGAGGTGGTTTCGGGAGCAGCGGCGCAGGCCTTGGCGCTGCATCCGGTTATCCGTTTGCAGCCGGGCGTCAAGCTGGCGGGAGGCAGCGGAACGGCGGGCGATCCCTACCGGCTGTACATTCCGGCGGATACGGTGACGATCGACGGCGCGCTGCGGATGGGCGTCGGTGAGAAGACGATGCTGACGGCAAAGGTGCTGCCGTCGGAGGCGACGAATCCGGCTGTCCGCTGGACGAGCGCGTCGCCGGAGATTGCGACTGTCACCGAAAACGGAGGCGTGACCGGGATCGCGGAAGGCTTGGCCAAGCTGTCGGCGTGCACGGTCGACCGCTGCGAGCGGGTGACTGTGGCGGTGGGCAACGCGAAGCTGCCGACCGAGCGGCAAGGCGAGCTGAGTCTGGTTGACGGCGTGCGGACGTTTAGCGGCGAGGCGGCGCAGGCGGATTATGCAGATGCCGGGCTCGTGGATGCGAACGTTGCCGGAGGGCTGACGATTGCGGGCTGGGTGAAGGCGGAATCGGTGGCGACGCACGCGCGCATTCTCGACTTTGGGAATGGACCGGGCATGGACAACATCTTGCTGACGCGACGGGGCAACAGCAACGATATGAACTTCCAGGTGATCACCGGCAGCGGCACCTCGACGCTGACAGCGCCGAACGTATGGGAGACCAATACGTGGATGCATGTGGCGGTGACGCTGGATGCGCAAGGTCAGGCGAAGCTGTACAAAAACGGCGTGCAGGTCGCCAGCCAAAGCGGATTCCGCTTGCCGACGGACGTGGTGCGGACGAAGAACTACATCGGGAAATCGAACTGGTCGGCGGATGCGCTGTTTAAAGGACAGATGTCGGACTTGCAGCTGTACACGACAGCGCTGGATGCGGAGACGATTCGGAAGCAGGCGCAGGTATGGAGTCTGTTGGGAGCGCCGCGGACGTTTGACGCCGGCGCCAACTCGGGCGTGAATCTGGGCACGGTCAAAATGAGCTTTGACCAAGGCGTGAGCGCAGCCGGTTGGGTGAGGTTTGACAGCACGCAGGATACGAGCCACATCATCGATTTCGGCAGCGGCACGAACGGGAATTTGATTCTGGGCCGCTGGGGAACGTCGAATCAGCTGTATTGGCAAGTGCTGCGGGGAACGCAGACGTTCACACTGACGACGCCGACAACGGATGCCAATGGTCGGCCGGTGATTGAGAACGGAGTATGGATGCATGTGGCGGCGACGATCGATGCCAACGGGAACGGTGTGATTTACAAAAACGGCGCGCCTTTGGCGACGCAGGCGGGGATGGCGCTGCCGGAGACGCTGGCGGCCGGGCGGACCAGCAGCTACATCGGGCTGTCGAACTGGAGCGTGAACCGGCCGTTCGCAGGCCAATTGGCCGATCTGGCGGTGTACGGCCAAGCGCTGGAACCGGGCGAGGTGGCCGAATTGGCGCAGAGCCGGAAGCTGCTGGACGAAGCAAGGACGTTTAATGGAACGAGCGATAGCGTGTCGCTGGGCACGAGCCGGCAGGATTACAGCCATGGCTTTGCGGCGCAGGCTTGGGTGAAGTATGACGGCTTCGCGATGCATAGCCGCATCTTTGATTTCGGGAACGGAGCAGGTCGCGAAAATGTGTTCCTGGGCAATGACGGCTTGAGCAACAGCTTGTATTTCATGACATTCGGGAATGGGACGGCGACGCGCATGGATGCGGCGAACGTGCTGGAGACGGGGAAATGGACGCATATTGCGGTGAGCGTTGACGCACAAGGCAATGGCGTATTGTACAAGGATGGTCTTGCGATTGTGCGCAAAAGCGGGCTGATCGTGCCGCAAAGCGTGGAGCGGACGAATAACTACCTTGGCCAATCCAACTGGACGGTGGATGCGCTGTTCCAGGGCAGTATGAAGGAGGTAAGCGTGTACGCCAGGCCATTAAGCGAAGCCGAGGTGCGGGCATCGTACCTCTCAGGCGCCAAATAGCGACGGACGAGGGAGTCCGGTAATGTTAAGACACAGGATTTGTGGCAGCCGGTTGTTGGAATTTTCCACGCCGGCTGTCTCTTTGTGTGCTTTTCTCCTTATACTTTGCTACAATGGGGCGTAGGAAAGACGAGCTTCCATTTCCAGGGAGCCGACAGGAGGAGAGAAAAAATGCGAATTAACGGAAGAAGCGACCGGGAGCTGCGGCCCTTGACGATAACCCCGCATTACAACAAGCATGCCGAAGGTTCGGTGCTGATTGAGGTCGGCGATACGAAGGTCATCTGCACGGCGACGATTGAGGAGCGCGTCCCGCCGTTTATGAAGGGCCAAGGCAAGGGCTGGGTGACGGCGGAATATTCGATGCTGCCGCGGGCGACGCAGGTGCGCAACCAGCGCGAAGCGGCCAAGGGCAAGCTTGGCGGACGCACGATGGAAATTCAGCGGTTGATCGGGCGGGCGCTGCGCGCGGTTGTCGATTTGGAGGCGCTTGGCGAACGTTCGATTACGCTCGATTGCGACGTCATTCAAGCGGACGGCGGGACGCGCACGACGTCGATCACCGGCGCGTTTGTGGCGATGGCGTTGGCGATTCACAAGCTGTCGACGGAGAAGCCATTGCCGCGGTTTCCGATCCGCGATTTTCTCGCTTCGGTCAGCGTCGGCGTGATTGGCGATACGCCGCGGCTTGATTTGAATTATGAGGAGGATTCGCAGGCGAAGGTGGACATGAACGTCGTGATGACCGGCCAAGGGCAGTTCGTCGAGGTACAGGGGACGGGGGAAGAAGCGCCGTTCTCCCGCAAGGAGCTTGATACGCTGCTCGGACTGGCCGAAAGCGGCATTCAGGCGATGATTCAGGAGCAGCGCAAGGTGCTTGGCCCGATTGCCGGGCGGATCCGGGGTGCACAACATGTCCCGGCCGAATAACATGATTGTTATTGCCACGCGCAATGCCGGCAAGGTGCGGGAGTTCGCCGAGCTGTTCGCGCCGCTGGACATCAAGGTGCGCTCGTTGGCCGATTACGAGGATTTGCCGCCGATTGTCGAAGACGGCGCGACGTTCGCCGACAACGCGCGCATCAAGGCGCAGGTGATCGCCCGCCATCTGCATGTGCCTGTGCTGGCGGACGATTCGGGGCTGTGCGTCGCCGCGCTGGGCGGGGCGCCGGGGGTGTACTCCGCCCGGTATGCGGGCGAAGGGGCGGCGGACGCGGCCAATAACGCGAAGCTGCTGCGGGAGCTGGCGCAGGTGGCGGAGGCGCCGCCGGCCGCTGCGGGCGAGCCGCGGCTGCTGAGTCCGGCCGCGTTCGTGTGCGCGCTCGCGTTGGTTGACCCGGTCGCGAACGCCGTGATCGAAGCCGAAGCGAGCTGCGACGGCTTCATCATTGACGAGCCGCGCGGCGCAGGCGGGTTCGGCTACGACCCGCTGTTCTACATTCCCGGGCTCGGGCGCACGATGGCCGAGCTTGCGCCGGCCGAGAAAAACGCGATCAGCCACCGGGCCAAGGCGCTGCGTTTGTTTTTGGAACGGCTGCAACACGTGTGACTGGCGTCACACAGGCAACTGCGAGGGAGCCATTTTTCATATGCCGTATGTTCGGGAGAAGTGTTTGATCCGGGAAGATCAAATGCTTTTTTACCATTTCAGAAGGGTTGCGTTTAGTCAAGCGTAAGCGGCGCCAATAACATTTTTCCTATTTCTGATTTGTGAAAGGCCGGTGCCGGGAGTGAAAATCGCGTATATTTTGTTTGACGGGATGACCGCGTTGGATTTTGCAGGTTTTTACGACGCCGTATCCCGGTTAAAGCTGTTGAAGATCCAAGAGGAATTGTCGTGGGACCTATGCGCGAACAAAAGAGAGATTGCCGACGATCGGGGCATGACGTTGTTGATCAAGCATGTTTGCCCGGATTTGTCCGGTTATGATTTGATCTTTATTCCCGGCGGGTTTGCTACGAGAGAGTTGAGAGACGATAGGGAATTTGTTTCATGGATTCAAAGCGCTCGCGATGTCCGGTACAAGGTATCTGTTTGTACGGGGGCGCTGCTTTTGGGGGCGGCGGGATTTTTGCGCGATCGGCGGGCGACGACGAATCCGTCTGCTTACGAACTGCTCGCTCCGTATTGCGCGGAGGTTGTGAAAGCGCGGATTGTGCGCGATGGGGATACGATTACGGGCGGCGGCGTGGCGGCTTCGATCGATCTCGGACTGTATCTGGTCGAGTCGCTGGCAAATGCGGAGGCGGCGAAGCGGGTGCAGCAAATGATGGATTACCCCTACTATCGCGCGGGTCAGTTGTCGAATGTGTTCATGCCGGTCGAATAGCGGCGAGGAAGTTCCGTTTAGGAAAAAAAGGCGTCAGCGTCCCTTCGCGCAAGGAAGAGGCGGCTGGCGCCGGTTGGTTTGTGTTGTTGCATGGGGAAAGGACAAAACAAGGCGATGCCGCAGGGTTGTGAAATGTGCCGAACCTGCTTAGCGGATCGAAATCTTGTAGCGGCGCAGCCACGTATCGACCTGGGCGAGATAAGCGAACATTTGCGGGCCGGACATCAGTTGTCCGAACCACGGGATGTTCAGATCGGCTTCCTGCGATTCGGCGAGCTTGCGCACCTTTTTCACATCGATAAATGGCAGCAGCGGCGAACCCGGATCGTTCAGAATCTCAAGCGTCCACTTGCGGACGGCGGCCAAATAGTTCGGGTTGTGCGTTTTTGGATACGGGCTTTTTTTGCGCGTCAGCACATCGTCCGGCAGATCGCCTTTGAGCGCGCGGCGCAGGATGCCTTTTTCCCGGTCGCCCGACGTTTTCATTTCCCAGGGAATGTTCCAGACATATTCGACAAGCCGATGGTCGCAAAAAGGCACGCGCACCTCCAGTCCGACGGCCATGCTCATCCGGTCCTTGCGGTCGAGCAGCGTTGGCATGAAGCGGGTGATGTTCAAATACGACATTTCGCGCATCCGGTTTTCCTGCTGCGTTTCCCCGGCCAGCCGCGGCACTTCGGCCAGTGCTTGCCGGTAGCGGTTGTCGACATATTGCGCCGGTTTGATCCAGTCGATCAAATCTTGGGCGAGCACGTTCAGCCGATTGTGCTGCTGCAGCGACCACGGGAACGTATCGGCGTTCAGCGCGTCTTCGCGGTGGAACCACGGATACCCGCCGAAAATTTCGTCGGCTGCCTCGCCGGAAATGGCGACGGTGGCGTGTTTTTTGATTTCCCGGCAAAATAAATACAGCGACCCGTCCACGTCGGCCATGCCTGGCGTATCGCGGGCGTAGACGGCCGCTTGGAGCGATTCCACCAGCTCCGGCGTATCGAATTCGATGGCGTGATGCTCGCTGCCGACAAATTCGGACATCCGCTTGATCCACGGCGCATCGGCGTTCGGCTGGAAGGCGTTCGCTTTGAAATGTTTGTCGTTGTCGACATAATCGACCGAAAACGTGTGCAGCGGCCCTTGACCGCCTGCCTGGTAGTGCTCCGCGGCCAGCGTCGTCAACGCGCTGGAGTCCAGCCCCCCGGACAGCAAGGTGCAGATCGGCACGTCGGAGGCGAGCTGGCGCGCCGCCGTATCGTCGAGCAACTCGCGAATCCGTTCGATCGAGGTGTCCAGATCGTCGGGATGCGGCTTGCTTTCCAGCTTCCAGTAGGCGCGGATCGACAGGCCGCTGCGGTCGAAAACCGCACAGTGACCGGGCTTGAGCTCGGCCATATTGCGGTAAATGCCATGGCCGGGCGTACGCGCCGGACCGATGGCGAAAATTTCGGCCAGCCCTTCGGCGCCAATCTCGGCTTTGAAATCGGGGTGGGCCAAAATCGCCTTCGGCTCCGAGCCGAACAGCAGCACGCCGTTCTGATAAGCATAAAAAAGCGGCTTCACGCCAAGCCGGTCTCTGACCACATATAGCGATTGCTGCTGCTCATCCCAGGCGGCAAAGGCGAAAATTCCGTTCAACCGGTCGACGCATGCCCGGCCCCATTCGATGAAGGCGGCGAGCAGCACTTCGGTATCGCAGGCTGTGCGGAAGACGTGGCCGCGCTGCTCGAGTTCTTTTTTCAGTTCGGGCGCGTTGTAAAGCTCACCGTTATATACGATCGTGTACGTATCATCGTCTTGTTTGCGGACCATCGGCTGCGCGCCGTTCTCCGGGTCCATGACGCTCAGGCGGCGATGGCCCAGCGCGCAATGCTGGGAAATCCATGTGCCGGAGGCATCGGGTCCACGGGCGACAAGCGTTTCGGTCATAGCTTCAAGAATGGATGGATATTGGGTCAGGTCCTTCCGCCAATCGATCCATCCTGTAATGCCGCACATAGACATTCATCCCTTTCTCTTGGTGACATAATGATAAAGGGTATGCGTCCGTCACAGGGAAAATGTCTGTCCGCGCGGAAAGAGGGGCCGGATTGCCGGGTCATCCGTTGGGTGAAGTTCGGGCTGCGGTGGGGAGGGGCTGCCTGCATTTGCCGCGGCATATTCCGCGATCGGCTGGACAGCCTATGAAGGCAGTGCCATACTTTCTTCAGGAGGCGAATGCTCATGGATAGCCATTTCATCAGCAAACTGCATGACAAGCAGAACAAAGCCGAGAAGAATTTGCAGACCCAGGGGCGCAAGCATCCCGAGAAAAGCCTGCCGAACCACAGGCACTAAAGTCTGAACATGGCACGGGGGGCGTGGGCTGCGCCGGCAGGCGGTCGAAGCGCCCTCGCCGCAAAACCTTCGCTTGGGCGCGAGCAGCGCGTCAGCGAAGGTTTTTTTGCAAGCTTATTCGTCGTTTTCCTCTGTGGAATCGTCTGGAGCGGCAGCCGGTTCGGCGCAGCTTGGGACATAGCTGTCATAGCGGTTGTCGATTTCGCGGGCGTGGCGGCGAATCCAGCGCGTTTCCTCGGCGATTGGGTCGATGTGCACTTGAATGCGAATTTCGTATTTGGGGCTGAGCCGGCGGCGCGCCTCTTCCTGGGCTTCGGCCGGGTCCAGCGGCTCCTCCTGCAAGCTGTGCGTCAGCGATTCTTCCAAGCGTTCCTGATCGGACATTGAACGTTCCTCCTCCATGTGATATCGATCTATAGTTTGCGCTTTCGCGCCGAAAATTAACAATCATAGCCGGCCCGGCGCGCAGCCACACTACAAGCGTACCGCACTTAACACTTAACCCACCGGGAGGGATTCGTCAAATGGGCAAAAAGAAAAGCAATGCGCAGGAAAAAATGAGCGCGCAAATGAACAGCAACAACGCCGAGGAAGCTCAACAAAACCTCAAATCGTCCGAGCCGGGCTTCCATCCGCAAAACCGCCCGTCGACCTGACGCAACGCCGTCCGCCTGCGGACCAGGCAAACGAAAACCCGTCTCGGCTGCCGCGGGCTGCGGCTTCGGACGGGTTTATCTTGGGTTCAGCAGCGCATCGCCCCGGTTTCAGGCGGCTGTTGCTTATTTCAGTCGGAATTCGCTTTCATCGCGCAGGTACGTCGTCCCGTTGACCTTGACGATATCCGACGAATATTTTTCAATCGTTCCGGCGTCCACGAATACGGGAATGTCGTCGGCCGTTCTTTGAATGACATTGATCTTGCGCTGCAGAAGCGCAGCGGTCAGCAGCTCTGCGTCCGAGCTCAACGTTTTGTTCATAAGATTTCGCTTAACCTCACTTCACAACGTTTTACAACCTATATTCTACAAGCTGGCGCAGCGATGCGCAACGACTTTCGGGGATTTTCGTAAGGAAATCTGACGTGCCGGGAAATAAATATTGATTTTTCTGAATATTCGGCTATAATTGGGAAAATTGCAAATATCATTTCGATGAAGGGGAGAGTAGCTCTTGACGTCTACGTTCAAGCGAGCCGGGAGGGTGGGAGCCGGTACGGGCGCAAGCGGCGAAGCGGACCCCGGAGACGGTTTTCCGAAACGGGCAGGTGCAGTAGGAAAATCCGGCGCGAGCCGTTATCGTCAGCAAGGGGTTAGACCGCCAGCGGTTTAACAACAAGAGTGGTACCGCGAGTTTTGTCCTCGTCTCTTTGCAGAGACGGGGGCTTTTTATTTTATACAGGGGGGATCTGGGGATGTTGATCGAATGGATGGCCGCGCAGATGAGCAAGGCGGTGCAGGAAGTGATGAGTGAAGCGGGGGCAGGGAGCGGGCTAACGGCGGCCTCGAGGGTCAAAATAACGCCATCGTCGAACCGCGAGCACGGCGATTTCAGCTGTCATGTCGCGATGCCGCTGGCCAAGGCGCTGCGCACCGCGCCCCTGCCGCTGGCGGAACGGATCAAGGCAAAGTTGGAAGCCGCTGGCCGGATGGACGGCGTGTTGCTCCAGGTGGAAACGGCTGCGCCGGGTTATCTCAATTTGTTTGTCGACTGGTTCGCCTGGGCGGGCAGGAGCTTTGAGCCGCCGGCGAAACCGGTGTGCAAAGCGGTCGTCGAGCATACGTCGATCAATCCGAACAAATCGGCTCATGTCGGGCATTTGCGCAACGCCTGCATCGGCGATACGCTTGTCCGCATGCTTGGACGGACCGGGACGGAAGTCGAGGTGCACAACTATATCGACGATCTGGGCAATCAACTGGCGGATACGGTGGCAGGGCTGCTGCATACGCCGCAAACCGGCGCGCACAGCCGCTTCGGCGACTATTGCTGGGATTTATACGCTGCAGTGAACCGGGAATATGCGTCCGATCCGGTGTTAACCGAACGGCGTGTGCAGGTGCTGCATGACTTGGAGAGAGGGGACGCTAACGTCGCCTGGATTGGCGCGCTTGCCGCTGAGCGCATTGTGCGCGAGCATGTCGAGGACATGGAGCGGTTCGGGATTCGTTACGATCTGCTCGTGTGGGAAAGCCGGATTGTCCAGGAGGGGCTGTGGGAGCAAGCGTTCCAGCTGCTGCGGCAAAGTCCGGGTTTCGTGCGCGAGGACGATGGGCCCTTGGCTGGCTGCTGGGTGTTGAAGCGCGGGGCCGGGCCTGACGAGGCGGCGTCGCAAGCGGCGGAGCATGTGGCGGATAAAGTGCTGGTGCGCTCCAACGGTATTTTGACGTATACGGCCAAGGATATTGCTTACCATCTGTGGAAGTTCGGGCTGCTGGAGCGGGATTTCCGCTACAAGCGGTTTGCGGGAGAGCTGTGGACGACGGTTGCGGAGGGAGAACGGCAGCCAAGAGGCGGGGCCGATCGGGTCATCAATGTGATCGATCATCGCCAGCAGTATCCGCAGCATATGGTTCGGGAAGCGTTAACGGCGCTTGGATTCGACAAGCAGGCGCAGCGGCTCCAGCATGTGAGCTATGGGGTCGTGTCGTTAAGTCCCGCTGCGGCGGCCGAACTGGGCATCGATACGGCGGATGGGCGGTCGTCTTATCCGATGTCCGGCCGGCAGGGCATCGGCATCAAGGTTACGGATTTGCTGACGCGGGTGGAGAACGTCATCGAAGCGGCGCGCGCCGATCCAAACGGTCTGCCGAGCAGCCATATCGCCGCTGCTGCGATCCGCTATTATTTGCTGCGGTTTCATCTGCAAACGGAGGTTGTGTTCGATTTGCGGCAGGCGACGGAAATTTCGGGAAATACCGGCGTTTATCTGCTGTATGCTTATGCGCGGGCGGCGAATGTGCTGAATAAGGCAGCGGGTGGGTCAGGGGACGGCATACCCGCCGGCTTGCGGACGCCAAACTCGGCCGAACATGCGCTGCTCAGACAGATCAGCTGCTGGCCGGACGTGCTGCACGAGGCGTGCGCAGCGCTGGCGCCGCATATGATTTGTGCGTTTGCTTACGAGTTGGCGGCGGAGTTCAATAGCTTTTATGCCGAATGCCCGATTTTGAAAGCCGATGCGGAAACCCGCGAGCTGCGCTTGTGGCTGACCGGCCAGTTCCAGGCCGTGTTGGGCGACGCGCTGGAGGTGCTGGGCTTGCCGGCTCCCGAGCGGTTGTAGGGGGATAACGCGGGGCAGGGCTATCTGCACAAAGACGCATGCAGGTCGACCGGGTGCAGGTCGACCTGCATGCGTCTTTCTTCATTAAATATAAAACGGTCGTGGCCGGGCCAACTGTGCTGAGCCGGAAGCGGCACAAATTTCTACACGGGGGCCTGATAGTGAAGAAAACCCGAAATCCCTTGCGAATCTAGGGATTTCGGGTTTTTAAATGTCCAATAAACGGCGCTAAACTCAATATCAAAGCGTCCCAGGAGGGATTCGAACCCCCGACAACACGCTTAGAAGGCGTGTGCTCTATCCAACTGAGCTACTGGGACATAAGGGCTTGCCAAGCATTCGGACACAACGTTTTGGCGAAGCAAGAGTTATAATATCACACCGATTTCAGGAAAGTCAACCCTGCAGTTGGACATTTGTTTTGCAATCGCCAGCGTTATCCGGTACACTGTCAGCAAATAAACATGTAACGGGAGGTGGCAGACGGCGATGGACGGTTCAAGAGAAAATGTCGTGCTATTTCCGAAATCGGTGCCTTATTACGAGCAGCAGCTTGCGCGGCTGCTGCAAACCGAGCAATACGCCGAAGCGCTGAGGCTGCTGGATGAGCTGCTGGCGTATCCGAATATCGACCCGGACAAGGCCGATCAGTGGCAGGCGCTGCTGCTCTGGCTGCAGACGATGTGCCCGGAGGCGCTGTTTCCGCCGCTTGCGCCGGACGAGGAAGAGACGGAGGAAGCGCTGCTGCGCAGCTATGTCAGCGAGCGCAGCGCTGCGGACGGCGCTTACGCCGGCAAGCTGCTGGCGCTGCTGGACGAAGGCACGTCGGAGCAGCGCGCTGCGGCGCTGGAGCAGCTGGCTTTCGTCGACGACCCTGCGGCGGCAGCCGGCGTGCGCCGCTGGCTGGAGCAGGCGGCGCACCATCCGCTGCTGCAACTGCAAGCGCTGCAGACGCTTAAGCTGCTCGGCGCGACGGGGTATGTCCGCTTGCGCAAAGCGGGCGGTACGGTCGATGTCGACATCGAAGAGACGCCGCTTGCGGCCGAGCAGTTTCCGGCGCAAATCCGCGAGATGATTCGCCGCGTCGAAACGATCAGCGAAGCGGAGCAGCCGGATCTTGGCTTTTTTGCCCGCCAGACCTGGCAGGAATTTCTCGCTTTTGCCTATGGTACGGCGCTGTATGCCAAGCTGCAAACGGCAGAGGACGGTGTCGTCGACGTGTGGGCTTCGGCGCTGCATGGCGCTTTGCAGGCGGCGTTGTTCGGCAGCGCAGACCGCGGGGAACTGCGGGAGTTGTACGGGGTCACGCAGGAGCTGGAGCCGTTATGGGACGAGGCGTACGAGACGTTGTGCAGCTTTATGGCGCTGTTGTCGCCTGGAGCGGAATAAGCGGGGTAAGCTCGGCAGCCGGCTGCGGAAACGATCGGGCGAAAGCGCCGCCAAGCCGCGCCGCCAGCCGGTTTCACGGCCGATCCAGCCTTGGGAAATTCGCGTCGCCGGTCCTGGCGCAGGGCCGCTGCGAAACGTATGGCCAGTCGCTTGAAATGAAAAAGTTATATGTTATAATAGAATGGTTATAATGGCAAGAGCGGGAAAATATTGACGCCCGTCCGCCAGAACGTGAAAATATGTCAGGGTACATTTTTGGAGGGGAAGGCATAAAATGAAAGCAAGTTGGGAAAAAATAGAGAAGAACGTGGGCGTTCTCGATGTGGAAGTCGGCGCAGAGCGCGTCGCAGAAGCGCTGGATCAAGCATTTAAAAAGGTATCCGCGAAAGTGAACGTTCCGGGTTTCCGCAAAGGCAAAGTGCCGCGCACGATTTTCGAAGCGAAATTTGGCGTGGAAAGCTTGTATCAGGACGCTTTGGACATCATTTTGCCGGAAGCATACATACAGGCTGTAGAAGAATCGGGCATCGATCCGGTTGACCGTCCCGAAGTGGACGTCGAGCAATTCGGCAAAGGACAAGTGCTGAAATTCAAAGCGAAAGTGACCGTGAAACCGGAAGTATCGCTGGGCGAATACAAAGGTCTGGAAGTGCCGGTTGCCGACGAAGAAGTGGCCGACGAAGAAGTGAATGCCGAGCTGGAGCGTTTGCAGCAGCGCCACGCCGAGCTTGTTGTGCTCGAAGAAGGACAAGCTGAAAACGGCGACGTTGTTGTGCTCGACTTCGAAGGTTTTGTCGACGGCGAAGCGTTCCAGGGCGGCAAAGCGGAGAAATATTCGCTGGAGCTTGGTTCCGGCAGCTTCATCCCGGGCTTCGAGGAGCAGCTTATCGGCCTGTCCAAAGGCGATGAGAAGGAAGTTGAGGTTACGTTCCCGGAGAACTACCATTCCGAAGAGCTGAAAGGCAAAGCCGCTTTGTTCAAAGTGAACATTCACGACATCAAGCGCAAAAGCCTGCCTGAGCTGGACGACGAGTTCGCTAAAGACGTCAGCGAGTTCGACACGCTCGAAGAATACAAGCAAGATATCGTGGCGCGCCTGAAATCCCGCAAAGAGAACGATTCGCAAGCCTCGAAAGAAACGGCAGTCGTCGAACAAGCCGCAGCCAACGCCGATGTCGAGGTGCCGGCCGCAATGGTCGAATCCGAACTGAACGTGATGGTGAAGGAATTCGAAAGCCGTCTGCGCACGCAAGGCATGACGCTGGACCTGTACTTCCAGTTCTCCGGCCAAAACGAAGAGGCGCTGAAAGGGCAAATGCGCGAAGATGCCGAGAAGCGCGTGCGCAACAACCTGGTGCTTGAAGCAATCGCCGCAGCCGAGAACATCACCGCATCCGAAGAGGACGTGGAAGCCGAACTGCAGCAAATCGCCGACCGTCACAAAACAGCTTTGGACGAAGTTCGCGCCATCTTGACAGCTAACGGCAGCATCGCTGGCCTGCAAAGCGATCTGGTCGTCAGAAAAACGGTTGACTTCCTGCTGGCAAATAGCAAGAATGTTTCCGCAGCAGAGTAAATAAGGTAGTAGAGGCACGTACATTTGCAGCGTGCCTTTGTTTTACCCACTTTTGCGCATGGCCTTGCCAAAAAAATGACTTTGCCGCACAAACGTGTTAAACTGTTACTACATATCCTTCGGGATGAACATGGCTATAGCCGATAAAGGAGTTGGTAACAATGAGTCTTATTCCTATGGTAGTGGAACAGGAGAGCCGAGGCGAACGCTCTTACGATATTTATTCGCGCCTGCTTAAGGATCGCATCATCTTCATCGGAAGCGCGATTGACGACGATGTGGCCAATCTGGTCATTGCCCAGCTGCTCTTTTTATCCGCTCAGGATGCCGAAAAAGATATTCACCTATATATCAACTCCCCAGGTGGTTCCGTTACGGCGGGCATGGGTATTTTCGATACCATGCAATTCATCAAACCGGACGTGTCGACGATTTGCGTGGGCATGGCCGCAAGCATGGGCTCGTTGCTGTTGACAGCCGGAGCCAAGGGCAAGCGCTATGCGCTGCCGAATGCCGAGGTTATGATTCATCAGCCGCTCGGCGGCGTTCGCGGTCAGGCGACCGATATCAAAATCCATGCGGACTGGATCATCAAGACGAGACAAAAGCTCAATCAAATCTATGTGGAACGCACGGGACAGCCGCTGGAAAAGATCGAAAGAGACACCGACCGCGATAACTTTATGAGCGCTGAAGAAGCGAAGGCATACGGTTTGATCGACGAGGTCATCACTCGAAACGACTTGAAATAAAGGAGTGATCCCATGTTTAAATTTAACGATGAAAAAGGCCAACTGAAATGCTCATTTTGCGGCAAATCGCAGGACCAGGTGCGCAAGCTCGTCGCCGGTCCCGGTGTATATATTTGTGATGAGTGCATTGAGCTTTGCACCGAAATCGTGGAAGAGGAACTGGGCCACGAAGAAGAGCTGGATCTGAAAGACGTGCCAAAGCCGAAGGAAATCCGCAGCATTTTGGATCAATACGTCATCGGTCAGGATCAGGCGAAAAAGTCGCTCGCGGTAGCCGTGTACAACCACTACAAGCGGATCAATTCCCAGAACAAGCTGGAGGACGTCGAGCTGCAAAAGAGCAACATCGTGTTGCTCGGCCCGACAGGCAGCGGCAAAACGTTGCTCGCGCAAACGCTTGCCAAAATTCTGAACGTGCCGTTCGCCATCGCCGACGCGACGTCTTTGACGGAAGCCGGTTATGTGGGCGAGGACGTCGAGAACATTTTGCTCAAGCTGATTCAAGCTGCAGATTACGATGTAGAGAAAGCCGAGCGCGGCATCATCTATATCGATGAGATCGATAAAGTAGCCCGCAAATCGGAGAATCCGTCAATCACCCGCGACGTCTCCGGCGAGGGCGTGCAGCAAGCGCTGCTGAAAATCCTCGAAGGCACGGTCGCATCCGTTCCGCCGCAAGGCGGGCGCAAGCATCCGCACCAGGAGTTTATCCAGATCGATACGACGAACATCCTGTTCGTTTGCGGCGGGGCGTTCGACGGCCTGGAGCAAATCATCAAGCGGAGAATCGGCAAAAAAGTCATCGGGTTCAGCACCGACGGCAGCAAGGTCGATTTGAAGCCGGGCGAATACCTGTCGATGGTGCTGCCGGAGGACCTGCTGAAATTTGGTCTGATCCCGGAGTTTGTCGGCCGTCTGCCGGTCATTTCCACGCTGGAGCCGTTGGATGAAGATGCGCTGGTGCGCATTTTGTCCGAGCCGAAAAACGCGCTCGTCAAGCAGTACCAGAAGCTGCTCGACATGGACAACGTGGCGCTGGAATTCGATGCGGAAGCGCTCGACGCCATCGCCAAGGAAGCGATCAAGCGCAACACCGGCGCGCGCGGCTTGCGGGCGATCATTGAAAGCATCATGCTCGACGTGATGTTCGAGGTGCCGTCGCGTTCCGACATTTCCACGTGCAAGGTGACGAAGGAAACGGTGCAGAACAAGCTGAGCCCAGTGCTGACGACCAAAGACGGTCAAGCGGCGAAAAAGAAGGAAGAAAGCGCATAACCTATCGTTTCATCAGCCAACCAGCAGCCTCCAATCCGGCTTCCGCGAGGAAACCGGAGCGGGGGATGTTTGGTGTCATGGGGGAGAGAACCACCGATGTTCCACAGAAAAGATACGGTGCCCGTCCGCGTCGGCAATCTGACGATTGGCGGCAGCAACGAAGTGATCATTCAAAGCATGTGCACGACGAAAACAGCGGACGTTCAGGCCACCGTAGCGGAGATTCTGCGTCTGGAGGAAGCGGGTTGTCAAATCGTGCGCGTTACGGTCAACAACAAGGAAGCGGCCGCGGCGATCAAGGAGATCAAAAAGCAGATTCACGTCCCGCTTGTCGCCGACATCCATTTCGACTACCGGCTGGCGCTGGCGGCCATTGAGAACGGCATCGACAAGGTGCGGATCAACCCGGGCAACATCGGCCGCCGCGACAAGGTGGAAGCGGTGGTTAAGGCCTGCAAGGAGCGGGGCATCCCGATCCGCATTGGCGTCAATGCGGGTTCGCTGGAGAACCACCTGCTGGAGAAATACGGCTACCCGACGCCGGAAGCGATGGTCGAAAGCGCCTTGTACCATATCAACATCCTGGAGGAGCTGGACTTCCGCGATATCATCGTATCGCTCAAGGCGTCCGACGTGCCAATGGCGATCGCTGCGTACACCAAGGCGGCGCAGGCGTTTAACTACCCGCTGCATCTCGGCATTACCGAAGCGGGCACCTTGTTTTCCGGCTCGGTCAAAAGCGCTGCCGGCATCGGCACGCTGCTGCATTTGGGCATCGGCAACACCGTGCGGATTTCGCTCAGCACCGATCCGGTGGAAGAGGTGAAGGTGGCGCGCGAACTGCTGAAGACGTTTGGCCTGATTACGAACGCAGCAACGCTTGTATCGTGTCCGACGTGCGGGCGGCTCGATATCGATCTGTTTTCGATCGCCAACGAGGTCGAGGCATACATTTCGAGGATCAAGGTGCCGATCAAGGTATCGGTGCTTGGCTGCGCCGTCAACGGTCCGGGCGAAGCGCGCGAAGCCGATATCGGCATCGCCGGGGCGCGTGGCGAAGGCCTGTTGTTCCGCTATGGCGAAATGGTGCGCAAAGTGCCGGAAGCCGAGCTGCTTAACGAGTTGAAAAAGGAAATCGACATCATCGTCGCCGCTTACGAAGCAACCGGGGTTATTCCCGGTCGCAAGCATTAAGATAATTCCATAACGCCGTCAGTTGAGGTGAGCAAGGTATTTCCCGTTTGGGAAGGGCCGGCCGCCTGGACTGGCGGCGTTTGTGCTTGCAAAGGGGGCCCGTCGTATGCGTGTGTGTGCGCCGTAGCTGGTCCACCCGCCAGCGGGAACGGGAGCTGCACTGCTCGGAACAAGGTTTCAGCCGCCCCAACGCTCGCCGGCGTTTCTCTTGGCGGTTCAGCCTCGCAGGCTTTGTCTCCCGACCTAAACGACGGTGGACTGCTCCTGCGGCGCATAAATGGTTTTCCAGAGAAGCATAATGAAGGAAGCCAGAAAGGAGATCAACCTATGCACAAAATCACACGTTTACCCTTTCGCCGTTCCGCCGCGGCGCTGCTGCTCGCGCTTGGCGTAGCCGCGCTGGCCGGCTCGCTGCCGGCCGCCGCCGACGAACCTGCGGCCGTTAAGACGCCCGCCAGAGGCGCGGCCTCGTCAATGTCGCAGCAGCCGCCCACAGCCGGCAGCGCTTCCGTAGCTTCCCGGCAGCAGCAAACCGGCAACGGGCCGGAGGTTGCCCAGCCGCAGCCGCCAGCGCCCGGCGATGCCCCGTCCCAGCCGCAGCTGCCGGCGCCCGCCACCGCCGCCAAAAAGCAAATTGCCATCGTCATCGACGACTTTGGCAACAACATGGACGGCACTGCTGAGATGTTCAAGCTGCCGATCAAATTCACGGCGGCCGTCATGCCGTTCCTGCCGACGACGCAACGCGACGCGCAGATGGCCCACGAGCACGGCGACGAGGTGATCGTCCACCTGCCGATGGAGCCGGTGCGCGGCAAAAAAAGCTGGCTTGGTCCGGGTTCGATCACAACCGACTTGTCCGACGAGGAAATCCGCAAGCGTGTCAACGCCGCAATCGACGACGTGCCTTACGCAATTGGCATCAACAACCATATGGGCTCGAAGGCAACAGCCGACGAGCGGGTTATGCATATCGTGCTCGACGTTTGCAAAAAGCGCGGGCTGGTTGTGCTCGACAGCCGCACCTCGCACAAAAGCGTCGTCGGCAAGCTGGCCGAACAGAAGGGCATCCGCCACGCCGACAATGACCTGTTTTTCGACGACCAATATACGTACCAGCACATCAGCAAGCAAATGGTCAAATTAAAAAAGCTCCTGAACCGTCAGGAGCAAACGATTGCGATCGGCCACGTCGGCCCGCCCGGCAAAAAAACGGCGCAAGTGATTCGCGAAGCGATCCCCGCCATCGAGCAGGAAGCCGAATTCGTCACCCTTTCCCAAATGGTCAAGCTGTCGAACGTCAACACACTCGTCAATTAGGATGCACCATGGCAAAATAATGCTCCACCGCCGAGCCGATCGCTTCTGCTATCTGATTCTGACCGTGAGAATCGTTAAGCAGCTTGCGGTCGGCTCGATTGGTGATAAAGCCCATCTCGACGATCACCGTCGGGCATTTGGTGTGCCGCAGCACGTAATATGTGCGGCCAAGCATCGCCGGCTCGTCGGTCCCGTACAGCTTGTTGAGCGATTGCTGGAGCATTTGGGCCAGCAGGATGCTGTCGGACTGGTTTTGATAAATCATCACCGGTCCGCGCATCGCCGGCTTGCCCGACCAGTTGACGTGCAGGCTGAGCATCATTTTCGGCCGCACCGTGTTGGCGAGGCCCGAGCGCTGGGCTAAATCCTTTTTGTGCCGATTGCCGGACGACCACGTATTGTCATCGCTTAGCGCGTAGTCGGTGTCGCGGTTCAGAATGACCCGGTAGCCTTTTTTGCGCAGCAGCTTGTACGTTTTTTTGGCCACGGCCAGATTCATGTCTTTTTCCTCGTGTTTGCCGAACAGCGTCCCGCTGTCAATGCCGCCATGGCCGACGTCAATCAGCACGTCTGCCGTAGGCAGCAGCGGTTCCACTGTTTGCGCAGCGGAGGAGCCGCCCGCCGAAAGCAGCGCGAGCAGCAAGCCGGCGCAGGCCGCGTGGTGCAGCAGCTTCATGCCTGTCACATCCTTTTTATCGTGCGAATCCTGATCTTATCGTTCGTCGGCGGCAGGTCGATCATGCATGCGGCGTCATCCAAAACTTTGCAGCCAACTGGATTAACCTGCTAACGCTTCGGGAATAATACTACATATCCAAGATTAAGGCGCATTACGAAATTCGGGAGGTATGTCAAGTGAGCTTAAGTATTATTCTCATGGTGATTCAGGTTTTTTTTGCGGTTGTGATCGGGTTGTATTTTTGGAATTTGCTGCGCAACCAGCAGACGAACCGTTCTGCTGTCGATAGAGAATCGAAGAAGGAGCTGGAAAAGCTGCGCAAGCTGCGCTCCATTTCCTTGACCAAGCCGCTGTCGGAAAAAACGCGCCCGCAAGCGATGACCGATATCGTCGGGCAAAAGGAAGGGCTAAAGGCGCTTAAAGCGGCGCTGTGCGGCCCGAATCCGCAGCATGTGATCATTTACGGCCCGCCGGGAGTGGGCAAAACCGCCGCGGCGCGCGTTGTGCTGGAGGAAGCGAAAAAAAACCACGAGTCGCCGTTCCGCCCCGAATCGAAATTTACGGAAATCGACGCGACGACGGCGCGTTTCGATGAACGCGGCATCGCCGATCCGCTGATCGGCTCGGTGCACGATCCGATTTATCAAGGCGCGGGCGCGATGGGCGTCGCCGGCATTCCCCAGCCGAAGCCCGGAGCGGTGACGAAGGCGCATGGCGGAATTTTGTTTATCGACGAGATCGGCGAATTGCATCCGATTCAAATGAACAAGTTATTAAAGGTGCTGGAGGACCGTAAAGTATTTTTAGAGAGCGCCTATTACAGCTCCGAGGACGGCAACATTCCCAATTACATTCACGATATTTTCCAAAATGGCCTGCCGGCCGATTTCCGGCTGGTCGGTGCGACGACGCGCACACCGGCGGAAATTCCGCCCGCGATCCGCTCGCGGTGCCTGGAAATTTTTTTCCGGCCGCTCCTGCCCGGTGAAATCGGATTGATTGCCGAAAATGCGCTGCGCAAAATCGGCTTCCGCGAAAGCCTGGCTGCCGTCGAGGTCGTGACCAAATACGCGACCAACGGGCGCGAGGCTGTGAACATCATCCAGCTCGCCGCAGGCATCGCCTTGACGGAGAAACGCGAGTATATTACCGCGGCCGACGTCGAATGGGTCGTCAACAGCTCGCAAATTCCGCCGCGCCCCGAGCGCAAAGTACCGGCGCAGCCGCAGGTCGGCTTCGTCAACGGACTGGCCGTATACGGGCCGAATATGGGCACCTTGCTGGAAATTGAAGTGATCGCGATCGCGGCGGCGGCGCCGGGGACGGGCCGCTTCAACATTACCGGTGTCGTCGACGAAGAGGAAATGGGCGGCGGCTCGCGCACGCTGCGGCGCAAAAGCATGGCCCGCGGTTCGGTCGACAACGTGCTGACCGTGCTGCGCCGGCTGGGAATGCGGCCCGAGGATTACGACCTGCACATCAACTTCCCCGGCGGCGTGCCGATTGACGGTCCTTCGGCCGGCATTTCCATGGCTACGGCGATCACCTCCGCGATCCATAAAATTCCCGTGGACAACAAGCTGGCGATGACGGGCGAAATGAGCATTCACGGCAAGGTCAAGCCGGTCGGCGGCGTTGTCGCCAAGGTGGAAGCGGCCTTGCAGGCGGGTGCGACCCGCGTGATTATCCCGAAAGAAAACTGGCAGGAGCTGTTTGCGCAGTTGCCGGGGGTTGAGGTGATCGCCGCCGAGTCGATCGAAGAGGTGTTGTTTGCGGCATTGGGCTTTGAGCTGGAGGGCAAAATCATCCCGCTGCCGCTGTCGGCCGAACGCGCGGTGTCCGCGTCCACGCTGCCGATTCTTCACGCCAAGCCGCCGGGCGCCGTCGAGTCGTAACAGCCGCAAAGCCGGCGCCGCAGCGCCCATTGGTGTTTTGATTGCGATTTTGTTAAAATGTAAAGGCAGCAGGGAATCAAATGACCAGGAGGTGCAGAGGATGGGGCCCGGTAAAATGAAGATACGCAGATTGCCGCTACTCCCTTTAAGGGGCTTGCTCGTCTATCCAAGCATGGTGCTACATCTGGATGTGGGACGGGAGAAATCGGTCAAAGCGCTGGAGCGGGCCATGGTGGACGACAGCATGATTCTCCTCTGTTCGCAATCCGAGATCAACATAGAAGAACCCTCCAAGGAGGATATTTACCGCATCGGCACGATCGCCAAGGTGCGGCAGATGCTCAAGCTGCCGAACGGCACGATCCGCGTGCTCGTTGAAGGCGTGCTGCGCGCGGAAATTACCGAATACGTCGCCAACGACGAATATTACGAGGTTACGGTCCGGGAGCTGCCGGAGCAGGAAGTGACCGACCCGGAGATCGATGCGCTGATGCGCACGGTGCTGAACCAATTCGAGCATTATATCAACCTGTCCAAAAAGGTCACGCCCGAGACGCTTGCCGCGGTATCGGACATCGATGAACCCGGCCGGCTGGCCGACGTCATCTGCAGCCATCTGTCGCTGAAAATCAAAGACAAGCAGGAGATTCTGGAAACGGTCGACGTGCGCCAGCGCTTGGAGAAGATGCTCAGCATCTTGAACAACGAACGCGAGGTGCTGGAGCTCGAGCGCAAAATCAGCCAGCGCGTCAAAAAGCAGATGGAAAAAACGCAGAAGGAATATTACCTGCGCGAGCAGATGAAGGCGATTCAGAAGGAGCTGGGCGACAAGGAAGGCCGCGCTGGCGAAGTCGACGAGTTGCGGAGCCAACTGGCCGAGACGGAAGTGCCGGACAAGGTGCGGGAGAAAATCGAAAAGGAAATCGACCGTCTGGAGAAAATGCCGGCCACCTCGGCCGAAGGCGGCGTGATCCGCAACTATATCGATTGGCTGCTTGGCTTGCCGTGGACGAAGCGGACCGAAGACGATTTGGATATCGCCAAAGCCGAGCAAATTCTCAATGAGGATCATTACGGTCTGGAGAAACCAAAGGAGCGCGTGCTGGAATATTTGGCCGTGCAAAAGCTGGTGCAGAAGCTCAAAGGGCCGATTCTGTGCCTTGTCGGGCCGCCGGGCGTCGGCAAAACGTCGATTGCTCGTTCGATCGCCCGCTCGATGGGCCGCCAGTTCGTCCGCATTTCGCTGGGCGGCGTGCGCGACGAAGCGGAAATCCGCGGACACCGCCGCACGTATGTCGGCGCGATGCCGGGACGGATCATTCAGGGGATGAAAAACGCCGGCTCGAACAACCCGGTGTTCCTGCTGGACGAAATTGACAAAATGGCGATGGACTTCCGCGGCGACCCGGCTTCGGCGCTGCTGGAGGTGCTCGATCCCGAGCAAAACAGCACTTTTAGCGATCATTTCATTGAGGTTCCGTTCGATCTGTCCAGCGTGATGTTCGTGACGACGGCCAACGCCGTGCACAACATTCCGCGTCCGCTGCTCGACCGGATGGAAGTGCTTTACATTCCCGGCTATACGGAAATCGAAAAGCTGCAAATCGTCAAAACGTACCTGCTGCCCAAGCAAAAACGCGACCACGGTTTGCAAGAAGAGCAACTGACCGTTGACGAGGCGGCGCTGATGCGCATCGTGCGCGAGTATACCCGCGAATCGGGCGTGCGCAATCTGGAGCAGCAGGTGGCGAGCGTCTGCCGCAAAGCCGCCAAGCTGATCGTGTCCGATCCGGCTACGCCGGTGCGCATCACGCCGGACAACCTGAAAGATTTCCTCGGGCCGACCAAATTCCGCTACAACGTCGCCGAAGAGCAGGATCAGATCGGGGCCGTTACGGGGCTGGCCTGGACCGAGGTTGGCGGCGACACGCTGGTGATCGAAGTGACGGTCATGCCCGGCACGGGCAAGCTGACGCTGACCGGCAAGCTTGGCGACGTGATGAAGGAATCGGCGCAGGCAGCGTTCAGCTACACGCGCACACGGGCGAGCCAGTTCGGGATCGCGGCGGATTTTCACGAGAAAAACGACATTCACATTCATATCCCCGAAGGGGCGATTCCCAAGGACGGTCCTTCGGCCGGCATTACGATGTGTACGGCGCTGATTTCGGCGCTGACGAACATCCCGGTGTCGCGCCAGGTGGCGATGACCGGAGAGATCACGTTGCGCGGCCGCGTGCTGCCGATCGGCGGCTTGAAGGAAAAAGCGCTGGCCGCGCACCGCGCCGGCATTCGCCGCATCCTGCTGCCGCAGGACAACGAAAAGGATATTCAGGAAATTCCCGAAAGTGTGCGCAGCGAAATGACGTTCACTCCGGTCAGCCACATGGATCAGGTGCTGGAGCATGCGCTGGTGCACAGCAAGCCGCCGGTGGAAATTCGCTAGGGCGTACCGCCCCGGGCCATTTGATAGTAAAGGTGTGCAAAACATGAAGGTCAATCAAGCTGAATTTGTCATCAGTGCGGTTGGACCCGGTCAATACCCGCAGGATGCCTTGCCGGAGATTGCTTTGGCAGGGCGTTCTAATGTCGGGAAGTCCTCGCTGATCAACCGGATGATCGCGCGGAAAAATTTGGCCAGAACCAGCTCGCAACCCGGCAAAACCCAGACGCTGAACTATTATCGCATCAATGCGGACTTATATTTCGTCGATCTGCCCGGCTACGGCTACGCCAAAGTATCCAAGAGCGAACGCGAGCGCTGGGGGAAATTTATCGAAAGCTATTTGTTAAACCGTGAGCCGCTGCACCTTGTGCTGCTGCTCGTCGATTTGCGCCATCCGCCGACCAAAGACGACCAGGCGATGTACGACTGGCTGGCGCACCACGACATTCCGCTGTGCGTCGTGGCGACGAAAGCGGACAAGCTGTCGCGCAGCCAACTGCCCAAGCATGCGAAGATCGTCCGCGAAACGCTGGGCATGCCGAAGGGACAGCCGCTGATCTTGTTTTCGTCGGAGGCGGGCCTTGGCAAAGAGGAGCTATGGGCGCTGATCGAGCAAGCGAGCGGGCTGGCTCAGGCGGACACTGCGGAGGAAGAAACCGCGGCCGCTGCGGCGGAGGAACCAGCAAGTCGAGAACCGTCCTGATCCCGGGGCGGTTTGTTTTTTTTCATAACCCGTTGATCTTGCGGCCAAGAAGAAAGACATATAGCGAGGTTTTCGCTTGAAACGGCGTCAGGAGCGGGTTTCTCTTGCGTTTTTCTTGGAAATTTGGCCGATTTCCCTGATTTAGAGGCAGGAATATTCAGCGGCGATGTAGTATAATAATAATCATAAGGTAAACCAATGGCTTGAAATAAAGAATCGAGGGATTTTTATGGCACGAAGGTTAGCGACTGAATATGTCAAAACCTGCCTACAGTTAACGGAAGCCCAGATGTTGACGTTTTTTCAAATGTTTGCGGACCATCAGGTGACACTGCAGATCAAGGTCATGGAGAACGGCAATCAGGATGTCGTTTTTCAGGATGGCGCGGGTCAGGAGATCGTCCTTTCATTTGAACGGAAATCAAGCATGTATGAATGCACCGGATCCTGTCGATTAAGCAATACGTTATTGGCCAATTTGATGCGCAAGGCCGTTTCCGATTTTAAAGGCAGCGCGATCGTCAACCGCATTTACATCGGCTACACGATGGTCTATCATTATGAGCGGGGCTCGGTCGTCAAAATCGTTGAGGTCAAAGACAGCCAGGTCAACGTCATCTACGAATACAAGGATACGCTCGGCCAACTGGAGGAGCTGTATTACAAGCGTGAAGTCGAACGGGAGATCAGCGGCATTCAGGAGCAGATCAACCAGTTTCTCGACCTGCGCAACGCGGTGCACACGCCGGATGTTCATGAGCAGATCGACAAGCGCCTCGGCCAGCTGACCAAGCGTTTGTTCGTGCTCGAAGCTTAACTCCCATAACAGTCGCAAAGGCTCTCGCAAGAGAGCTTTTTTCATGTTTATATGGAGGTTCGGCGGCGTAATGGCTGCGGACCCGCAGCGGGAATTTTGCTTGGCGGAGCTGTTCAAGCGGACGGATTGCCGGCGCGCGCCGCGGTAATTTTTGGCGGGAATCCCGGGCGACGAGGGCGGAAAACATAGGTGTTCCAAGCACCTGCGCAACGCGACCTTCATACTGTAGCTAGGAGGCTGTGGCCCCGGCAAAAAAAAGTATTGCATTTCTGCCCGATAGATGTTATTTTTATTTTCGTTGACAACAATATAGGAACCAGGATTCACTCAGGACATTGAATGTTGCGAGAGATTATTCCCTCGGGAAGTGAATGACGTAGGTCCTAGCGGATGAAATTTTTTTAAACATTTTATTCCTAGGAAGGGGGAACCGAAAGATGGAATACTCTACTTTCGGAAGACACGTTGCTGTAGATACTTGGGGAGTCGATTTCGGACTACTGAACAATGCAGAATGGCTGCAGGCTCAGATGGTAGAAGCTGCCGAAGTGTGTGGGGCAACCGTGCTGTCAGTGCAATCGAAGCAATTTGAACCACAAGGAGCAACTGTGCTCGTCATGTTGTCCGAGAGTCATCTCTCCATTCATACGTATCCTGAGAGAGGTTTTGCCGCGCTGGATTGCTATACTTGCGGCGAAACGGTAGACCCGCAGCTGGCTATCGACTTTATGGTGTCCGTATTGAAACCGGAAACGGTCCATGCGAAGAAGCTGATTCGCGGCATGGGTGAATTGCAAGTGGAAACACCGGAAATGAAGCAAGCTGAGCTTGTGAAGTAAGCAGATAACCAATTGAACCTATATGTGCATAACGAAAACCACGGAGAAATCCGTGGTTATTTGTTTGCGCTGCCTTCCATACAATGGAACAGGGTACAGGCCTGCGCGGCGAACTGTGCCGAAAGAGGGGGGATGTTCAAGCGATGCCAAGAAACCGATGGGGCAAAAAGCTGCTGCTGTACGCGGTGTTGGCCCTGCTGCTCGCCGGGGCGGTGCGGCAGCTCGTCCATGTGGCCGGCGCGAGGCCCGAGGCGCAGGACGCCGGGTATTTGCTGTACCAGGTGACGTTGTATCAGATCGAGCTGCTGAACAGCAATGCGAGCGATGCTGCGGCAGCCAGCGATACGAAGGAACTGCTGCCGCTGAAAATGGCGTTGTACGCGGCGGCTTATGCGCACGAAAGGCTGGTGTTGGCCGAAGGCGGCGAGACGAAGCTTGCGCCGCTCGAAAGTTTGCCGCTGCTCCAGCAATATGTCGAGCGGCTGCAAGTTGGCGGCAGCCGGCCGCTGAAAGACGAGGAGCAGGTGACGCTGCAAACGGTGGCGGCGCAGCTGCGCGGGCTGTACGGCGTGTACGCGGAGTTGATGTCGTCGAGCCACGCCGTACTCAGTTCCAAAAACGAAGCGCTGCACAAGGCTGACGTGGAGCTGAGCGCGCTTGTGCGCAAAAAACTGCTGCAATAAAGCGGGTATAAAGCGAGGCGGTGCAGGTGATAACTAACAAGGCTGATGCCGCTGAACATTCATAATTTTTTCAAAAAAAATGTCGGAATGGCGTCGGAGCTTGTGCTATACTGAAATGGTTCGTAGATTCGAGTGAAAGGCAGGTGTACCCGGATGCATATTATCGCAGTTGGCTTAAATTACCGAACGGCCCCTGTCGAAATTCGAGAAAAATTCGCTTTTTCCGAACAGGAGCTGCCGAAAGCGCTGGCGGAATTAAAAGACACGAAAAGCATACTGGAATGCGTCATCGTGGCCACCTGCAACCGGACGGAAATTTATGCGGTGGTGGACCGGACGCACCTGTGCAGCCATTACATTACCAGCTTTATAGAGCGTTGGTTTCAAGTGTCAAAGGACCAATTTGCCAAACATTTGTACACGTATGAGAACGAGCGGGCGATTGAGCATTTGTTCCGCGTCACGAGCGGCCTCGATTCCATGGTCATCGGCGAAACGCAAATTCTCGGGCAGGTGCGCGACGCGTTCCTGCTGTCGCAGTCGCTTAAGGCAACAGGGTCTTTTTTCAACATGTTGTTCAAGCAAGCGGTAACGCTGGCCAAGCGGGCGCACGCCGAGACGGGCATCAGCGACAATCCGGTGTCGGTCAGCTACGCCGCGGTCGAGCTGGGCAAGCGGATTTTCGGCTCGTACGCCAGCAAGACGGTGATGATTATCGGCGCGGGCAAGATGAGCGAGTTGACGGTCAAACATCTGTACGCCAGCGGCGCAGGCAAGGTGATCGTCGTCAACCGAACCTGGGAGCGCGCAGTCGAATTGGCGGCCAGGTTCAACGGGATTCCGTGTCCGATCGAGCAACTGCTGGAGCGGCTGGCCGAAGTCGACATCGTGATCAGCTCGACCGGGGCGCGCGATTATGTGCTGACGAAGGAGCAGGTCCAACCGGTGCTGCACAAGCGCAAATCGCGCCCGCTGTTTATGATGGACATTGCCGTGCCGCGCGACTTGGACCCGCAGATCAGCAGCTTGTCCAACGTATTTTTGTACGATATTGACGATCTGCAGGCGATTGTTGACAATCATCTGCAGGCCAGACAACGGGAAGCCGTGAAAATCGAATCGATGATTGCCGGCGAAGTGGCGGCGTTCGAGCAATGGACGAAGACGCTCGGCGTCAGCCCCATCATTGCGGCTTTGCAGGCCAAAGCAAGCGCGGTGCATGAGGAAACGATGGACAGCTTGCTCAAGAAGCTGCCCGAGCTGGACGAACGCGAGATCAAGGTGATCCGCAAGCTGACCAAAAGCATGCTCAATCAGATGATGCGCGACCCGATCCTGCGCGTGAAGGAGATGGCGGTGGAGCGTCACGGCGACGAGGCGCTGGAGATGTTCACCAAGCTGTTTGCGCTGGAGGAGCAGTTGGCGGCGGAGAGCGGCGAGCACGCGTCGGCCGAACCGGCGGCGTTGCCGCGCAGGGCGGAGGATAAGCCTGCGGTGCTGGGGCTTGGCGTTGACGTGCTGGCGCGGCCTTAAGGCGGCGAGATCCGATTACGGGCCAAGGAGAGGTGCGATGGTCACTCAAAGCTGGTTTTATGACGCCATGATTTATATATATGCCCTGAGCCTCCTGTTTTACTTCTCCGACTTCGCGCGCGCGAACCGGAGCGCAAAACGGATGGGAACGGGGCTGCTTGCATTTGTATGGGCTTTGCAAACCATCTATATGGGCATGCTGCTGTACGGGCATGTCGCGGACTGGGGGTTTTCGCGCGCGGATGTGCTGATGGCGTTTTCGTGGCTGCTCGTCGGCATGTCGCTGGCCGTCAACCGGTTTTTTCGCATCGAGCTGTTTTTGTTTGCGATTAATGTGTTCGGTTTTGCGATTCTCGCGTTGAATGTGTTTGGCAATCCCGAGGTGAGGCCGATTCGCGCCAGCTGGGATGTGAACGACGAGCTTTTGTTTATACATATTACGCTCGCTTTGGGCAGTTACGCGGCTTTTTTGGCGGCGGCGATTTTTTCCGGCATGTATTTGTTCCTGCACCGCAAGCTCAAGGAAAAGCAATGGACGCCGACGATGCTGCGGTTGCCGTCGCTGGAGAAGATGGAACGCTACACGTATTTCTCGGTGATTGTCGGCGCGACGCTGCTGGTGTTGGCGTTATCGCTGGGCATTGTGTGGATTGCGCTGCAGGGCGACCACAATTTGTTTTACGATCCGAAGGTGATCAATTCGGTGTTTGTGCTGGCGGCTTACGGCTTTTACCTGTTCCAGCACCGTTCGCTGCGCATGCCGGGCAATCGGCTGGCGGCGTGGAATCTGGCGGCGTTTTGCATCGTGGTGATCAATTTCGTCGTATCCAATTCATTGTCCGGTTTTCACGACTGGATTTGGAGTTAGGGCGATGGGGTATAATTATCCGATTCATCTGAATGTCGAAGGACGAGCTTGTCTGATCGTCGGCGGCGGGCGCGTCGCGGCGCGCAAGGCGGCCGGGTTGTTGCAGGCCGGCGCGCGGGTGACGGTCATCAGCCCTGCTGTCGGGGACGAGCTGGCCGATTGGGCCGGGCGAGGCGACGTAGTTCTATGCGGCAGGCCGTATGCTGCCGGCGATGTCGAACGCGGAGCCGCCGACGGCAGCCGCTGGATGCTTGTGCTGGCCGCGACGGATGCGCCCGAGGTCAACCGGCAGGTGCGCGACGAAGCGGCGGCGCTGGGCGTGCCGGTCAGCGTCGCCGACCGCCCCGAGCTCGGCAGCTTTATCGTGCCGTCGGTCGTGCGCCGCGGCAAGCTGACGTTGGCCGTATCGACGGGCGGAGCCAACCCTTCGGTCGGCCGGCGGATTGCCGCCGAGCTGGCCGAGCGGTATGGCGCGGAGTATGAGCCGTATATGGAATTTCTGGGCGAGGTGCGCGCGCTGGTGCAGCGCCGGGTGGAAGATGGAGAGCTGCGGCAGCGGTTGTTCCGGCACATGCTGCTCTGGGACGTGCCGGCGCTGATTCGCAGCGGCGCGTTCGACAATTGGCGGCGCGAGCTGCTTGCGGCATTAGAGAGAGAGCCCGATTTGCGCACAGTGGAGGCTTTTGCGCAGCGGGACTAGAGAGGCGGAAAACCGATGAGAACCATCATGGTAGGAACAAGACAAAGCGCGCTGGCGTTGACCCAGACGGGTCAAGTCGTCGAGCAGCTGGAGCGGCTGTGCGCCGAGCATGGCATCGCATGCCGGTTTGAAATCCGCAAGATCGTCACCAAGGGCGACCGCATTCTGGACGTCACCTTGTCCAAGGTCGGCGGCAAAGGGCTGTTCGTGAAGGAAATCGAGCAGGCGTTGTTTGCCGGCGAAATCGACATGGCCGTGCACAGCATGAAGGACATGCCCTTCGAGCTGCCGGAAGGGTTGGTCGTCGGCGCCGTGCCGCAACGCGAAGATCCGCGCGACGCGCTGATCACGCGTGGGGCGACGACGCTTGCCGAGCTGCCGCAGGGCGCGCTCGTCGGCACGAGCTCGCTGCGCCGCGCGTCGCAGCTGCAGCATGCCCGGCCGGACCTTGCGATCGAGTCGATCCGCGGCAATATCGATTCGCGGCTGCGCAAGCTCGAAGAGGGCAACTTCGATGCGATCTTGCTCGCCGCCGCCGGTTTGCACCGGATCGGCTGGCAGGATCGCATCACTGCCTATTTGCCGCCCGAGGTGTGCCTCCCTGCCGTCGGGCAGGGAGCGCTGTGCATCGAATGCCGGGGCGGCGACGACTTCATGCTGGGCTTGCTCGGCAAGTACCAGCATGAGCCAACGGCGCTCGCCGTGCGCGCCGAGCGCAGCTTCCTGGGCCGCCTGCAGGGCGGCTGCCAGGTGCCGATCGGCGCTTATGCCAGCGTGAGCGCCGCTGATGGCGCCGGGCTGACGCTGACCGGCATGGTCGGCTCGATCGACGGCCGCACGCTGCTGAAAGAGTCGGCGGAAGGCGCCGACCCGGAAGCGCTTGGGCTGCTCGTCGCCGACAGGCTGATCGCGCGCGGCGCGGATCGCATTCTGGCCGAGGCGAAGGAGTGAGCGCGATGAGCCAAGGGCGCGTCTACCTCGTCGGGGCCGGCCCCGGCGATCCGAAGCTGATCACCGTGCGCGGGCTGGAGGCGATCGGCAAAGCCGACGTGATCGTCTACGACCGGCTGGCCAGCCCGCGGCTGCTCAAGCACCGCAAGCCCGGCGCCGAGCTGGTGTTTGTCGGCAAGCTGCCAGACAAACACATGATGAAGCAGGAGGATATCAACCGCCTGCTGGCCGAGCTGGCGCTGCAAGGCAAAGTCGTCACGCGGCTCAAGGGCGGCGACCCCAGCGTGTTTGGCCGCGTCGGCGAAGAAGCCGAGCTGCTGGCTGAGCACGGGATTCCTTATGACATCATCCCGGGAATTACATCGTCGATCGCCGTGCCGGCTTATGCCGGCATCCCGGTGACGCACCGCGATTTCACGTCGTCGGTGGCGATTGTCACCGGGCATGAATATCCGAATAAAACCTACTCCAGCCTCGACTGGGAGCACTTGGCCAAAGCGATCGGCACGATGGTGTTTCTGATGGGCGTCGCCAATCTGGAGCATATTTGCCGCGAGCTGATCCACTGCGGCAAGCCGCCGCAGATGCCGGTGGCGCTCGTCCGCTGGGGCACTTGGACGGAGCAGGCGACGATCACCGGCACGCTGGAGGATATCGCCGCCAAGGTGAAAGCGGCGAACTTCCACTCGCCGGCCGTGATCATCGTCGGCGAGGTGGTCAAGCTGCGCGAGAAGCTGGCGTGGATCGAAAAGAAGCCGCTGTTCGGCCGCCGCGTGCTGGTCACGCGGGCGCGCAGCCAGGCGAGCGAGCTGACCGAGCTGATCGACGATCTGGGCGGCGAGCCGGTCGAGTTTCCGGTCATCCGCCTGCAGTCGCCAAGCCGTCCCGAAGCGCTGGCGGCGTTGGATGCGGCGCTCGCCGATCTGGGCCGTTACGACTGGGCGATCTTTACGAGCGTAAACGGCGTCGAGTTTTTTTTCCGCCGCTTGCGTGAACTGCGTTGCGATATTCGCACGCTCGCCAAGGCGCGGCTGGTCGCCGTCGGGCCGAAGACGGCCGAGGCGCTGGAGCAGCGCGGGCTGACCGCCGAGCTGCTGCCGGGCGATTTCCGCGCCGAAGGGCTGCTGGAGGCGCTGCTGCCCGCGCTTGCGCCGGGCCAGCGCGCCCTGCTGCCGACGGCGGATATCGCCCGCGACTATTTGCCGGTTAAGCTGCGTGAGCACGGCGTCGAGGTCACGGAAGTCGACGTGTACGAAAACGTGCTGGCGCTGGAGGACGGCGACGAGGTGCTGGAGCTGCTGCGTCAAGGCGGCATTCATATCATTACGTTTACGAGTTCTTCCACGGTAGTGAATCTGTTCGAAGCGCTGCGCCGTCTGGGCGAGCCGGAGCCGCTGGCTTTGCTGCAAGGCGTGGAAATCGCCTGCATCGGGCCGAAGACGGCGGAAACCGCCCGCAAGCTGGGGCTGGCGATTGCCTATATGGCCGAAGAAGCGACGGTTGCGTCGCTGGCTGAAAGTCTCGGGCGGCCGACCAGCCGCACGAGTCCGCATGGATATGCCAACCAATAAATGAAGCGGGTCCTCCGAAGAGAGCGCCGTCCGCATCGCGCGACTGCTCGATCGGCGTCTAAACTCCCCTTATACAGCGGTCATACATCTTCGAATTACATCGATAAGCGTTTAGACATGGCTTTCTTGAGGCCCGGAACAAACCGATTTGATCAGGCAGGAGGCCTTTTTCCTATGACTTTTCCCGTAGTCCGCAACCGCCGTCTGCGCGGCAGCAGCGCGATCCGCCGGCTCGTCCGCGAAAATCGCGTCACCGTTGACGATCTGGTGCAGCCGATTTTCGTCACCGAAGGCGAGAACCTCAAGCACGAAATCGCTTCGATGCCGGGCGTGTATCATTTTTCGCTGGACCGTCTTGATGAAGAAATCGATGAAATTGTCGCGCTGGGCATTCCGGCGATTCTGCTGTTCGGCGTGCCGGACCACAAGGATGCCGAAGGCACATCTGCCTTCGACGACGAGGGCATCGTCCAGCGCGCGACGCGCCGCATCAAAGCGAAGCACCCGGAACTGCTCGTCATCGCCGATACGTGCTTGTGCCAGTTCACCGATACCGGCCATTGCGGCGTCATTCACCATCATCCGTTGACCGGCCAAGCCGACGTGGCGAACGATCTGTCGCTGGAGCTGCTGACCCGCACGGCGGTGTCGCAAGCCAAGGCAGGCGCCGATATCATCGCCCCGTCGAACATGATGGACGGCTATGTGCAGGCGATTCGCAGCGGCCTCGACGACGCCGGTTACGAAAGCGTGCCGATCATGGCCTATTCCGTCAAATACGCTTCGGCGTATTACGGCCCGTTCCGCGACGCCGCGCATTCTTCGCCGCAGTTCGGCGACCGCAAAACCTACCAAATGGACCCGGCCAACGCCCGCGAAGCGCTGCGCGAAGCGGAAACCGATGTGCTGGAGGGCGCGGACTTCCTGATGGTCAAGCCGGCGCTGGCGTATATGGACGTGATCCGCATGCTCAAGGACAATTTCGACCTGCCGGTCGTCGCCTACAACGTCAGCGCGGAATACGCGATGATCAAAGCCGCGGCGCTGCAGGGCTGGATCAACGAGCAGGCGATCGTGATGGAAACGATGGTCGGTTTCAAGCGGGCCGGCGCGGACATCATTTTGACGTATTTCTCCAAAGACATCGCCCGTTGGCTGCGCCAGGGCTAACGACAATGAGAACCATTCGCGCCAAGGGCGACCGGGCCCGGATCGAATGGTTCTTTGTCATACTTTTGTCGCATTCCCCAAGCGCTGATCGTCAGGGACAGGAGTATAATTAGAGCATAATGGACAACAATAGGCTACATATGACGGCTGGGAAAAAGAGGAAGGTGGCCCCTTGAGCTACAACGATCGTTTTATTCAAGCCTGCCGCAAGCAGGACGTCGATACGGTGCCGGTCTGGTACATGCGCCAAGCCGGACGGTACGACCCGGAATATCGCAAAATCAAGGAAAAATATACGTTGCTGGACATTTGCCGCCAGCCCGAGCTCGCCGCCGAGGTGACGATGATGCCGGTGCGCAAGCTGGGCGTGGATGCGGCGATTTTGTATTCCGACATCATGAATCCGGTGGCGTCGCTGGGCGTCGAGTTCGATATCGTCAAAAACGTCGGCCCGGTCATCTACACCCCGGTGCGCACGGCTGCCGACGTGGAGCGGCTGCGTCCGATTGACGTTGACAAGGACTTGCCGCACATCATCGAGACGATCCGCATTCTCGACAAGGCGCTGGACGTGCCGCTGATTTCATTTGCCGGCGCGCCGTTTACGATCGCCAGCTATCTGATCGAAGGCAAGCCGTCCAAAAGCTACATCCGCACGAAGATGATGATGTACAGCGAGCCCAAGGTCTGGTATGCGCTGATGGACAAGCTCGGCGATATGGTGATTACGTATTTGCGGGCGCATGTGGCTGCGGGCGCAAAAGCGGTGCAGCTGTTCGACAGCTGGATCGGGGCGCTGGCGCCGGCGGATTTTCAAATGTATGTGCTGCCGACGATCACCCGCATTTTTCAGGAATTGTCCGATGTGAACGTGCCGAAAATTTATTTCCCCGGCGTCAGCTCCGGCGAGCTGTTGCCGTATTTGCGCGGCCTTGCGGCCGATGTGATCGGGCTGGACTGGCGCGTGCCGGTAAGTGAAGGACGCCGCCGCGTCGGCGAGCGTTTCGCTGTGCAGGGCAATCTCGACCCGTATGTGCTGACGGCGCCGATGAGCGTGATTCAGCGGCAGGCGCAGGCGATCCTCGACGAGGGGATGCAGCAGCCGGGTTACGTGTTCAACCTGGGGCACGGCTTGTTCCCGGAGGCGTCGCTGGACAAGCTGAAAGAGCTTACGGCTTTTATTCATGACTATTCGCATTCCGTTTTATCCCAGCAAGCAGAAAAGAGTGGTGTATAACACAATGAGCAAGCAGCGTATCGGCGTTTTGGTGATGTCCTATGGGACCCCGGAAAGTTTGGATCAGATTGAGGCGTATTACACGCATATCCGGCGGGGCCATCCGCCGACTCCTGAGCAGTTGGAGGAATTGAAAGCGCGGTATGAGGCGATTGTCGGGGGCTTTTTCCCGCTGCGCGAAAACACGAACAAGCAGGTGGCAGCGCTCGAAGCGACGCTGAACCGCGAGCATCCCGAGCTGGAGTTTGTCTGTTATCAGGGCTTGAAGCATGCCCAGCCTTATGTCGAGGACGGCGTGGCGCACATGGTGCAAGACGGCATTCAGCAAGCGGTTGGCGTTGTGCTGGCGCCGCATTATTCGGTGATGAGCGTTGGCGGTTATGTGAAACGGGCCAAGGAGCAAGCGGAGGAGCTGGGGCTGGAGATCGATTTCGTGCTCAGCTACCACTTGCATCCGCAATTGCTGGAAGCGTTGTCGATTCGCGTGAAGTCGGCGTTGGCGCGTTTTGAGGGCGTTTCGCGCGACGATGTTCGCGTGATCTTCACGGCGCACAGCCTGCCGGAGAAAATTGTGGAAATGAAGGACCCGTACCCGCAGCAGCTGCTGGAGACATCGCAGGCGATTGCCGATATCGTCGGTTTGACGAATTGGCAGTTCGGCTGGCAAAGCGCCGGGCAGACGGCGACGCCGTGGCTGGGGCCGGACATTCTTGACGTGCTGCGCACGATCGCGGTCGAGGAGCAGGTGAAGCACGTGCTGCTGTGCCCGATCGGCTTCGTCTCCGATCATCTGGAGGTGCTGTACGATATCGATATTGAGGCGCAGGCGCTGGCTGGCGAGCTCGGCTTGCATCTGGAGCGGACGGAGTCGCTGAATACCGATCCGCTGTATATGCGTTCGTTAAGCGATGTTGTGCATGAGAAGGCGGCAGCGGCGTTGAAGGCTTAAGTGGAGCCAATCGGCCTGTCGAGGAAAGGAGCTTGCGATGAACGACAACCGGCCACATCTGGTGATTATCGGCGGCGGCATTACGGGGCTGAGTGCGGCTTTTTATGCCAAAAAACGGCTCGAAGCGGCGGGCGCGCGCGCGCGTTTGACGCTGCTGGAGCCAACGGCTGCGCTGGGCGGCAAAATTCATACGCTGGAGCGGGACGGCTTTTTTATCGAAAAAGGTCCCGATTCCTTCTTGGCCCGCAAGCGGCCGATCATCGAGCTGACCCGCGATCTCGGGCTGATGGACGAGTTGACCGGCACGAACCCGCAGGCCAAGAAGACGTTTATCGTCCGCGGCGGCAAGTTGCACCGCATTCCGCAAGGGCTGTCGCTGGGCATTCCGACCGAGGTGTGGCCGTTTGTGCAAAGCGGGCTGATCTCGCCGCTTGGCAAGGCGCGGGCTGCGCTGGATCTGGTGCTGCCGCGGCGCGGCGAGCCGGGCGATGAGTCCTTGGGCGATTTCTTCGAGCGGCGGCTGGGCCGGGAAGTGCTGGAGCAGATTGCCGAACCGCTGCTGGCCGGCATTTATGCCGGCGATTTGCACGCGTTGAGCTTGCAGGCGACGTTCCCGCAGTTTCAGGCGATGGAGAAAAGGCACCGCAGCTTGATTCTCGGCACGTTGGCCAGCAAGAAGGCCGCGCAAACCGAAGCGATGGAGCTGCCGGAGGCGGTGCGCCACTCGACGTTTCTCTCGTATCGGCGCGGCTTGCAGACGCTCGTCCAAGGGCTTGTCGCGGCGCTCAAGGACGTCGAGCTGCGCACGGGCGAAGCGGCTGCGTCGCTGGTTCCGGCGGCGGAAGGCGGCAGCGGCGTGCTGGTGACGCTGGCCGGCGGCGGCACGTTGGCCGCGGACGGCGTGATCGTCACGACGCCGACCTATGAGGCCGGGCGGCTGCTGGCGGCGCATGTGCCGGCCGCCGCGGCGCTGCAGCGGATCGAATACGTGTCGGTGGCGAACGTCATTATGGCGTTCGAGCGCAGCGATATTCCGTTTCCGCTCGACGCCTCGGGGTTCGTCGTACCGCGCCGCGAGCAGCGGACGATTACCGCCTGCACGTGGACGTCGGCCAAGTGGGCGCACACGGCTCCGGCCGGCAAAGCGGTGTTGCGTTGCTACGTCGGGCGCACCGGCGAGCAGGAGTGGCTGGGGTGGAGCGATGAGCAGCTGATACAAAAAGCCCGCCACGATTTGGGCGAGCTGCTGGGGCTCCATGCGGAGCCATTGTTTGTGGAAGTGACGCGGCTGCCGCAATCGATGCCGCAGTATCCGGTAGGCCATTTGGCTCAGGTGGCGGCGTTCCGCGCCGAGCTGGCCGCGCGGATGCCGGGCGTGCTGGTGACGGGCGCAGGTTTTCACGGCGTCGGCTTGCCGGACTGCATCCGGCAGGGGCGCGAAGCGGCGGAGCAGTTGGTCGACAGTGTGCTGGTGGCGCGGCGGAAGCAGGCGTCAGCGGTTTCGGTGTGATGGGTGTCAGGGGCCTTTTGTCTGCGCGCGATGCATGTTCGTAGAGCCGCCGGCTGCCGTGCGGCAGGCGTTGCTCGCGCTTCGGGAGCCGCGCGCGATGCGGCAGAACTGACGTCGCTCGCGGCTCGTCATGTGCTGTCGAGCAAGACCGTCTGTACTTGCGCCGGCCGGCCGACCGCGTCAGGGCTGTGCGTTGCTGAACGCGCTTTGTCGCGGTCCATCTGCGGCTCCGGGAGCGGGTAGCGTGCGCTCTGTCCGGGCTGCCGGCCGGCTTGAGGTCTAGTTACCGCTTACCAGTGTGCCGCTTGCTCCGAGCGCCTAGCGCAGCTTGGCGAGATCGAGCTTGAAATCAACGGGCGAAATGGTGAGGATGTGCTTTTCCTCCAGGTCGCGGACGACTTGCATGAGCGTAATCTTTTGCACGCCGGCCATTTGAGAAATTTCGTCGAAGTTGAGCACAAGCTTGATCGTAATGATGTTGCCGTTGCGCATGCCGTGTTTGTTGGCGAGCTTGATCAGGCTTTTGATCACGCGCGTGCGGGCGTCGAGGAAGGTCAGGTCGTAGACATGCTGGTTCGTGTCGCGCAGCCGGTTGCTGAGCTCCTGCATGATGCCAAGCGTAATGTCGAAATGATTTTGCAGCAATTGCAGGAAATGCTGGCCCATCAGCGTGACCAGCACGCTTTCCTCCAGCGTTTGTGCGGAAGCGGAGCGGGGCTTGCCGTCGATCAGCGACAGCTCGCCGAAGCTTTCCCCGGATTTGAAGATCGATAAGATTTTCTCCTCGCCGCCTTGGCTGGTTGTGTAAACCTTGACGGAGCCGCTGTAGACCATATAAAAGACAGAGCCGAGCTCTTTTTCAGAAAAAAGCACGACGTTGGGTTTATAGGTTTTACGAGTACAGATGGCAGCAACTGCCTGCAATTGAGCTTCATTCAGTCGGGAGAACAAGGGCACATTTCTGACGAATTCAATCATGCATATCTCCTCTTTATCTTTGCAAAGTGTAGTTCCGTGACTATTTTACCATATTTATGAGGCGGGTGCGCAAGTGTTCATGAAAAATCCAAACAGGAACGATACGCGGTCGGCGGCCGCTTTCCGCGAAGCGAAGCAAGTGATTCCCGGCGGCGTGAACAGCCCGGTGCGGGCGTTCAAATCGGTGGGCTTGACCCCATTGTTTATGGAGCGGGCGTCCGGCTCGCGCGTCTACGATATCGATGGAAATTCCTATATCGACTACGTTGGTTCCTGGGGGCCGCTGATTGTCGGCCATGCCCATCCCGAGGTGTTGGAGGCGATTCAGACGACGGCGGCCAAGGGGACAAGCTTCGGCGCGCCGACCGAGCTGGAGACGGAAATGGCCAAGCTCGTGATCGAGCGGGTGCCGTCGATTGACATGGTGCGGATGGTCAATTCCGGCACGGAAGCGACGATGAGCGCTTTGCGGCTGGCCCGCGGATTTACGCAGCGCAGCAAGATCGTGAAGTTCGAAGGCGGCTACCACGGCCATGCCGACGCGCTGCTGATCAAGGCCGGCTCGGGCGTGGCGACGCTGGGGCTGCCGGACAGCCCGGGCGTGCCGGAGAACGTGGCCGTCAATACGATTACGGTGCCGTACAACGATCTGGCAGCGGTCAAGCTCGTGTTCGAGCGCTACGGCGACGATATCGCCGCCGTGATCGTGGAGCCGATTGCCGGCAATATGGGCGTTGTGCCGCCGCAGCCGGGTTTCCTGCAAGGGCTGCGCGACGTGACGGCGGCTTGCGGCAGCCTGCTGATTTTCGACGAGGTGATGACCGGCTTCCGCGTGGATAAGCACTGCGCGCAAGGGCTGTATGGCGTGACGCCGGACTTGACATGTCTTGGCAAGGTGATCGGCGGCGGGCTGCCGGTTGGCGCTTACGGCGGCCGTCTCGACATTATGGAGCAGATGGCTCCGGCCGGTCCGATCTATCAGGCGGGCACGTTGTCGGGCAATCCGCTGGCGATGGCGGCGGGTTATACGACGCTGCAGTTGCTCGGCCGCCCGGGCGTGTACGAGGAATTGGAGCGCAAATCGGCGCTGCTGGCAGCGGGTTTTGCGCGCAACGCGGCCGAAGCCGGCGTAGCCAGCACGATCAACCGCGTCGGTTCGATGGTGTGCCCGTTTTTCACCGGCGCGCCGGTCACGGACTACGCTTCGGCCAAAACGTCCGATCTCGGCAAATTCAACGCCTATTTCGCGCGGATGCTCGACCTTGGCGTATCGGTGGCCCCGTCGCAGTTCGAAGGCATGTTCGTGTCGACGGCGCATACGGATGAGGATATCGAAGCGACGATTGCGGCGCATCGCGAGGCGTTGCAGGGATTGTAAAGCTAGTAGGAATATAGGAGCGGTTGTTAAGGGAGAATACGTTCTTCCTTGGCAACTGCTCTTTTTTATTTGTCGACAATAGTGAGGGGTTCCTACCCAGTTGAACGCTTGCAACATCTTAGCGAAATAAACCGTAAATGAAGAGGGGAGGTGTTACCATGAAAGATAGGTATGCTTGGATTGTTGGCTTTGTTTGGGCAAGTTTGCTGGTTAGCTGCACATCTGCGGCCAATCTGGCTGCGGATCGTACGGCGAGCCCTTCAACAATGGCTCCTTCTACAGCAGTTGCGGGAGACCTTCCCGCAATCGGCCAAACGGATGAGCGGCAAAATGCGGTGGCTCTTGTACTACAATCGAAAACATTGGGAATTGTTGACCCGGATCAATACCCTAAAACGGCATTTGGCAGGAGGCCGTGTCCTTTTTTTACCTGTTTAGCTGGAGCAGAAACAGAACGGGCAGCGTTTTCTTTTTATGGAGCAAATCGTTTTTTTAATCGGGTTTGCCTTCATAAAAAATAAAAAACGGCATTTCTGCCGTATGGGTGACAAAATCAATTTGAAGGGAAAGCTGGTTAAGTATGTTTCGTTGATATGCTGTATACAAAGCAAAACTTATGTTACCTAAAAAAGTTCTTTATATTCAACGTCCAGTGGTAATCTGCCATTTCTCATATCGTCCGCAAGAAATGAAACATGAAGCTGTACACTAGATGGGATTATTTCCTCAAAACAACCTTGATTATTACAAAACCAAGCTGGGACATTACGAATGGAAAACATTTTTCCAGACTCATTCCAAGATATATCTTTCAATTGACATTGAGCGTGATTTCCACATCTGCAACGAATGGTGTCTGCAACCATAACCACCGCAACCCCTCCTTACTATGATTTATATTATACCATGATTAACCTTTTTGATACATGTTGCTTATTTTGGTCAACGTAATTTTTTCTTGAATTCTTGAAGTTTTCTCATTATTTCCGGGTTGTCCATTAAAGAATTGGTTAATTCGAGGATGTGGTCATTACTTACAGTTATAACACGAATGCGCTCTCGATCAATCATTTCAAATGAAACAGTCACCTTAAAGCGCTCATCGTACTCCGTGTGACATAAAGTATAAGTCAAGTTCGTAAAACCTTTCCACTCGGCATTATCATCAACTTTATCACTGTCAATAACCAATTGTATGACAAGTAGCACGCTCTCAACAGAAGGGGGAGTGTCCTTTGATACTTTATCCACTCTAACCGCAATTCGTTCTCTTGCGTGTGGGGTAAATACAATGGTATCTTCCTTAATCAAGTCCCACCTCTCCTTACTGGCTACCAATTCGTTTTTTAGCGAAATTATTTCTGCTTGTTGTGCAGAATCAATGGGGATTTTGATTCCTTTGTCCAAGGTAATCCATTCTGACTGCGCGCGTTTGTTGGATACTTGATGAATATAATTCTGTTGTTCTACACTCAATTCAATAATATCGGTTAAACACCCTTATTGTGGACACCGCACCTCTTATTCGAGATCAATCGTAGAATTGCTATGAATCGCTTCGTTTTACACCCAATTGAGTGTCATACCAACAAATTAAACTTTAATCTGCTTTGGCTTCACAATGCCTAGCTTCACCGCTTCCATATATTCATATGGAGACAAGTCGTAGATGCTGCCATGGATACGAATGTGATTGTAGTCCTGGATAAACTGGCTTACGATTTCATAGGCCTGCGGATAAGACTCAAACTCATGGCGTTGGTAGCACTCGGTCTCTACTATCGAATGATACGATTCGATGTGAGCGTTTTTATTTGGCGTTTTGGGTGGAATTCGCTCGTGAATCATGACAAACTTCTTACAGGCATCCTCAAATAGGTTGCTTATGAACTGCGGACCGTTGTCCGAACGTATGACGGGTTTCTCTACTTTGTCAAAGAGCTGGCGTTTCATAAGTGCTTCCTGCATAATTTGGACGAGATGCTTTGCCTCACACGTCAGCCCAATATGGTAGGTGACGACGGCGCGATCAAACACATCCAAGATGCTCATGAGGAAGAAAAACCGTTGCTCGCCACGAACCCACCCATACTTAATATCGGTCTCCCACAGCTGATTAGAGGCCGTTATGACACGATTATTGGCAAGTCGCTTCGGGTGCTTGAGCTTGAGTTTCCGCTGTGGACGGAGCACGTCCATTTGCTTGCATAGACGGTATACTTTCTTTTTATTAATCTTCAGTTGATGGCGTCTTCGAAGAAGCACGGTCAGCTTGCGATAGCCGTAATTCGCGCCTTCACCTGGCAGGAACTCCATGATCCATTCGCAAATCTGCTCATCACTGATCGGCTTCCCGGTTTGTGTGTACGATAAACCAGGTGCCGGACGACCCGCTCTGGGGACGATTTCTTGTGCTTGCTGCCCTTTTTTGACATGTGCATAATAGGTGGATCGTTCTATCTCCAGCACACGGAGTACGAAGCTGATGGTATGACCTTGTACAATATACGTTTGGGCAATTTCTATTTTATCCGCAAGTGTGGGTTCGTTTTTTTTAGTAGGTCTTTGAGAATGTCTCTTTCCAGGGCTTGCTCTGCATAGAGTTTCTTAAGCTTCTCATTTTCTTTCACAAGCTCTGCGTAATTTTCTGCAGTTGGCACAAATTTCGGTTGCTTGATGCAGCTTCCATCCAGTTGATCCAGATCCTTGCGATCCAGCTCTCGGGCCCATCGAAGCACCATCTTGGGATCAAGCTCATGTTGTCTTGCTACAGCCGTCATGTTGCCAATTTCCTTCCCCTTGGTGACCACCATCTTCTTGAAATTCAGATCATACTGTTTCTTCTTCATTTTGTCCCCTCCGCCTCCATATTATTGTATCGGAGTAAGCGGTGTACTGTCCAAGTTTAAATAGGGGCTAAATAGAAACGGTCCGCTTAGCTACACCTACGACAATCGGGGCAACCGGCTGACAGCGGCAAGCAACGGAACGACCAGCATCTACACCTATAACGCCCAAAACGAACTGAACACTTACACGAGCACTATGACTGGGGCCACTTACGGCCACACGATTACCCGGATACGGATGGCCTGCGGGCCACGAAGGGCGTTGTGGGGGCGATTCGACCCGTTATGTGTACCTGAACGGCAAAGTGATTGAAGAACTGGGTTCGCAAGGCAACGTCAAGGCACGCAACATTTGGGGCAATGAGCTGTTGTACCGTCAGGATTTCACGGCGAACCAGTTAAGCAACGGTTCGTTTGAAACGCCATCCAGTCCGGCCTGGTCACTGGGAACCGGACAAGTGGTCACCGGGGGCATCGACGGCACGCATGCGGTCCAATTCACGAACGCCACAACCACCAACACGGGAGCCGTCCAATGGCTCACCAACGTGACGGCTGGCAAGCCGTATGTCGTGGAGGGTTCAATCAAAACGCAAAACGTCGTGGGCTCGGGCGCATTTATCTGGATTTCCTACCGTGACGCGAACATGAACGAAACGGGCAATTGTTACATCGGTTGACGTTTAAGCAACAGGTGCATGAACAGCAGTACCGTTGGCAAACGTATCTGTCGCGAGACTGGCTCCGGGAATTTATAAGCTGAATTTTGGGTGAAATAAACGCAATCCTGTCTTATCTTCAATCCCGCCGCGTGGTACTATAGATAAAATGAAATTCTCAAGAAAATAGCACTTTGGCGAGTGTAAGAGGGTGATGGCATGGAGATCAGGATCTTGGTTGTGGATGACGATGCGAATATGAGAAGCTTGGTTTGCGATATGGTACGCAAAGAAGGTTATACAGCAATAGAGGCACAGGACGGGCGACAGGCGCTTGACATCATGTTTTCAGCGGCGGAAATCGAGCTTGTGATTCTGGATGTGATGATGCCGGTGTTTGATGGCTGGGAGGTGCTGAAGGAGATCCGCGAGCGCTCCGATGTACCCGTGATGATGCTTACGGCGCTGGAGGACGAGCATCATGAGGTGGTCGGACTGAGGCGCGGTGCGGATGAATACATCGCTAAACCGTTCAGCTACAAGGTGTTCGTGGCAAGGCTGAATTCACTCCTGCGCAAGGTGAAGAAGGAGAAGTCGGTGGGGCTGACGTTCGGCAGTCTGGTGATCCAGCAAGCAGCGCGCAAGGTGACGGTGAATCTGACAGAGGTGGAGTTGAACCATAAGGAATACAGCCTTCTGGTGTATCTGGCCCTGAATGCAGGCCGTGTGTTGACACGCGAGCAAATCCTTAATCAGGTGTGGGGCTATGAGTTTGAGGGAGATGCCCGGACCATTGATACCCATATCAAAACCATGCGTGCCAAGCTCTCCATCTGCGGCAAGTATATCAAAACCGTCCGCGGAAGCGGTTATATGCTGGAAGCGGACGGCTTATGAAAACGATTCGGGCCAAGCTCGCCGCCTTATTCGTGGTTGTGGTCATCGTGCTCGTTGCAATTGGGGTGCTGCTGAATTTGTTGCTGCTGAAGCCTTATTTTATCTATAAGCATAAAGCGATTTTCGCGGCAAACAGCAAGATGATCATCCAGCTCTATGAGCACGACCGCAACAATCTCATAACAACAATCCAAGCGATCGACAGGTCAGAAGGAATAAGCAGTCTCATCATGGACAATAGCGGACAAGTGTACTATTCATCTGCTCAACAGAATCCCGTTCCAAGGCAGCTTAAGCTTCCTAAAGAAATCTCCGACATTCTTCAAGATCATGCGGCCGCTCTGCTGAAACGGCCCATATACACGGTGGCTACCAGTGAAATTGATCAGACACAAAAGCTGGTCTATATCGAGCAGTTAAAGGATGGAGGAGTTGTTATTTTACGGTGGGGAATGGAGGGGGTTAAGGAAAGTGTAGCCATTGCCAACCAGTTTTATTTGCTGGCAGGTTTCGTACTTGTTGTAATAGGCGGGGTGATTATCTATGCAGCTTCACGCAGAATTACAAGGCCGGTCATCGAGATGAGCCATATTGCGGAAGGAATCGCCAACCTGATCTTTGATCGCCGTGTGAACTATAAGTCGGCGGATGAGCTTGGCAGCCTTGGGGAAAGTATCAATCGGATGTCGGAGAAGCTGAGCAAGAGTATGGCCGCCCTGCAGCAAGACGTGAACCGCCGCAAGCAGCTTGTGCGGAACATCTCGCATGAGCTTAAGACACCCATTGCCGTCATTAAAGGGTATGCCGAAGGGTTAAAATATGGCGTTGTGGACGATCCAGAGAAGGTGGAACGCTACTACAATGTCATCGAAGAGGAATGCGATCGGATGGATCTGATGGTGCGTGAGCTCTTGCAACTGTCCGCGCTGGAGTTCGGGCTATTCAAAATGAATGAGATCAGCTTTGAGCTTGCACCGTTGATCCGCAAGATTATACAGCGGTTCGAGCCCGAGCTGTCGGGGCAAGGGATTAAGCTTATCTTGGAGCTGCTGGTCGAGCCCGGCCTTCATATCACGGCTGATTATGAACTCATGGAGCGTGTCATTGTGAACTATCTCAGCAATGCGATCCATTACGCAGACGGGCAGAAATATATCGAGGTCAAAGCCGTGAAAACCTCAGACGGTATAAACATATCGGTCTATAACACCGGAGGTCATATTCGCGAGGAGGATCTAGCAAGCATCTGGGATGTCTTCTTCAAGGGGGAGCGTTCCCGTTCGCGCGAGTACGGCGGGCATGGGCTGGGCCTGTCGATCGTCAAGCTCATCGCCGAGCTTCACGGCGGACAAGCGGGAGTGCGGAACGTGGCGGGCGGCGTGATATTCGATATCGAATTGCCTGACAGATAAAATATGGGGTTGGGGCTTCTTCCGATTTCACCTAAATTTCACAGAGCGTTTGTAAGATAGGTGAAAAGGAGGAGATGTACATGATACGAAAACCCCTAACCACAATGATGCTGGTCACGGCCGTTCTGATGGTTGTCTCCACATCCGCGATTGCCGCTACATCCTATAGGCAAGCCAACCACTCGTCGGCGGATGCGGCTGTTAAGCCCGTGGGAAAAAACAGTAGCGTCTACTCGCTGGAGCAGGCGATGAGCGATAACGCGCAGCTTTCCACAATTGCCTTTAACGGGTTGGTGTTTATTACGGGAAGCAGCGGTGCGGACAGCTTTATGCCGCCGGGCAAGGTAGCCGATTTCTTCGGCTTCCAGTACATGCGAGACGTCGACACGGCAGAATATGGACACAACACGACATTCCTGACGCGGGTCGCGAGCAACGTACTGTTCATCCTGAACAGCGAGCAAAGAGCCAAGCTCCTTGCGCTGGCGAAGGCACAGGCGCCATTGTACAACAGCTTCGCTTATAATCGCCTTCCGTTGATGGATGCATTTCGCCGTAACCTCGAAGGAAAGCTTCCATCGGGAGCCACGGGACTTGATCAGGAGGCGGTGGCTGCGTATACGGCGAGTCTTTACACAACCGATGCGGAGCTAAGTTATCATCGCGCAGTTGTGACAGGAGGGATTATTCAATCCTTTACGGAGAACCAGAAGGCTTATCTGGGCAGGATGGATTTCAACAACTATCTGACTTGGCCCAATGTTCCCGAGGATGAAGCGCTGAAGCGCGGCCTCAAGAATAGCGAATATATTGCGTTAATGACTTATGCGAGTGAGCTTTTCTCCTGGTATAAAGGCAGCCTGGACGCGGATGTCTACTTCTGCCCGGAGCGGCACGGAACCTACTTCGGCGGTTTTTATCTGAAGGATTATCCGGCGATGGATAACCCTGACTATTTTATCAGCACGAATCTGACCGGAGATAGCGGCCAGCGATTCTTGCAGATCCTGGATGAGGACCAGCGCGCACTTATCACGGGGATCGTGAAGCTGCAGCACGGTTGGCTTCAAGAGGCTGCACAAATCCGATTAGAGATTGCAACCGAGCTGCGGGGAGCCATGCAAGGGAAGACGGTCGATAAAGAGCGAATATTTGCGCTGATTCACAGCTACGGAGAGCTGGATGGGCGGATGTCCGGCCTGTACGCCTCGCGGTTTGCGGCTGTGAATCGCACGCTTACGGCCGAGCAGCGGGCGGCGCTTGTCAAACTTCGCAATCTGGCAGTTATCCCGAACGGGGTCTATCGATTTGCGACTCCGGTTGCAATGCCGACGATCCCGAATACCGATTTCCTGTTCGGTCAAGGGAAGCTGCCGCAGCAAGCCGGGCAATTAACGCCACCGGCAAGCTTCACACTGGAGGCGAAACCACCGGAGCGGCAACGATCCTGATCAATAGCGGTGTTATCGTTTTTCGTTCCCCAATGGTCACCTGTCGAAATTTCAACTATTTTTAAAAAAATAATAACCTTTAATTAGGGCGTGTCTGCGAACTATAAACCCATTCCAAAACGTGGTAAAGTTCTCGTATGAGAAGACGATGCGAACTACGCGATGAGCAATGGGATCAAATTAAAGATTTACTGCCGCCAGAACCAAACGTCAAGGTGGGCGAATAGGGAAAAACAACTGAATGATGCTGAATGCCATGTTATGGGTGGCCCGGTCAGGCGCACCGTGGCGAGATTTGCCCAAACATTACGGCTCTTGGAAAGCTGTCTATACACGGTTCAGGCGCTGGAAAATGGTGGGTTTGTGGCAAGGGATTTGGGACCATGTATCCATTGAACCAGATTTTGAACATATTTTGGCGCTTATCGAAGATCAGCAAGGTCATACCATCATTCCGAGTCGCAAACATCGTAAAGCGCGGCGCGACTGTGATTGGTGGCTTTACAAGGAGTGCTGGTATCAACCTATTTATTTGGGGAAGAGGAGAGGGAATGCTTAAATTAAGCTGTGAAGTTTGCTCCGGCAAGTTCAATTGGCTGCAAATACTTTTGGGAATTCCTAAAATCCCTATGCGTATCCGATGTAAAAGCTGTCAAACTAACTATGCACTAACAAACCATAGTATCTTAATTAGTATAGTGCTAGTTTGTATACCGCTTATTTTATTCAATCATAAAATGGTTTTTGTTAACACATTTCAATTAATAATTTACCTTGTAGCTCTTGTTTTGCTATTTCTTTTTTGGGCTTATTGGAGAAAAGAGTAAATATAATCTAGTGAATACCGCCTTGCGAATCTGAACTGCCCCCCAATTATTAGACAGATGGTCATTATAAAAGAATCTGCAATTTATTGTTCAAAATTGTGGGTTCCTTTTTATTTTTTCGTGAAAAAATCAGTTCACACTGCGTCGAGCGCAAAAAAATTGCGCCATGCGCAAGAAAAACTTGCGATGCAACCAGGCAGGCGAAGCGTTAAGATTAGAAAGAGCAGGTTGAAGAGGTTTGGGAAATGCAAAAGATGCTGATGGGAAAGTTTATGATCTGAGTATGGAGGAAGAGCTTTTGTGGGATAAAAGCAAACCCAGCGCGGGGCAATGGGACATGTGCCGGCATATAAATATAGCCAATGGCACAAAAAATACAGGAACGGGGAGAGCGATTACGATCTTTTTTGGCGTGAGTACAGGAATTCTAAAAAAATATGGCTCAATCTCATAATCAGCGCTTGACAGCTAGCCCAACATCCTATGGCGGTTGCATTCGATGAGAATGCCTGCTCTATAGCGACTGCGATTTCGTGTAAAGTAATGGCGGCGCTGAAAGGCCTTAATGCGATTATGGCGACCTTCT
>Ga0222419_100204_pt1 | contig 93379 bp, 67 predicted proteins | sample 1B20Ametagenome_FD_182474 | JGI IMG/M metagenome (GOLD analysis project Ga0222419, IMG submission 182474) | Enriched microbial communities from leaf-cutter ant dump, University of Wisconsin, Madison, United States - 1B20A (version 2) | ecosystem: Environmental > Terrestrial > Nest > Insects nest...
TGGATTTAAAAAGAACTGGAAGGGCCAATGCGGTAATCGGTCCATTAAAGGGTGCAGGCTGGGCAAGCACCGATCAGCTTTATCCAATTCCCTTGATCGACATGTCTAGAAATCCTAGTCTGCAAGGACACCAGAACCCTGGTTATCAATAGTCCATTCAACGCGCGGACGAAAGATCGTCCGCGCAAATTTCAATTTATTATGAAGATACCCATTTTATCTACCGCGTGCCTGTTGCTATTCTGCGCCCAGGTATTGCGCGCACAGCACAAGCCTGTGCTAACAGAATCTGACATCAAAGACTGGTCACGTTTAGGCCGAAACTTTAGCCTGGGCACGGATGGAAAATATGCACTCTACTTCATTGAAAAGCCAGGTTTTCGGAACAACCAGGCCATTTTACAGGCTACAGATGGGAGCTGGAAAAAGACCATTAATGACATAAGCCAGTTTAATGCAACCCTGGGTAAAGCAAAGGCCTATTTTCTCAGGAATGATTCCTTATTGATAATCAGCTTGGGTACCCAGAAGCAACAGGTTCTACAAGGGGTTTCAGGCTTTACACTGATTCGTCAGGGCCATGATGAGATCGTATATCAAAGCAGCGATAAACAGGGGGGAATGAAATATATCGGCGCTAAGAAAAACAATTATAGAACATTCCCAGGGGCAAAAATGTTGACATTCAGTTCCGCTGCCGGCACTTTTGCATACCAGGTAACAGGCATTACTGAACAAGAAAATAGATTACACATCTATGATAGCCGGACAGGATCAGATAGAGAAATATCCACCGCAAACGCCTTTACAAGCGTGCAGTTTGATTCTGAAGGCCGGATGCTCGCTTATATTAAAAAATCCAAGGGACTTCAGCAAGAACACACCTCCGTCTGTGTAGCTGGGATATCTAGTGTTACCGAAAATCGAGTGATCACGATTGCTGAATCTGATACCCTGGAAATCAAAAGTATCCTTGGCTTTAGTAAGACATCTGGCTCATTGTTTTTCATCATGAAGCAAAAATCCGCTAGCCCGGTAAAAATTACCGGTACATCTGTAGATGTTTGGAGCTATCAGGACGCAAAGCTACAATCCGCCCAACTGGCTGACCTCGGCCATGAAAGTAGCTATCCCTGTGGCGTTAATCTTAAAACAGGTCTGATAACACGCCTGCAATGGCCGAATGAAGAAACGACAATCGGCATAAATCCTTCGGACGCAGTACTGGTCAGCCATTATCAGAACCTGCCGACTTCAGAATTCTGGAACCAGAAATCCAGAAGAGAATACCTGTTGCTGTCAGTGCTTTCCGGAAAGCGCGTTTCGGTGCTTCGCCAAACATCGTTGTCGAACGTACAGCTCTCTCCATCAGGCCGGTTTGTCGCTTATTATGAGCCCGGCAAGTTAGCATTCTATGCGTATGACGTAAGCAGTAACAAGACTATAAAGCTTATTTCTACAGAGTCTCGGCATTGGAACGCTTACTCGGTGATCTATTGGTCCGAAGACGAACGTGTGATCCTGGTTTTTGACCGATCCGACTTATGGGCTTTGGATCCAACCGGTATCATTAAACCCAAAAATCTCACGCATTCGGCCAATCCGCGAGGTGAGCTGACGTTCAGCTTTGCAAATGCCATGAATGGCCGTACCATTGACCTGAGCCGTCCAGTCCTATTGAGTGCATTTCATCGCTCTACGAAAGACAACGGGTTTTATGAACTAGTAGCGAGCAGAGGTTCGGTCAAAAAACTGACCATGGGTCCATATCTATATTATGCTCCTGCAAACAGCGGGTCCGAAGGAATTTCCCCATCCGGCGCACCAGCTCTGGGTTACCTTGTGGCAAGGATGGATGCCTCCACAGCACAAAACCTATTTTATACCACCGACTGGAAAAACTTCAGGCAACTTTCTAATATCGCTCCAGAGAAGAAAGTGAACTGGTACTTCACCCAGTTGCATAACTTCTACGATAACGGACAGTTAAGACAAGGCATACTTTACTTGCCGGAGGACTTCGATCCGGCAAAAAAATACCCCCTCATCTTTCACTATTACGAACAAAAATCCCACTTGCTCAATGAATATCTCCAACCTGATCTGAGTGAGGGCAACATGAACATTCCTTGGTTCGTCAGCCGCGGTTATTTAGTATTCACCCCTGATATGTACAATAAGCCTGACCATGTCGCCGAATCAATTACCAGCACCGTCCGCTCCGCAATCGACCATCTGGCTAAACTGAATTATATAGACACCGCAAAACTAGGTTTGCAGGGCTTCAGTTATGGCGGATACCAGACGAATCTGCTTGTCACCAGGCTGCCCGGCATCAAAGCGGCTGTTGCAGGAGCAGGAGTCTCCGATGCGGTCTCCCAGTACGCACACTTCAGTGATGCTGGTAACAATGCTCAACAGTACAATCAACATAACCTGCAAAAGATTCCCGCAGAGGATCCATGGACCTATGTAGCCAATTCGGCGATTTTCAATGCCACCAAAGTGCAGGCTCCGATGCTTTTGATGAACAACAAAAATGACGACAGCGTTCGCTGGACACAGGGACTAGAGTTTTTTATCGCCTTAAGAAGATTGGGTAAAAGAGTTTGGATGCTCCAATACGATCACGGTGCACACGGTGTATTTGATAATGATGCCTGGGACTATACGATCCGGATGACACAATTCTTTGATCACTACTTAAAAGGAAAACCGGCGCCGGTATGGATGCTGAAGGGCATTCCGGCATCCAGAAAAGGAATCGACTATGGGCTTGAGCTGTCCCCGGAAAAAGGACCTGACGGAAAGCCTCTAACCCCAATATCAGATACCATCCAAAACAAATAAATCAATAACAATTGCATTAGTATCTATAGACGATTAATTCAAACAGAATCTTAACACATATGAAAACAATCCATAATTTCCTGCTGGTTATCATAATGCTCAATTGCTTTGCTGCAAGCGGTCAGCAATATCAAATCCAGCCCGGCACCTTGCTAACCAGATGGGCAAAACAAGTTAACCCGGAACACACTCACACCGGGTATCCCAGGCCACAGCTTGTAAGAAGCAATTGGGAAAACCTCAACGGACTTTGGGACTATGCGGTCACTCCCAAAGACGCTAGCCAGCCCCGTAGTTACAACGGCCAAATCCTAGTTCCGTACCCTATAGAGTCGGCATTATCAGGCGTAAAAAAGTCGTTGCTACCTGAACAGAACCTTTGGTACCGCAGGACGTTTCAACATCCTTCGCTCAAAGCAGGAGAAAGACTACTGCTGAACTTTGGTGCAGTAGATTGGGAGGCGACAGTTTTCATCAACGGCCAAAAGGCCGGAATCCATAGAGGTGGCTATACCTCCTTTAGCTTTGACATCACCAGTTTGCTCAAGGCCGGAGATAATGAGCTGACCGTCAAAGTATATGATCCGACTGATAAAGGGATTGGGCCTCATGGAAAGCAACTATTAAACCCGCAAAGCATTTACTATACACCGAGTAGCGGGATCTGGCAGACCGTGTGGATGGAGACTGTTCCCGAGAATTACGTAGGTTCACTCACTATAACACCTGATATTGACCGGTCAATAGTTACAGTAACTGTAAATTCCGCAGCGAGCGACCCAGTTGTTTTACAGGTAAACGATCAAACGGCAAACGGTCAGACCAATATACCGATCATCTTTCCACTAAAGAATGCACACCTCTGGTCTCCAGCAGATCCGCATCTGTACAACCTAACTGTTTCTCTGGGAAAGGATAAAGTTAAAAGCTACTTTGGTATGCGCAAGGTTTCCATCGGCAAAGATAGCAGCGGTATGGCGCGCATCTTTTTGAACAATAAATATTTGTATAATCTTGGCACCCTTGACCAAGGGTTCTGGCCGGACGGCCTTTATACAGCTCCAACCGATGAGGCCCTTGCATTTGACATTAAGACAATTAAAGCGATGGGCTTCAATACCATCCGTAAACACATCAAAGTAGAACCTGCCAGATGGTATTACTGGGCGGATAAACTGGGCATGCTGGTCTGGCAAGATCTTGTCAACCCTAACCAGGGATTGCCCAAAGGGGCAAAAGAAGAATTTGAAACCGAATCTAAAGAAATCCTCACCCAACTGCACAATTATCCTTCAATTACCACCTGGGTGCTATTTAACGAAAAATGGGGTCAATATGACCAAGCCAGACTATCCAGTTGGATCAAGCAAACCGATCCATCACGCATCCTCAACGGACATTCGGGAGAGTTGCTGTATGTGAATGGACAACTCCGTTCCCCATCAGCTGACCCTTATGTAAACGCGGACATGACTGATGTACATGCCTACCCTGATCCGATGATTAGTATCAAACAGCCAGGCAAAGCACAGATCTGCGGAGAGTTTGGCGGCATTGGCGTAGCCGTACCTGGCCATCAATGGAATGAGCTTTCAGGCTGGGGTTACGTGCAGGTCAAGCCAGAAGAACTGGAAAATGAATATGCGGCTATGGTTAAAAAACTGGAAACATTGCAAAAACAAGGACTCTCCGGAAGCATTTATACCCAACCATTTGATGTCGAGGGTGAAGAAAACGGTTTACTCAGTTATGATAGAGAGATCATTAAAATCCCGGTAACAAAACTTCGAGAAATTCATTCTGGGCTAGCACCTCAGATAAGCAAAGCGAATAATGAGACATTTGCAGTGGATGCACAAGACCTGGGGACGTACCTGGGAACGGGACATTATACTAAACTGACTAAAGCATTTGACCGGGGCGAGCGGGACTCTGCTTTTTTAAGAAAATTCATATTGATAGCATCTGCAAAGCGAGACAGCTTAAAAATCTCGCAGTTATTGGATGCTTACATTAGCATAGTCAAAGCTCCATTCTCAAAAACTAACATCACTTTTATTACAGGACAGGCGTGTACCCAGGCCGACGCAGGATTTAAGTTTCTTACTGCGAATGCAGATCGAATTAATAAAGTGATGGAAAGCAAATTGTATGTAACGTTAAAAATTCGAGAGATCGCCGAAAAACAGATTGTAGCTCCCGCACTAGCTGATAAAAAGGAAAATCCTCATTGGGACGCTTTGATGGCTAAAGCTCAGGCCGCATACGGGCAACTCGGAAAAGAAGCGGTCAGTGGAAGTGCCATGACTTACCACCTGGACCGGCAGGACTGGAAAAACTTTGGTAAATATTACTCAATCTATTACAAAACGGCATATAAGAGAAGCAAATACCATATTAACAACGTGACTTGGTATATTTTCGAGCGCGTCACCGACCCGGAAATACTTCAGGTTGCAATCAATACGATGAAATATTCCCTGGAAAATTATGACAAGGTAAATTATCAGGCCTATGATACTTATGCCAATTTATTATATAAGGTAGGCAGAAAGGATGAAGCAATCGTATGGGAAGAGAAAGCGATTCGGGGTTTGCCCAATGAAAAGTCCCTACAAGAGACTTTGGAAAAAATACGTAAAAACATCCCGACCTGGTCAAAATAATAACCAGGCAAAGCCGCACTTCACGAGTCCTCCTCATCCAATGGCCGGCGCAGAGACGCTGGCCTGGATGAGAGACAAATCCTATATTGATAATCAGATAAATTTAGCTGCCTGATAGATGCTCAGACCGGCATTGCCTACCCTTCCGCCGATAGAGCTGATCTGCAGTGAACCAAACCCGTGTTGTATCGTTATCATTCGTTTTCATAACCGCAAAGTTAACTGCACAGCGGGCCATCCGCTTTGTTCATCAGCTCATACTTGTTTGTTGAAAAGCTCAATCAGAGGAACAAACAACACTTCAGCAAACAAATTCTTGTCTTTCACAGAAATACTCTTTTCTTTGCCTGTCAAAAGGTACATTTATTGCAGACAGAACCGTTAAAGTTTCTCAGTATCCAACCTTAAGCAAAAAGCAATGAAATTCAATTTTCCGGCCCTACTCATCAATCTTGCTATTCCGGTCGGCATCGGCGCCATTGGCGGTTTTTTTACCGCTCATTCGGTCGATACCTGGTATACGACGCTGTCCAAACCATCTTTTAACCCGCCAAACTGGATATTCGGCCCGGTTTGGACCGTATTGTACATCCTGACAGGGATTTCAGCCTACCGCGTCTGGCAGAAGAGGGCACAGATCACGCATCTTCCGCGTACCATTGCCATTTATTTCATTCAGCTGATCCTTAACCTGATGTGGTCGTTCATCTTTTTTTATGCCAGGCAGACCGGCATTGCGCTGATCGAGATCATCCTGCTGCTGGCGATCGTGATCATCAATGCCAGGGTATTTTACCAAACAGACCGCACGGCCGGGCTGCTCTTTATTCCGTACATCCTTTGGGTCAGCTTTGCCGCGGTGCTTACCTACAGCATTTATTCGCTGAACTAAGGTACAGCTGTCCTGCACTGAACCAGGTTTGACTAGTCAGTCTTGCCTGAATACCGCAGCAGACCCGCGCCGGACCAGTCCCGGCACTATTTCGGTAATCCAGTAAAGGTTGAGCTGAAAAATCCTTAATTTTAAATCGTGATCCGGATCAAGAAACTGCTGATACTTATGCTCATCCATTTTGCGGTACTGGCGCATGCGCAAAAGGTCGGCCTGGTATTGAGCGGTGGCGGGGCCAAAGGGCTGGCTCACATCGGCATTCTTAAAGCGCTCGAAGAGAACAATATCCCGGTCGACTACATTACCGGCACCTCTATGGGCGGCATTGTCGGGGCCATGTATGCCGCGGGCTATTCACCCGCGCAAATTGAAAAAGTAGCACTGAGCACCGATTTTCAGGACTGGGTGAGCGGCAGGTACAACAGCGATTATAGCTTTTTCTTTCAAAAAAAAAGTACCAACCCCTCGATCTTTACCGCCAAGCTTTCCGTAGATTCCAACCTTAGGATGAGCTTCCGTTCCAACCTGGTCAACGACATCCCGCTCAATTTTGCATTGATGGAACTTTTCTCCCAAGCCTCGGCGATTGCAAAGGATGATTTTGACCACCTCTTCGTACCCTACCGCTGCATGGTGTCCGACGTGCTGTCACAGACCAGCATCACCGTGGCAAAGGGCAGCCTTGCTGAAGCCGTGCGGGGAACCATGACCGTACCGCTGGTCTACCGGCCGATCAAGCTCGACGACAAATATGTATTTGACGGGGGACTCTACAACAACTTCCCGGTCGATGTCATGAAGGAAAGCTTTCATCCGGATGTCATCATCGGCTCTAACGTCAGCGCAAAAACCTATAACGAATACCCTAAAAATGAGGATGACCGGCTCATGAACCGGCTCATGATGTTCATGCTGCTGTCCAAATCTGACTCTACCCTGATCGGCGAAAAAGGGGTCTACATCCAGCCAGACCTGACCGGCTACTCGGTGACCAATTTTAATCCCGTCGCCGGTCTGATCAAGCAGGGTTATGATGCCACCATGGCCGAGATGCCCCGGATCAGGCAAAAGATCGCCCGAAGGGTAAACATCAATGAGCTCATGACCCGCAGGAACGAGTTTAACAACAGGAAGCCCAATATGCTGTTCAGCGGGGTTACCGTGACCGGGGTGAACCAGGACCAGAAGCGCTATGTGGAGCGGCTCTTTAAAAGAGACAAAAAAATATTTGACATTTCCGACATCAGGCAGGGCTATTATAAGCTGGTCGCCGATGAAACCTTTGAAACCATTTACCCCAAGATCAGTTACAACCCGGTATCAGACAGCTACAACTTTGAGATCGTGGCCCGGCCGCAGAAAAGCTTTAAGATCGACTTTGGCGGCAACATCTCCACAAGGCCGATCAGCAATGTCTTTCTTGGTGTACAATACCATTACCTGAACCGGAAATCTTATACCTTTGGCGCCAACCTCTATTCAGGCCGCTTTTATGAATCTGTACAGCTCAATGGCCGCATTGATTATCCTTCCAGGCTCCCGCTCTTCCTGGCTGCCGAGCTGACCTATAACAATTTTGATTATTACAACACCAGCTCCATTTTCATAGAGAATCCCCATCCTACTTATATCCAGCAGGCGGACCGGAAAGCAGACCTCAAGCTGGGTTTTCCGCTAAACCGGAACACCCGTGTGATCCTGAGCTCGGCGGTCATCAGCAACAGTGACCGGTACAGCCCCAGCAACAGCTTCTCTCTGGGTGATGTTCTTGACAAGACTACATTTACGGGTTCGCGATCTGCCATTACCTTTGAGCAGAATACTTTTAACCGGAAGCAATATGCGAACCGGGGCCGGAACTTCCTGCTCAGCTTCAATTACTATACCGGGCGGGAAACTTACAGCCCCGGCAACATCGGCGGCACCAGCCTATTGGCCACTCCCAGAGATCCGGTATTCAGGCATTACCGGCAATGGTTCAACCTGAAGATCAGCGATGACAATTATTTTCTGAAAAGCAGGCGCTATACCTTAGGCTACCAGGCAGAAGCTGTGCTCTCCAATCAGCCGCTTTTCACTAACTATTACTCTACCCTGCTTGCTGCCCCGGCATTTTATCCCTTGCAGGACAGCCGGTCCATCTTCCTGGAAAACTTCAGGGCTACCAGCTACCTCGCAGGCGGCATCAAAAATGTATATACCCTGCGCCGCAACCTTGACCTGCGGGCGGAAGGTTACGTCTTCCTTCCCTATGAAAAATTCACACAAACCGGTTTCCAGGGGGTGGCGCACCGTAAAGCCTTGAGCACCTGGCAATATGCCGCTACAGCCGGCCTGGTCTATCATACCCCTGTCGGCCCCATCAGCTTCAGCTACAATATCTATGATGATCCCATAAAAAGAAACGGTGTTTTATTACATTTGGGCTATCTTATTTACAACAAAAGATCCATAGAATGAGACAACTCCTGCTGATGCTTTTTCTGTTCTGCGGTACGGCCTGTTTTGCGCAAAGTGCAGATATCAACCACTTTATCGTTAAAGAAAGCCTGCTCAAGAACAGGAAGCTGGCCATTATCGCTACTGACTCCCTGGAAAACCCGCTCGAAAACATCAACGGGCTTTATACCTTCACCGTGAGCGGATTCACCCAGGAATTACATTTCCATGATGGGTCTGCCATTCTTCCGCTACAGCTGGAAAGATCTGCATTTGTCTATATCAAGCACCAGAATGACCAGGGCACCCACAGCAAGCTGCTCTATGTCTATAACAACGATGGCAGCCTGAACCCTTATGCGATCAGCAGCATGTGGCTGGTCTTGTTTCCTGCGATCATTATATTGCTGGCCTTTATGTTCCGCAAGTTCATTATCGTGGCTGTCATCATCCTGATCATCTATATCTACTTCAACCACAGCAACGGGCTGAACCTTTCCACATTTTTTGAAACGATATTTGACGGGTTGAAATCGATCTTTTAGCTGCTGCTGAAAGCTATCTTTAAGATCGTTAGAAAGGCATGCCTATGCCAAAATTATACTGCACGAAACGGTAGCGGTCCGGACTGTTGGCCTGGTCATAAGCATCCCGGAAATCCTTGCCTCCGCTCAGGAACTTGCCGATCACCCACTGGTCAGTGCCCCTGAACTGTGGATCCTTCAATTTAAGGCCGATGTCAAATCTGAAGACAAAATACTGGACATCATAGCGGAAACCGAAACCGCTGCCCAGTGCGATCTGTTTTCCCAGCTTGCTGAAATCAAAATAGGTCTCGCTATAGGAACTGCTTTTGGAAGAAGCATTCCAGACGTTGCCTGCATCCAGGAAAACCGCTCCCTTTAGCTTGGCACCAAAGAACCTGTTCAGCAGTTTATAGCGGTATTCAAGATTGGCCTCTATGTGCATGTCGCCCAATTGGTCTATGCCGTAAAATGCCCTGCGGCTTTCCGGGTCTGTGATCCGTTCGCCCCGGTTGTAATTGCCCGGGCCCAGTGTTCTGGCCTGCCAGGCCCTGATCCCGCTGGACCCGCCTGCAAAGAACAGCCTTTCAAAAGGCATTACAATGGAGTTGCCGTATGCATAGCCGATCCCCGCATTTACACGCGAGACCAACTGGCGCTCGCCTCCGAGGTTTTTATACCACCTGAAGTCCACCTCTGGCCTGAGGTACTGGTTAAAAGGCAGCCCGAGGATCGTGGCATAATCTTCCTGATCAGGGTCATGCTGCGCACCCAGGATCTTGGAAGCCAGCTGCAGCATATTGCCTGCCATGTCCATACTCGCCCTGAGGTACACAAAATCGTTGTTCTCCAGTAGCCTGTTGGCATTTAGACTATAAGTATATTTGATACCAAGCGTAATGTTCCTCCTGTCGAGGAGGTTGATGCTGTACCGGTTTGCCTCCACGATCTCCTTTCCCCTGGGATCGTTCACCGTATCCAGCAGCAGGCTTCCAAAGCGGTACTCAAAATTCAAAGGTGTAACAGAATGGTATTTGGATTTGGACTCTACAAATTCATACGTCACCGAATTTAAAAGAACCTGCCGCTGAAATACATCTTTTTGCAGCGCGTATACATAACTGGTGGAAAATATCGTATGCGGCATCCCGCCTCTCCTGCCAGGTCTGGCATCAATGAAAGGCAGCATCAGCCTGGGCACGCTCAGGTTGGCACTCAATGAAAAATCACGCTGATAAATGTCTTTGAAAAACCCAAGGCCCTGCCCTACCCTGGACTGAAGCCCTCCTTTGATCTGAAACTCGAAGCGTTCAGTTCCCCTGAACAGGTTGTTATTGGAATAGGTATTACTCAGGTTGAAGCCCACCGTTCCTCCATTAAACGGCACTTCCCCCTCTACCCGGTTGCTCATGATCTTCTGGGGGATCAGAAAAATACTGGGTAAAATGATATTGGAGCTGTCCTTAGCCTTGTTGTAATCGATCTTTACGTTCTTAAAAACGTTCAGCTCATACATGCGGTCATAGGTCATCTCCTCGTTGCGGATATCATACTGTTCAGGGGCTGACAGGAAATTATACCTGACAATCGGGTTTCTCCGGAATTTTTTGGACAGGTCTGTGTACCTCAGGTCTTTGATCACCCGGTCATTCAGCACAATGGTGTCTGAAGGAAAACCATCCGCATCGGGTGCAATAGTGATGCTGGTCTCGCCAATGTTGTATTTTTCGTGTGCGGGTTTGTCTGCGGGGTTATCTATGGTCAGGACCACGTTGGCACGACTGGCATTTAGGTTAGAATCAACGGTATATTTAACATAAGGTCTGGAAAAATCGAAATAGCCATTCTGCTTCATCAGCTGATAGATCTGGTCCCGCTCGTAGCTCAGTGAATCATCATCAAACCTTACCCCTTCTCTGAAATGCGTAAATTCCCCCTTATGCGCCAGGTATAGCGCTTTCACTGCTGAATCAGGCATCTCATAGCTGATCTTATTGACGGTAAAGACCGGCCCCTGCGCCGCAGTAAAAACCACTGACGCGCGTTGTTTCTTCACCGCGATCTCTGACCTTACCTTTGCGTTGAAATATCCCTTGCTCATCAGGAATTTTTCGATCTGGCTGCGCGAGATCTCTACCAGCGCGCTGTCAAGAATGGGCGGAGGGGTACCGAGCGGCTTGATGTTGGTGGTCTTATACTTGCCATCTTTTGTATTAAAAGCATTGTATATCAAAACATTGATCCCAATGGTCGAAGCGGGTCTGATGTCTTTCTGAATATAATTATAAGCTTCTTCTTCAAAGGTCTTGTCTACACTGTCTATCCTGACCTTCTTGACGATGGACTGGTAATCGGCAATGTACTTTGTTGAGGAGCACCCCACTGCAAAAACAAGAATAAATAGTAATATTGCACCATACAGCACATTGTTTTTATCGTTAGGGTATGCTTTCAAAATCTCAGATCAGTTATATAAAATCGTTACATCAAAAAAAGTACCGTAAAGCACACGGGATGTTCATCATTGAAGGTATAAAATCCATCGCAGAATTCGTTCATTCCCCTTACGAGCTGCATAGCATCTATCATCTGCCGCAATACCGGTCTTCCTTGCCAAAATTGCCTGCAAATATAAAGCTATTTGAGGTAAACAACGCTGAACTGGACAAGATTAGTACTTTACAGGCTCCCCAGGGCATTCTCGCGCTTGTATACATTCCGGAGCCTCGCCTTTACCTTCCCGAGAAGACCTTTTCGCTGATGCTGGACGGCATCCAGGATCCCGGCAACCTCGGCACTATTATCCGCACGGCAGACTGGTTCGGGTTCAGACAAGTTATCTGCTCTACCGATACCGTGGAAGTCTACAATCCCAAAGCCGTCCAGGCAACGATGGGCTCATTGAGCAGGGTGGCGGTCTTCTATGAGGAACTTTCTGCACTGATCAAGACTTCGGGCCTGCCGGTTTATGGGGCTGTGCTGAACGGAAACAGCATTTATGACATGGACTGGGGGCAGGAAGGTTTTGTAATACTCGGCAACGAAGGCCAGGGGATCCGTCCGCAGCTTATGGACCTCATTACCGTTCCGGTCACGATCCCGCGTATTGGCGGTGCCGAATCGCTTAACGTCGCTGTATCTGCTGCCATTTTCTGCTCGGAACTGAGCAGGAAAACACAGAAATAATCAACAGAAAATACAGAAATAAATTGCATCCTAACTATTATTTACTATTTTTGCAGCCTGATTTTAACAGGGTCGAATGGCCGAGTGGCTAGGCAGAGGTCTGCAAAACCTCCTACAGCGGTTCGAATCCGCTTTCGACCTCCAGATTTAATACATTAAATTAAAAAGACATGGCAGTTACCAGATTAAAAAGAAAAGACAGGAGAAACAAGACTTTTGCAAAATTGGATGTGAAAAATTTGAAATTAGCGACCAATATTGAATTGGGCAGCCGTTCAAGACAGGCGACCAATGACCAGTTGGCCAAGAACAACGCTATACTTGCTCAATTGACAGCTAAAGCATAACCTCCATCTTTACGACAAGACAAAAACGTTTTTACGACAAGACAAAAAGCGCCGTTGCAATTGCAGCAGCGCTTTTTTTGTTTTAATTCACGCCGCTCCTGTCCTTTCTATTATATCTCTTTTATCCTTCTGGATTCTGAATATTACTTGCGTCTGAAACGGTTACGGTTTCAGCCAAACTGCGGAATTATTTGTACTAAGTACATAGTCAATATGTGTCCGGCCAGAACGCAATGCAAACCATGTATGTACGTCTGTAACCACTATCAGAGATCTCAATAAATTAAGGGCACTTGACCAGGTCCCTGCAAATGGCCCTGATCAGCCCGGGACCTTCATAAATGAAACCAGTATAAAGTTGTACCAGCGAAGCGCCCGCTTCCAGCTTCTCGCGCGCATCCTTTGGAGAATGGATGCCGCCCACCCCGATGATGGGGAAAGCTTTACCTGATCTTTCAGACAAATAACGGATCACTTCTGTAGACCGTTTAGCGAGTGGTTTTCCGCTAAGGCCGCCGAGTTCATTCTTTAGCTTTTCAGGCGCATAGAGCCCATTCCTGTCCACGGTGGTATTGGTCGCGATCACGCCGGCGATCTTGGTCTCCAGTACGATCTCTACAATGTCGTCCAGTTGCTCGTTGGCAAGATCGGGTGCGATCTTCAATAAAATGGGTCGTGAAATGCCGTTTCTGGAATTCTGCTGCTGAAGGGTATGCAGCAGTTCCGTCAAAGGTGCTTTTTCCTGGAGCGCGCGCAGGCCGGGTGTATTTGGGGAGCTGACATTGACCACAAAATAATCGACCACATCAAACAGCCGGTCGAAGCATTTGATGTAATCGCTGGTAGCTCCTTCATTGGGGGTACTTTTGTTCTTGCCGATATTGCCGCCGATCACGATTTCCTGGTTACGGGATTTGAGCAGTCGCAGCCTTTCTGCAAGGGTATCTACGCCTTTGTTGTTGAAGCCCATGCGGTTGATCAGCGCTGCGTCATCTTCCAGGCGGAACATGCGCGGTTTGTCATTGCCAGGCTGTGGAAGTGGTGTGACGGTACCCACCTCTATGAATCCAAAACCCAGATCGCTCAAAGCCTCTATGTATTCGCCGTTCTTGTCAAAGCCTGCTGCCAGTCCTACCGGGTTCCTGAATTTTATCCCAAAAACCTCGCGCTCCAGGCCTTTGATACTCACATCAAAACTGCTGCGCAGGATGGTGCGGCCCAGGGGAAAATGTTCATGGAACCACTTCAGGCGCTTGACTACGAAGTAGTGTACCTTTTCGGGATCGAACTGGAAGAATATGGGCTTAATCAGACGATACATGAGGCGAAGATAGGAAAAAAACGTATTTTTGCGCCCAAATGATTTCAATAAACGACTTAACTTTCCTTATAGGCGCAAGGGCTTTATATGATGAGGCGGACTGGCACATCAGGCCGGGTGACAGGGTTGGACTGATCGGTGCCAACGGAACTGGAAAATCGACTTTACTTAAAATAATCGTGGGGGAATATGCGCCGACATCCGGTACAGTCTCGATGTCCAAGGATGTCAGGATCGGGTACCTCAACCAGGACTTGCTTTCTTATGATTCACACCACAGCATCCTGCATGTAGCGATGGAAGCTTTTGAGCGCCAGAACCAGCTGCATGATGAGATCGAAGCACTGCTGAAGAAAATTGAGACGGATTATTCAGAGGAAGTCCTGAACAAACTAAGTGACAAGCAGCAGGAATTTGAGGCGCTGGATGGTTACAATATCGAATACAGGGCACATGAGATCCTGGCTGGTCTGGGTTTCAGCACCGAAGATCAGCAGCGCCCGCTGAATACGTTCTCGGGTGGCTGGCGCATGCGGGTCATGCTGGCCAAGATCCTGCTCCAGACTCCCGATATCCTGCTGCTGGATGAGCCGACCAACCACATGGACCTGCCTTCTATCAAGTGGCTGGAGACTTATCTTGGCAGCTTTGAGGGCGCCATTGTGATCGTATCTCACGACCGGTATTTCCTGGACAAGATCGTCAATAAGATTGTGGAATCCAGAAAAGGGAAACTGACCAGCTATGCCGGAAATTATAGTTTTTATCTGGAGGAAAAGGCCTTGAGGGCAGAGATACAGCGCGGTGAGTTTAAAAACCAGCAGGCCAAGATCAAGCAGGAGGAACGCCTGATCGAGCGCTTCAAGGCCAAGGCCTCGAAAGCAAAAATGGCCCAGTCAAGGATGAAGGCCCTGGATAGAATGGAGCGCGTGGAGGATGTCGATGACGACAATCCTACGGTGAACTTCCAGTTTAAATTCTCAAAACCTTCTGGAAGGCATGTGGTGCGCATTGAAAATGTGACCAAGAACTACCCTAATGTGGAGATCCTGAAAAATGCTGAAGGTGTCATTGAAAAGGGGGACAAGATCGCCCTGATCGGTGCCAACGGTAAGGGTAAGTCTACTTTGCTCAGGATCATTGCAGGAACGGAAAAGTTTACCGGAGCCTGCGAAACCGGGCATAATGTGACCACTACGTTCTTTGCACAGCACCAGCTGGAGTCTTTACATCTTGACAATACCATCCTGGAAGAATTACAGGCTTTTGCGCCTAAACATACAGATACCGAACTGCGCGGCATTCTCGGTTGCTTCCTGTTTACCGGCGATGATGTTTTCAAAAAGATCCGTGTACTTTCCGGTGGGGAAAAATCGAGGGTTGCTTTGGCGAAATCCCTGACCACGGACTCCAATTTCCTGATCCTGGATGAGCCGACCAACCACCTGGACATCCAGTCGGTGAATATCCTGATCCAGGCTTTGCAGCAATATGAGGGTACTTTTATTGCGGTGTCCCACGACAGGTATTTCCTGGACAACGTGGCCAATAAGATCTGGTTCATTGAGGACCAGAACATCAAGGAATATCCGGGAACTTATGCCGAATATGAGGTATGGAACAGTAAAAGACCACCCGCCAAACCTTCTGCTATCCCGGTAAGGCCGGACAAGGAAGTGAAGAAGGAGGAGAAACCTGCTCCTGCGCCATCTGCGACGACTGTAAATCCGCAGCAGCAGTTAAAGAAGCTTAATGAGCAGCTGAAAAAGATTGAAACGGAGATCACGGGTTTTGAGACCAATCTGAAAGAGATCGAGGCTTTGCTCGCAGATGAGAACATTTATGCGGATGCTGCAAAGCTGGCTGAGGCGAATAGCAAGTATAAGGCCGCCAAAGCGCAACTGGATACTGCCCAGAACAACTGGGAAGGGCTTGCTTCGGCGATCATGGAGCTGGAGAACAAATAGCCTAATTGTCATGGAATGAAGATGAGACCGGCGTTTTGGATGATCTTTTGGCTGACGGCATTAAATGCCTCACCGCTGCATGTCCGGGCACAAATTCCTTCTTCATTCAGCTATAACAATAAGGTATACAAATCCAATATCGGGACAGTACAATGCTACAATGCGCAAAAGGAGCAGTCTATGCCGGTGATCGTCCTGAAATCCAACGAACAACTGGTCTTTTCTTTTGATGACCTGGACGGTGGCAGCAGGAATTATTGGTATACGATCGAGCATTGTACTTCAGGCTGGGTATCTTCAGGGCTATCCCCGCTCGACTACCTTGAGGGCTTGCAGGAAGACCGGATCACGGAATTTAAATATTCTTTTGCTACGCTTCAAAAATATACGCATTACCAGCTGATCCTGCCCAACAGCCAGGTAAAACCTAAGCTCTCCGGCAATTACCTGCTGAAGGTATATGAGGATGGCGATCAGCAAAAACCGGTGGTTTCACAGCGTTTTTACGTGATGGACAATTCCATGAGCATCAGTGCGGAGATTGTGGCGAGCCAGCAGGTGGCGCTTCGCTTCAGCAACCAGAAGGTAAATTTTACCGTGTTTCATCAGGCTCCCGTCCCTAATCCCTCAACAGATCTTAAAGTGGTCGTGATGCAGAACGGCGATCCGCAGACGGCAGTTGTCAATACCCGACCGCAGTTCATTAAGCCGGGTTCACTGGTATATAATGAGATAAACAGCAATGATTTTCCCGGTGGCAACGAGTTCAGAAAGTTTGACATCCGGAGCCTGCGCTATAAGGGGGAAAATGTGCAGGACATTGCCAGGGACACCGCGCTGAACGTGGTTTTATTTCCCGACAAAAGTACCGGCAAGGATAAGTACAGCAACCAGATCGATGAGAACGGCAGTTTTTATATCCGTAACCAGGATGGCAGGGATGATGCCACCGAAAGTGATTATGCCAATGTGACTTTTACCCTGGATGCGGCGCTGCCTGGTCCTTCCGGTGAGGCTTATGTGGTGGGCCGGTTCAATGATTACCGACTGGATGAAAGCTCGCGCCTGAATTTTGATCCTGCTAAAAAAAGATTTTCCACTACGGTCCGGCTGAAGCAAGGGCTTTACGATTATAAATATGTCTGGCTGAACAAGGAAACGGGCAAGATAGATCCGGCTGTATTTGAAGGCTCTTTTTTCGAGACCGGCAACAGGTATCAACTTTTTGTCTACGATAAAAGGCCCGGTGTACGCTGGGAGGAGCTGACCGGCTACAGCGATACCGGCAGGTAATTGTGTTCTCTGCTGAATATTGGTTACTTTTGTCTGGATATGAATACTAAAGCTAAAAGCCCCAGGGAATCTTATACCATTATGAATGAGCTGGTATTGCCCAACGATACCAATACGCTGAACAACCTGATGGGCGGACGGCTGCTGCATTGGATGGATATTGCGGCCGCTATTTCTGCGCAGAAGCATTGTAACCGCATCGTCGTGACAGCTTCGGTTGACAATGTGTCTTTTAAGCAGCCGATCAAGCTGGGTGATGTGATCACTATAGAGGCGCAGGTGACCCGGGCTTTTAATACTTCCTGTGAGGTGCGGCTGGATGTCTGGGCCCAGAATATCCCTTCCGGCTCCAGGTCAAAATCCAATGAGGCCTATTATACTTTTGTAGCGGTAGACCAGAGCGGCAGAACGATACCGGTTCCGGAATTACTGCCGGAGACTCCTGAAGAAACAGAGTTATTTAATGGGGCTTTAAGACGGAGACAGCTCCGGCTGATCCTCAGTGGAAAGATGCAGCCGAACGATGCGCTTGAACTCAAGGCGCTGTTCACTTAAGATATAAAATAACCATGGGCCGATTTACATAAACCAGGATATATTGACAACTTACACTACCCTGATCATTTTAAGCGGATTGGTCATTTTTTCTTACCTGTTTGACCTGGTTGCAAGCAAAACCAAATTACCTTCTGTGCTTTTGCTCTTGCTCTTAGGCATCGGCCTGCGCATTTTTGTAGATAACCTTCAGCTGCACACTTTTAACTTCTTAACAATACTGCCTGCATTGGGTACTGTAGGCCTCATTTTGATCGTTTTTGAGGGTTCTCTTGAACTGAAATATGAGCGTAAAAAAAATAAGCTCATCATGGGTGCTTTTCTTTCTGCCTCAATAATCCTGCTGCTGACGGTTTCTGTGATCACTTTTATCATTTACCGGATCACATTCAAGGATTTTTATACCTGCTTCAGCAATGCTGTTCCTTTTAGTGTGGTCAGTTCTGCCATTGCGATCCCGTCTGCGGGTGTGCTGAGCAAAAAAAGCAAGGAGTTCATCATCTACGAATCTTCTTTCTCAGATATACTAGGCATTATTCTCTTCAATTTTGCTGCGCAAAACCCGCATATTTCGGTCTCTTCTTTTACAGGTTTGGGACTAAGCACTGTACTGATCCTCCTGATCTCTGCGGTATCCTGTGTACTGTTACTTTATGTTATGGGAAAGATCTCGCACCACATCAAATTTTTTCTCATTATCTCTATCCTGATCATGGTGTATGCGATCGGACAATCGTACCATCTTTCATCGCTGATCCTGGTTCTTTCTTTTGGTTTATTCCTGAACAATGCCGATACCATCAGACATGTCTGGTTCTGGAACATGTTCATTTACAAGAACCTTCCGGGCGACCTGACACAATTGTACCAGCTTTCGGCCGAGAGTGCGTTTATTATCAGGACCTTCTTTTTCGTGATCTTCGGGTTTACCATGGATATTTATCAGTTGAATGACCAAGTAGTGCTCGCAAATGGACTGATCATCCTGGCAAGTATCTTTGTGATCCGGACGGGTTACCTGAAATTTTTCAGGAAGGAAAACAGCGGACAGGAAATCTTTATAGCTCCGCGGGGGCTCATCAGCATTTTGCTGTACTTCAACCTGCCTGAATCTTTAAAACTACCTGAGATCGGCACCCCATTTCTTTTTGTGGTAGTATTGGGTACCAGCTTGTTCATGAGCATTGGCCTGCTGTTGTCAAAAAGGAAGAGTGAGACCGCGCATGAACAGGTATAGGCTCAGCTGCCCATTTCCAATATCTTATCAAATTCGGTCGCTTTTAGTGGCATGACGGACAGCCGTCCCTGCCTGACCAGGGAGATGTCTTTCAGGCTTTCTTCTGCCTTGATCTGATCCAGGGACACCGGATTTTTCAATGCTTCAACAGGCGCGAGGTCTACGACGACCCAGTTGGTGTCGTCGGTGGTAGGATCCTGGTAAGCTTCCTTCACTACCTTGGCTATGCCTACTACATTCTTTCCTTCATTACTATGGTAAAACAGGACCAGATCGCCTTCCTTCATCTCCCTGAGGTTGTTGCGGGCCTGGTAGTTGCGTACCCCGTCCCAAAAGGTACGGCCGTCCTTGTTGAATTTCTCCCAGCTGTATTTAAAAGGTTCTGATTTGACCAACCAGTATTGTGTTTTCTTCATCGTTTAAAAGTCTTGTGAAGGTATTTGCCTCTCGCGGACAAAACTAAGCCTTTTTACAATTAAAATGGAAAGAATAGCAGCCCGGTTAAACATATTTGGTGATCTGATCGATCAGTTCCTGTTCTAAAAAAGGTTTTAGCACGAGGTCGTTCATCCCTGCTTTCAGATAGGCGTCCCTGTTTTCCTGCAGGACATGTGCAGTGATCCCCAATATCGGGATGCCGGACTTTGCAAAATTGCCATTGTACCTGATTTCATGGGTGAGCTCTACTCCGCCCATTACCGGCATCTGGATGTCGGTCAGAATGATATCATATTCTTTTTTCCTAAACAGCTCCAGTGCTTCCCGTCCGTCAAATGCGGAGTCATATTCCATATTCCACTTTTTCAAGATGGTCTGGGCAAGCAGGATGTTCATTTTATTATCATCAACCAGCAACACCCGTTTGCCGACCAGCTTTCCGCTAGCAGGGGCCTGACTGGTCGTGCTTTCTGCCCTGGTTTCTTCTACAACTTCGTACGGCACTTCAATTGTGAAAGCAGACCCTTTGTCCTGCACACTGCTCACACTGATCTTACCTCCTTGCAGCTCTACGATTTTTTTGCAAATGGCCAGGCCGAGACCTGTTCCCTGCTGCTGTGTTTTGGCCGCCGAATAGACCTGTGAAAATTCATCAAAGATCACTTCAAGATTTTCTCTTGCCATACCGATCCCTGTATCTTCTACCTGCACCTTTAAAATGCCTTGCCGTTTCGTATTAGCTATGAACTGTGCTGTTAAGCATACCTTGCCCTGCATAGTAAATTTAATGGCATTGGTAAGCAGGTTCATGACCACCTGCTTTAGCCTCAGGCGGTCTCCCATCAGACACAGATCTTTATCCAGTGTAATTTTCTTTTCCAGCAGGATGTTCTTGTTCTCTGCGAGCACATTCATGCTGTTAAAGACCTCTATAATCTCATCGAAAGGTTTGAAAGGAAGAGACTCCAGGTTGATCTTACCTACTTCATATTTGGAAAAATCGAGTATTTCATTGACCAGTTCCAGCAGCATCTCTGATGAATTGCGGATGGCATTGACCTGCTCAGACTGTTCTGGGGTAAGATTGCTTTTCCCAAGCTGCTCTGAAAAACCGACCACGGAGTTTAGCGGGGTACGTATTTCGTGACTCATATTGGCCAAAAAGCGGCTTTTTGAATGGGATTCAAGGGATGATTTCTTATGGAGGCTGATCAGCAGCTTGTCTTTCCGGTACGATTGAAATATGTTGAACAAAATTACAATTGCCATGCTCAGTAACAGCAGGATATTCAGAAGTTCCAAGTCGTCAAGCGCTTTCATTTCCAGGGAAAGCTGACTGCCCAGCACGGCCCTGGTTTTAGCAGTATAGGCAATTTCGTCTTTTTTATATTCCTGTAAGACTGCAACAATCCTGACGATCAGTCTGTTGTTTTGCAACAGGGTTGTCCTTTCATCATTTTTCAGCTTGTTTGAGCTTGCATACAGCTTTCTGTAGTAATTGTCTACTTTGGCCAGCAGCTTATCATTAAAACGCTTTATTTCGTTAGAAACATCGTTATTACGCTGTGATTTGATAACGGTGACTGATGAATCTTTAGGAGCCGTTTTAGAAGAAAATACCTGGGCAAGCCTGCCTAAAAACTTCTTTTTGGGTGCAATGACCGTGGTGCTGTGCCTGATGGTGTCATAGCTGGTTACGGTCTTAAACTGTTTGGATATGGCACCCAGATCCATTTTATCAACCACAGTGTCTTTTGACAGCCCTAGTTTGGAAAACCCGATCATCAGGCTGTCTGTCAATTTCCTTAGTTTCAGATAACTTTCGGTACGGATCTTTTTCTGATGGGCAAAACCGTTAAAATCTGTTATTTGATGTTCATAATCTGAACCCATATTGAGCTCTGTCAGAAATTTAGAAACCTGCTGGAATGCTACCGTAAATTGCGAAATGTAAGATTTGTCAGCGGTAACCGCATAGAGCCGGGAATTGTTCTCTGCCTGATAAAGGATGTTGATGCAGCTGTCTATTTTGCTGTAATCTTCCTTTACCCGCAGAAGCGAGGCTATGCTATTTTTTAAAGCGGCTACTTTATTATCTTTCAAATAAAGAAAAAAAACAGAAATAAAAAGCACCAGTATCAGAAACACTATTGAAAAATAGCGTATCAGCGGATATCTTTTTTTTGCACCAATCATCATAAAATCTTAATTAACTGCGGCACTTTACCACAGCATACATTAATTTTATAACTAAAGGGAATGATTAGTGATACAATAATAACCAAAAATTCCCAGATAAGATTTTCTTTCTGAAGATTCTTAAGTTAGCGGACAGACATCTTGATCCGGAGTGCTACAGGCTACTTTTTCTGAAAGATCAGAAAGTGCTGTATGGGCATGAATTGACCGTTCTGCACCATGCGGTACCCATTGGCGTTAAGTTCCTGCTCCACCTGCTTTACCGTCATTTTATGTTCGGGCTTTATGGCCACCTCAGGATCTTCTGCTTTGTATTCGATCAATAGCAGTTTGCCTCCGGGTTTCAGGGCCCGTTTCAATGATTGCAGAAACTCCCTTGGATACATCAGTTCATGATAAACATCGACCATAATGGCCAGGTCTATGGAATTATCTGGCAGATTGGGTGATTGTTCCGCTCCTTTGACCACCACGACATGGTCCGCATGCAGATCTGCTGCTTTCTTTTTCAAATAGATTATCGCTTCGTCCTGGACCTCGACGGCATAGACTTTTCCTTTGGGTACCCTGGGGGCGATCCTGAAAGTATAAAAGCCGGAGCCTGCTCCAATATCCGCTACCATACTATTCGCGGAAACCGGCAGCTTCGATATGGCCAGATTCGTATTTTCTTCCCTGGATCGGCTATCGCGTTCAAGCCAGGCTACTCCGCTAAAGCTCATGATGCTGGCGATCTCCCGTCCCATATAGACTTTTCCAGTACCATTTGCAGAAGCCTGCTTATAAGTATAGGTACTGTCCTGTGCCAGGGCGACCTGTTGTATAGCGCTGAACAAAAGGAACAAGGTGACACTGGCTTTTTTCATAAGGTTCAAATCTATCTCATGCTGAAACTGTCAAAACTAGCTTTTTCACCTGCGTCTCCAATGGCAATAAGCCCCACACGCAATGCCCTGTCCCAGGGTGGGAGGAAACTGCCGTCAGCGGGCTCATCATTGATCCTGGTCCAGCTGCCCTTGCCGGATGCAAAATAAAAAGTAAAATTATGATTCTGCCTGGCTTCCATTTTAAATTTAACAGGATATTGCTTCGCTGCGCTTTTAAGGTTTTTCAGCAACGAAACCTGCCCGTTCCTCACTTCTTTTAACTGAATATCACTGCCCTTTATGGAAGCAAAAACCAGGTTCTTGTCATCTCCGATAATGGTTATGCCCGCTTCCGCGGTAGCCGTAGATACAACCGTTTGAACAGTATAATCACTGTGATAAACCGGCTGGCCGATATAAGCTCCAGAAACATCGGGAAGAGCTTGTAGTGTAAGTGTCTTGCCGTTTAAGGATTTATCAAAGTCCTTAAATACGCTCCACTGCCAGTCAAGGCCCAACTTAGGAGCTGAAAATTCATCTGTTTTAACCACACGCTTTAATACTGCCGGAACTGTCTTCTTAAAGCTGATCCAACCATCATTAGTAAATTCGAATTCCTGTAGTAAACCTTGTCTTCCGGCAAAAACGTTTTCTCCGGTACTGTAACCATGATAAAGAAAATAATATTTGCCATCTTTCTCCACTGCTGTGCCGTGACCCGGGCAGGTCCATTCAGGAGTACTTGCGAGTACAGGATTCTTATCATATTTTTCCCATGGTCCCAGCAGGTCCTTGCTTCTGGCAATGCCTGTTCCATAATTGCATTTGATCCCGCAGCATGCGGCGGCGGCATAAATGGCATAATAATAGCTTCCGTGCCGGATCATCGAGACACCTTCAACCAGTCCGTTTTCCCAGGGCTGGTCGCCCCGGAAAAGTTCTTTCTTTTCCCCAATGAGCGCGGTGCGGTCCTCTTTCATTTCCATTGCCCAGATGGGTGTAGGCTTCTTTACACTATTACCATCTTCTTTCCAGATCATGTACAATCTACCTGCTTTGTCGCGCATGGGAAAGGCATCAATGGAACCATCTTCCTGGCACATCAGCGGGCCGAGATCGGTATATTCGCCGTCAGGCTTATCGGCAACGGCGGCACCGATACAAAGGTTACCGTTCTTTTTATGCGCTGTATAATACAGATAAACCTTGCCGTTGTCATAGGTGATCTCAGGTGCCCAAAGGTAATAATCTGCCCATTGCGGCAATTGCTTGAAAACTACACTTTTCTTTGTCCAGGTTTTCAGGTCCCTGGATTCATAGACGGGAAAGGCCGGAAGCCAGTTGGAGGTCGTCGCGGTTGCCCAGTAGCTGTTCCCGATCCTGACAACAGAGGGATCAGGATGATCGCCAGGCAAAACAAGCTCCTGCCCATAAACCAGAGTGGAACAAAGGAGAGAAAGGATTAGAAAAGATACGCTTAACGGTTTCAATTTAGTCGTTTTAGGTTAAAGTAGGTATATAGTTCTTAGCAGCACGCAAATATTAGTTTTTAAAAATACATATTATCATTTAAATTATACTTTTGGGAATGGTGTTGTCCCTATTTCAGGGGGCTGGATTGCCTTTAAAAGAAACAAAACGCTCATGACGAAAATAACGGTCCTCTTGTTCCTGCTGCTGATCGCTTCTACTTCCCGTGTTTCCGCCTTTCAGGCTACTTATGCCATCTCCGGCGTAATCAAAGACCAAAAGGGAGAAACCCTTCCCGGAGCCAATATACTACTTAGTGGTTATCAGAAAGGGGCAGTCGCAGATAACCAGGGAAAATTTATGATCAACGGTCTGGATCCGGGCAACTATGACGTGCTGGTGCAAATGATCGGTTATCTGCCCGGCAATGTCAACGTGATCATCAACGACAAGTCCGTTACCGTCGATATTGTCATGACAGAAAATATCCGTCAGTTGAAGGAAGTGGTGATCCGGGCTGACCCCAACAGGGAGCACTATCTACAGCTCTTTAAAGCAAGCTTTATCGGGACAAGCCCCAATGCGGAAAAGTGTGAACTCAAAAATCCGGATGTGATCTGGTTTGATTATGCCCCGGAGACCGGGGCCCTGAAAGCGACTGCCGATGAATTCATCCTGATAGAAAACAAAGCGCTGGGATATCGCATCAAATATTTGCTGAAATATTTTGAAGAAAATGAGGGCATGGGGCTGGTAATCTACTATGGCTACCCCTCCTTTGAAGATATGGCTACCAGCAATGCCAAAAAACGGCGGTACCGGACGAAAAGAAACGAAGCTTATTTTGGCTCTCCCCAGCATTTTTTTTCTGCGCTGTTTAACGATGCTGCTCAGGTCAACGGATTTATCATTAATAAAATGCAAAGCAAACCAAATCCAAAAAAGCTACCCGACAGTGTACTGGATGCCAAAATAAAACAGTTTTCCTATCCAACCGGGAGAGGCGCCTCGCTCGTAAAGGGCAGCGGCGATTCCTTGCGCTATTACCAGCAGAACAAGCGCTTGCCCGATTCTGTAGACATCCTAAGCAGAGCTGAGGTACAGACAGATACACTGGTCAAAAAGGAAGTAAGCAACCTGAGATGGATCAACTTCACCGATCAGCTGTATGTGGTCTATACCAGGGAGAAAGAATCCAGAGCTTATAGTGAGCAGTCTGGATACAAGGTCAAAAGACCGTTAGACCTCGCCTCCAGCCAGGTTTCCATTGTACACCAGATGAAGACTCCCATCGCCTTTTACCAAAACGGGCTCGTCTTTGATCCGAGCTCCCTGCTATATGAGGGTTACTGGGGATATGAAAAAGTAGCCGACATGGTCCCGGTAGATTATGTGCCTGGACAATAGTAATTATCCGCCAAACTTCCTTACCCTGTAGATGAAGGAAAGCATGAAGTACCGGCCAAGCCGGTTTACCTGCCGGTCTACGATCACGTTGTCAAATACGTCCCTGGAAATGCCGGAGTTCTGGTTGAACAGATCAAATCCATCCAGACGCAGGGTGCCCATATCACTTTTCATGAACTTATATTCCATATATAACCGTAGGATCATTGGGTTGTTTACAATGGAATTGTCGAAGCCAGAATTGATCGTCTTGGTAAAATCATAACCCAGTGTCAGGTCTTTAAAGAAGTAGTTCCGCCCCTCGATCTGGTACTCAAACCGGTTGGTCTTACGGTCTTCAAAGGAAGATTGTGAATAGGTGGTCATATTCTGGGAATAAGAAGTTTCAAATTCCACATTCACTATATCCTGCAAGTCAATTTTAAATTCGATCTCTTGTCTCCATACTGCATTTCTGGCCACATTGCGGTTGTCGTCGATAAATGAAACATTGTTGTTGAGCGAGCCCCATCCCGAATAGCCGATGGAAAATTTCCGGTCTGCAAATGGCTTACTGTAATAATAATCTCCGGTCAGGTTATAGAAGCCATTGGTATTGGTATAAGAAGTCATCTGGTTTACCGTATTCGGGATCAGCATCTTGGTGGTCACGATCTTGTTATTGGTCTTGTTATAGGAAATATTGGCAAAAAGCACGTGTCCCAGGTTCCAGTCTGATTGCTTATAATGCGCATTTATACTATGAATGAATTCCGGCTTCAGGTTGGGATTACCAGTCACTATATTCTGCAGGTTGGAATTGTCTGAGATCGGCTGCAGTTGCAAGAACCCGGGCTGATTGTTGCGGCCCCAGTAATTAATGTCAAAAGATTCCTGCCTGGAAAATTTATAAGACAACCTGGCTGAAGGGATCACGTTAAAAGTGCGGTTTTCGGTGGTAATGTTCCGGCTCAGGTTCTGTCCCAGCAATACTGCAGGCTGTGCATTGACGCCCAGCGTATAATTCAGCTTCTCTCCTATGAACCGGTAGTTCAGTCCTACTTTGTTGGTGATGAACTGATAATCGTAATTATTACTCAGGTCAGGATTGAACACTTCACTACCGCTCAAAATATCCCTCACATCCCGTGTGCTGTTCGTTGATGAACGGTTCCAGTTGTAATTGACCTCTATGAAGGTTTTTTCCCATAAAGGCTCCATATAAGAGCCTCCTGCGTTCATTCCGAAATTACTGTTGCCCTGGTCATTCAGCTGGTTTTGCAGCGTTGTTGAATCGACATCATTCTCCGTGGTCAGGTATTCGTTATAGGTATTTCTGAAATTGTCACCTTTTGAATAATTGACATTGCCCCAAAAACTAAAATTACGCCCTCTTTTGGAGAACTTGTGGTTATAGAATACATTGGTCCTGAGGTTGAGGTTATCGGAATTGCTCAGGTTCCTGCTCGTCCTGCGGGTAGTCAGGGCCTGCTGGGTAATGAGCGACCCGCCTTCACTGTTGCCGTTATTGGTATTATAAGAAAAATTGGGCGATACCTTCAGGTAGTTCATGGTATCCATCTTATATTCCAGGTTGCCGCCAAACCAATGATTGTAATTGTTGCTGAGGTTATTGTTCTTGGAGTCCTCCAACCGGGTATATGGATTTTGCGAAGCGTCCTGCAGAAAGTTCTGGGTATAAGCTGAACTGATTGTATTGTTCTTGCTGTTGTCAAAATTATATCCAGCATCAGCAGAAAGCTTGGTATTGAATTCATTTTTATAGTTGAGCCCTGCCGCATTCCTGGTTGTAATGCCATCGCCTCCGCCACCTCTCATATTGGCATTGGCGACCGTACCGTCAAATGAGATCTGCTGTTCTCCGTTCATGCTGTTGCCCCTCAGACTAGTATTGTACCGGTCTGAATTGCCTACTCCACCCGATGCCCTGGCAAAATATCCTTTCTTCTTATCTTCCTTTATGGTCAGGTTCAGGATCTTCTCCGGTTCACCGGTCTTGATCCCCGTCAGCTTCGCCTGATCACCGTAGTCGTCAATGAACTGAAGATTCTTGATGATATCTGCCGGAAGATTTTTAATGGCAGTTGCTACATCTGTTCCAAAAAAATCCTTGCCATTTACCCTGATCTTGGTTACAGGCGTACCCTGATTGGTCACGTTGCCATCCTTATCTACTTTGATACCCGGCAATTTCTTTAACACTTCATCCACCGCGTCACCGTCCCTCACAGGGAAGGATGCCGCGTTGAAGCTCACGGTATCCTCTGTGACTTTCACCGGGGGAACACCAGAAATCACCACTGCATCCAGAGTATTGGAGGCCGGTTCAAGCTTGATCGCTCCCACGTCCAGTGTACTGCCCTTCTCTATCGCATATTGCTTGCTATAAGTGTTGAAGCCAATAAATGCCGCCAGCAATGTAAATTGTTTTGCTTTGATCTTGCCCAGGACAAAGGCACCGTCACTCCCCGCAGAAATTCCAAGACTGTCTGTCCCCCATTTGACCCTGACCACAGCACCTGGCAATGGCAGACCGGCAGTATCCAGTACTGTCCCTTTGACGGTATAATTTTGGGCTTGGCTGTTAAAAACCGTACCTGCAAGGAGCAGGAACAACAAAGCCAGTTTAAAAAAGAGCTTCATGAATATATTTGTGTGTGCTGTAAAAATACAACAAGCTTTGTTAAAGGTTTTTAGCGTAATCAATATGTTACAGTAATTGTCATACACACACTAAGTCCGGCCTATCTTATTCAGACAAAGCATGATACAATCCAGATACCCATGATTGGGCTTAAAATGCCAGCCAGAATATTCAGCGGATCATTTAAGCTGCTCAGTGGATCATTTTAAAAAGAAGTTCCCTGAGCAACTCGCCATCCGTGACGTTGCCGGTACTGTCCACTCCTTTGCTTTTAAGATCATATTCCCTGAGCAGGCTGATGATATCGAAGGTCTTGCTTGTACTATAATTTCTGGCAGCCATTTCATAATCCTTTATAAAATAAGGGTTTACCCCAAGTTCTCTGGCTGCATCTCCTTTATTCTTCAAATAATGGTATTTCAGGATCTTGGAAAAATAGGAATTCAGGTTAGCCATGATCATCACCATTGGATTGGCTTTAGGGTTGTCTGCAAAATAATTGATGATCTGGTTGCACTTTAACACATTTTTTACCGCCAGCGCCTTTTGAAGTTCAAAGACATTATATTCTTTGCTGATGCCAATATTCTTCTGCACCAGGTCAACATCGATCGTTGTCTCTTTCGAAATATTCAGGATCAGCTTATCAACCTCATTCTCGATCTTGGAAAGATCTGTACCGAGATACTCGCCCATCAGCGCTGAAGCCTGGGGTGCTATCCTATAGCCCTTGTCCTTTATCAGGTCTTCGATCCAACCAGCCAGCTTATAGTCCCTTACCGGATCAGACTGGAATACCAGGCCGTTCTTATCGATCGCTTTATAGATCTTCTTGCGCTTGTCAAAGTTCCCGTACTTGTATGCCAGGACAAGAACCGTCGTAGTCATTGGTTTTTCAAAATAACTGAGCACAAATTCAGCTTCCTTGCTGCTCCCTTCCGTTTCCTTTGCCCATTTCAGGTCCTGTGCTTCCTTAACGATCACCAACTGGTAATCAGACATCATCGGATATCGTTTGGAAGCATTCATCACCGTAGCCATATCGGTATCCTTGCCATACAATACGGTCTGGTTGAAACCCTTTTCCATCTCGTTCAGCACATGGTTTTCCATATAATGAACGATCTGGTCTATGTAATAGGGTTCCTCTCCGTGCAGCAGGTACACGGGCTTGAATTTCCGGGCTTTTATGTCTTTGATGATCTCGGCAGCACTCATAAGATGGCCCAAACATAGAGAAAAATTTTGTCTACTTTTACACCAAATGTCATTTACGCCCATCGACCTGAATTTGCCCCCATACCCCTTTAAGATCACGTTGAAGGACACTCAGCATTATATCTTTGATGAAATACGCAAAAAGCACCTTGTGCTGACTCCTGAGGAATGGGTAAGACAGCATTTCATCCAATACCTGATCCAGGAAAAGCGTTTTCCCAGATCGCTTATCCAAGTAGAAGGCGGCTTAAACCTGAACTCATTGCAAAAACGCACAGACGTGGTGGTCTTCAACAACCTTGGTGAAAAGCTCATGGTCATCGAATGCAAAGCACCTTCCGTCACGATCACGCAAGCCACCTTTGACCAGGCCGCGCGCTACAATTCGGTCCACAAAACCAAATGGCTGGTCGTGACCAACGGCTTAATGCATTGCTATGCGCAGATCGACCATGCTGCCGGAGCCTTCAATTTTGTCCATGAACTGCCGGAATACAAGTTGCTGTAATTACGAAAAAAATAAAGCCATTCTCTTCAGCGGCTGCATTCCTTAGGCTCCCTGAAGGGGGAGCAAAGGACGCTATGCCTCCTCAGAGAAGGCATATTTTTTCTTTGCAAAACGCATACCACCCTGCCGGACTCACCTCCCAACTTTGGGCGCATGAGGCAATTTACCTTCTCAGAGCAGGCATTGGCAGGTTTGTGACCGAAGGGAACTTAGCTGGCTCAGCCTGCGAAGAGAATGGTCAATTGCCCCCTAACCCAAAGCCCCCAAACTTTCTTCAATGATCCTGATCTTTGCCTCCGCATCCGCCTTCTTGTTGCGTTCATTCTGGACGACCTCAGGCTTGGCATTGCTCACAAAACGCTCATTGCCCAGCTTAGCCTCTACGGAACGCAGAAAGCCCTGCAGGTACACCAGATCAGCATTCAGCCTTTCACGCTCAGCATCTGCATCCACCGCCTCATTCAGATGAATGAAGAATTCATCATTTCCTGCCATAAAGTTGACCGCACCCGGGATCTTATCATTGACCAGCTCTACCTGGCTGACGTTGGCCAGTTTGAACACCATATTCAGCCATCTTTCATAATCAAGGCCGGAATTAACTTTGATCGCCAGCGGCAAGGCCTCCTTAGGAGAGATCTGCCTGGTGTTACGCACGTTTCTGATCTCAGCGATCACGCTCTTGACCACCTCAACTTCTTTTAACAAAGCAGCATCTGCCGCCCCTGCAACCGGATAAGCAGCCAAAATGCAGCAGTCCAGTTCATCTCTTTCGCCAAACAGCTCATCATGCCACAGCTCCTCGGTCAGGAAGGGCATAAAAGGATGCAGCAAAGTCAATATCTTTTCAAAGAAAGCAACCGTGGCTTTCAATGTTTCCGCATCAACAGGATGCTGATATGCCGGCTTTACCATTTCCAGGTACCAGGCACAGAAGTCGTCCCAGACCAGCTTATAAGTGGCCATAAGGGCCTCGGAAAGCCGGTATTGTTTAAAATTATCCTCAATCTCAGCAAGTGCCTCACTGAAACGGTTCTCAAACCAGGCAATAGCACCTGCATTCGGATTTTCCAGTTCTGCATCGACCTCCCAGCCCTTGACCAGCCTGAAAGCATTCCAGACCTTATTGGCAAAATTACGACCCTGCTCACAATAGCTCTCATCAAACATCAGGTCATTGCCCGCAGGAGAGCAAAGCAGCATACCTACCCGTACACCATCAGCACCATATTTTTCGATCAGGCCGATCGGATCAGGTGAATTGCCCAGCGATTTGGACATCTTCCTGCCCAGCTTATCCCGTACGATACCCGTCAGGTACACATTGGTAAAGGGTTTTTGCCCCCTGAACTCATGTCCCGCCATGATCATACGCGCCACCCAGAAGAACAGGATCTCCGGCGCAGTGACCAGGTCATTGGTAGGATAATAATAGTTGATATCCTTATTGTCAGGGTTCTTAAACCCGTCAAACACAGAGATCGGCCACAACCAGGACGAAAACCAGGTATCCATGACATCAGGATCCTGGGTGACAAAAGGGGCCAGCTGATGTTTAAAGCCGTTGGCCTCCTCAGCAGTAAATACCCCATCAATATCCTTGAGTTTCAGGAATTCATCCAAAGCCTCTTCTTTAGTCCTGGCCACTACCCAATTGCCCTTATCATCATACCATGCCGGGATCTGCTGCCCCCACCACAACTGACGGCTGATGTTCCAGTCGCGTACATTCTCCATCCAGTGGCGGTAAGTATTCACAAACTTTTCCGGTATCAGCTTAATGTCCCCATTCAGCACATCATCCAGGGCAGGTTTTGCCATTGCTTCCATTTTGCAGAACCATTGCATGGACAACTTAGGCTCGATCGCTGCATTCGTTCGCTCGGAGAAACCGACCTGTGATTTATAATCCTCCACCTTTTCCAGATGCCCTGCCTCTTCCAGCAAGACGGCGATCTTCTTACGGGCCGCAAAACGGTCTTCACCCACCAGCACCACCGCCAGCTCATTCAGCGTGCCGTCATCATTTAAAATATCGATCACCGGCAGTTTATGCCGGATACCCAGTTCATAATCATTGAGATCATGGGCAGGTGTTACCTTCAGGCAGCCCGTACCAAAATCCATCGTCACATATTCATCCTGGATCACAGGAATCTCACGGTTGATCAGCGGTACAAATACCTTTTTACCTTTCAGGTGCCGGTAACGCTCGTCGTTCGGGTTCACACAGATCGCTGCATCCGCCATGATCGTCTCCGGGCGTGTCGTCGCGATCGTCAGGAAATCACCGCTGCCGGCAGCACCGTTATGCCCGCTGCACGAAACAGTATATTTAATATAATAGAGCTTTTGGTTGACTTCTTTACGGATTACTTCTTCATCAGATACTGCTGTTTTACCGGCAGGGTCCCAGTTGATCATACGAACTCCCCTGTAGATCAGACCTTTTCTATATAAGTGAATGAAACTATCGATCACTGCATCTGAAAGATCATCCTCCATGGTAAAACGGGTACGCTCCCAGTCGCAGCTGGCGCCCAGCTTTTTCAGTTGCTCAAGAATGATCCCGCCATACTTCTCTTTCCATTCCCATGCATAATTCAGGAATTCCTCCCTGCTCAGGTCTTTCTTATCGATCCCCATTTCCTTAAGCATGGCGACCACCTTGGCTTCCGTCGCAATGGAAGCATGGTCTGTACCAGGTACCCAACAGGCATTTTTTCCCTGCATCCTCGCCTTACGGATCAGCACATCCTGTATGGTATTGTTCAGCATATGACCCATGTGCAGCACCCCGGTCACATTAGGCGGCGGGATCACAATGGTATAAGGCTCCCGTTCATCAGGCTCGGAGTGAAAAAAGTTTTTAGACATCCAGTAGCTGTACCATTTGTCTTCAGCCGCTGCCGGATCATATTTAGTGGAAATGCTCATTATTTTGAATAAGTATCAGATTTTGCCCAAAATTAGAAAATAAAAAGGACAGCACACAGAATGACTGCCCTTTATCCCTTTAGCCGGAAATTACTTCAGGTTCTGCATAAAATAATCCGTTACCTTCTGGTATAAATGCACGCGGTCCTTGCCGGTCACATTATGCTCATGCCCCGGATAGATCATATAATCGACCTGTACCCCGTTATCCACAGCTTTCTTCACAAAATCTACAGAATGCTGCTGCACGACCACAGGATCCTGCAAGCCGTGGATCAACAACAGCTTACCCTTCAGCTGAGCTACCTTATTGCTGAGGTAAGTTGCCGCATAACCTTCGGGATTCTCCTGGGGCGTATCCATGTAACGCTCGGTGTACATCACCTCATAAAACTGCCAGTTGATCACCGGGCCGCCTGCAACCGCAGCCTTGAATACCCCAGGATTGGATACCATAAAATCGACGGTATTAAAACCACCAAAGCTCCAGCCAAAAAGCCCCATGCGGTCCGCATCCACATAAGACTGCGCTTTAAGGTAGTCTACTGCGCTCAGCATGTCTTCCATTTGTACGTCACCTACCCGGCGGAACATAGACTGTTCAAAAGCCCTGCCCCTGTTGTCACTGCCCCTGGTATCAATAGTCAGCACGACGAAGCCCCGTTCCGCCATGTACCTGAACCAGTAATCGCCGGCCCCGGCATTCCAGCTGTTCAGGACCAATTGCGCATGTGATCCGCCATACCAGTAGACCACTACAGGGTACTTTTTGCCTGGTTCAAAACCCACAGGCTTGTACAAGCTGCCATACAAGTCATCACCCGACCGGCTTTTGAAAGTAAAGATCGTCGAATTGGCAGTAGCAAAACCCGCAAGCGGGTCAGGAGCCGTCAGCAAGGTTTTCGTTTTGAGCGTCCCGGTCTCCAGCAGCCGGATCACCCTTGGCTGTTCCGGGCTGCTGAAATTATCGATCACCGTATTGCCCGAAGTACTGACCAGTGCATTGTGTACGGCAAGACCTTTGGTCAGCCGCACAGACTTACCAGACCTGAGGTCAAGCGCATATAAATTCCTGGTAATGGGCGATTCTTCCGCAGACACATAAAAAAGCCTGCTGCCCTTAGCATCAAAGCCCTTTACCTCCAGCACTTCCCAGCTACTTTTGGTCAGTTGCTTCAACAACCGGCCCGAAACATCGTACAAATACAGATGGTTCCAGCCATCGCGGTTGCTCTCCCAGATGAACTTTGAAGGATCATTTTTCAAAAACAGCATGGGCACCAGCGGTTCCACATATTTTTCATCTTTTTCTTCAAATAGAGTTTTGACAAACTCGCCCGATACTGCATCATACTGGTTCAGCTTCAAATTGTCCTGCCCACGGTTCAGCACGGCAATGTAAATCGACCTGTCATCAGGGCTCCAGGCAATATTGGTCAGGTACTGCTCGGCAGGCAAGCCGGTTTTAAGATAGACTAGCGATCCAGTCTCTGCATTATACACCCCAACCGTAACCTCATGGCTTTTGTCGCCGGCCATCGGGTATTTGATGTTTACATTTTTTGCAGGCCGGCTGGTCCAGTCAATGATAGGATAATCGGTCACCATGCTTTGGTCCATCCGGTAAAAAGCAAGCAGCTTTCCATTATTGCTCCAGAAAGTACCTTTGACGATCCCAAACTCTTCACGGTGCACTGTCGAAGCATAAACAATATCCGAACTGCCATCTGTGGTCACCTGCTTCTGCATGCCGTCTTTGGAGACAAACAAATTATGATTGTCAAGATAAGCCACATAACCTGCCTTGCTCTCCTCCGCGTTTGCCTTGCCAAGCGTAGCGGCATCTACCAAAACCCTGACTGTATTTTTAACCGGGTCCAGTGCGGTTTTGCCGGCAGCAGTCATCAGTATCCAGTCCGGCCCCTGGTCAAACTGTACCACAGGCATCGACTTCAAGGTGTCAGCCCCGGCAGACTTCAGCCTGGCATTCAGCTGACCCAGTGTAAGAAAAGGCTGTTCCGCACCTTTAAAATCTCCCTTCACCCAAACCGGCTCATTACCGACACGTTTCGCATACACATACTGTTCCGTACCATAAACGAACTGGAGCTGCGAAAGATTTTGAGGCGCCAGCGTAGTCCGTGCATTGCTCATGGCATCCTGCATGGTCAGTTGCCGCTGCTGTGCAAAGCCACAAAACACCGCCAGAAGCAAGGGGAAAAAGAAGATCAATCTTTTCATAATTTATAATGAATAAATAAGCTGGGCCAAACTTAGCTAATTTTGTTAAGATCAGCAGGCGAAACAAGGGCTTTTCTTACCTTTGGGTCGTGAAAAACATCATTACCGGACTGCTGTTTGCAATGTTGTGGGCATCAGCCTCAGTAGCGACCAAGTTCGGCATCCATTCTGCACCTCCGCTGGTCCTGGCCAATACCCGCTTCTTTGTGGCCGGGCTGGTGCTCCTGCTCTATGGCTATACCTTCCGTAAAGACGGCACCTACCGGCTGCCAACCGGCCCGGAATGGAAACACCTGGCCTTTTTCGGCTTTCTGAACACTACAGTATACCTGGGCCTGTTCGTTTATGCCATGAAATATACGGCAGCGGGCATCGGGAGCCTGGCCACTTCGACCAATCCGCTCATCATTGTGCTGCTCTCCTCCTGGCTCATCGGCCGAAAACCGGCCAAAGCAGAGATCTGGAGCATCCTGATCGGAATGGCAGGGATCGGCATTGCCACCTATCCCCTGCTCAAAAATGCCAGCACCACGCCATTAGGGATCAGTATCCTGATGCTGAGCATGATCTCTGTATCCTTTGCCAGTGTTTACTACGCCCGTATCAACTGGAAATTACCCAATATCCTTATCAATGCCTGGCAGGTCAGCCTTGGCGGATTGTTCCTGCTGCCCTTTACCCTGGCATTCAGCGATTTCTCCACAGTAAGCATAGACCAGAACTTCATTTTCTCCACGCTCTGGCTAAGTCTGGCGGTCTCTGTAACCGGCCTCATCTGCTGGTTCTGGCTGCTTCGCATTGATCCCGTAAAAGCCGCCCTGTGGCTGTTTCTCTGCCCCTTATTTGGTTTTGCATATGCCTGGTGGCTGATGGACGAACCCATCACGCTGTATACGATAGCAGGTACACTGCTGGTGGTATTCGGGCTTTATCTGGGCCAGCAGAATAAATTCAGGCGCCCCGGAGAAAAGTAGGAACTGCACAAGAAATAACCAGGCTGCACAATAAAATATGTTAAAATATGTTAAATACATATAACACATTGAGTCATGAAAGCCATAAAAGTTTTTTATTTTACCAACACCCTTTTTAGGAAACTAGGCATCAGCAAGATCTATTACTGGTTTAATAAGTAATATTTTGATTAGACTGCCCTCCTCCCCGGCAGTAATTGTTACTTTTAACCCTTAGATGTATCATTCAGGCTTAGCCAGCGAACTGTGCGGGCAGGAAAACATGCATCGCATATCAACTAACACATTCATATGAATACACCCTCACTAAAAGGCCTTCTGGCTTTCCTGGGCCTTGCCACAGCGGGATATACCGCGACAGCACAGGCACCAGCCAAATTCATTGACCCTGCAAACATGGACCTGAGCGTCAGGCCCGGCGACGATTTCTACCAGTATGCCAGTGGTACCTGGATCAAAAACAACCCGGTACCTGCTAAAGAAACCCGCTGGGGCAGCTTCAATGAACTTCGCGATTTCAACATCAATGCGGTCAAAGGTCTCCTGGAAGCAGCCGCAGCAGACCAAACAGCAGCAGAAGGATCAGTACAAAAGCGTGTCGGCGATTTTTATACCGCGGCAATGGACAGTACCACGATCGAGAAACTGGGATATACCCTGGTAAAAGCCGATCTTCAAAAGATCAGTACGCTCAAAAGCATTCAGGCCGTACTCGATCATACAGCACTTTTACGCACTTCCGGTATAGCAGCTCCCATGTTCAGCTTTGGTGTAAGCCAGGACCGCAAAAACGTGACCAAATACGCCGTCCAGCTGGGCCAGGGCGGGACCACCCTGCCGGACCGGGACTATTACCTGAGGAATGATAGTAGAAGCGAGCAGATCCGCAAGGCCTACATCAAGTATATGAGCACCTTATTTGCCCTAACAGGCAGTTCGGCAGCAGAAGCGCAAAAAAAGGCAGCAACGGTCCTTACTATAGAAAAAAAACTGGCAGAAGCACAAATGAGCCGCGTAGAAATGCGCGATCCTTACAAAACATATAACAAATATACCACCGCAGATTTCAGCAAAACCACCCCATCCATCAACTGGCCGGACATGCTGGTCAAGCTCAAAACACCCGGACAGGATACGATATTGGTATCTGCACCAAAGTTCTTCGAAAGCCTGGATAGTTTGCTGAAGAATATTCCCCTTGCAGAATGGAAAACCTACCTGGAATGGAACATTCTGAAAAACGCGGCACCCCATCTCAGCAGTCCGTTTGTAAAAGCAAACTTTGAATTCAGTCAGGCCCAAAGTGGCCAGAAGGTACAAACACCAAGATGGCAGCGCATGTCCCAGCTGACTGACGGCACTATTGGCGAATTGCTCGGACAGCTCTATGTCGCAAAATATTTTAAACCAGAAGCAAAAGCGCGGATGACCGAGCTGATCGGCAACCTCAGGAAAGCATTTGAGATCAGGATCAAAAACCTGGATTGGATGAGTGATGCCACCAAGGAAAAAGCCCTGGCAAAGCTCCATGCCTTTACACCCAAGATCGGCTATCCGGAAAAATGGAAAAACTATGATGGACTGGTCATCCAGCGCAGCACTTATTTTCAAAACCTGCGCAACGCAGGGCAGTGGGCCTACAATGAAATGGTACAGCAATTGGGCAAACCAGTAGACCGCACCCGTTTTGGCATGACCCCTCCAACGGTGAATGCCTATTACAGCGCGACCATGAACGAGATCGTATTTCCGGCAGGCATCCTGCAATTCCCCTTCTTCGATCCAAACGCCGATGACGCAGTCAATTATGGCGGCATAGGCGCGGTCATCGGACACGAGATGTCCCATGGCTTTGACGATTCAGGCAGCAAATATGACAAAGACGGCAACCTTAAAAACTGGTGGACCGATGAAGACCGCAGTAAATTCGAAGCAAAGACCAAGGCCCTCGGCGCGCAATTTGACCAGTACACCGTCGTAGATACCATCCATGTCAACGGACAGCTGACCATGGGAGAAAACATCGGCGACCTGGGCGGGCTGAATGCAGCCTATACCGCATTCAAAATGACCAAACAAGGCCAATCCAATGAAAAAATCGATGGTTTTAGCCCTGACCAGCGCTTCTTCCTGTCCTGGGCACAAGTGTGGCGGGGCAATATCCTGCCGGAAACCGCAGCGCAGCTGATCAAAACAGACCCCCACTCACCAGGGCCCTATCGCACTATAGGAGCCCCGGTCAACATGGATTCCTGGTACGAAGCCTTTGACGTTAAGCCAGGTGATAAGCTGTATAAAAAGCCAGAAGAAAGAATAAGAATGTGGTAACGGCAAAATTATTTGTTAAAAAACAATATGTCACCACTTTTAAAAAAAGTAACACTTAATTTAGGAGCAAGCCAGGGATAGCTTAAGATTTAACATAACAGTTATTAACACGCTCTTAAGAAGAAATGAGGGTGCCGCCCCTAGGCATCCTCACTCTTATTTCCCGCTGCCGCCCGGTCGTATAACAGGTCGGTCAGCTGATCAAGTGCATTCATCACCCTTTCCATCCCTTTAGGCTCATTAATGTCAATTCCACAAAAAGGATTTCCGCTGGCCTGCGACTGAAGCACCATAAAAATGATCCCGGCCACAAGCAAGGCCATGATTGCCCGGAAATCAACACCAGAACGTTCAAAATAAGGCACCAGCATTTTGAAGATCTCCTCACCAAAAGCCTCTCGTTTGAGCCCTAACTCCTTCATCAGCTTATTCTTTTCACTGGTTTCCCAGATCACGATCTTCTGCATCTCCTCCTCCGTATAAAAAAAGCTGAGATGTGTCTTTAAAATGGTCTTGACCATAGGCCTGCCATGGTCTGTTTGCGATTCGGAAATGATCCTGTCCATGTCCCCCGACAATCCGATCCAATAATCCTTGGTCTTCACATAAGTTTCGATCAGGTTGTTGACATTTCCATCAAAATACCTGTAGATCAATTTCTTGCTGACATCAGCAGTTTTCGCAATGTTGTTTACCCCCAGCGCCTTATATCCCTGTGTTTTGATGATCTCTCCGACCGCACCGATCAGCTTCAGCATGGTCTTTTCTTTATCTCGGATCGCTCCGGCAACTTTCTTCCTTGGTTTATTCATTGTATCAGCTAAAAAAAATAAGGGCATTTCGACCAGATATAACACGCTCAGATTCCCATTATGGTCATCTGGCGTTCATCACTACGGTTTTACCCGTCTTTGCAGATTCCTTTGCCGCTTCCAGTATGCGCACCACCATCAAATTATTTTCCAGGGAATATAAACCGTTCTCAGCAACAGTGATCCTCCCCTGCACCACATCGGCCAGATAAGCAAAAGGATCTTCGTAAACCGGAATATCCTTTGCAGTTACGACCCTGTTGTGCGCTTCGCGGTCATTCTTTGCCCTCAGCTGCATATGATTGTTGTCCAATGCAAAGACATAACCTGTGGTACCATAAATCTCCATGTCCTTCCGGTTAAAAGGCCAGTTCCAGGAAGCCTGGATCACACACTGTGCATCCGGATAATTGACAATGATGGTGGCATCATCATCTACTTTCGGATAGATCTCCGGCTTATATTGTCTGGTCACAGCGGTCACAGACAATGGCTGCTGCCCGTGCATCAGGTACGTCATCAGGTTTGCGCCATAACACCCAAAATCCATCAATGCCCCGCCGCCGTTCAGTACCGGATCAGTCAGGAAATCAAAAAATTCCTGGCCAACACCAATTTCCCTGGGACCTTGATGACCATCGTGGATCACCACTTTCCTGACCTTCCCGACGTAATTGCTGTCATTGACGAGTTGAAAAGCCTTTTCATTACTGGCGTACCATGAAGTCTCAAAATTGGTCAGCAGATGGATGTTATATTTTTTTGCCAGCGCCGCCATATTGGTGGCCTGCGCCACAGTCGTAGCCAGAGGCTTTTCCACCATGACATGTATACCTCTGGGTGCACAAGCTTTTACCGCCATCTCATGATCAAAGACGGAGCCAAACACTACCACCGCTTCCGGTTTTACCTCATCCAGCATTTTTGCAAGGTCAGTATAGAACAAGCTTCCGTTCAGCTTATAAGTTTTAATGCGCTGTGCAGCCAGCTTGGGATCAGGCTCATACACCCCTGTCAGCTTTACTTTAGACTGATCTTTTTTGCCCAGTATCCAGGGCACATGCCCGTGACTGGTACCCACAACGGCCACTCTCAGCGGCCCTTTTTCCGAAGATTGAGCATAACTTTGCCCATGAACAAGCACAAATGTGCAAACAAGAAATAAGATAGCAATCCTGAATAGTTTCATCATGACGATAGGATAATAATTTGGTCGTATAAGATTAGCTAAAAAATCTTAATCTGCACAATCCAAAGCCTATTGAAGCAGATAAGTTACATATACTTCTGCTGAAGTTTTTTGCCCAGCTTGCCCAGTACCAGCCTCCTGCTATCTGCCACACGGTGCAGCAGTTCCTCATCCGGCATCACTTCCAAGTTGTCAAGCGAAATCCATTGCCTCCGCGCGAAATGCGGGGCCTGCATGATGCCTGTTCTGGACGTCAGTGCATCAAAGTCATCCGGATCGCATTTGATTGCCAGGTGATGATCATCCAGTGAGACGAGCGCAAAGATCTTTTCCTCGATCATAAAACAAAGGTGTTCCCATTTCATTCCTTCGGTCGTACCTTTCAGGCCAAGACAGTATTCTCTAAAAGCTTCAATATCCATAGCAAGGCAATTAAACGCTTAAAGTTAGCATGATTTCCATACATTTTATATGTTTGCAAAAGATGAACAGGATCACCTTAACCGCCGACGGCTCCAATACACTGTACAATGAAAGCATTGGCGAACACTACCATTCCAGACATGGCGCGTTACAGGAAAGCCGGCACGTATTCCTGGATGCAGGGCTGAAACAGGCCATCAGCAGTTTTCCCGGAAAAGAGATCCGGGTGCTGGAGGTCGGTTTTGGTACGGGTCTGAACTATCTGCTCAGTGCCGGGTACTGCCAGGAGCAGGAGGTCCGGCTTAACTATACCGCGCTGGAAGCTTTTCCTCTGAAAAGTGAAGAACTGGAAGCTACCGGCTACGACCAGTATGTTCCTGCAACCATCTGGAAAAGCATGGCCCTCAACTATGGCAAGACCTTACAGCAGGCCGTTGCACTACTGCCAGGACTGGAACTGAGGATACACCATACCTACCTGCACCGTTACCAGAGCAGTGAGCAGTTTGACCTTTTATACTATGATGCCTTTTCTGTACAGCACCAGCCGGAAATGTGGACAGACGAGATCATCCAGCATGCCTGCCAGTTCCTCAGACCCGGAGGCATCTTCGTCACCTATGCCATTACCGGAAAACTAAAACGTGCACTGAAGGCCATTGGCTTCAATATTGAAAAGCTGCCAGGTGCGGCAGGCAAAAGAGAAATGCTCCGCGCAACAAAAACCCAGGCAGCACCTATATCCTGACATTTACCGGACAGAGCAGGCCAAACTTCCCTCAGCCTGCTTTGTTAATGTTTAAACATTTGAAAAAACGGCATGGCCGCAGATCAGTGAGATTATTCAATTCAGTGAGAGCATCAATTTTACAACTATGAACAAAAGACAACTGGGCAATTCAGACCTGCACGTATACCCGATCGCCTTTGGCGGCAACGTCTTTGGCTGGACCACAGACGAAACCCGCTCATTGGAGATCCTGGACGGTTTCACCGGTGCAGGATTCAATTTTATCGACACGGCAGACGTTTACAGCCACTGGGCGCCAGGTAATAAAGGCGGGGAGTCAGAAACCATTATCGGCAACTGGATGCAGCAAAGAAAAAACCGGGAGCAACTGGTCATCGCCACCAAGGTAGGCTCCTCCATGGGTCCGGGAAAGAAAGGCTTGTCAAAGAAATACATCCTCCAGGCTGCTGAAGACTCCTTAAAGCGCCTAAAAACCGACTACATCGATCTGTACCAGACCCATTATGACGATCCCGAAACACCGGTAGACGAAACGCTGGAAGCCTACGACCAGCTGATCCGTGAAGGAAAGGTACGGTACATTGGCGCCTCCAATATCTCTCCGGAAAGACTGGTACAATCGCTGGAGCTGGCCAATAAACTAGGCCTGCCCAAATATCAGACCCTGCAGCCAGAATACAACCTCTACGCCAGGGAAGGCTATGAAAGCAATTATGAACAGATCGCACTGGACCATGACCTGGGTGTGATCACCTATTATTCCCTGGCCAGCGGATTTATGACCGGCAAATACCGCTCAGAAGAAGACCTGGACAAAAGCCAGCGGGGCGGGGGCATTAAAAGCTACCTCAACGACAGGGGTTTCAAAATACTGAAAGCACTGGATGAAGTCTCCGAGCAATACAGTGCAGACCAGGCGAGCGTAGCGCTGGCATGGCTTATCGCAAGACCCTCAGTAGCCGCACCGATCGCCAGCGTGACCAGCATGGGCCAGTTGGAAGACCTGGTCAAAGCCGCAGAACTAAAGCTGAATACCGAAGACATCGCCATATTGGACGATGCCAGCGCATGGAAATAAAGGATAGTTTTGGCAGAACGTTTGCTTTTGCTTAAATTACATTTAATCCTGCCATTGATGAAACCTCTTGTACTCCCGTTTTACGCCAAGCTGGCCCTCGTACTTTTTTCAATTATAGCAATTGGTTACCTGGCCATGCTCGGACAGACCATTCTGGCACCACTGCTCACCTCCTTCCTGCTCGCATTGCTACTGCTGCCCCTGGCCAGTTTCCTGGAAACCAGGTTCAGGTTTAAAAGAAGCATGGCAGCGATCATCTCGGTGGTGATCATGATCGCCTTCATTTCAGGCATTCTTTATTTTCTCGCCAATCAGCTGACCGATCTATGGCAGGACTGGCCCCTGCTTAAGCAACAAGCAGAATTGTCCTTTCACGATGTACAGACCTGGATCTCCCGCACCTTCAGCATCAATGCACAAAAACAGATCGATTACCTCAGAAACAGTGCAGATAGTGCGCTGGCCACCAGCGCAACCGTACTCGGGGCAACACTCCTTACCCTGTCCTCCACCCTGTTGTTCCTGTCCTTCCTGCTGCTGTTCACCTTTTTTATCCTCAATTACCGCAGCACACTCTTCACTTTTCTTACTTCGGTATTCGCAGAAGAACATAAACAAAAAGTTGATGACATCGTGCAGCACATCCAGTACATTATCAAAAAATACATTACCGGACTGTTCCTTCAGATGCTGATCGTTACCCTGCTGATGATCTTCGTGCTCTGGATACTGAGCGTAAAATACGCCGTACTGCTGGGCCTCATTGCAGGCATCTTCAATATTATCCCTTACATTGGTATCTTCACAGCGCTGCTCATCAGCGCGGTCATTACATTCGCAACCGCAGGAGCAGCCAAAATGCTGCTGGTCATCATAGCTTTTGCAGGGATCCATGCTGTCGATGGCAATATCCTGATGCCACTGGTCGTAGGATCAAAAGTAAAGATCAATGCCCTGTTTGCCTTCATCGGAATCATCGTCGGGGAAATGATCTGGGGAATCTCCGGCATGTTCCTCTGCATCCCCTATCTGGCCATGCTGAAGATCATTTTCGACCGTATAGATCAACTGAAACCCTGGGGAATCCTGCTGGGCGGAGAAGAAAAGCCAGACCGAAAGCGCAAGACCTACCGGATCACCAAAAAGATCAGGCTGGAAGAAAAAGAATAAACTGCCATGCCCGAAAAAAGAGCCCCGCACATCCTCAATACCAGCGCCAACCTGCTTGGCTTCTGCTTTATCGTGCTCACCTCCATCAAAGTATCCAAGATGGAAGATGTAACACTTATAGATGAGTCAACCGCACTCGCCATTGTGCTGTTCATGAGCAGCTGTATCCTATCCTTCCTGAGCATGCGCAGTAAGACCAGCGCCGGATACCGGCTGGAAAAAGCAGCAGACATTATCTTTCTTTCCGGATTGCTGGTGCTGTTTATTAGCACAATGATGATTACCTTTAACTTTTTAAAATAACGTATTGCTTTTTTTCAAACAAAATCAACATGCCCAACCATATTCCTCCCGTCACTGCCACAGATCCCGCATCCGCCTTTGAAAGATTGCTGACCGTACTCAACACCCTGCGCACAGCATGTCCATGGGACAAAAAACAGACCATGGAAACATTGCGCCACCTCACCATTGAAGAGACCTATGAGCTCTCCGACGCCATCCTGGAAGGCAACCTGGAAGAGGTCAAAAAAGAACTGGGCGATGTCATGATGCACCTGGTGTTCTATGCCCGGATCGCCTCAGAAACGAATGATTTTACGATCGTCGACGTACTGAACGGCGTCTGTGACAAACTCGTGAGCAGGCACCCGCACATTTACGGCGATACCGAAGTGCAGGACGAACATGACGTCAAGCGCAACTGGGAAAAGCTAAAACTGAAAGAAGGCAACAAATCTGTGCTGGCCGGAGTACCGGCAGGATTACCCTCACTGGTCAAAGCGAGCCGCATCCAGGAAAAAGCAAGGGGTGTAGGCTTTGACTGGGATAACAAGGAACTGGTCTGGGAAAAGGTAGAAGAGGAATTACAGGAGTTCAAAGCAGAATATAACCTGGCGAGTCAGGACAGCATTAACATAGAAAAAGCAGAAGCCGAGTTTGGAGACCTCTTATTTTCACTCATCAATTACGCACGCTTCATCAACATCAACCCGGAAAATGCACTGGAAAAGACCAATAAGAAATTCATCAAACGCTTTCAGTACCTCGAAACCAAAGCCAAAGAAAACGGCAAAGCCCTTCAGGACATGACACTTGCCGAAATGGATGTCTACTGGAATGAGGCAAAGCAATTATAAGTCACCATCCACTGCTATGGTGGCTGGAAATTCCATGAACTGATCCAGCATATGGCTCAGCTTGTCATGCATGACCGTCGTAAAAATAAGTTGCTGCACCTTTCCGGCACTGCGTGCCAGTTCACAGACCGGCAGTTGCATTCCCCGCTTTACAATGGTCTCCGCATCATCGACGATAAATAGCCGGATGCGGTTCATGTTCAGGCCAAGCTTCAGGTAGACCGCCCGGGCCCTGGCCGGAACAGCCACCACGATATCGGTACCATGCATCAGTTCATTGATCTCCTCCTCCATTCCACCAGTACCATAGAGGCCGGTAACGCGCAGGTTCCTGTTCCTGCCAAGCAATCTGAACCGGGCAATCACCTCCAGCACACGCTCCTGGTCCGGCACGAGAATGAGGGCTTTTGGCGCCTCATCCGTACTATATTTCAGCTTCATCAGCACACCAAGGACATAAGCAGTGGTTTTACCGCTGCCCTCCGGGCCTATCGCTATAACGTCCTGCCCGCCGATGATCCGCGATAAAGTTTTTACCTGCATCTCTTTTGCGGCAACATACCCCGCCTCCGTCATGGCCGACAACAGCGGCTTGCTCAGCTTTAATTTATCTAATGACACTTTCCCATTATTAGTAACCAATTATATCCTATTTTAACGCTCAAACCCAGTCTCAACCTTAGCGGCCAATTCCTGCAGGAACATCTCCCTTTAAGGTCTCATACCCACTTACAGCAGCTCTGGTCCTGATCGTCAACGGCCCCAGGCATAGCCTGAAATATCATGTCAAAGGTAGCGTTTTTGACCAGAGTTTAATACGCAGCAATCTGCGTCTCAGCAAATCAACTGTAAGACGGCAAAAAGTCATATTTAAGTAATTCCTTAAAAATGACCGCTTTGATCAAATTACAATACGTACATTTGTATAAGTTTTATCAATAACACTTAAACATTTAACAACCTGAAATACTAATACCTCTAAATTAACGTATAATCATAGCTAACGCTTTTTAATAAAATTCTATGAAGAAATACATTTTAGGAGTAGCCGCATTCATTGCCATTATTGTTGCCTTAACCGTCATCAGCTGGACACCCTCTGAAAAGACGGTCAAAAAGGTAACTAAAACCGTCACAGCAGATACATTATACAGCGCTTATCTCAGACGTGTTTACAACACAGCCCACCTCGCAGAAAGCGGGCTGAAGCTGAACGTATTTGAAAAGGCAGTGACTGGTTTTTTCAATCTGAAGAATTCAGGAAAACTATGCAGTGACAAATCGATCGTGACCATTGCAGACATGGACATGAACAGCACCAGTAAACGGCTTTGGATCGTCGATCTGGACAAGCAAATCCTATTGCTCAATACGTGGGTGGCCCACGGACAGCGCAGCGGTGCAGACAAGGCAGTAAAGTTTTCCAACACCAACGATTCCTATCAGAGCAGCCTTGGTTTTTATGTCACCGGGGAGATCTATAATGGACAGCACGGACGCTCATTACGTCTGGACGGCATGGATGCCGGATTCAATTCCAATGCACGCAGCAGGTCCATCGTGGTACATGGCGCCGACTACGTCAGTGCAGGAACCATTAAAGCATTAGGTCGTCTGGGCCGCAGCCAGGGCTGCCCGGCAGTAGCGCCCGAACTGGCCAATGAGGTGATCAATGCCATTGGTGGCAAAACCGTACTGTTCATCAATTCCAGCCAGGAAGCCTATACTTCCAAATACCTGGATGAACACACTGCAGCGACACTGGCCGGTGGAGCAGATCAAGTACAAACGACGGCAGAGTATATCGATTCCCTGGATATCTGAGCGGGCATCAGCCCGCTTTCATCTTTTCCAGGTAAGAATACAATACCACATCCTGTCCGTAAATGTCCTTTCTGAACTGCAATACCCCTTTTTCATCCGGCCAGCATGTAAAATAGGTCAGATAGACCGCCACCTTTTCAGGAAGCGCGATATCCTTTGCCTGCTGCCCTTCAGTTTTGGCCATCTCCTTTTTAATAGTTTCAAATTTTTCGCCGTCGCCAAATAACACATGGGCCAGTTCCAAGGGCTTTTCTACCCTTACACAGCCGTGGCTTACTGCACGCGTGGATTGCTTAAAAGCACCCTTTGCAGGAGTATCATGCAGGTACACAGAACTTTCATTGTTAAAAAGAAACTTGATCTTTCCCAGGGAATTGTCATCTCCCGGACGCTGCTTAAAAGTATAGGTCTTTCCCGCATCAGGAGCACTCCAGTCAATCGTCTCCGGATCCTCGACCAGCTTTCCATCTTTAAAAACGTCAATGTTGTTGTTGGCAAGATAATACCGGTCTGCAGCTGCGTATTTCGAGATCTCCTTGGTAGCAATACTTTCCGGAATGTTCCAGACCGGATTCACCTGCACACTGTGGATCAGGCTGCCGAGTTGCGGAGTTTCCCTGCTAAAGGGCCGGTCCTTCTTCAAGTCGTCCTCATCATATTCTTTCAACTGGTCATCAGGCTTTAGTTCACGGCCCTCCCCCACACAAACTTTCATGTTCAGCACCGAGCTGCCATTCTCGATCACATCGAGCCGGTAGTCAGGAATGTTCACCAGTACAAATTTGGGGTCATTGTTCCTGTTCTTCCAGCGCATGCGCTCGAGGTTTACCTCCAAAACACGGGCCGTTTCCTCCCTGGTCATCCCAGGAGCGGTAACGCCCTCAGCCAATGCCTTTTGCAAAGCCAGATAGCCTTTATCCTTTGGCTGAATGCTGTCCAGATAGCCTTTCAGGTCTTCTGCGGCCAGCGCCCGGAGCATCGACGCACTGTCGGGCCGGCTTGTTTTGGTATAATAAGACGCATAGATCCGGCGCGGGCTGACCAGCCCGTACTGAAGCGCATTGCTGTAGCTGATCAGGGAATTGGCGGTGCTGATCTCCAGTTCCGCAATAATCCGGTAAGCCTCATCCTTTGACCTGACAGCATCCTTATCATATACTTTCTTGAGCAGTTCATTTAAACGAGGCGCATCAAAAACCTCAGGAGACAAGCCATGGACCCCAGCCTTGTTCAGATGATCTGCAAGTACTTTTAAATGTTCCTTAGGCAGATGCCGCATCATCAGCACAGGATCATAATCATTCTTTTCATAAAAAGAAGTGATCAGCTTAGGGTTCTTCAGGCTATTGGCCTGCTTTTGCAGCACGGTCTTGAATACACCCGCAAAAGCATCGGCTTCAACTTCTTTGAATATTTTATTTCTTGTTTCCTGGAAAAACACCTTTCCGATATCCGAGCGGCTCTTTTTACAGGCCTGCAAAACCAGGATCGCACAAAACAGGAGCATCAGCAGCCTGGCCGTGGCAAATGTTGAAAAATTTTTACGCATCATAATTCAGTAATAAAAATAGAGGCAGTTTTGTTTTACATTTGGTATTATGCGGTTCATTATATAACTCATATTATGCGATTCATTACACAACCCTGGCCCTGGTACGTTTCAGGAGCAGCAATTGCGCTCATCATGATACTCCTGAACTATTCAAGAAAGTCTTTTGGCTTTTCCTCCAACCTGCGTGCGATCTGCAGCCTATTGGGTGCAGGGAGAAAAGTAAAATTTTTTGACTATAACTGGAAAGCACAGAAATGGAACCTGATGTTTCTGCTCGGCGCCATGACCGGCGGGCTGCTGTCAGGCACACTGCTGAACAATGAAGATGCACTGGAACTTTCCTATCCGACCATCAGGGACCTCGGCAACCTCGGAATCACTTTTGATGGTGACCTGAACCCCTCCCAATTGTTCGATCTTGCTGCCATGACTTCAGTAAAAGGTTTTCTGGTGCTTTTTCTCGGCGGGGCACTGGTAGGTTTCGGGAGCAGATATGCCGGCGGCTGCACTTCAGGACATGCGATCAGCGGATTGTCCAATATGCAACTGCCATCCCTTATTGCGGTAGCCGGATTTTTTATCGGAGGGCTGCTGATGACCCACTTGTTATTCCCATTGATCTTTTGATCTGCCGGCCCAGCTTTCTGCATTTCTTTTAGACAACAAACAAATCAAAAAACCAAGCACATGAAATCAATTAAATATATCAGCCTGGGAATACTTTTTGGAGTGATCATGGTCAAATCAGAAGCAGCTTCATGGTACCGCATCCAGGAAATGTTCCGCTTCCAGTCTTTTCACATGTATGGCCTGATGCTTACCGCTGTTGCCCTTGGAGCCGTGGGAATATTGATCATGAAAAAAATCAGGCTGAAGGACGCGGATGGTGCGCCCATCCACTTTCCGCAAAAGAAAAAAGGCTGGAAGAACTACCTGACCGGCGGGATCATCTTCGGGTTGGGATGGGCCCTGACCGGAGCATGCCCGGGACCGGTCTTCGTCAATATCGGGTATGGCTATGCCGGAATGGTCCTTGTGGCGTTGGGTGCCCTGGCAGGCACATTTCTATATGGAGTGATCAAAGACAAATTGCCGCATTAGTCAGCTGTGCACCTGCTTTACAGCACAATTTAAGTTCAGCAAGACACCTGCCGCAAACATTTTATGCCTTTTTTGAGTTGTAATAAACAACACAAAGCAGCTGAAACACCAGCTGGGCTCAAAAATACAAGCAAAAAAACAACCATATGCACAAGTCTACTTTCTTTATGCTTGCCATGCTGACAATTGCAGCAGGCTGCAGCAGCGAACAAGACAGTTCAACCCACGATTCGACGATAGTAAGCACACCCGCTGTCAATGAGGTTCCGGATGAAGACCTGCTGATCATACCGGGTGTTTCTGCGGGCAAGATCAAAATAGATGAAAATGCTGCACCACTCTATGAACTCTTTGGAAAACCAGATGCCGGTGATGCAGCCATGCAAAAAGCCGTGGCCATCTGGTACGATGACCATGATCCGGCAGCTTATGCCAAATCAATCTACAGTGTGCGGGATACAGGCGATAACCCCATAGCCAGGGTCAGGCAAATCCGCGTCACCTCTCCTGAATACAAAACTAAAACAGGCATCGGCGTCAATTCTTCTCTTACCGAGATACAAGGTGAATTCACGGTAAAAAAAGTCCCGGATTATCCTGCAAGCGCGGCTAAAGAAGCACTTTTTGACAGCAGTTCAGGCATTGCTTTTGAGATCGACACCAATATGAGGTGCAGGGCTGTCCTGATACACCCGGCCGGAGAAGAACTGAAAACAACCTCCCTACCCCTGCGTGAAAATTGATGACATTTATCCGGGTGATCGGGAGACTAACCAGTTTGATGATATCAGACCTGCGGACAAACATAAATACCGTTGATCACCTGTAAATCGCACTAATAAAAAAACCGGATACAGGATCCGGTCAGTAAACAAACAGGGGCAATTAAGATTTGCGTATAAAAGATAAGCGGGGTTTATTTCAATTCAAAACTATAAGTAGCACCCTTCCAGGTAGCTTTATAATCCTTCCCCTGGTGCTGGCCCGGAGTACGGTCCATATCACTCACTTCCACTACATATCGGCCCGCCCAGAGAGGGGTAAATTCAACTGTTCCGGCAGCGTCTGTGACCAGCTCTTTTGACCAGCCATTAGGCGAGAAAACAGATACGGTCCTGCCCTTGGCTGCGGCATCCTGAAGAAACGCTTTCAGTTGCATGGGCTTGTTGACTTTTGCAGACAGCGGATCATCAACATGCAACTTGAGCACATTTGAATTTTGCACTGCTTCAGGCAGCACCTTTCCGACCGAAACACTGGCGCTGGACAGGAAATGATATTTGGTCGTGCCGCCCAGCTCACCTGCCTCGTGACTCACCATCACCGTATAAGCACCATTCTTGTCCGGAGTAAAGCTGCTCTCGAAATAATTGACGCCCTGGCTCAGCGTAAGCTGCGTTTTCTTCTGGTCAGGACCAACCAGCCAAAGTGTAAAGTCCTTTACATCAGAATACCATTTGGCTACACTATCCCTTTCATTGGCAGCATATTCGCCATAAAATACTTTTACCGTCTGCTTCTGGCCAATTTTACCGGCCGAAGCAGTTTCAATCCACAGGGCATGCGCAAAAATGCCGGTGGTCACAAAGCTGAACATCAAGGTCAGCGTTAAAAAGGCGATCTTTTTCATTGATATAAATTTATTTTCATTTAGTACATTTCAACCATCCACAACTCACTGTGGCGGAAGCGGTGTATTACTGGCCAGCACAGGCTCCTGCTCTTTAGCGACCACCCTGAGCTTAGGACGTACCGCTGGTTTGGCCGAAGTTCCGGCAGCGCCGCCTGTGTCAGTCTTTTTGTCATCCTTGCCCTTCTTTTTCTTGAACTTGCGGCCGTACCAGATCAGAAAACCTGTAATAGGCAGGCTCGCCCCGATCAGTGAGGCCAGAAAGGCCAGTACTTTACCCGGAAAACCAAGGATACTGCCCACATGAATGTCATAATTCATCTTCCGGAGCTTTTGTCCAAAGGAAGCCTCATCATAGGAAACTGCATAAGGATCCAGGCGGGTCAGCTCCTTTAGCGTATGCTGGTCAAAGGTGTAACTCTGACTGTTGTAAAACTGACCGGCAGTAGGATAAACATAAATATCTATGGTTGCTTTGGCGCGCCTGGCATCCGGAAAACTATAATAGAAGCCTGTCGATTTTGGATGTTTAGCCACAACCTTTGCCCAGGCCGCATCCATCGCCTGCACAGGTTTATAAAACTTGCCCGCCTGTAAAGAATCCGACTCCAGCCGTCTGAACTCCGGCAGCTTTTCTCCGGTCGTTACCCAATACAAACCATCGCTGTACCATTTGATCCCGTACACCATCCCCGTCAGCGCAATGGCTGCCAGGAACAAGAGCGCGTAAAACCCCAAAACATTATGCAGATCGAGGTTCACCCGCTTGAAGGAAGCGCCCCATTTGATCTTAAAGCTTTTGTCGCGGGTAGACTTGTTCCATTTCTTAGGATACCACCAGATCAGGCCCGTGATCAGCAAGACCACGAATACCAGGGTCCCGTAATTGACGATCGGCCGGCCGATCTCAAAAGGCAGCCACAAAAACCGGTGTCCGTTCAGGATAAACCTGAAAAAATCAGTTTCCCCCGGTTTACGCACTTCCTTACTGATCACCTCACCGGTAAACGGGTTGATCTTCAGGGAGACACCGCCTCCCCTTCTTTCGCCGCCACCACGGCGCCCGCCCTTTTTAACCTTGTCCCTCAGGCTCAGGTTGATCACTTCACCCTGGTGATAATTGGCATAGGCAGGTACTTTGTCAGGATAAAGCTTTGCAGCCACATCCGTCAGCTGCGAAGGCGTAAGCACAGGCTTGTTCTGCCATTCCACTTTTGTTTCAGGCTCCAGCAATCCGGTGATCTCTTCATTGAACACCCAGATGCAGCCGGTCAGACACACGATCAGCACAATGATGCCCGATATCAGCCCCAGCCATAAATGGAGCCAGTTGTTGATCCTTTTAAAAAGAGAATCCTTATTCTTCTTTTTAGGCGCTGAAGATTTATTTCCGGTCATCATTGTACTGATTTTTCAGGTGCTTATGAAATTTTGTTGCTTGCTTAGGCGATATTATTGTACGTGCTGAATGGCAGTGATAAGCCCACCTTCTACTTTCAGCCCTCTTGTGGCCGTATTGTTGGATGCGTCTATTTTATAAACCCAGGTGGTACCGTCTTTTAAGTTGACGCCGATGTATCCGGTCCTGCCGTCTTTGGGGCTATAGTTGTTTGTGGTTACGAATTCAATCGCAGCAGCATCAGGGAAACCTGTTACCGGAGAAACAGTCTTATTCACGACGTCTACAATTGCTAAACGGTTGCCTGTTACGTAAGGACCTTTGGTTGCTTTGGGCTCAATGCACGCCACAAATTTATTTTGGCCTATGTACAGCCAGTCGGTAATGACATATCCATTGGAAGCCTCTTCAAAATTCAGAAAATAACTTTGATCGAATTCTGTAGTGCCTGCCTTGATCCGGGTAATTGCAGAAGGTTTTGTAGAAGTTAACTTAACATCTCCGGTCTCTGCGGTTTCTGTATTGTCGTCTGTAGCTACCGATGATGAAAATGCATAAACATCTCCGTTTTCAACCAGCCCAAGTCCGTCCGTAAAATACCGCCCGATGAAGCTCGTTCTCGTATCCTTAATTGTTTTTTCATATTGCATTGCAGGATAAGAATACACGGCAATCCCTGCCTCATCAGGGTGCTTGGTGTAAAAATTTCTTCCGGTAATGGAAAAATATGGGGCAAAAACCTTGTTTCCGACTTGCTTGATCCAGCTAAAGTGCGCAATCTCTCCGTTTCCGGCTGGCTGAAGCGCATCTATCGTACCTTCAGCTGTCTGTGCATTGGTATTGGAATTCACAATATACCAGGTATGTAAGGTACTGCTTCCAGCCGCAGCAAAGGACCTGGCCACTTTCACCATTAAGATGTCCTCATTGACCGGAGCAAATGCTTGCACTGTGGCCGCGGTGAAATCGTTCAGTTTATTTAATTTGCCTTCTTTAACGTCATATACGGTTACGGCACCGGGATTGCCCTGGCCATACAGCAAACTGAAGAACTTACTGCCTAAGGTAACGTAGTAGCGGTAGGTACCGTCCTGCTCAACGCCATTTCCGATAATGGAAACTGCACCTTCATCCAGACTACTTGCTGTAAGGAGGTAATCGGCAACTCCGGTTGATGCGACCGGCGTAACGGCCAGTACAAAATTTCCAGGATTTTCAGGAACAACTTCCTTATTGCTTTTTTTACAAGAACTCAGGACTGCGGCAAATGCCAGTACTGATAATGCTTTGGTAACAATTGTTTTCATGTTAAATTATTATTTGTTATTGATTATTAGAATTAATTTTTATTGATAAAGTATCTGAGATTTAAGTAGAACCCGCGGCCAGGCTTTTGCAAGCTGAAATTGTCGAACATGGGCTTGTCGGTGATGTTCCTTGCTTCAAAAGCGATATTGTACCGTCCGTTGTTCATGCTATAGACGAAGTTGAAGTCATGCGCAAGCTGTGTAGGTATGCCCTTTTTTTCGGCCGTAGCCTCTTTGCTGCCCAGGCTCGGCCAATACAGCCAGAAAGAGTTCACATATAAAAGGTTGTAGCCAACGGTCAGGTTGTTGCCTTTCTTTCCAACATTTCTTAATGATGCACTTACGTCTGTGTTTCCAAACAGATATGGGATATTTGGCATCTGATCCAGATACACCGGGCTGACTCCATTGTAACCTGGCTCATACTCCTGAAGGTTTTGCAGGTACTGGTAGGTGATCGTGGTTCCGGCAGAAAACCAGTTCTTGTAAGAATACCTGATCTCTGCGTCCGTGCCCATTGTCCGTACACCTTCCCTGTTGTCGGCAACGGTCTTCGTCTGGTTGTTGTTCAGGCGGTTATAGATGAAGTCTGCGGAGTACCTGTAAACGCCATTGGCGGTCACTGAGAAGCGGTTGATCTCGTTGAGCTCAAAGTTATAGATCACCCCAAGATTGACATTGTCGCTTTTTTCAGGCTTCAATGCCGGGTTCGCTTCCTGGTTTTCCAGATCACCAAATATTTCGGTCGCTTCCGGCATCCGGTTGGTCATTTCGTAGGAAGTCCTCAGTTGCAGGTTTGGATTTACGTAATAGGCTGCAGCCAGGCCATAGCCCATTCTATTGGTAGATGCCGATACATTCCTGCTGCCGATCACATTGTTCTGGTAAATGTATTTTCCAAAAAGATTGGCACTCCATTTACTGTCTATATCATAGCTATAGCCAAATCCCAATACGTTCTTGTCCATTCTTTTGGCCGGATCCTGTGCGTTGTTAGCTGGGAAGAGCAGGTTATCTGTCTTTCTGTTGAAGGTAGAAAATACGTTGTTGACTGCCACAGAATGATGTTCGCTGATCCTGTAGTTCAGCATGGCTGTACCCAGGCCATTGTTGTTCTTATATTTGGAAAGCTGGCCGCCTTCCCGTTCACCGAAGGTCGGCTTGGCATCGCGTATGCCGTCCCAGTGATATTCAGCTCTTGCTGTATCGATCGTCTTTTCGTAGCCCAGGTTATAATTGGCATTCAGTGTAACATCCAGTCCTTTGATCAGGTCTGTCTTTTTGTATTTTAATGATGGCATTATAATGGTTCCGCGCCGGTGCAGCTGACCGAAGACGGCATCTGGCCGGGCACCGGTTTGGATTTCCTTGTAGTTTTGCCCCAGCGTGATCCCGAACAACAAATTATCAGCAAAAGATTTGTTCACTACGCCTGTGTTGACGATCAAGGTCTCATTGTGATAGGTGTCGTTAAATCTTTTCAGCGATGTGGCGGTCGTGCCCTGTACTTTAGCAAGCAGACGCTGCGGCAAGTCAGTCTTGTAATCATTGTCTGAGTAATTCTGGAAAGCATTTAATTGAACAGTGAACCCGCTTTTGCTTGTGGCTGCGGCATTCAGTACACTACGATGCGTATTGAAGCTCCCATAAGAATAAGAGGCGTCCACATAATTTTTATGTCTGCTGCCAGTTACAATATTTACTGCGCCGCCCAATGCATCTGAACCCAGCCACATGGGCACTACGCCTTTATATACCTCTACTCTTTCTGCGACGTTGATCGGAATATTGTTGATCTGAAAAGAGGACCCAAAATTGTCCATGGGGATCCCGTCAATAAAATAACGGATATGCCTTCCTGAAAAACCATTAAGCGAGACGTTAAAATTTGAACCCACACCGCCCGACTCCCTTACGCGGACTCCTGCTACGCGGTCCAATGCACCGGAAATATCAAGAGTAGTGTTGTAAAGTTTAGTGGCATCTACAGCAGTCACATTAAATGCCTGTCTGTTTACTTCCTGAGCTTTGGTACGGCCAATGACATTGACCGTTTCCATTTGCTCGGAGCTTTCGGTAAGGCTGAAATCAACTGCTGCCCCCTGTCCTGCACTTAACGTAACCTCTTTTTTCTGAGATTTAAAGCCGATGGCGTTGATGTGCACAACATATTTGCCCGGCTTTACGTTGTTGATCCTGAAGTTACCCTTCTGGTCGGTAACCGCTCCGTAGCTGGTATTCTGCAGCTTTACGGTAGCCGCAGGGACGGGTTCCCCGGTACTGGTTTTGGCTTGTCCGCCCAGGGTTGAAGTTGTTCCCTGGGCTTTTGTAACAATTGTGCAGGCGCATAATACACCTAATAGCAAAAATTTTTTAACTTGCATTGCTTTTAATCCACATTAAAGGTGAGCCGGTTTAACCGGTAGCCACACGGGTCCGAAACCGTGTGGCATTTTTTTATACCGCAAATATAGACTTATTTAGATTAAGTCCAAATAGTAATCCTAGATCAGTTAATAATTGTTCAGAATTTTGATCAAAAGGTACCATATTACCTTGGCAGCAGGTCAGAATCCACATCTCCGCCAAATGATTTTAAAATTATCCCGACACAGCAGGACACGCCAGTCTGATCGTGAAATATATTTCAACTCAAAAAATTACACTAAATATCCTGTATCCTTTCTCTATTATTTCTCTATCTGACGATAGATCAAAGATATAGAAGGGATATAGAAAGGATAAAGAAAGGATATAGAAAATTAGCTTTTTTCCATAAAATTGCTATTTGAACCGGATGGCTTTAAGCGGGCTGATCTTGCTGACCAGCATAGAAGGAATGATCAGTACCAGGAAGCAGATGACAACGGTAACAATATTGAGCACCAAAACATCCAGGAAGTGGATCTCTATGGGTACATAAGCCAGATAATAAGAAGACTGGTCCAGTTTGAAGATGTGCGTATAATGCTGCAGCAGGCCGATTCCCAGACCCAGGATATTGCCCAGCAGCAGGCCGATACCGACCAGGTAGATGGCATTGTAAAGAAAAACCTTCATGATGCTCACATCGGTCATACCCATGGCCTTCAACAGCCCGATCATATTGGTACGCTCCAGGATCATGATGAGCAGTGCGGTGATCATGTTGATGACACCGACGATCATCATCAGGATCAGCAGTACCCTGGTATTGACGTCGAGCAGTGACAACCAGGTGAAAATGGCCGGAAAATATTCCTGTACCGACTCTGATTTGAGCTTCATCTCCAGGTTGGTGTAAATACCGGTCGAGGTCTGTGTCAATTTCGAAAAGTCTTTGATGCGGATCTCCAGGCCGCCTATTTCTCCGGGCTTCCAGTTATTGAGCCTCCTGATCAGGCTGATGTCACCGAGCACAAAGGTCTTATCGATCTCCTCTACCCCGATATTATAGATCCCCACGATCTTAAAAGGCCGTTTGCGCGGCGGGTCCTGGACAAAATACATGATAAAATTGTCACCGGTCTTCAGGTTGAGCCGGTTGGCGGTAAACTGGGAGATCATGATCTGCCTGCTGGCCTGTACGCTGTCGGCAAAGTCGATCACCGTACCGCTTACCAGGTGACGCCGGATAAAATCCCAGTTGTAAGTCTTGTCAATCCCCTTGAAATTGATGCCTTCTACTTCGTCGTTGACCGATATGATCGCGGGCTTTGTAGCATAAGGCTGAAAATATTCCACTTCAGGATTTTTTTTCAGGTCACTGATGGTTTCGGGTGCAGGGACAAAGGGAGCCAGCTCAAAAGAGTTATTGAGGTCAAATTTAAAGATCCGGATGTCCCCGATATAGCCTCTCACTTTTTCCCTGATCTCCGTCTTAAAACCTTTGATAATGGCAACGGACAGCATCATCACGGCCAGGCTGAGCATAACGCCTGCAATGGCGATGCGGACGATCAGCTTGGAAAACGTACGCTCAGACTTGAGTGCAATACGGCCGGCTATAAAGTATTCTGTATTCAATTGGTTCCTGCTGGGATAAAGCGCAAAAGTCGCAAATTAATTTAAAATATCGGGGCTTAAATGTTTAAGCCCCGGTATTTAGTTTCGCCCATAACAGCGGATAGCTGCCGATTCCGGTGTTATTGCTTGACGGTCAGCAGGTACTGCACCACATTGGCCAGGTCTTTTTCACTTAGCTGCAAAGCAGAGGGCTCCGGCATGATCGAGGTGGAGAACTGTTTGCGTGTGGCAATGTCACTGGCTTTGATGTTATATTTTTCACCGGTCATACCTTTCAGGACAACAGTCTCGCCGTCGGCCTGTAAAAAACCAGAAAAGGTCGAGCCGTCTTTTTTGGTGATCAGCCAGGATTCATAGCCAAAGGCCATCCCCGCACTTGGATTGATGATGGCATCAAGCATGCCGCTCTTTTCAAATTTCTTGCCGATCAGGGTCAGTTCAGGGCCTATACTCGCGCCTTCATTGCCCACCTTATGGCATGGCGTGCATTTGTTCTTGAATACCAGCCTTCCTGCAACGGCATCGCCTTGAAGCTTGGCGATCTTAGGAATGGACAGCGCGGTTTCTCCGCCCGGCTTTTTAAAATAATCGCTGGCCAGTACACGTACGGTCTGGTCGGGGTTGCTGAAGATCACTTTGCTGACTTCATCGGTCAGTTCTTTGGACAGCTTTTTGTCTACTGCCAGTCCGATCAGCATTTCTCCGCCGATCTTGTCTTTGGCGAGCGCCTGTATGGCCGTGATCTTTTCTTTTAAAGGAGTGGCATTATTTTCCAGCTTGAGTTTGTGTGCCAGCATTTTCTTCTGCTGTTCTTCGTTGGCTTTGGAGCCCTCATCCGGCAGGTCGATCTTGAAATTGCTCCATTCGTTTCCCTGACGGTACCGCAGCCACCATAGGGCCTGTTCTTTCACATCCGGGATATTGCTGGCCAGGAGGTGCTGCATGGCATCGGCTGCAGCCTGATCCTTAATAAAGCCCAGGGCGACAACGGCCTGCTTGCGTTGTTCAGGACTGAGCGCGGCTGCACCTGCACGTTGCGTCAAAGCTGCTAACGCTGCTTTTGGATGCAGGCGCCATGCGATATCGGCAAATGCCGGTGTCCACTGCAGGGGATCTTTGGCTTGTCCTGCCTGCAATGCGGTATAAATTTCTTCTTCTTTGCCCAGTGCGGCTTCTCCCAATGCTTCGAGGTAAGAACGGTCTTTGCCGTCATAGGGTTCGGCCAGCGCCAGGATGATGTCTTTTGTACTCGCTAGCGGCAGGTCTCTTAAGGCGATGGCTACTTCGCGGCGTACTGCAGGTGAGGGGTCTTTTTCCAATTGTCTGGCGTAAGGGAGTATATCCGGTTTTGCTTCACGCAATGCCCTGAATGCGGTGATGCGCAGATTGGGATCTGTTGATTTCAATGCATTTTCTACTTCTGCCATGCCGGTGCCGCCCATATTGGAGAGCAGCCAGATGGCCCGTGCCCTGTGGTAGGGATTGGTTGCGGTAAGCAGCTTGCTGACTTCTTTGACTGCTTTACTGCCTTGCGCAGCCAGCAGCACAAAGCCCGCATTGCGGACATTGATCGCAGGGCTCAGCAGGGCCTGTATCTGGCCTTGTGTGTTTTTCAGGTTTAGTTTGGGACTGGTCAGTTTTTTACCTTTTGGTGCAATGCGGTAGATCCTGCCTGTTCCGGTGGTATCGTTCATACGGTGCCCGCCTACCATGCTGTCATACCAGTCTGCCACATAGATCGCCCCGTCTGTACCGATCGTTACATCGCTCGGACGGAACCATTTGCTCTTTTCATCGTCTCCGGCACTGCTGCCGGCTACGGCTACCTGCTCGTCGGGCAGAGAGGTGATCAGGTTCTGACGGTTCAGCTCAAAGCCTGCGCCCCGGATACCTGGCTTGTAAGCAAACACGACGTTCCGTCCCGCGTCACAAGCGAGCAGCATGCCCCGGTATTTTTCGCCGAGCTGGTCTCCTTCATTAAAGGCTACCCCTGTCGGCGATCCTGCACCGGTATTGTCACCGAAGGGCATGACGCCCGGGTCTTCCTGATGCCAGTGTGCATAGGGTGTGCCTTGTCCCGGACGGCGGTCATTTTCCCAGCGGCGGGTGCCATCGGCACTGGCATAGCCCATATTGCCGCCTTCCATCAGCCAGGAAACGCGCACGCCTTTATTACCGTCATCGTCGTTATCATTCTGCCACATATTGCCGTAGGAGTCCATGGTCAGTTCGTAGGAATTCCTGAAATTGTGCCCCAGTACTTTCAGTCCGGTTCCGTCGGGATTCACGCGCAGCGCGATCCCGCCTACCCATATTTTGCCGTCATCGCTCACGAGCCCGCCTTTATTGCTGTTGTTGTAGGGCGAGCCCCCGTTGTAATTGCTGCCCGAGCGCAGTGTCCAGCCTGCTTTATCGGTGACAATGTGCGGCCCTGCATTGCCGGCATTGAAATAGTATTTGCCATCTGGCCCGGCAAACATGGCGTGGAGGCTGTGGTCATGGTCCTTGCCGCCAAATCCGGTGAGAAATACTTCTTTTTTATCTGGTTTATCGTCTCCGTTCTCATCGGTATAAACAATGATGGAAGGTGCACAGGATACGATCACTTTGTTGCCGATCACCGCAATGCCCAGGGGGGCGAGCAAGTCTTTGTCCTGCACAAATACTTTGGAGGTTTCAGCTACGCCGTCGCCGTCCTTGTCTTCCAGAATGACCACCCGGTCTCCTTCTGCCCTGTCCTTGAAATGCGGGGCCTTGTTGTTGTACTTTCTATAGTTGACGGCCTCGGTCACCCAGATCCTGCCTTTGAGGTCTACGTCCATATTGGTCGGGTTATAGAATTTGGGCGATTCTGCCCAAAGGGTGGCTTCCAGGTCCTGAGGCACAAAGAGCTGGGTTTCGTCAGAAAAATATTTGTCCTCGAGCTGGAGTTCATTTTGCCGTTTCAGGGTGTAGCCTGAAACTGCCGCAATTGCCGCGGCTGCGGCTATCAGTTTGATCTTCATGGTTATCATTTGGTTTTGTCATGCCAATATAACAAACTTTCAGAGAAATCTTTACCTTTATGGGCATACGCTAATTTGTAAAAACGACTGCACAGACATGACCCTTTCCCTGTTGAACGCCTTCAATTCTTTTCTATTGCTCCTGCTGCTCAATGCCTGCGGATCACCTAAGGTTGCTTTTAACCCTGGTGTACCCAAACCTGACCGGGTAAAGGCGGAAAAGGACAGTTTACTGACCGGGGCCGAGCAGACTGAGCTATACGTTCCGCTGCTAAAGGGCAAGCGGGTGGGTATGGTCGTCAACCCTACTTCTGTCATCGGCAAAGAGACTACTGTAGACAGCTTGCTGAAACTGGGTGTGAATATTGTGAAGATCTTCGGGCCGGAGCATGGTTTCAGGGGCAATGCCAGTGCGGGTGTGCATGTGGCCGACGATGTGGATGCCAAGACTGGTATCCGGGTGATTTCTCTTTATGGAAAACATACCGTGCCTGTCCGTGAGGACCTGGCTGATGTGGATGTCATGATCTTTGATATCCAGGATGTGGGGGTACGCTTCTATACTTACATCAATACTTTGCAGCATGTCATGGAGGCTTGTGCGGCGTACGATAAGGAACTGCTGATCCTGGACCGGCCAAATCCAAATGGTTTTTACGTCGACGGCCCTATCCTGGAGCCGCAGCATAAGTCGGGCATCGGGCTGAAGCCGATCCCGGTGGTGCATGGCCTGACCGTAGGTGAATATGCCCGGATGCTGAACGGGGAAAACTGGCTGGACAATAAGCTGCAATGTAAGATCAGGGTGATCAAAGTAGCCAATTATACCCATGACACCCCTTACGAGCTTCCTGTTAAACCTTCACCCAATCTCAATACAGCACAGTCTATTTTGCTCTATCCTTCAACTTGTTTGTTTGAGGGCACTTATCTGAACCATGGCAGGGGTACGATGTTTCCGTTTACCGTAGTGGGTGCACCCTACCTGAAGGGCAAATACAGCTTTTCTTATACTCCCGTGAGCATCAAGGGCATGGCTGAATCGCCTCTATTTATGAACCAGGTCTGTTACGGGCTGGACCTCAGGGAATATGATACTGCTGTCTTCAGGAAAACAAAGCAGCTCAACCTGGATTGGATCATTGAATTGTACAAGGCTGCTCCTAATAAGGCTGATTTCTTTAATTCCAAACTGAGTAAGGAGATGGGAACCATTGAGCGACTGATCGGGGTATCGGCTTTCCGGCAGCAGATCATGGCTGGAAAGTCTGAACAAGAGATCAGGGCAAGCTGGGAGCCCGGGCTGAGCAATTATAAAACAATGCGCAAAAAGTATTTGTTGTATCCTTAAATCCGGCTTTTGCTGATTGGCTTAGTGTTGTCTAGTTTTAGTCTTGCATTGCTTTGTCCTGTCCAGGCCGGTGACAGCCTATCTTAAAAACAATCGGTATGAACAGCGAACCAAAAAAGAAAAGTGACAAGCCGGGCAGCAATTACAAGGAAGAAGTACCCAAAGGAAAAGTGCCTGCCGGTAATAAGGCGGTGAAGAAACCGGAAGACGAGGTGTATAAGGGCAAGGAGCCTCATTTTAAGAATCCTGCTAAGAGACGGGAGACTGAGGAGCAGCCGGTGCATGCGGTGAAGAAAGCGCCGGAGGAATGAACAAGGCCGAAGGAAATACCCACCACAATCATCATTAAGTATGTTGGTTTTGCCAAATTATTTACCTTTGGCGCATGTCAATAAACCCGTATCTGAACTTAGAAACATCGACGGACTTTCAGGTTTTCGATTTTGAAAGCAAAGGAAAAACTACCTTGAAAAAGAGAGCGGTTTTTGATCTAATCGAGGAATCTGAACAGATGTACAATCTTTCCCTCTGCACAGTGTTGGAAAACGGTCAGGAAGACTACGACACTGAGACTAAGAATGGTGATATGGATACAGTCTTAGAAACTGTTGCACAAATCGCATTTATTTATAGTGATAAATTCCCCGAACGGAAGATTTACTTCAGAGGTAGCAACGCGGTACGTTCCAGAAAATATCAAATTGGAGTGAACAAATATCTTGAAATCCTATTGCAGAATTTTCACGTCGAGAGTTTAATTATCGACGAGGTTAGAAATATTCTAATATTGAGAGAAACCTTCAAGGTTGGAACAAATTACACAGCCTTGATATTTACACGAAAATAGATTAATGATTTTTGCGGTACTTTGCAAACATACTCTTTGCTTCCGCAGCCTTATGGTTTAAAGGCACTTCGGGTCTTTGATCCAAATTGGTATTCACTTTTACCACGATTACTTTAGAGGGCTGAAAATTAGTGGCCTTCGGCAGAAGCTGTCTTACCCTCGGATTGTAAGGCACAGCAGTAGCAATACCATGGAAGAAAGAATTACCCAACACAGCAGTTGCCACCCCAGGAGTATTGGACTTTGAATGGTGACCAGAAGCTTTAGTTCTATATGCTTTAATTGTTGCCATAACTGTAAGTTATATACACAAAGATAAGAATAAAACCTACAAGAACAATAACACCAAGAATAACAAAACGGAAGAAGAACAACAGAGATAACAACACTAACTAAAGAGAGAAGCAAAGGCGAGCTAAAACCGAATAAGAACAACAAGGATTACAAGGATACCAACACCAAAGGAACAATACTTACAAAAACCTAAAGAAAGAAGAACAGTAGAAATAACGGAAATCACCACAGGAACAAAAAATTGGGGTTCCAGCAAAGTAGTACTTGGTTGAGCATTTCGGTAAGTGATTCTTATTCACTTTTGGTACTGAGGTCAATTTTAGACGACTTACAACTCATAGCAACTCCAGCACCACATTCTGCCGGGCATATTTGCCATTGCCATTGGGCACATGGATGCTGATCCGGTACAGGTCATCTTCATGCGACAGAATCTCGGCGTGGGCAACAGACTTAACGTTAAACCTGGAAACCAGCGATACTTCATACTTTCTGTCTTTGAGACCTTCCACTGTAAATATATAGCGCTTACCCTCCAGTTTTTGTTTTAGTATTTTCAGTTCCTGACTGGCTGCCCCGGCTTTTGGTTCATTGATCAATGGCAGCAAACCAATGCCCCCCTTGTGTAAGATCTTGATAGAAAGCTCATTGGACACAGGCATTTCAGGCAGAATGAGCTGAGTACTTTCTCCCATATCCCGCACATCAAACCCCATCTCCTTTCCGTTTACCGATACACTTTCAATAGATGTCCCTGGCAAGAAAGACGGATTAAATGCCAAATTGCAGGGAGCAGCACCCGAAAAATTACTAAAAGTATAAAAAGTTGAAGTCGTATCCCGTAACATGCGAAGATTAAAACGATGCGTCCCAAACGCGATGTTCTCAACACTTACCTGGTTCCATTGATGAGGAAACCGGGGCGATAAAGAAACATGGTCACTCAGCGCATCACAGGCCAGGCCAAGCATGCCCTCCGCGATTGGTTGCAATACCATGGTTTCAGACCAGCCCTGCTGGCTGCATATACCAGCCGGCAAATACATAAGCCCGTTCAGCGTCTCTTCAGTACTGCCCAGCGACCAGTTCCTATATAGCATCAGGTTGTCCATGATATGTGAAAATCCGCTTGCATAGTTCCCGGTCTTATATTCTGCCAGCGCTGCAAAACCTGTAAAAAGCGGCCATACCATCCCTGCGTGATAAGCACCGGGGTTAAAATGCGGGTTGCTTTCCGGCAGGATCCTCAGGCCCCAGTCAGTAGAATATTCATTTCCTGAAAATGAAGCAGTTGTTTTAGCTGCTTTCAGAGAATCTGAAATGGCATTAAAATAGATGGGAACACTTGAAAGTACAGTCTGATCTTTCATAAATGAACCGTCGATCATTTTTCCGTTATAAAAATACTGGCCCTTACTGTTCCAAAACTCCTTGTCAATTATTTTACGCACTTTGTCAGCATCGCCTTTGTAAACGCTGGCTTTTGCTTTGTCTTTTAGCGCAGCAGACATATAAGAGGCTGCATCCAGCGCCGCGACCCAGCAACCTGCCAGATAAATCTCAGTATGAGCGCCAAAAAGCGGTCCCCCTTCTATCCAGCCATGACCGACATTGGTAATTTCAATTAATCCATCATGATCAGTATCTGTACTGTAGCAAAAATCCATTGCCTTAGTTAACGAAGGCCAGATCTTTCTGATATAATCCAGATCTCCTGAGTATTTCAGGTAACTGGCAGCAAGCACAACATACAGCGGAGTAGCATCCGATGCATCATAATGCACTGCGCCGCTGGAAGTCAGTTCATGGTAGATCTTACCGTTCAGATCCTGAAAATCAGCAAACACCTGCAAAGTCTTTTTTATCATGGGGTAGCCCCCGCAGGCATTTATTGCCATCCCGCTCCATTGAGCATCTCTTCCGAAATACCATGCATATCCTGGCCTGCCGCTGATTTTCTGGCCACCGTCCCAGCCCCGTGCCGTTGTTCCAAATCCGGCCATAAGGGAAGTACCCAAACCAGGCGTTTCCTGGAAAAACTGATCGGCCCGTACCATGGCCCATTTATAACCTGTATTGAACCTTTCATCCGGCGTAGTTACACTCATGGAATGCTTTAAAAGCGCTTTAAAATAAGCTGAGGTCTTCTGAAAAACCTGCTCAAATCCAGCTGATTCACTGCGGTACATATTCACAGCTTTGTCAATTCCCTCATTGCCTGCAAGCATATAAGCACTCAAGCAGCCGTTCAATCCTGACGCATTGAAACTGAAAATTCCGCTTAGCTGAACCAGATTCGTTTGCGCTGCGACCAGCTGCCCTTTTTCAAATCCGGCATCTTTAAACTGTCCAATTTTATAGTCTGCAGGCGGGCTGCTAAAACCCATAATACCAGCCAGGTCATCTTTTTGTGCCGTGCTGATCACTGCATTCATTTCCGGTGTCCATTTGTATTTGACCGAAGCCGATACTTTATCAGAATAGGGCCACATGTAACGGAAATTAGTTGTGTACCTCATCAAAATCTTTTCTACAACTGGGCCCTGGCATTCATAGTGGAGTACCGCAACGGGTTTATCCATTGATACTGTAGTGATCTCCTTAATTATCGTTCCGTTGATATCATATTCCCTGGTCAACAATTCAGGCGAAACCGTTATTGAAGGAGTAAGATCCTTCAGCCATATGGCCGTATCAGCACCTTTAAGAACTACAGCCGCTTCAACATCCCTGAAGGACATAAAAGGATGGGTCCAGACCTCATCAATGCCTCCTTTTTGTTTTCCCATCACCAGCATTCTGCGGCCTGCCAGACTTATAAAATCGGCAGCAGCATGTGCTTTCTTAATTTGTATGCTGAGTTCAGGCAAATTCCATTTCGAAATACCTTTAACGGGAACTGAGGAAAACTTCCTCTTCAACACATTGACTTTTTGGATGTCATAATTCCAGTAATTCGCCTTTACAGAATTGATATGGCCGGCAGTATAATAGAAAATGTTCCGGTAGAACCGGTGCAACTGCAACGTATTAAAATTTTCAGCGGCAAAATAAGAATAAGCACCAACGGCAATGATCCTGCCTTTTCCAAGCCGGTATTCCATTACCAGCTTGTTTTGCTCATGAAAGGTAATATATGTCCATTCAATTCCGATTACCTTAGCGATGCTCGTGTCAGGTAAATTGCTATTGAAGAACCCTATTTTCCTGATTACATGGTCCTTCTTGCCTTTCCAGGAATAAACGCCACCGTTCAACCCGTCAAATATGGGATGTGATTTAAAGGCATGAAACCCCAGGGGACGTCCAAAACCCTCATCTATAACCGAATCGGTCTTCACCTCAAAAGTGTTCTTCTCAATCCCCCAGTCATTTAACAAGCGTACCGCTTCCATAGACAAGATCAGCGTCCCTCCCTGCGCCACGAAACTTTTCAGTTTTTTTCCCGCAGCGATTTCCTGTTGCGTGGGCCGGGCTGTAGAACGCTTGTGGATCCACAGATGTGTCAGCTTAAGCTTTTGAAAAGATTTGTTCTGTATCTGCTCATATTTGACCTGCAAAGGGTCAAAATCCTTTTGGTTTTGTAAAAATGACAGTACAGCCGCTTGTTCATCTGCTGGAACACCCTCAGCCAGCAGACCTATTTTAAAATTGATCTGTCCCGCTTTTTTTTGAGCGCAGGCAAAAAATACATTGCACGCAACAAGTAGTATGGTTATCGCTTTTGTCATTATTGGCATTTAAGGTTGCAGATCTTTCATGCAACGGAAACCAACTGTAGCGTTTCTTTCAAAACCTTGCGAAACCCGGAGCAGGAACTGCCTGTAATGCAGTTCTCTAGGCCCTCCCTGTACATACCACCAGCTTGAATCCGGACTGTAATAAGAGCCACCTTTCATCATGATATAATCATAAGATCCGCTTTTATAAACGTCATTTGTAAGTTGCCATACAGCGCCTACAAGATCTTGCAGACCATAAGGATTTGCACCCTTTGGATGTTTGCCTACAGCATCTGGAATTCCGTTGCCCAGGTTGGCATAGATTGAATCAATACCCTTGATCTTGTATACCGTAAGGCTGTTTGTTACCGGCTCTTCTTCCCTGCGTATATTTTTGGTATCCTTGCTCCAGGGCCAGCTTCTCAGATCAGAAGTTTGCGCAGCATATTGCCATTCAATCTCCGTAGGTAACCTTTTGCCTGCCCATTTTGCATATGCTTTGGCATCCTCATAACTGATATAGACCACCGGCTGGTTCTTTTGTTCTTCAGTCGGGTTTCCTTTCACCCAATGTTTTAAAAAATTGACCGGATCGGACGGCTTATACCCGCTGCGGTCAATAAACGTCTTAAACTGCATATTAGTTACCGGAAATTTATCCATTAAAAATTCATTCATCTGATAGATCCTGCCCTCATTGTATTTTGGATAAGGAATAAATTCATCGCCATTGGTAGGGTTAAACTTAAATGCGCCAGCAGGTATCTTAACCATTCCGGCAGCATTGCCTGTTCCGGGCGTTTTCAACACCGCCGTTGCCAGACGCGGCGTACCAGGGTTAATGGTAATGATGTTTTCATCAAGAAGAATATCTTTTTCAAATAGCTGGATTATAAACTTCCCTTCAAAACGTCCAAAATGCTGCAACAGGCTAAGCTGATGTTTACCTGATTTGAGTTCCAAAGGCTTTTTAGAATAGTCGGGCACACCAGCCCAGACCTTGATCATCGTGCCTTTATCGGCCTTAACATTGAGCACATCACTTTCAAGGGAGGATGCCAGCAAAACCGGCAAGCTGGCAATACAATCCACCTCCCCTTCATTATTTGTACCCAGGTCAGATTTATTAAAAGCATTTGTTTCCGCTTCAAGATAATACTTATCTCCCTTTCTTACCGGCTTCAGCTCTTTATGGTGCCATAAATCTACATAATGACTTTTACTATCCGGCACAACCTCAAACAACAAACCCTTATAGCCTTCAGGCAAAAGGCTATAGATGGTATAGATCACCTTGTTGTCAAAGGTCCATTTATTAGCGTAAATATTATCAGTAGTTACCGGGATAAGCGGCGTATAGGATTTTGACGTAAAATTATAGGTATTTTCACGAAGTATTCTTGTAGTGCGGCCCAGGTATTTATACTGTTCTTCAGCCCAGTCCGGCTGTCCGGGAGCAAATATATTTAACTCAGTTCCATAACCATTAAAGAAAGAAGTTGCAAATTCACGCTTTATCGGTTCCTTATACAATTCGGCAACCCTGTAAATTGCAAATTCAGGCTTGATGAATTTATTCATATTGAGCATTGGCGCATAATAAAGGGCATTATGGACACGGCCGGAAACAATCCCTTGCATATCCTTTGGTACCGCCATACCCTCGCTATACATGATCACACCTTTCCTCACCGAGTCTGCCGCCTCCTGCAGCTCATTACTGGAAGAGCCCTTAGTATCGAGCACTACCCCGTCTGCACCCGTATTTTTAATGATATCGGCAAGGCCCCTCATATGTCCTTCATCTCTGGTGCTCGCATCCCAGGGGTTGTAGCAGATGAAAAAAGCTGTTCCCATGCTCCTGGACAAATCGGCCATGCGCCTGATTTGGGGCAGACCACCGGGCAGATCGCGAAACAGGTCAAACTGGTTTCTTTGATCTACCCCTAAAGTAGGCCATGTGGGCCATAACCCAACAGCATCATCGCCACCATATAACTTTTTCCCGCGCTCCAGGAATCTGGCCAGGTTAAATTTCTTATCCGTACTGTCATAATAAAACTTATCCCAGGCCATCATCAGATGCATTACGTACGTATGACGGATCCACTGCAAATCTTTTCTTTCAAACAGGGCATTATCAAAGTTCGTCACATCGTATAAATATCTTTCCTGAAATATCTTTTTTAACCCCGTCTGCCATTCGCCTCCATACAGATCGGCATAGAAGTTATATTTTACAATTCCACCAGGAGCAATGACGGTTTCAAAGCGTCCCAGTGACGCCTTCTGCGCACTTTTATTGTCGCGCCGGACCAGTGCGCATACCGAAAGCGTGCTGTCCAGCTGAGTGCCTGAATAGCCAAGCTCCCAGGCATTGTCAGGAACAATGATGTTAACAGGATTCCTTCCCGGCAGGAAAAGGTGTGTTCTGGATAAGCCGTGATGCCCTTTGCCGGTAATGTATACAGATTTATCCCTGGTACCAAACGGCACCACGTTAGACAACTTTAAGGTATCCGGAGAAACATTTTTAAAAGTAACAACGCCTTTCAGTCCAGGCTTAAACCCTGTTTCCTTTTGAAAATCAATTTCAATGCGGTTGTCGTTATCCGTACCTTGAATCTCTTTATCGCCAATCAAAAAAGAGACGAGCGGAAGGTCATTTGCTATCTTAACACTTCTGTTTCCAAGGTTAAACGATTTTACACTGCGGTGGCCGCTTTCTATAGAAATATCCTGTAGTTCCTGCCCTTTACTAACACGAGCTGCAAACAGGCTAATCAAAATAATTAAGAGTTTGGTTTTTATTTTCATTGGTGATAATACTGTTAAATAGCGGCTTTCGGTACCTCTGAGCCTTATATAGTTTCTAATTATTTAAATCGGGTATTAAGGGTATAGACTGATGACTGGAAATTCTGAAATCCGCAGGGTTGTACATCCATAAGGGATAAGCGTCAGGTCCAGGTCGGGCATATCTTTAACAGCGTCCGACCCATAGATCATCCTGCTATAGGGTTGCGGACCGGCCATATCATTATATAAGGACCATGAAGGCAACTGTTTGCCTTTCACCTTTATTTCGATCGGTGCTGCCGAAAGATTCCAGGGATAAACCGGCTTATTTTCTTTTTTAAATACAGAAAAAGCTTCCCCGGTTTTATCTTTCGGAAAGTCAAGGATTCCATAATTCCAGTCTGAAGCAGCACTTACCTCGCTATACTCCTTTCCAAACCGGGAGGTATCATCGGTGACTTTCTTTTTAGTCCAGTTTTCTTCAATCTTTAAAGCATATACCAGCGGCCCGCGTTCTACAGTCATGGCATTCTCATACCAAGTACTGGTTGCGATATGCATGGGAACTTTAAGTTCTACAACATCTCCAGACTGCCATTTACGATTGATGATGGCTATGGTATTGGTCTTTATGTGATCTTTCCATGGTTTTCCGTTAATGTTTATAGCGGCAGCCTCACACCAGGAAGGAATCCTGAGGTGCAAAGGAAAATCAACACTTTTCGTCTTGTCATCTATGCTTAGCCTAAACAAGATCCGCTCCTCAAAGGGATAATTTGTTTCTTCATCAAACCTGACCTCTACGCCGTCCCCAACCTTGGCCGTTACGTTACCCGGAGAATAAACAAGGGCAGCAAGACCTTTATCGCTGGTCGCATACCATAAATTCTGGACAAACTTAGGCCACCCCTGATGCATGTTGGAAGTACAGCAGGGATAACCTGTAAGCAAGCCATAAACCAGGTCAGTTTCACCATGACTAATGTCAAAATTGTGGATATGTCTTGATATTTTAACCTGATTTGCCTGCTGAAAATACTGCCTGGACATGAAATCATCTGAGATCTGCGTGGGCAATGCATTGAACGCGATGCGCTCTAAATGATCAGCAAATTGCAGATCGCCGGTGATCTCCATCATCTTTTCCAGGGAAAACATCATTTCTACAGTCGAACAAAGTTCAGAACCCTGGGTGGGATTGTTTCCGTGCAGGGCCTCATCTGCTCCGTACATCCCTTCCGGCCGGCCGTTAAATTTACGGATATCCTCCAGCCCCTTTTTCACTGCCTCGATATATTTACTATCCGGGTCCTGCTGATAATAAACCACAGGTTCTTTAATCCCCTGTGCGAGGTTTACGCCATGAATGGTATTGATCCGGCTTAGGTCATCACGTTTAAGGAACATATCCGTAAAATCGTATCCCTGCTTGTGCAGCAGGTTGCCCAGGTCTAGCAAATATTTCTGACCAGTTATATTGTACAGCCAATACACCGCCTGTAAATTGTCTGCCGACCTGTATTCTGCCCAAAATGTCCAGTTACCCAGCGGCTTTCCAGGAAGTGTTTTCAACTGATATTTAAAATAGCGGTCCATCAGATCGATCACTCTTTTATCCCCTGTCGCCGAATAATATTGCTGAAGGATCTTCAGCATAACTATTTTTGGCCACCAGTCTGCCGAGTTATTGCGCTGTAAGCCTGGCTCTGGTCCAAAATCCTTTTCGGGTCCGAAGTACCCGTCTGCCCTCTGGCTTTTTATCGCCCATTCGATCCAGGGCTTTACTTTGGCCTTTAATCCCTGGTCATCCAGGATATAAGCCAGGGGCAGCAATCCGTCGATCCAGTATGGTCCCCTTTCCCATTGATCACCATCGCCGCCAAGCCATCCATTTCTGGCACCCATTACTTGGGGATATAATTCGTCCAAATTGCCGGTAGCTCCGTTTTTTTGCCTGATCAGCATTTCATTAAGCCATCCGGTAGGCTTGATACTTCCCAGCGGCAATTCCACATAAGGCTTCGGTTTAAGAGGAGACCTGTTATTTATGTAATTCTGGGCATTTGCACCGCATACGAAACTGACGGTCAGCAGCCCAAGTACTATTATTCTTTTCATCTTTAAAATTAATATCTGCAAATCCTTAAATTATTCTTGTGATCCACCCCCTAATTGACCATTAAATAGTCCAATCCAAAAAAAGCTTTCTTTTGATCAGGGGAGGTATCAGTGATTTCTATTTCCAGTACATTCCCGCCTTTTTTGACCGTTAGCCTACCGAGATCAATTGTCCGAAGCAAGATTTTCTCACTAAAAGCATTAATTATTGGACCTTTTACACCGTTAAAGCTAATATTGAACTTCCCGTATTCGGGTGCCATCGTAATTCTGGCCGAAACATCAAACTCACCTGCGCTTTCCGACACAAAACTCAATTTTAACTTGTCACCCACTTTCCCATCGGCCCAAAAAGCCTGCATATTGTCGCTCCAGTCTCTTCGTACACTATTCTGATAATAAAATTCGCCTCCAGTAACACCTTTAAGTACCATATTCTCCGCTTCAACTTTTCCATTCCTTATTACCGGAGAAATAAGACCCTCACGTTTGAGTACTACAGCCTTTTTAGCATTTTCAGTATCAGGTAAAATATTTGAGCTGCCGCCGGGCAGCATATAGTGAAAAGATACCGGGGCAAAATTGATATGTGCGCGGGTCCAGTGCCACATCTCCATATCAAACTTTAAAGCACTGGTAAAAGGAATGGCATCAAGATCTCTGTATCTCATGTTGACCGTATATCCAGGGTTAAAATTTCCGCTGCCGTCAGGCTGGGCAATGAAGGGATGGTTAGAGAATTTCTCAGGCCTGCACCAGGCATACCCATAATAATCTTCTGAGCCCGTACCAATATGAGAAGGGAAGCTTTCCCCATCAACATAGATCTTTTCATCCCCCTCTCCCCACCACGCATATACTGTATTGAACAATGTAATCGCATCTCCAACATATATTCCCTTACCCTTCAGTTCTACATAATTGATGTCAAAAGGGCCGCCGCCACCCTCGTTATTTTTCATTTCACCGGTAAACAGATTGGAAAACTGGTGCCAGCTCGCCCCAAAATGCATACTCCTTTCATCCCATTTCCATGGTTTCGCTACAATCTCACCCTTAGCAGTCACCGGAAAATCACCAAGGTTATGCAGGGTCACCTTGGCCTCTTTTTTAAAAGGCATTATCCACCAGGCAGACATCTGCCCTGAAGAATCAACCTTAGTATACCAGGTATTGGAATACCTCAGTTGGTAGCCGGTGCCAAAAAAATCACCAGCCGGACACCAAACCGTACGTTCGCCGTCAAAGCTGATCTCCAGAATAATACTACGAAGGGCCTGTTCAAGATTTGATGCAGAAAGCTTTAAGCTGATTTGCCTGATGGCCTGTGAGCCCGCAAAAGGCACATCAAATGATCCTCCAGGCTTGAGAACGGTACTAACAGGAAGAGAAACAGAATTTGGTACCGCAGCACCGCGGTACCTTTCCTGCAACCTGACTTGAACACTGGCCAACACCTGTTTTTCACTTTCCAGATCTGAAGGTGAAAATGTGCTTACCGCTGCATTTTTATACGTCCGGTAATTAATATTGTAATAAACTGACTCGCCCCCAGTCTTGGCACCGGGATCCAGAATACCGTCACTTTCATAAGTTATCTTACAACTTTTAGCATAAGGCACAGGGAGGTACAGATTATGTCCCCTCATCTGGTAGTCGGTAACGTCACTTACGGAAGTTGCCAGGATGCCATCGATCAGCCCTTTGCCGCTTAAAATATCGACCGCAGCGCCCACTATTGCTGGTTCGTTATGCCCGTCAAAGTAAAAACGTAAAATACCCTTCCCGCTGTGCTCTCCTGCAAAGGTCATCCAAAAACGCACTACTGCACCCGGTCCTTTTGCATCAAACATGACATATTCCTTGCGGCCCCCATTGTGCTCAGTCCGTATGAACATAGACCTGTCCCAGTTTGCAAACCAGGTAGAGTCACCTGGTTTGACCGTAGCCCTGTCATAACTGCTGAACTGGGCCAGCTTATAATCTGCCGAAGGATAACGAGCCAGGGCATCGCGGTCAGTCATTTCATTCAGCAGCGATTTAAAACTAACTGTTTTTACAGCAGCGCACTGACTTAAGACAGTACAAAGCATTACCATCAAATAAGGATATAAAATGCGCGGGGAAATATTCATCAATCCGTAATTAAAATATCACAACTTACTGGTATCAAGCATCATCCGGTTAATAATGCCCGCCCATATATAGGTACGGTGGTAACCTCCCCAAACCTCGTCAGGACTATAAAACTCCCAGAGGTTATGGTCTTTTTTAAGTACTCCGGTCATTCCATTTGCAACCCGGTCTACCAGCTCCTTAGCTTCGGCACGATAACCATAATCGATCAGCCCGCGCATGATCAGGTAATTCCACTCCACCCATACCGGACCGTTCCAGTAGCCCTTCGCGTTGTAATACGAGTCCTTCGCAGAAAGGGAGGGAACACCATAAGGACGCCAGAACTCTTCCTGGTCAGTAAGCTTCTTCACCAATCTTGCTGCTCTTTCTTTGTCAGCAATACCAGCCCATAGCGGAAGAAACCCGATGATTTCATCCCGTTTGAGGTCATTTTTCTCTTTAAATGTAAATTGGTGGGTCTTCTTGTCTACATTATAATAAAATCCATTTTCCTCATCCCAAAAAGTACTGTTGATCAAAGCAGTTCTTTTTTCATGATCGGCTTTCCAGCGCAGGGCCTCTTCTCTCAGTCCAAGTTTATTGGCCATCGCTTCCAGCGATTTTGCTTCCACTACCAGCATACAGTTCAGGTCAAGGCTTTCAAAATTTGCAGGATATCCTACTTTATCCCACACCGCGACCAATGCATCACGAACGGATTCCAGTATAGCTTCACCACCCCATTCACACAGACCGTCATGATCAGTATCCCGGTTGCTCACATAGAATTCGTAGAATTTTTTAGACGAACCGTACATTTCCTTTAAAAAGCGCTCATCCTTGGTAATTTGATATACTTCCCAGTTTAACCAGGAATACCAGGGTGCAGATGAGGTCAATTGTCCTTTATACTCAATGATCTCATCAAGATAAGAACCCGTGCGGTAATTAATATACCCGTTTGGATACTGCCTTTGCAAATATACCCGCTGCGAGTTCATCGCACTGACCGGGTCTATATAAGCATAAGCCAGCATGGCAATGCTTTCATGAAACACCTGTCCGCCATGGCCCCATCCCCAGGTAGGTTCGCGGGAAAAAACATAATAATTATACTTAGATTTTCCTTCAGCCGGATAAAAAACCTGCCGCATCATATTGTTGGCACTCCAGTAAAGTGCAGTCCTGTCGGGATCGGCAAACCGGGGCACCGGGGTTTTTTCAAACAATTTTTCATTGTCCGTTGCATAAGAAGCTAAACTTCTTCCTATCAGCATATTGGCTTCCCGGATCATTTTACCAGAAATGTCATTTTGGGCACTTACAGCTCTGACTATCCTGATCTCGTTACTTTTTCCCTGCCCGATGTGAAGCACTTTACTAAAAGCGAGCACAGTGGAAGAATCTCCCTTGCCCAGAGGCTGTATCCGGCCTTCCTTAAACGATCCGGAAATATCAGGCTGCGCTGAAAGCAGGAAAACATTACGGATACTATCTGTAAAGGGCAACTTATGTTCCGTCGTCCATCCATCAGGGCGTTCAACATGGTCAAAACCGATCTGGTTATCCTTCAATTTGACCTTGGTAAAAGCATGACGGCTGTTTCGTATAAAAGGAACTACTTTCACTGTAACCTTCCCCTGGGTCTGATTATTTAATTTAATATTCAACAGGGCAGCCGTTGAACTGTGAACAACAAAGAACGCTTCGGCTTTGATCCCCTTAAAAGGGTAGAACTCATATTTCACCATGTCCGGATAACTGGAGGTTATCACCGGGGCTTTGTACATATCCTGTACTTTATATACACGTTTATGGTCCAGTTCAAACTCAATGCCTATATCCCCGCCCGTATCCGTAATAAAGTCTGCACCCAATGAATCCGCATAAAACTGAAACTGGTAACCTTCATCCAATGCAAAAGCAGACCGCTGCACCGGGGCAGCATAAGTGCTGTACAAAGGCGAATGCTTATCTGCCTTAAGATCAGAAAGGTAAGGCTTCTGCCCAAAGGCAGCGACTGTCAGCAGCAGAAAGATTAAAGAATAGTTGATCCTCTTCATGATCTATTTGCCGTTCTTAAGTTTCTGCTTCAGCTCGTTTTCCTTCTTCATGGCCGCATTGTAATCAACTACATAATACCACCAGTTGTTCAAATGTCCGTCTGCAGGATTAATTCCTTCAAACTTAGGAATATGGCTGTACCACCATGACATATATCCCAGGTGCGTACAGTTCCATTCCTGGCAATTTACCATTTTCGGCCGCCCAGCTTTCAGGTCCGGATAATCAAACCACCTGTCTGCATAAGTCATCACCGTATCCTTGTTTATCCAATCATAATCCTTTAAGCCATTTGGCGGAAAATGAATATTCCCTATCTGCGCTTTACCCGGAGTGATCTTATCGTATGAAGTAAAAAGTTCCCAGTTGTTAAGCTGTGCCGCCTTATGGTCCCAGCGGCCATAAACCTTACGCATGACCGATTCGATCCTATGGCCATAACTTTCCATTGCAAACGACATCTCACGCTCGTAATTTAACCCCATAATGGTCAGCAGGTCTTTGCAGGATGTGCCCTCAACCGGTTCAGAATTTAACCAGAACGCATTTTGTCCGGCAAAAGTAGATTCCCAGGTCCCCCCGTACGGAAAGCTCCAGAGCCACACCTCGTTGATCTTGCCCTTATCACGCATCTCGCAAAACCCATAGTGTTCTATAAAGGCATTATAGTCAAATTTAGTACCTTCCTTTTTAAACGTGGCCCAGTCTGGCTCCGAAAGCAACTTCACCACATCAGGGAGTGTAAGCAATTCCTTCTGGCCCTTTACCCTGGTAAAAAACAGGTCGTCATCATATACTTTAACGATCTCATATTTCACCACGCCACCGCTCAGCGAGTTCAGACTGTCCTGATAGGCTTTCATCAATTGCCTGGGATCGTGCCATTGGAAACTATAGCCAGGGGTTTTAAATACCTCATGCATGCGTTTGCTTCCCGTCCCGGGAATTACCGGGTCCTGGATCACTACCGCCACCTTCACCGTAACAGGAGCAGCTTTAATGGGTTTATGTTGCCCACAGGCACCCAATGCAATAAAGAGCAATACCGTGCAGGTATAGAAAATTCTCATCATATCTGTTTTATTTATGTGCTTGGTCAGAAAGTCTTATCGAGGTGTGTATATGGGAACTTACAAGATATCACCCAGGTACCGCTTTCTTTAAATAGAATCTTCGAGCGCAGGCGGATATACCATTTTGAAGCCCCCCAGGATTGCGCCGGCCAGGGATCAAGGGAAGCATATTTCATATCCTTGTATACTTCCTTATGCAACGTTGCAGTATCCAGCACGTCAAATTCCATCGTACCGCCCTTAAGGTAAGACAGCAAATCCTGACGCGCTGGCCACGGTGTGATCGGAAACTCGATCATGGCGCCATCTTCCAGATTCTGCCTGTTCACGGCATAATCAAGATAACTTTCAGTAGTTGTGGAATAAGTCTGGTAATCTTTAGAAGCAAAGATCTTGCCCTCTGCATCTTTATACTGGATCAGGACTTTAACCCCGACCGACGGCTCGTCACTCAGCTTATAAATGTCTACCAGTTCCTTGCCATTGCGGTCATATACATTTTGCCTTCTGCCCAGGTCATCTTCAGTAATGTTATCATACAAAGTGAAGAAGGACTGGCCTTCATTATTGACCAGTAAAATGGCCGTAGTTGCCTGATAAAATATAAACGGCTGACTTTGGCCCGATAGTTTTATCGTAGTGTAGTCCTTATAGATCTTTTCTCCTCTTGAATTTTTCACTTTGATATCTACATGGAACACATCACCAGGATTTTTAAAATTACTGGTCGTTTCCAGGTATTGCAGCATTCCGTTTACCGGGTTAATGTTTAAGCCGGGCATTTTCATCTCACTTATTTTAGCATTCACCAACGCAGCTGTAGTATCGGTTTTGTTGTTATAAGGTTTAGCCCATGTACGATAAAGATAATTCGTAAAGAACTGTTCAGAGCGTACCCCATTTGCGTCCCTTACATTTTCTATAGAAAATACGCAGGGCTGCGAAGAACCGTCAAGCCACGCGATATCACTCGTCCCTTTTCCCCCAAGGGGAAGAAATAAAGTATCTGCTCCCTTTAAATACAGATCATCACTTAAAAATCCCTTTTCGTCACTGACCTTCTTACAGGACGCCAGTCCAAGAAGCACTATCGAATATAATATTATCTTTTTCATTAGAATATAATTTAATGTATGTGTTCAGCCCTGTGCAATTTAGACCTACAGCAGGTCATCTGCCCTTGTTCCAAAAAAGAACAGCGAATGGTAATAATAATGGTCATTATAATTATAGTCGCCGCTGTAAAGGACATGCACTACTCCCGTTGTGGTTAAAACATCAGAGATATACATCTTATACAACTGGTCACATTCCGGATTGTCCGGTCCCAGGGCAGCCCTTTCATTGTTGGTCATTTCCCAATTTTGTCCTCTTTTAAAATGCACGTTTACCTTTTTAGGCCTGCTTTGCATAAAATTAGAGTACTGGTAACCCTGCCCGGGCTCACCACCACCGTCCCACGCTGCCCCCGGTTCCGCATTTGATTCTTCTACAGTAAGCCGGATCGTGTCCGCGACACTATGGGTAGGCAGTATGATGCCTTCTTTAGGAATTGTTTCACTCCAGTATTTATTATCAACGATGTACATGCCCAGTCGGGTCAGTTCCTCTGCAGGAATATCCTCTACGGTCATAGGCACAGCATCCGGATCAAGGCGCAGCGCACGGTTATTCATTCTCCGCAGGTACCTGTTTACCGAATAGTTACTGGGCGCAATAATGGTCACATTTCCATTTACCGCGGAAATCAGGCCCGCGCGCTCTATCAGGCGGGCAGTTTCGGTAGTCACTTCAAAAGACTTCAAGAAATCAAAAGTGGTCTGATTTACTTTATTAGTTTCATTCGCCTCTCCGCCTATGATGTAGTCGTCTTTTGAACAAGAATTCATCGCTGCTATAGCCATAAAAAGGACGGCAAGCTGTAATACTTTTTTCATGATTGAATATTTTTAGGTTTACCAGGTTGTTTTGCCATTCCAGTAAGGAGTTTGGGCTACCAACTTATTTGTAGTTAAAATGCGGCCGCTTACCGGCCAGTAATATCCTTTTTGCGCATACCTTTCAGGGGTCATTGGCGAAGTGCCGGGCCAGTAGTTGTTCCTTACATAATCGAAAAAGAGCTGTCCTTCTCCTATAAGCTCGCTCGTACGCTGCTGAAGCACTTCAGCTAAAACATCAGCGCCTGTAAAAGTATCCAGGCCTGCACGGCCGCGAATCTCTTCAATAATTGGAAGCGCTTTTCCTTGTTCATTGTTCTTGACATACGCTTCCGCAAGCAGCAGCTTAATATCTGTAAAGCGGAAAACAGGAATATTCGCTTCAGCAAAATAAGCGGTATATTCATTCCATTGCCTTGCCGGATCAACGGTAAAGGAAGCAAATTTTGTCATCCAGGTCACCTTGTTACGGTCTGTTGCTACCTGGCTGACATCAGAAAAAGGCTCATTATAATTAGAATCCCAGGCATCCCAAAACAGACCGGCCCTTTTGTCATCAAGACCGTCAGGATAGACCAGCGTCTTTTTAGAAAAAGGAACAAAATTAATGAAACTGGCCCTGTCCTTACTGGCATCACCATCAAGCGGCACCATTTTGCAAGTAATGTTTTCAATACCTCCATTATCTACACGGTATGATTCGCTTTCATCTAAACCTACATTGAGTTCAAACACCGCCTCAGAAGACTGGCCTTCATACATGTTCCGGACCGTTTCACGGCTTGCGTAGCTTGCCAGGTTGTATCTGCCATTGGTTACAACATCTTCAAGATCTTTAACCGCATTTGTCACATACGTATTGAAAGGCTGGCCATCGCGTTTTTTCAAAAAGGCCATCCACAGATTGGCATGACCGGATAAAGCCAATGCACTTCCTTTATTAGCCCTGATGCCCCATTCTGCACTTCCCGGCACACCATAATTAAGCATTTCGACTGCCTTTGCTACATCAGACAATACAAAATCCATAAGCTCAATGTCGCTTGACCTTGCCAGATTGACCAGCAGATTATCTGAAGTGATCACCTGGTCAGAACTTTCAATGGACTCCCTGACCAGCGGTGCATTTCCCCATATACAGGCGATATGGTAATAGGTCAAAGCCCGCAGAAAATAAGCTTCACCAAGCAAAGCATTCTTTCTTCCTTCACCAAAAAGGCCGTCAGACATCGCCTCAATGTGTGAAATGGTAAGGTTAGCTTGTGCGACGACTTTATAAAATCCGCTCCAGTCGGCAAAAGACTCCAGTGATCCCCATGATTTCTGTGTACCGCTGATATTTGAAAAATCTCCCGGTTTGTACAGCGCATCACTCGATCCACCGTTCCAGCCCCTGTTAAACAAACCAGTTGTCGCATCGCCACGATTGTACATCTGGGCATTCACCATCAATCCGCGGTAAAGCGAGTACGTACCCAGCACAGCGATCTGCGCATCACTTTCACTCTTCCAAAACACCTCATTATACACAAGATCTACCTGATCCGGTGTTAAGAGACTTTTCTTGCAGCCGCTGGCAGCAAAGAGAATAATCAGTATGTATATTAATTTCTTCATGATCTTATTTATCAAATTTGTATGTTTAAGCCAAATACAAGATTTCTGTTGATCGGATAACCTTGTCCGTTATAGTATCCCGTTTTTGTGATCATGCGCGGATCGGGCACCTCTGACGCCTTCCACATGTACACATTCCTGAGCGTTGTGTAAAAATTGACCCTGCGCATACCTACCTTTGCAGTATATCTCAACGGTATATTATAAGAAAAGGTAATATCATCAATGCTTAGGTAATCTCCTTTTTCAATAAACATAGAAGACTCACGGAAAGAACGTGCACTGCCCCCATCGCTATAGGTAATAAAGCGCATCGGGTAATACGCCTGGTCTCCCGGTTTTTCCCAAAATTTTACCGAACCTGATAAATCATATAACCCATCAGTAAAAAACCTCGTATTGTCATCATATTGCGATAACATCTGCTGGAGCGAAGTATTAAAAATATAATGTCCAAAAGCAAATGAACTTTGAATACGTAAACTAAAATCCTTATATTTTATATTGGTCTGAACACCACCCTGCAGCTTAGGCTCAGGTGATTTGCCCTGGATGATCTTCTTATCATTGCCATAATCGCCGCCATCAATCAGGTAGTCGCCGTTCACATCGGTGAACATAGGCATCCCGGGAAATATCTTTCCCTGCTGATTAAGGGCCAGACCGGCATCAGCACCATAATACTTTACCGGTTCCCCGGTCATAGGATTTACAGGCAGGTCATCCACATTTTGCAGCGGGCCCAGATACTCATAAGTATAATACTGAAACGCAGGCTGGCCCAGAACAAAGGCATAATTACCTGAAATGTAATCACGGCCGCCATTCCCCATTTTTGATATGGTAGTCGAATTCCTTGCCAGGTTTACCGTAACATCCCACTGGAACTTGTTGTCACGCGGGAACATATACCCGGTAAGTCCAAGCTCCCATCCGTTGCTGGTCATATCCACCAGGTTAGACTGTATGGAATTGTAACCTACATGAGGAGACAACAGCGAAGTAAAGACCGACCCGGAAGTATATCTCGAATAAACATCGGCGGTAGCATAGATCCTGTGGTTAAAAAATTCCAGGTCAAGCCCGTAATTGACTTCGGTTGATTTGCTCCATGACAATGATTTATTCGCAATTTTATTAAAATCTGCCAGCAGCACACTTTGTCCACCATAAGTTTTAACATCCAGTTTATTAGAATAAATATCGTTGATGCCTGTTCCAATATTTGAAGCAGCGATCAGTGAATTGTACTGCAGCAGCGGATCGGCAGCGATACTGCCCGAAGACCCGTAAGAGACCCGCAGTTTGCCAAGCGAGATCACATCCTTAAGTGATTTCATAAAGGATTCTTCCGAAAAGATCCAATAGGTTTTTACAGAAGGAAAAGTAGCCCATTTATTGTTCTCACCGAACCTTGAAGAAGCATCGCGCCTCAAAACACCTTCAATTTTGTAGCGGCCCTTATATCCATAAGACAAGTTGCCGAAATAAGAAAGCAGGTTTGATTTAACGAGATCACTGTAACCGTTGACATTTTCTTTTTTAAAACCCTGTACAACTTTAATATAATCGCTCGGGCCGCCTTCACCATACAATTGTGAGATAGACTGCTGGTCCAGGTTTATCTCCCCGCCGGCCAGGCCTGTGAATTCATGATCACCTGCTTTCTTAAAATAACTTAATATCGAATGCCCGTTGACCGTAAAATTACCACTGGAAGAAGATTCTGCATACGACAGCGCATTTGATGCAGCCGTTGAAGGAACAAAATATTCCTTCTTACCAAAAGCAGCCGAAACAGCCGCCTGGTTGTCCAGAGTAAGCGCATCGGTTATTTTTATTCTTAAACCATCATTGATCGAAGCATTGTAAGATTTATTATTGTTGTATACATCACCCAACTGCCCCGAAAGCAAGTCAAGCTCCTGAGGAGTTTTGTAGTACAGCGAAGATGGCAACGCTGTCGGACTCGTTGGAAAGGACCTCAAGTTATCGGTTTGTCCGCCTTTACGGTCCATATAAGTCAAACGCACCGAAAAATCATTGTGCAGGCTTTTGTTGATATCGTTCGTCAAACTAGCATTAAGTGTGGCGCGGTCAAAGCCAAAGCCCACCAATACCCCTTTTTCATTATAATAACCCAGACCTACCCGAAAAGAACTTTTTTCTGTTCCCCCGTCCATACTCAGATCATACTGCTGGTTGATGCCCGTCTGATAGAACATGTCCTGATAATCATAAGCATTGTTGAAAGCAGGATTGTATTTGTCAGTTAAAACAGCAGGCAGCATATAACCTTCAATCTCCAGCCCGTTCCGGACATCGATCCATGCCTGGTCACCAAATAAGCCAGTCAGGCTTTCTTTATAGAGCCGTAGTTTCTCCTGCCGTTCAGCCTCGCCGATGTACACTTTTAGTTTCGAGGGTTCAAAGTTGGCACCTGCCGAACTGCTGAAAGTAAAATTTGTCTTTCCGCTTGCCCCCCGTTTCGTTTTGATGATCACGACGCCATTTGCCCCGCGAGATCCATAAATGGCTGTTGCAGCTGCATCCTTCAGTATATCCAGCGATTCGATGTCATTTGGATTAAGCGTCGCAAAGAAGTCATTCTGGGTTACGTCAAAACCAGCAAAATCCTGCAAAGACATGGGTACTCCGTCTACGATGTACAAGGGATTGCTCAATCCCGTCACGTCACTGGCTTCCGAAAGATTGGTATTCCCGCGAACAACAAGTCCCCCGCCCGATCCGCCCGGCAGACCTGTACGAACAACAGCTTGTACCCCAGGCGCTTTACCCGCAAGCACGCTTAACAGAGAAGCCGAGGGTACATTTTGAAGATCAGCAACTTTTACAGAGGCCACAGCTCCCGTTACTTCTCTTTTTTTGACGCTGGTATATCCAACCACGACCACTTCGTTGAGGCCTTTATTGTCCCCTTTCAATTGGACATTGATCTCTGAGCGGCCATTTGCAGGAATCTCCTGGGTCACATAGCTAAGCATCGAAAACACAAGCACGGCATTTTCAGGTGCGGCAATGGTAAAATTACCATTTGCATCAGTCATGGATCCTTGCTTTGTATCTTTTACCATAACAGTAGCGCCGATCAGCCCAGAACCATCTGCTGCATCCGTTACCTTTCCAGAGATGACCTTATTCTGGGCCTGTACCGGCTTCGAATACAATATGAAAACGAAAATTGTAAAGAGTAAATAAAATTTCTTCATATCGATAATTTTTAAAGGATTTTTTGGTAGTTATTATTGCTTATTGTTACATCTGGACAGTGTCGGTTATGCACTGCTTTTGTCAGCTTTGCCGGCGATTTATTTCTGCTGCAAAAAGAATCAGGATGAGCTCCGGGCTGGTAAGTTTTGGTCATATCAGTTTGGTTTGTTTAACCAAATATATCATCCAAAAACTGGTAATAACTACTTCAGAAGCCCCTAAATGAAGATAACGTTTCCGGTAACGTTTGCATTGATCCTATACAAATCATCGCACCAAAGGAAATTCAGTAATTCTTAACTTGGTGCAGCCATAAGGCACAAGAGTGAGTTCTTCTTCTGGGGCATCCTCAACATTTTGCTGGGTGCTGTAAGGTACCGGACCGGCGGAATGGTTATAGAGTTTCCAGGCGGGCAGACGCTTCCCCTTTATTTTGATCTGCAGCGGTGCATTTTTCAAAGACCATGGATAATCATAAGCAAGAGTCCCGGTTTCCACCTCTGCCGTACCCGACAAACGCGACAGATCACGATCAGATAAGCCATAATTCCATGGTGTACCGGCATAAACTTCATGAAAAGGTCCATGCTTGTCGGTATTGTCTACTTTCTTCCAGTTTTCTTCTATTTTAAGAGAAAAAACAAGCGGTCCACGCTCTACGGCAACGGCACCTTCGTGCCAGCGCTTCGATATGACCTTCATCGGCAACTGCAATACCACGACATCGCCATCTGTCCACAACCTGTTGATGACCAAGATATTATTCTGTGCCTCTCCCGTCCATATTTCTCCATTAACAGCGACCCTGGCATTTTCACACCATAGCGGAATCCGGAGGTGAAAGGGAAAAGTAACGCATTCAGCTGAATTGAAGGTAAACCGCACCGTATCTTCAAAAGGATAATTGGTCTTTTCTGTAAACCTGACCAAAGTTCCGCTCGATACCCGTGCTTCAACCTTACTGGATGAATATACCAGAGCGGCAAGGCCATCATCAGCAGTAGCCAGCCAGAGCGACTGCACAAATTTTGGCCAACCCTGATGCATGTTGGCCGTACAACAGGGGTAACCCGTCAGGACTCCAAAGCAGAGATCGGTATGTCCGTGCGAGGTAACAAAATTCCGCTCGTCCCGGGAGATCAATACCTGGTTGGTCTGCTGATAATATTGTCTGGCCGTATAATCCTCATTGCTCTGGGCAGGAAGTGCGTTAAAAGCAATGCGCTCCAGGTGATCCAGGAATTCCATATCTCCTGTAATGGCCGCAATATTTTCCAGGGAAAACATCAGTTCAACTGCTGTACACAACTCAGAACCATGAACGGGATTGGTTCCGTGAAGCAATTCGTCGCCGCCAAACAAACCATTTGGCTGCCCGTGATAAACCTCCAGATCCTTGAGTCCTTTTTTTATCGCCTCAATATACTTCCTGTCCTGATGCCGCTGAAAATATATGGCCGGCTCCTTTAATCCCTGAGCAATGTTCACGCAGTGGAAAGAATAGAATTCACTGACCTTTTTTGTATTTAAGAAATCGTCAGTCCAATTATAGGTCTGCTTATGTATCAGTTCAGCAAGCTCAAGCAGGAAAAAGTCTCCTTTCAAATTATACAACCAGTAGACCATCGCCAGATTGTCACCGCCTCGCTGCTTCCCCCACCAGGACCAGTGGTCCAGCGGCTTTTCCGGCAAGGTATTCAGCTGATAACGAAAATACCTCAGCATATGATCAAGAACACGGACGTCTCCAGTTGCATTAAAATACTGCTGAAGTACCTTCAACATTACCATTCTTGGCCACCAGTCCCCAGCGTTGCCACGCTGTAGCCCTTCTTCAGCTTCGGGTTCCACATCGGGTGCCCTTGGTCCAAAATAGCCGGTATAGTCCTGGCTTTGCAATGTCCACTCGATCCAGTTCTGAGCCTTGTCTTTCAACTCCCCGTCATTTAAGATATAAGCCAGCGGGACCAGGCCGTCAAGCCAGTACGGAGCCCTTTCCCAAACGTCGCCATCACCTCCAAGCCATCCGTTCCGGTCACCTAAAACCTCCTTATATACCACATCCAGATGGCCGGTCAGCCCATTGCGCATTCTGACCAATTGCTCCCTGAGCCAACCAGCGGGGGTCACAGCGCCTATCGGCAGTGCAAGATACGGATTGGGTTTTAAGGGAAATCTATTTGGGGTATAAAACGCTTGTATTTGATGGTGATTTAACTCAAGTGAGCTCATAGGCAATATTTGCATGAATGGGATTTTTGCGCAAAATAGCAGATACCCCAACTATTTCCAATCATTCAAATGCCGTAAAAAAAAATAACGTTTCCGGTAACGTTTGCGAAAGCAATTATAAGATATAATCGTATTAAAACCTTGAAGAAACCAGGGAAATCCTGTAAAATGATTTGGTTATATGCAAAAATTGAGTCAAATTGCCTAAACACAACAAACGAAACCTAAGACTGGGTCACCATGCTGAACAAACAAGTAACACTAAAAGATCTGGCAAGAAAATTAAGGCTTTCTGTATCTACAGTTTCCAGAGCCTTGAGAGATGTACAGGACATCAATCCAGAGACAAAGCAGCAGGTGCTCGCATTGGCAGAAGAGTTGAACTACGAGCCAAATTTTATCGCAAAAAGCCTGGTAAATAAAAACACCAAAATGATTGGGGTAATTCTGCCGGTGATTGCCTCCCGGTACTTTGCCGATGCGCTCTCCGGAATGATGGAAATTGCAGATTCAAAAGGATACCACATTATGTTCTGCCAGTCAGATGAGTCGGTTGAAAAAGAAGAACTGTCCATCAAAAAGCTGGTTTCAATCCGTGCAGCCGGAATCTTAATATCTGTATCCAAAGACACAAGCAATACCGAACTATTCCTAAAAGTTCAGAAAAAAGGGATTCCTATTGTGTTCTTTGACCGAGTGCTTGAAAATATTGATGCCACCAAAGTTACAGTGGACCAGCATCACAGTGCATATCTTGCTGTCGAACACCTCATTAAAAGAGGATATAAAAGAATAGCACACGTTGCAGGACCAAAACAACTTTCGATCGCTGCAGAAAGACTTAATGGTTATCTCCAGGCTCTGGCTGAACATAATTTGCCAGTAAACGAAGATTTCATTCAATATTGTGAAGACTTTGAAAAAAATGCCCATGAGAAAGCAGAAGTGCTTTTCAATCTTGATACCAAACCAGACGCAATCTTTGCGGTCAATGACGCTTCAGCCATCATCTGCATCAAACACCTTGAAAAGCTTGGTTATAAAATACCGGAAGATGTCGCGGTGGTAGGTTATAACAACGATCCGATAAGCGAAGTGGTCAGCCCCTGCCTGACCACAATAAAGCAACCAAGTTACGAAGTAGGTAAACTGGCAACGAAACTTCTAATTGAGGAGATCGAGGGTAAACAAACAGAAATTGCAGAAGAAATTCTCAATGGAGAACTCATTATACGCGCTTCTTCTTAACTTTATAATTAACACCCCCCTTACAGTTGCCAACTGCATAAGATATCCGGCCTTTGTCCGTAACTTGTTCGGCAAAAGGTACCTGTTTCCGCACTTTCCCCGGAAATGGCCCGGATTTGGTCCGACTCTGCCAATGAGAAGCTAGTTTAAAGCTTTACTAAGACCCGACAGAACAAATTATCAACTTCAATTGCTTACTACGCAAAGTGCAATCAAACAGGTATCAAACAGGTATCAACTAGGGGGTTGATAGCCATGCGTGCCTATCAACCCCCTAGTTGATACCCCTAAATTTTTACTTTGATATGCTAAAAAAACGATAACGGTTTAAATAGCCAATGGAAACATGGCTATTAGAATTGGTATTTTCCATCGGCGGACTAATCCTGTTTTAATAATTCTGACGGATCGATGTCCAGTGCCTTAGCAATAATTGCAATTGTGCTAATGGTGGTATTACTGATATTGCGCTCAATCCGGCTGATCGTAATATAATCAACATCACAAAGATCCGCCAGGGCCTGTTGGGTCAGGCCTCTTTGTTTTCGGTGTTTTAATACATTACGGCCAAATACAGTAATTAACTGATCATTTTTCTCAGGATTTTTCTTTTTGTCCGCTGCTGCCATCATCACAAATCAATCAAAATCCAAGATCAGTATTGTAGACACAAGTGCCTAATTTATTAGTTTGATTATCAACGGATTAACATGCAATCAGGTTTTCTGATTTTAAACTATAGGCACAAGTGTTATATTTGCCATACATACTTATATCAAAACGTCTGAAAGGAAACCATTAATCTGTATATCGACTGCGGTAGCATCCATATCCACGGCTATTTTACTGGTATAAATGAAATCATCGCAGCTTCATCAAACTGAAAACAAATTAGCTCATCAAACTAAAAAACAAATTTAAACAGATGAAAAAATTGATATTAACGCTGTCAGCATTCTTGCTGATCAATTTAAGCTTTTCCCAAACCATGGAAAAATATAAATATGGGTTCAGCGGATTTAAAGGTGGTTATAAACCGGAATGGTATTGCACCAAACTGGGTGATGGAAAACGCTTAATGGCATATAATCAAACGATTCCGGAGCTGTATGCTATTGCACTGGTTCACCGGCCTGTTCCAATTGACCTGAGCAGAATTGAGGATATATCCCTCAGGAACAAGCTGAAAATATTGTACTGCTATGAGTTGCAGGTTCCGGCTGAACTCAATGACGATCTGTTTTCCATTATGGATCAAAACCTGAAAGATCAATTTCCCTGGTTTACAGCTTCAATCAAAAAGTTTGAAGACAAGGAATATTTGGTTATTGAAGATAAAACGAAAATAATAAAGGACAGATCGTATATCCAATATTAAAACACATCAGGGCAGCAAGATACATCAGGGCGACAGTACAGTTCAAGCAGCAGTACAGATCAAAACGACAGTACAGATCAAGCGACAGTACAGATCAAGCTGCAATACAGATCAGGGTGGCAATACAGATTATGGCGTGATCTGCAATAGGTCAGAATGGTTGGATCAAACACCATTATTGGATCAGACTCCATTGTTTGATCAGACATTTTTCTGGCTTTGCTCGTAGGTAGGGCCATATAGGCCCGGTACTTTATTTCCTGTGGCGCGAAGGTATACGATCAGTTCACCGCGATGATGATAGATGTGATTGAAAAGAAATCCGCGCGATACAATGCCTCTCGGCATGGGACCAAGGACTACCCTATCTCCCACTTTCATTGTCCAGTTGTCCTGCAGCTGCTCTTCTGTAAGGGATTTCAACGCCGCCCTGGCCTTTTCCACATTGCTTTCAAAAAGTGCAAGCGTGGCCTGGATGTCTGTTGCTGCGCCCCGCTCCAGATGGTCGGCTGCCATGTCATAAACATCTTTGGTCAGTGTACCTACATACCAGTAATAAATGGTAGCGATGTGCTGGGCCAGTTCACCCATGGTCCATGAAATTTCCGAGGGTTTGTAGTTGATGTCTTTTTCAGGGACCGCCTCCAGTAATCTGCGGGTGCTGTTGACTTCGTGTTCAAATTCGCCGATCAGGTTTTCCAGTATCATCATCATCATATTTTAATATAAATATAGCTTTATTGAGCGCATAATTGAATCTCTCATTTGCTCAGTACTTTTTGCGCAGCCTTAAGGAACTGCATGAGCACTTTTTCGTCATTTTCGAGCGCCGCGCTGCTGGCGGCTGGTTTGGTATTTATTTTTTTGAGGTATCTGGAGAGCCGGTCGTCTTCATAGGCCTCGAGCAAAAGCGGGTAAACGTAGGAGCTTTTACAAACTGCCCTCGTGTTGCCCAGCTTGCCTGCCACGCAGTCCAGTACTTCTACAATGATCTTCTTTTTGGATCTATCACTATCTTCTGCACTGCATTTGGCCAGTTGCCTGAGGGCCTCCAGTGTCCCGCCCCAGGTACGGAAATCTTTTGCCGTAAAGTCTGAACCCGTGATCTCTTTGATGTAACTGTTGATCTTCCCCGAATCGATCGGTTTGTGTGCTTTTCCTTCTGTATAGTACTGAAAGAGTTCCTGCCCCGGGATATCCCTGCATTTTTTGACCAGCCTGGCCAGTGTTTTGTCGTTGAGGGCCACACTTTGCTGTACGCCTTTTTTGCCGGTAAAGCTAAGCCTGAGCTGATTGCCTTCTATCCTGACGTGCTTGTCTCTTAAAGTGGTGAGGCCGTAGCTGCCGTACAATTGTTTATAGGATTCATTGCCGATCCTGATGAGGGTCTTGAGCATGACCTGCATGCAAATGGCGAGTACTTTACGTTCGTCAAATGCTTTGCGCCGCAGGTCTCTTGCTATTTTTCTGCGTGCTTGCGGAAGAACCTTGCCAAATTCCAGCAAACGGAAATATTTGCTGTCTGATCGTCTTGCTGTCCATTCCGGATGGTATTTATATTGTTTCCTGCCTGCTGCGTCGTAGCCTGTCACCTGGAGGTAGGCACTTTTTCGCTTTGCGATCCATACATTGGTCCAGGCCGGCGGGATCACCAGTGCCCTGATCCTGGACAACTGGTCTTCGTCGGTGATCTTTGCTCCCTGAGCGTCGGTGTAGTAAAATTTTCCTGGCTTGCCTTTTCTGCTGATGCCTGGCTGACGGTCGGTTGCAAAGGTAAGCCCGCTGGAGGTAATTTCGTCGGGAGCTTTTTCCATAGGATTTTAAGGGATTATACGTTTTATTTTTAGTTATTTTGCTGCTCATCTTGAGCGTTAACTTCAACAAAAAACGTATGAAAATAGTTTTCATGGGCACACCCGATTTTGCAGTTGCTTCGCTTCGCGCGCTGGTGGAGGCTGATATGGACATTGTGGGTGTGGTGACCGCTGCTGACAAGCCTGCAGGGCGGGGCCAAAAACTACAGGAAAGTGCGGTAAAACGGTATGCCGTATCTCGTGGCATTCCGGTATTGCAGCCGCTTAAGCTCAGGGATCCTTCCTTTATTGAGGCACTGCGTTCCCTCCATGCTGACCTGCAGGTAGTGGTGGCTTTTCGCATGCTGCCGGAAGTGGTATGGAACATGCCTCCAAAAGGGACCATCAACTTGCATGCTTCTTTGCTGCCGCAGTACAGGGGTGCGGCACCGATCAACCATGCGATCATCAATGGAGAAAAGGAAAGTGGCGTGACTACGTTCTTTCTCAAGCAGGAGATCGATACCGGGGATGTGATCTTTTTTGAAGCGGTCCCGGTCGCTGACGATGAGACCGCCGGTGAGTTGCATGACAAACTGATGCAGACCGGGGCTGAACTGCTGCTTAAAACGGTCAGGGCCATTGACAGTGGCAGTTATAAAGAACAACCGCAGCCCCAGGGCGGGGAGCTGAAGCACGCGCCTAAGATCTTTAAAGAAGATTGCCTGATCGACTGGAACCAGCCCGCCCGCCGGGTTTATGACCTGATCAGGGGACTGAGCCCTTATCCGGCAGCTTTTACGAAATTGAATGATAAGGTGCTGAAGGTATTCCGGGCCGAACTGGAAGAAAAGGAACCGGGAATTGCTCCCGGAGGCTTTCTGAGTGACGGAAAGACTTTTTTGAAGTTTGCGGCCAGGGATGGTTTTGTGCGCCTTTATGAAGTGCAGTATGAGGGAAAAAAGAGAATGCCTGTGGAAGAATTCCTGAGGGGAGTAAGGTTATAGCCGGTTATAACTGGCTGTTCAAGCGTGCGCTGAGTTCTTTGGACATTTCATTGAAATAGCGTTTGCGGCCGTAGCCCATGATCCAGCGGATGCCTCCTATGGCATTGGTGATAAAAACCTCTTCAGCCTCTTTTAACACTTCGGGATTGATCTGGGCTTCTGTAATGGGGATATCATTCATTCTGGCTAGCCCCATAACTACACCGCGCATCACCCCGCTGATACAGCCTTCGGATAATGCCGGCGTATAGATCTGCTGGTTATAGACCACAAAGATGTTGGAGCTGATGCTTTCACACAGAAAACCATGCTGATTGAGGATGAACGCTTCATCCAGCTTGTGCTGTTTTTTGTACAGCCCGGCCATGACATACAGCAGGGAATTGCTGGTCTTGTGGTTGGATAATTTATCTACTGGTTTGGCCATTTCACCGTAGACGTCGGCGATCAGGCCTTTTTTATTGAGTTCATAACCGGATTCCGGCATTCCGGATGCTTCAAGGATATAACCTGGCTTATTGCCTTCGGGCGTGTAAAGCCCCTCTCCTGCCCGGTAGACCGAAAGCCTGAACCTTGCGTTTTCTTTGAGCTTGTTCTTTTTGCATAGTTCTGCGGTCTTCTGTCTTAAAAAGTATTCATCCATCAGATTACCGCCTTCTATTTTGAGTGCTTTCATTCCTGCTTTCAGCCGGTCTGCGTGCTGTTCTGCATACCTGAGCCTCCCATTGCACATGCGCATGGATTCAAACAGCCCGTCCCCGTACCTGAAACCCCGGTTGCGTGCTTTTAGTATCGGCTGGTCTTCAGCCAGTAATTCGTCATTGTGTAGGATATATTGCATGAAGGCAATCTTTTAAGCGGTTGTCTGCGTAATGTATTTTCTCCATTTGTTCAATGCTTCGTCAAAGTCGGCAGGCAGCGGTGCTTCAAATTCAAGGTATTTTCTGGTCGCCGGGTGAATAAACCCCAGTGTCTGTGCATGCAGTGCCTGCCGTGGCATGATGTCAAAGCAATTTTGTACAAATTGTTTATACTTTGCAAAAGTCGTACCCTTCAGGATCTTGTCTCCCCCATAGTTGGCATCGTTGAATAAAGGATGCCCGATATGCCGCATGTGCGCCCTGATCTGATGGGTGCGGCCCGTCTCGAGCTGGCAACTGATCAGGGTAACGTATCCGAGCCGTTCGAGCACGGTGTAATGGGTCACTGACCATTTTCCTTTTTCTTCATCGTCATATACGTCCATGATGATCCGGTTCTTTGCACTGCGCCCGATATATCCCGTGACAGTTCCGTTTTCTGCTATGTCGCCCCAGACGAGCGCAATATATCTGCGGGTAATGCTGTGGTCAAAGAATTGCTTGGCCAGCCGGGTCATGGTGTGTTCGTTCTTGCTGATCAGCAACAGGCCGGAAGTGTCTTTATCGATGCGGTGCACCAGTCCCGGCCGTCCTTCGTTGCCGGGCAGGTGGGGCAATTGCTCGAAATGAAAGGCCAGGGCATTGACCAGTGTCCCTGTGTAGTTATTGTAACCGGGGTGTACCACCATGCCTGCTGCTTTGTTGACCACCAGGAGGTCGTTATCTTCATATACAATGTCTAAGGGAATGTCTTCGGGATATACTTCTGTATCACGCGGCGGATGCGGAAATACGATG
>Ga0222419_100207_pt1 | contig 92411 bp, 75 predicted proteins | sample 1B20Ametagenome_FD_182474 | JGI IMG/M metagenome (GOLD analysis project Ga0222419, IMG submission 182474) | Enriched microbial communities from leaf-cutter ant dump, University of Wisconsin, Madison, United States - 1B20A (version 2) | ecosystem: Environmental > Terrestrial > Nest > Insects nest...
CCCGCCCTACCGCGCGGAAATCACTCTTGCTCGATCATCAGCAGGACGGTATCCACGCAGAAGCCGCCGAGGTACGCGGCAATCACATCGTGATCGCTCCGACTCCGTAGGGCGGGCACCGCCCGCGCCGCGGAGTGGCGATTGGCGGAAGAGCCGCGGGCAGTGCCCGCCCTACCGCGCGGAAATCACTCTTGCTCGATCATCAGCAGGACGGTATCCACGCAGAAGCCGCCGAGGTACGCGGCAATCACATCGTGATCGCTCCGACTCCGTAGGGCGGGCACCGCCCGCGTCGCGGAATGGCGGTTGGCGGAAGAGCCGCGGGCAGTGCCCGCCCTACCGCGCGGAAATCATTCTTGCTCGACCATCGGCAAGACGGTATCCACGCAAAAGCGGTCAAAGTACGCGGCAAGCACGTCGTGGTCGCTCCGACGCCGTAGGGCGGGCACCGCCCGCGCCGCGGAGTGGCGATTGGCGGAAGATCCGCGGGCAGTGCCCGCCCTACCGCACGGAATCACCCTTGCTCGATCATCAGCAAAGCGGTGTCTACGCAGACGAGGTCAAGGTACGCGGCAAACGCATCGTGGTCGCTCCGACGCCGTAGGGCGGGCACCGCCCGCGCCGCGGAATGGCGGTTGGCGGAAGAGCCGCGGGCGGTGCCCGCCCTACGCCGTGCGGAAATCATTCTTGGTCGAGCATCAGCAAGACGGTACCTGCGGGCCGCCGGCTTTCGATGCGCTGACGGCTCGACCAGCTGCAACGTCAACAATCACATCCGGCACAGGGCGGACACCACCCGCCGTACCTGCGGCTTGGCCATGCCGGGACATTGCCCGTCATGCGCGTCACGGCTTCTGGCAATCCGGCAGCCGACCAAAGAAAAACCCCGCCGAAGCGGGGTTTTTCGTGTGTCGCAAGTGGGCTGGATCAGAAATCCATGCCGCCCATGCCACCCATGCCGCCCATGCCACCGGCAGCGCCGCCGTGGCTGTGATCTTCCTTCTTCGGCAGCTCGGCCACCATCGCTTCGGTGGTGATCGCCAAGCCGGCCACGGACGACGCGTACTGCAGCGCCGAACGGGTCACCTTGGTCGGATCCAGGATGCCGAACTCGATCATGTCGCCGAACTCGCCGGTGGCGGCGTTGTAGCCGTAGTTGCCCTGGCCTTCCTTGACCTGGTTGACCACCACGCTGGACTCGCCACCGGCGTTGAACACGATCTCGCGCAGCGGGGCTTCCAGCGCACGACGGGTGATCGCGATGCCGAGGTTCTGGTCCTCGTTGTCACCCTTCAGGCCTTCGACCGCCTTCAGCGCGCGGATCAGCGCCACGCCACCGCCCGGCACCACGCCTTCTTCCACCGCCGCACGGGTCGCATGCAGGGCGTCTTCGACGCGCGCCTTCTTTTCCTTCATCTCGACTTCGGTCGCGGCACCGACCTTGATCACCGCCACGCCGCCAGCCAGCTTGGCCACGCGCTCCTGCAGCTTCTCGCGGTCGTAGTCGGAGGAGGTCTCCTCGATCTGCGCCTTGATCTGGTCGATGCGCGACTTGATGCGATCGGCTTCGCCGGCACCGTCGATGATGGTGGTGTTTTCCTTGGTGATCACCACACGCTTGGCGCGGCCCAGATCGTTGATCGTGGCCTTCTCCAGCTGCAGGCCGACTTCCTCGGAGATCACCTGGCCGTTGGTCAGGATCGCGATGTCCTCGAGAATCGCCTTGCGACGGTCACCGAAGCCCGGCGCCTTCACGGCGGCGACCTTGACGATGCCGCGGATGGTGTTGACCACCAGCGTGGCCAGCGCCTCGCCTTCCACTTCCTCGGCGACGATCAGCAGCGGCTTGCCGGCCTTGGCGACGGCTTCCAGCACGGGCAGCAGCTCGCGCACGTTGGAGACCTTCTTGTCGTGGATCAGGATGTACGGGTCATCCATCTCGACCTGCTGGCTCTGCTGGTTGTTGATGAAGTACGGCGACAGGTAGCCGCGGTCGAACTGCATGCCCTCGACCACGTCCAGCTCGTTGTCCAGGCCCGAGCCTTCCTCGACGGTGATCACGCCTTCCTTGCCGACCTTCTTCATCGCGGTGGCGATGATGTCGCCGATGGCGGCATCGGAGTTGGCCGAGATGGTGCCGACCTGGGCGATCGCCTTGTCGTCGGCGGTGGGCTTGGACAGGCTCTTCAGCTCGCCGACGGCGGCGGTCACGGCCTTGTCGATGCCGCGCTTGAGATCCATCGGGTTGATGCCCGCGGCCACGGCCTTCATGCCTTCACGGATGAACGCCTGCGCCAGCACGGTGGCGGTGGTGGTGCCGTCACCGGCGTTGTCGGAGGTCTTGGAAGCGGCTTCCTTGACGATCTGCGCACCCATGTTCTCGTAGGCATCGGCCAGCTCGATTTCCTTGGCCACGGACACGCCGTCCTTGGTCACGGTGGGAGCACCGAAGCTCTTCTGGAGCACGACATTGCGGCCCTTCGGGCCGAGGGTGACCTTGACCGCATTGGCCAGGGTGTTCACGCCCTTGAGGATGCGCGAACGGGCGTCTTCGCCGAAACGGACTTCTTTGGCTGCCATAATTTTTTTGCCTCAAAAAAATTGAATAGATAAATGAACGAGTTTCGAAAGCGCTGCGGAAAGGAGCCGTAGGCGACTGGGGTGCGCGCCTTTCGCGCTCGACCAGCCGGGCCCCGAGGGCGTCAGCCCTCGATCACCGCCACGATGTCGTCTTCCTTCAGGAAGACCAGCTCTTCGCCGTCGATCTTGATTTCCTGGCCGGCATACTTGCCGAACAGCACGATGTCGCCTTCCTTCAGCGACATCGGGCGCACCTTGCCATCGGCCAGAATCAGGCCGGTGCCGGCAGCGATGACCTTGCCGCGGGTCGGCTTCTCGGTGGCGCTGTCGGGGATGACGATGCCTCCGGCGGAAACGCGCTCCTCTTCGAGGCGCTTGACGATGACGCGATCATGCAGCGGACGCAGTGTGCTCATGGATGACTCTCCAGACTGACTTTGTTGAGGTGGGACAAGGCTTTCAAGACTCCGGCCGGCCGTCTTGTCAGCACTCAGGGTAAGTGAGTGCCAATTCTAGCGACATGGTGTGCCGCTGCAACAACCCGGATCGGAACGAAGCAGCTAATTGGGCAGGTGGAAGCCGCTTTCAAGGGTTCCGGGCGAATCCGGTGCCTCTCCGGCGAAGCCATGTGACGCCGGCACGCGGCAGCGCTCAGTACCACTCGACCCGGGTAACCGATCGACCCAGGATTTTCTCCACCTTCTTGCACAAGGCGGGGTTGCCGTTGACCAGAACCGCCTCGCCGGCAACTTTCATCATCGCCACGTCGTACATCGAGTCGCCGTAGGCCAGCGCCCATTCGGTCAGGCCATGCTCGGCCAGGGTACGGACCTTGCGGCGACCGACGTTGTGACGCTGGACGCGCATGCCCAGCCAGCCGGGGCGCAACTGCGAAGCCAGCACGTCGATACCGCTCAGGCCCAGCTCGCGCAGGATCCCGCTGGCCAGGGTGTGCTCGCAGCCGGTGACCACCAGCACCCGGTCGCCGGCCGCCTGATGGCGGCGCAGCGTCTGCAGGCCATCGCGGCAGAACTGTTTCGGACGGCGCGCCAGAGTGGCGGCAAAAGCCTCGGCGGCAGCCTGATAGCGCGGCGCATCCAGCCCCAGCAGTGCAATGGCGACCAGCCAGCGCATCGGCAGACGGCGCGAGAACGGCAGCAACACCAGCAGCAGCGGCACGCTCAGCAGAGCCAGCAACTTGCGCCACACACTGGCATAGCGATGGCGCACGAACAGAGCGAACGAATCACCGTGGATCAGCACGCCGTCGAAATCGAACAGCACCACGCGCGGGCCGGCCGGCTCCGCGTCAGCCGCTTCCGGCGGCAAGGCTTCCTGCGGCATCACGGTCACGGCGTGGCGAACAGCCGTTGCAGTTCGGCACCGGGGTTTTCGGCGCGCATGAAGGCTTCGCCGACCAGGAAGGCCTGAATGCCACCATCGCGCAGACGCGCCACATCCTGCGGCGTGTGGATGCCGGATTCGGCCACCAGCACACGGTCGTACTCGACCAGTTCCTGCAGTGACAGCGTGGTGTCCAGCGAAGTCTCGAAGGTCCGCAGGTTGCGGTTGTTGACGCCGATCAGCGGCACCGGCAGGGCCAGCGCACGCTCCATCTCCTCCGCATCATGCACCTCGCACAACACGTCCAGGTCGAGCTCGGCGGCCTGCAGCGACAGTTGCAGCAGGGCGTCGTCGTCCAGCGCCGCGACGATCAACAGGATGCAGTCGGCACCGATCGCGCGGGCCTCGTGCACCTGGTACGGATCGATGATGAAGTCCTTGCGCAGCACCGGCAGCGAGCAGGCATCCCGGGCCTGCTTCAGGAAGTCCTCGCTGCCCTGGAAGAAATCACGGTCGGTCAGCACCGACAGGCAGGCCGCGCCGCCGGCCTCATAGCTCTTCGCGATCGCCGCCGGATCGAAATCCGGGCGGATCACGCCCTTGCTGGGGCTGGCCTTCTTCACCTCGGCGATCACCGCCGGCAGGTCGGCGTCGATCTTCGCCTCGATCGCGGCAGCGAAGCCGCGGGTATCCGGCAGGTCGGCGATGCGCGCGAGCAGCTCCGCCTCGGGCAGATGCGAGCGGCGCTCGGCGACCTCCTCGGCCTTGCGGGCAAGGATGCGGTTGAGGATGTCGGTCATGGCATCACGCTCGTCGGTACGGTGGAACGATGGTGTCGGCGATCAGGCGCCGTCGGCAAGACGCCGGGTGGCATCCACGAAGGCCTGCATTTTCGCATGCGCGGCACCGCTGGCGATGGTCGCACGGGCCAGCTCGATGCCCTCGGCGATGCTGCGCACCACGTCGGCCGCATACAGCGCCGCACCGGCGTTCAGGCAAACGATGTCGTGCGGCACGCCGGCCTGGCCGGTCAACGCCTCCAGCAGCATAGCCCTGGATTCCTGCGCATCGGCAACGCGCAGGTTGCGGCTGGACGCCATTGCCAAGCCGAAATCCTCCGGCTCCACCTCGTACTCGCGCACCACGCCATCGCGCAGTTCGCCGACCAGAGTCGCCGCGCCCAGCGAAATCTCGTCCATGCCGTCGCGGCCCCACACCACCAGTGCGTGGCGTGCGCCCAGCGCCTGCAGCGCACGGATCTGGATGCCGACCAGATCGGGGTGGAACACGCCCATCAGGATGTTCGGCGCACCGGCCGGGTTGGTCAGCGGGCCGAGGATGTTGAACAGCGTGCGCACGCCCATTTCCTTGCGCACCGGCGCCACCACCTTCATCGCCGGATGATGGTTGGGCGCGAACATGAAGCCGATGCCGGTCTCGGCCATGCATGCGGCCACCTGCGCCGGCGCCAGGTCGATCGAGGCACCCAGTGCCTCCAGCACGTCGGCACTGCCCGACTTGGACGACACGCTGCGCCCGCCATGCTTGGCCACCCGCGCACCGGCAGCGGCAGCCACGAACATCGAGGCGGTGGAGATGTTGAAACTGGAGGCGCCATCACCGCCGGTACCCACGATGTCGACGAAATGCGCGTGCTCGGGCACCTCCACCTTCGCCGACAGCTCGCGCATCACCCGCGCCGCGCCGGTGATCTCGCCCACCGTCTCCTTCTTCACGCGCAGGCCGGTGATGATCGCCGCGGTCATCAGCGGGCTCACCGAGCCGCTCATGATCTGGCGCATCAGCGCGATCATCTCGTCGTGGAAGATCTCACGATGCTCGATCGTGCGCTGCAGCGCCTCCTGCGGGGTGATGGTGATCTCGCGGGAACCACTCATGCCGCCACCTCCAGTGGCTGCTGCAGGAAGTTGCGCAGCAGGTCATGGCCGTGCCGGGTAAGGATCGATTCGGGATGGAACTGCACGCCCTCCACCGCCAGCGTGCGATGACGCAGGCCCATGATCTCGTCGATCGATCCGTCCGGGTGCTCGGTCCAGGCGGTCACTTCCAGGCAGTCCGGCAGGGAATCCTGCTCGACCACCAGCGAGTGGTAGCGCGTCGCCTCCAGCGGATCGGGCAAACCGGCGAACACGCCCTGGCCGCGATGGCGCACCGGCGAGGTCTTGCCGTGCATGATCTGCTTGGCCCGGATCACCTTGCCGCCGAACACCTGGCCGATCGCCTGATGCCCCAGGCACACGCCGAAGACCGGAATCTCCCCGGCCAGCTCGCGCAGCACCGCCAGCGACACGCCCGAATCATCCGGCGTGCCCGGCCCCGGCGAAATCATGATGTGCGACGGCCGCAACGCCCGGATCCCGGCGATGTCCAGCGCGTCATTGCGCACCACCTTCACCTCCTGCCCCAACTCGCCGAGGTACTGCACGAGGTTGAAGGTGAAGCTGTCGTAGTTGTCGATCATCAAGAGCATGTCGCACCTGATCCTGTGGTTTGCGTCGCGGAGCACCTGTGGGCCAAGGAATTCCCGGTGCATGAAGCGGGCAATAGTACGACGAGAGGACAATCGATGATTGATCCGATTGCCCGAATGCATCATGCAACGCATACCTGAAAGCCGCACGGCATCTGCCCGGCGCGGCTTTCTGGCCACCGGCGTGATTGCGCCAACCGACGGCCACACCATCGACTTCGTGGTCGAGGCCGGCCGGAACCAGTTGTCGGAGATCATCCGGCGTGTGCGGGATGGCAGGGAGTGAGGAGTGAGATAGAGCCGCGGCAACCCCGCGCTTTTCACTCACTCCTCTGCACTCACTCCTCGATTCTTCCCCGCCACGCACCACCAACGAGACACGGGATTCAGCCGCCGTCGCTCCGCGACTGCTTTGCCACCACGCTGGTGGCGGCCAGATCGCCGGTGACATTGCCGAGCGTGGCGACGGCGTCGGGAATGGTGTCGACGGCAAGCATCAGGCCCAGCGGGCTCAGTGGCAGGCCCATCGCCTGCGCCACCGGCAGGTTGGTGGCGATGAAGGTGACCTGGCCCGGCAGACCGACCGAGCCGAGGCTGATCACCACCGCCAGCAGGGCGCCGGCGACCAGTTGCGCGGTGGTCAGGTCGACGCCGTAGGCCCAGGCGATGAATACGGCGGAGGTGATGTACTGCACCGGGCTGGTCAGGCGGAACAGGCTGACCGCCATCGGCAGCACCAGCGAGGCAACCTGCTTCGGATAGCCGAGGCGACGGTCGGCGCTTTCCAGCATCGCCGGCAGCGAGGCCAGCGAGGACTGCGTGCTGATCGCCACCGCCTGTGCCGGTGCCGCAGCCATGGCGAAGCGGCGCAGCTTCTCGCCGCCGAAGATCACCGCCACCGGCAGCATCATCACGGTCACCGCCAGATACAGCAGGCATTCGACCAGCACGTACACGCCCAGCGCGCTGAGCATGCCCAGGCCGGAGCGGGCGCACACCGACAGGATCAGCGCGAACACGCCCAGCGGCGCCACCCACAGTACCCAGCGCACGATCACGATCATCGCGTCGGCGATCGCCTGGAACAGCTCCACCAGCATGCTGCGCCGTTCCGGCGCGATCCGGGTCAGCGCGAAACCGAGGAACAGCGCGAACACCACCAGCGGCAGCATGGCGCTCTGCGCGGCGGCCATGATCGCGTTGCTCGGCACGATCGCCACCAGGGTATCGATCCAGTGCACCGGCTCCGCCGCGATCTGCGGCATGCTGGCATGGTCGAGCGCGGCGACCAGGTCCGGGTTGTGCGGGAACAGCGAGAACACCAGTGGCGCAGCCATGGCGGCGAACAACGCGCCTCCGGTGAGGATCACGATGAAGGACACGATCGCGCGCCGTGCGATACGGCCCGAGGCGGCTGCGTCGGTGGCAGTGTTCACGCCGATCACCACCAGTGCCAGCACCAGCGGCACCACGGTCATCTGCAGCGCGTTCAACCACAGCTTGCCGACCGGCTGCGCCACGTTGGCGACCTGCAGCGCCACCGACTCATTCCAGCCGGCCAGCAACAGGCCGATCAGGGCACCGGCGGCAAGGCCGGTCAGGACACGTGCGGTCGCGCTCATCCGGCGTGGCTCCCGTCATCGATGCTCGGCAGTTGCCAGTCGCCACGCAGGCGCTCGTACTGCGCCTGCGGCAACAGCACGAACACCGGGTGGTCCTCCGGCTTCAGCCAGGCCAGCAGTGACTGCATCACTTCCGGCGTCATCGCGGTGCAGCCGGCGGTGGCGTCGGCGGGTGATTTCCACAGGTGGGCGAAGATGCAGCTGCCGCCCTGGCGCACGTTGTCCGGGTTCTGCTCGATCACGAAACCCTGGCGGTAACGCTGGTCGCCGTTGACGTGGATGTCGCGGCGCATCGGCTCGCTGGAACCCTTTACCGCTTCCTTGCCGACGACTTTTGCGTCGACGATGCGGTTGTAGTTGCTGGCGCCATCGACATCGACGCACCAGTCGGTAGCGCTCAGCGCCAGATAAGGCATCGCGGTGTCCGCATGATCGGCGTAGCCGAAGCTGTCGCCGATACGGAACACGCCGGCCGGCGCCCGGTTGTCACCCTCACGCTTGACCGGGCCACCGGCAGCGGTCTGTGGCTCATTCAGGCCCAGTCCCCAGGCCGCGCCGTTCTTGCCGATGGTCACCGGCGTGGCGGTGCGCGCCTCGCGCCAGCCATCGCCCTCGCGCACGAAGGTGCGCAGGGTTCCATGATCGGCATTCCAGCCATCGGTGGTGACCAGCACCATCTGCCGTGCATCACGCCAGGGCGCATCCGCCGTGCCGGCATGTGCCGCGCCGGAAAGCGCCACGACCAGCGCGAATGGAGCAAGGATTCTGCAGCAGCCCATCAGTGTGTCCCTCTATCGTTCGCCCCGCGACATTGCCGCGTTCTTTGCAGCCCCGCCACCCCGCGTCCAAAACACCGGCGCAGGGAGTCGCGCTTGCCCAGGCTCGTCATCCTCGCGAAAGCGGAGATCCCGTGTCTTTCATTCACTCCCGGTAAGAAGCGAAGGCGCTGGATTCCCGCTTTCGCGGGAATGACGGCTCCTGTGAGGCCAGCGTTCAAGCAAGTGCCACTCTTCTTCGCAAGCACGCCCCATACCCTATTCCCCACTCCCCATTCCCGGCTTTCAGGGCTCCAGCATCAGCTGGATCCGGTCGAGGTTGGCCAGCAGCTGGACCTGGCGATCGTCGTGTTCCTCGCACAGCAGCACGAACACGCAGTCGAGCAGATGCTGCAACGCCGACTGGTACAGCAGCGGCTGCACGTAGGGAAGCTCGTCGTGGGCGGACACCACCAGCGCCAGGTCGGCCAGCGTGCGCAGCGGGTTGGCGGTGTGCCGGGTCACCGTGATCACCTGGCCGCGGCGCTCGCGGAAGTAGCGCGCGATCTTGCACAGCGCGGGATGGTTGCCGTGTTCGGAGAACACCAGCAGCAGGTCGCCGGGGTTGGCCGCGGAGACATTGGCAGTCATCCGCGCGGTGTCGAAGTTGTGCACGGTGAGGATGCCCAGCAGCGACAGCCGCAGCGCGAAGTTGCGCGCGTAGATGTCGTCCTCGCCCAGACCGATGATGAATACCTTGCCGCTGCGTCCGACCTGCCCGATCGCGGCGGCGACCGCATGGATCGTTTCCGGCGGATTGATCAGCCGGGTGGCTTCCTCGGCCTCGGACTTGCGTCGCCACAGGCTGCCTGCGGGTGAATCGGCATCGGTGCCGCTGGCGGCGGCCACCTCGGGTTCGTCACCGTTGTCGGCGCGGGCAATCGCCTCGCCAACCGAGTACTTCAGGTCGGGATAGCCCTTGAAGCCCAGCTTCTGGGTGAACTTGACCACGCTGGACTGACTGATGCCCAGCGCATTGGCCAGTTGCTGGGAGGAGTAGTCGCGCAACAACTGCGCGTTCTCCAGGATGAAGTCGGCAATGCGCCGCTCCACCGCCGACATCTGGTCACGCTCCGAACGGATCTTGACCAGCGGCGACATCAGGCCGGCTCCTGCCATGCCAACGCGGAACGCCCACGGCACGATGCCGGCACGCGCGTCCGGCGGTGCTCGCGGTGGGCGGTCGAGGCATTCACAGTTTTTCCAGTCCCCTTATCTCGCGGATGCCCAGGCCGGGCGCGTCGGTCACCGAGATTTCCGACTCGTTGAAGATTACCCCACCATCGACCGGGTTGAACTGGCCCAGCGACGGCCCGTCGAGGTCGATCTTGGTGATCACGTTGGACTTGGCCACCGCCACGTGCACCGCCGCGGCCACGCTGATGCTGGATTCGAGCATGCAGCCGATCATGCACTCGATGCCGTACATCGAGGCGATGTCGGCGATGCGGATGGCGTTGGAGATGCCACCGGTCTTCATCAGCTTGATGTTGATGATGTCGGCGGCGCGCAGGCGGATCAGCTCGATCACCTCCATCGGCCCGAACACGCTCTCGTCGGCCATCACCGGGGTATGCACGCGCTCGGTGACGTAGCGCATGCCTTCGAGGTCGCGCGCCTTCACCGGCTGCTCGATCAGCTCCAGCTTGATGCCGGCATCTTCCAGCGTCTGCAGCGCATACACCGCCTGCTTGGCGGTCCAGCCCTGGTTGGCGTCCAGCCGCAGCAGCGCGCGGCCTTCCACCGCGGTGTAGATCGCCTTGATCCGCTCGATGTCGACGCCGATGTCCTTGCCGACCTTGATCTTCAGCGACTCGAAGCCGCGCTCCACCGCCGAGATCGAGTCGGCCACCATCTTGTCGATGTAGTCCACGCTGATGGTGATGTCGGTGGTGATCACCGGGTCGCCGCCGCCGAGCAGCTTGTACAGCGGCGCCTGGTACAGCTGGCCCCACAGGTCGTAAACCGCGATCTCCACCGCCGCCTTGGCGCTGGTGTTCTTCTCCATCGACGACTGGATCAACTGGGTCAGATGGTTGAGGTCGGCGATGCTCTCGCCGATCAGCCGCGGCGAGATGTAGTGGCGGATCGCGTCAACGATCGAGCCATGGGTGTCACCGGTGATCACCGCGGTGGCCGGTGCTTCGCCGTATCCGACATGGCCGGTATCGGTGTGCACCATCACCACGATGTCCTCCACCGTGCTGACCGTGCGCAGCGCCGTCTTGAACGGGGTTTTCAACGGCACCCGCAGCATGCCGAAGGTGATGTCGGTGATCTTCATGGGCAAACCTTCATGGAATCCGTGTCCTGTTTTTATTGGTTCGGCCAGCGTCAGTGGCGGATGCGCACGATGCTGGTCATGCGGTCGACGAAGGTCTGCCGGTCGTTGAACAGCATCGGCAGCAGCGGCGTCACCGACACCGAATTGAGCTTGACGTGGCCCTTGCTGCCGTCGGCCTTGTGGTAGCTCATGCCGCCGACGTCGTGGATCACCCATGGCTGGCCCTGATACTGGCCGATCACCATCATCACGTGGCCGGGGATGTAGACCAGGTCGCCGACCTGCAGCGCATGGGCGGCCTCGAGCCGTGCTTCGTGGCTGTCCTTGTCGGTGAACAGGCGGTGCTCCAGCGCCGGGCTGATTGCCTGCCTGCTGGTGTTGCGCGGCATCTCCACGCCCATCGAGCGGTACACGTCGGAAACGAAGCCGGAGCAGTCGCGGCCGTCATAGTCGTGGCCCCAGCCATAACGCTCGCCGAGGAACTTGAAGGCCTGGCGGATGAGGTTGGCGCGGGTCAGCGGCAGGTAGTCCGGCGCGGTGTCGGTGTTCTTCTGCAGCAGCGCCGGGGTGAACGCCAGCGTGCCGTCCGGCTGGCGCAGCGGCAGATCGAGCACGTGGGTGGCGTACGCGGTCTGGCCATTCACCGGCTGGTCCGGCGGCAGGTCGGTGCGCAGCGGGATCCGCGTGCCCATGTCCAGCTGCAGCTGCGACACCCCTGGCACTTCACGGGTGAACACGGTGTGCTCGGTGCCTCCGGTGATCACCCTGAAAGGCGTGCGGTCGGCGTAGGCGAGGATCTGCTTCGCATCACCCTCGGCCACGTTTTCCTTTTCGGTCCAGGCGGCATAGCGCGCACTGACCACGAACAGCCACTTGCCGTCGGCGCTGGCATGCACGATCGCCACCGGCGTGCCGGGGAACTCGGCGGTTTCCTGGAAGCGGTCGATGTCGGTGTCGCCCTTCGAGCTGAACACCCGCAGGTTGGTCGGGAAGCCGCGCAGCGCCGCACGCCGCACGATCATGCCGTAGCGGGTTTTCTGCTGGTCGGGGATCGCGTCCAGCGCCAGGTTGGCCATCAACGCGTCGATCGTGGTGGCGGGCACCGGCTTGCCGTCGATGTCGAACAACGGGCGCTCCGGCCGGGTCGACAGGTCGCCGATCCAGCCGGCTACCTGGTCGTGGCCCAGCGTGGCCGGCAGGGCATGCAGGTCGTGCATCGACGGGTCGAGCCTCAGCAGCTTCGCGTTCTGCGCCGCGATTTCCGCGTGGTCGAGGATCACCCGGTCCGGCTCCGCCTGCAGGCCGATCCAGAAATCCGGCGTCAACTGCGCCTCGCCAACACCCATCACGCCCGACGGCGGCACGCTCAGCACGGCCTCCGACTGGCGCGCCTGCAACGGTGCCGCAACAAGCCCGAGCGCGAGCACGGCGGCAGCAAGTGATGAAAGTCGCATGGTCATGATCCTCATTCGAAACGGCCTCATGGACCGATCAGCGACGACATCACCGTCGCCACCACCAGACCGAAACCGGTGCCGAGGATGTACCCCAGCAAAGCCAGCAGAATACCCACCGGTACCAGTGCGGCAGAGTAGCTGGCCGCCAGGATCGGCGTGGCGGCCACGCCGCCGATATGTGCCAGCGAGGAGATTCCGCACAGGTACAGATCAAATCGGAACAGCTTGGCGAAACCGATCAGCAACACCGCATGGATCGCGATGATGGTGACACCGCAGAGGATGTACAGCGGTGCCGCACCGATGCCGTGGAAATTGCTCTGCGAAGCCAGTACCGCCACCACGCTGATCAGCAGGGCACCGGAAATCGTGCCCGCGCCGGGATAGCGCGCCAACGGCGTGTGCGCCACCACCAGCCCGGCTGCCGTGGACAACAGGATGGTCCAGGTCGTGGTGCTGAGCATGGCGGAGGTCGGCAGCTGGGTGGCCACCCAGCCGGCCAGCGCCGCCGCCAGCAAGGCCATGCCCAGCCACAGCAGCACGCTTTCCGGCGTGGTCGGTGCGCTGGCCTTCACTTCGGCCACCGGCAGGTCGCCACTGGATTTCGCCCGGGTCCAGCGATTGAACGCCGGCGCCAGCTTCGCCACCGAAAACAGCACCACCACCCACATCGAGTAGCACAACGCGTCGGTCAGCAGCGACATCGCCAGCAGGTCGTCGGACATGCCGATCGCCTGCTTCACCGCGATCATGTTGGCGGTGCCGCCAACCCAGCTGCCGGACAGCGCGGCCAGCGGCTGCCAGGTATCACCCGGCAGCCAGTGGCGATAGATCAGAAAGGCGCTGATGAAGGCCACGAACAGGCTCACCGAGGTGCAGGCGAACACCGCCAGCACGCGCGGTCCCAGTCGCCAGATCGCGCGCAGGTCGCAGTTGATCATCAGCAGGAACAACAGTGCCGGCACCATGTGCGACACCAGCATCGACTGCGCCGCCTTGATCTGGTCGTTGACCTGCCACAGGCCGGATACCGCCAGTGCGGTGACCAGAAGATAGGTCAGCACGATAGGCGGCAACACCGAGAAAATCTTCCAGCCATAGCGGCGCTCAATCGCCGGAAACAGGCCTGCGGCCAACAACATCACCGCCAGATAAGGCCAGACCGTATGAATCACATGCGTCCCCTTGTGGGCCGTTCTTGCTTGCTTGAAGACAGGCGGGTCATACCCGCCGAGGAATAGCTGATTCTTTTGAGTTCTGGCCGAAGCATAAATTATTGACCGGCATTTGCAAGCGTGTTACACAACCGTTTCAGGGGAAGTCGAAACCGGGGATGTTGCTTGATGTACATGCCACCACCTGCTGCCGCAAGACTACGCCGCCGGGGCCATGGCCTGCGCTCCGCTGCGTGCCTGCTCGCCCTGCTGCTGGCTGCTTCCCCGGCCATCGCCACCGACACCGCAAACCCCGTCGAAACCATCACGGCGCAGATCGACGCCGGCCACTTCGAGGCCGCCGAGGCCGCCATCACCGCCGCGCTGGCACAGCCGGCATCTTCCACCGAAACGAAAACCGCGCTCGCCTTCCAGCGTGAGCGCATGCGCCGCATCCTGCTCGATTTCACGCTGGACGCCGACGATGTGAAAACACGCGTGCGCCAGCAGATACCCGACCTCACCGATGCCGAATTCGAACGCTGGAACGCCAGCGGCCTGTTCGAGTACCAGGTCATCGACGGCCGCACGCTGTACTTCAATCGCGCGCCCGGCAATCTGTTCCGGCTCAGCAGCGAGGCACTGGCGCGACGCGCGGTGCAGAAGCCGCTGGTCGATGGCCCGATGGAGTCGCTGAACGACCATCAGCGGGCGATCTACCGCGCCGCGCTCGACGAGCAGCGCAGCAGCGTGCTGCCGCATCGCGTGCGCATGACCCAGATCCTCACCGTCGACGCCGACGCGGTGCCGGCCGGCAAGACCGTGCGTGCGTGGATTCCGTACCCGCAGGCGGTGCCGGGCCAGCAGGAAGACATCCGCTACATCGCCAGCGAGCCGGCCGCGCACCGGATCGCTTCCGAATCGGCACCGCAACGCACCGTGTACCTGGAGAAACCCGCCGTCGCCGGCCAGCCGACCGAGTTCTCGGTGACCTATGAAGTGAACCTGCTGGCGCAGTACCACGCGATCGACCCCGAACAGGTGACCGCCGAGGTGATCACGCCCGAGCTGGCCCCCTACGTCGCCGAGCGGGCGCCGCACATCGTGTTCACCGACGCCATGCGCGAGTTCTCGCGCAAGGTGGTCGGCGACGAGAAGAATCCGTACCGCATCGCGCAGAAGCTGTTCGCCGCGGTGGACAACATCCCGTGGGCCGGCGCGCGCGAATACTCCACCATCTCCAACATCAGCGACTACGCGCTGCATGCCGGCCACGCCGACTGCGGCCAGCAGACCCTGCTGCTGATGACCCTGCTGCGGCTCAACGGCATTCCCGCCCGCTGGCAGTCCGGCATGGTGTTCTCCAACGACGGCAGCGATTACAGCAACATCCACGACTGGGGCTATCTGTACCTGCCGCCCTACGGCTGGGTGCCGATGGACGTGACCACCGGGCGCCTGCAGCCGGGCCCGTCGGACGATGCGGCACTGGAATGGTTCTACTTCGGTGGTCTGGACAACTACCGCATCGCTTTCAACAACGACTTCGGGCGCCGTTTCCAACCGCCCAAGCGCGAGTTCCGTTCCGACGACGTGGACTCGCAACGCGGTGAGGCCGAATGGGACGGGGGCAACCTCTATTTCGACCAGCTCGGCTACGACTTCAAGTGGCAGGTCCTGCCACCCGCGCAGGGACGCGGCGACCAATGACCAGTGGCAAACCACCAGCAATTTCATGACACGACATCGACGGCGTCGATCGGGGAGATGCAGATGAACAACAGTCGTTACTTGCGCAGATCGGTACTTTGCATGGCGCTGGGCGTAGGCCTTGCGTCGCTGGCCACCGGCCCGGTGCTGGCCCAGGCGGTGACCGGCGCAGTGGCCGGTCACGCCGATGCCGGCGCGCAGATCACCGTGACCAACAGCGCCACCGGGCAAACGCGCTCGGTCACGGTCAATGCCGACGGCAACTACCGCGTCGCCCAGCTGCCGGTGGGCAATTACGAGCTGCAGGTTTCGCGCGACGGCCAGGCCATCGGCTCTCCGGTCGCCGTTGCGGTTTCCCTCGGCGGCACCACCACCGTCAACCTCGGCAACAGCGGCGACGTGACCAATCTGGATTCGGTCCAGGTGATCGGCTCGCGCATAGTCAACCGCGTGGACGTGTTCTCCACCGAGTCGGCCACCAACATCTCGCGCCAGGAGGTCGCCCGCCTGCCGGTGGACCAGAGCCTGAGCGCGGTCGCCCTGCTGGCACCGGGCGTGGTTGCCTCGGGCGCCACCTTCGGCGGCCTCACCTTCGGCGGTTCGTCGGTGGCCGAGAACGTCGCCTACATCAACGGCCTGGACGTCACCGATCCGTACCGTCGTCAGGGCTTCTCCTCAGTACCGTTCGCGTTCTTCGAGGAATTCCAGGTCAAGACCGGCGGCTACTCGGCCGAGTTCGGCCGCAGCACCGGCGGCGTGATCAACGCGGTGACCCGTTCCGGCGGCAACGAATTCCACGGCGGCGCCGAGGTGACGCTGGAGCCGGCATCGTGGGCCTCGTCGGCCGACGACCATTTCCACCACGACGGCACGCTCGACGCGCGCGACCGCACCAGCCGCGACGAGAGCCCGTTCTACAAGGCCAACGTGTGGTTGTCCGGCCCGCTGGTGAAAGACAAGCTGTTCTTCTTCGCGATGTACGAGCGGCGCGACTCGCGGCCGATGGACATCGACACCACCCAGGCCTGGAAGACCAAGAGCGCCAATGATTTCTGGGGCGCCAAGATCGACTGGAACATCAGCGACAACCACCTGCTGGAACTGCTGGCCTTCTCCGACAAGGCCGACTCGACCACCGGCAACTACGAGTACAGCTGGGACAACGCCCGCTTCGGCGACAAGCTGGGCGAAAGCAGTGCCGGCTCCGGCGGCGACAACGGCTCGCTGACCTATACCGGCCACTTCGGCGACAACTTCGTCGCCAAGGCGATGTACGGCATCAACAAGCGCAGTTCCACCAGCGGCAGCCCGTGGGATACCGGTTGCAGCATCGTCTCCCGCTCCGACTCCTACACCGAGGCCTTCGGGCCGCGCATCGACCAGGAAGGCTGCCACCCGACCAACAGCAGCATCGCCAGCCGCTTCGACAAGCGCAAGGCAGCCCGCCTCGACTTCGAGTGGACGCTGGGCAGCAACCACCTGCTGCGCTTCGGCCTTGACCAGGAAATCATGGATTCGAACAGCTCGGTGGTCTATCCGGGTGATGGTTCGAGCTACACCGTCCAGGCCGCCACGCCCGGCGGCATCCTGCCCAACGGCACCCGTGTGCCCGCCGGCGTCAACGCCATCATCGATGCCCGTCACTACATCACCGGCTCGCCGGTACGTACCAAGGCGCAGGCGTTCTACGTGGAAGACAACTGGAACGTCACGCCGACCCTGCTGCTGAACCTCGGCCTGCGCGCGGACAAGTTCGAGAACACGCTGGCCTCGGGCGCGACCTTCGCCAAGGCGCAGTTCAGCGACATGATCTCGCCGCGCCTGGGCTTCAGCTGGGACGTCAAGGGCGACGGCACCACCAAGCTGTTCGGCAACGCCGGTCGCTACTACATCCCGCTGACCAACAAGATCACCGACTACTTCGGCGGCGGTTCCACCGACGAGCACACCTACTACGTGCTCAACGGCTGGAGCCAGCAGACCGATCCGGTCACCGGCAACTCGTACCTGTTCCCCGACGTCGGCTCGCAGATCGGTGCGGTCAACACCACCGGCAACACGCCGGCGCCCGACGACGTGCGCACCGCGGTCGCGCGTGACCTGAAGCAGGTCTACCAGGACGAGTACATCCTCGGCTTCCAGCAGGCGATCAACCAAGCCTGGTCGTACGGCGTGAACATCACCTACCGCAAGATGACCCGCTCGGTCGAGGACGTGCGCATCAACCACGTCGCCGGCTGCCCCTGGTATTCGGGTGACTGGCCGATCCTCAACCCCGGCGAGAAGAACACCCTGTGGTGTCCGGACACCAACGACTGGGTCAGCTTCGACTCGTCCAAGGACGGCTACGAAGCACTGGGCAGTGGCGAGGTCATGGGCTACAAGAAGCCGCGTCGCACCTACAAGGCGGTGGAGTTCCAGATCGACCGTGCCTGGGACGACAAGTGGGCCTTCAACGCCAGCTACATCTGGTCCAAGAGCGAGGGCAACATCGAAGGCCCGGTGAACTCGGATACCGGCTACGCCGACACCAACCTGGTGCAGTACTACGACCACCCGGCGGTGAACGAGCGCTACGGCGTGCTGTTCAACGACTACCGCCACCAGATCAAGTTGAACGGCAGCTACAAGCTCAACGACATGTGGAGCTTCGGCTCGACGCTGTTCGCCCACTCCGGCGGCCCGATCACCGCCTTCGGCGTGGTCTGGCCCAACGACGACCGTGCCGCCGGCGGCCCCGGCGAGTTCAGCGGCGGTGGCTCGGGCTGGCTGTGCACAGCCTCGCCGACCAACGACTGCTCCGACTGGTCCACCCGCCAGCTCACCTACAGCCCGCGCGGCGCCTTCGGCCGCCTGCCCTGGTACTGGAACCTCGGTGCCAACGTGACCTGGACGCTGCCGGTCAACGGCATCGACCTGAAGGCCCGCTTCTCGGTCTACAACCTGCTGAACCGGCAGACCACGCTCAATGTGCATTCCCGCTACGAGAGCACGCCCGGCACGGTCATGCCGTACTTCGGCGAAGGCACGGTGTGGCAGTCGCCACGCTACATGCAGCTGGTCGTGACCTACGCCTTCTGAGTTTTACCCCGTGGCGACCCGCTCTTGTGAGCGGGTCGCCTTTTTTTGACCAGTGCGACAACATCCATGGCCTCCGCCATGCCAACCGACCCCATGCAACCGACCATGAAAACCCGCGACGCCTTGTCGGAGGCCTCCCCGCAGACAGCTCCGACACCCGACGCACACGCCTGTTTCGACGGCGTCGACCTGCGCCAGCTGGCCGGGCGCATCGCCACACCCTTCCATGCCTATTCCGCCAGCGCGATCCGCCAGCGCATCGATGCGCTGCAAGCCGCGCTGGCCGGCCTCGACGCCGGCATCTGCTTCGCGGTCAAGGCCAATTCCAACCTCGCCATCCTGCAGTTGATGGCACAGGCCGGCATCGGCGCCGACATCGTCTCGGTCGGCGAGCTGCGCCGCGCGCTCAACGCCGGCATCCCGGCTGACCGCATCGTGTTCTCCGGCGTCGGCAAGAGCGAGGACGAGATCGCCGGTGCGCTCAACGTCGGCATTGCCCGCTTCAACGTGGAATCGCTGGACGAGCTGCACACCCTGCAGCGGCTGGCGAAGATCCAGGATGTGGTGGCCCGCGCCGCAGTGCGCATCAATCCCGACGTGGACGCGCTGACCCACGAAAAAATCTCCACCGGCAAGTCGGAGAACAAGTTCGGCGTCAGCATCGACGAGGCACGCCGCTGGTTCGCCGGGCGCAAGAAGCTCAGCCACGTCCAGCTCGACGGCCTGCACGTGCACATCGGCTCGCAGATCCTCAGCGTCGAACCGTTCCGGCTGGCACTGCAGCGGGTCGCCGCGTTCTGGCGCGAGCTGGAAGCCGCCGGCCATCCGATCCGCAGCATCGACGTCGGTGGCGGGCTGGGCGTGTGCTATCGCGAAGGCGTCGACCACCCGGTACCCGCTGCCGAATACGTCGGCGTGATCCGCGAGGCACTGGCCGACTACCACGGCCGCCTGCTGTTCGAGCCGGGCCGCTGGATGGTGGCCGAAGCCGGCGTGCTGGTGACCCGCGTGCTGCGCGTCAAGCCGGGCGACGAGCGACAGTTCCTGATCCTCGACGCGGCAATGAACGACCTGCAGCGCCCCAGCCTGTACGACGCCTGGCACGACATCGTGCCGATCACCGGCGAACCGCGGCCGGCGACCACCTACGACATCGTCGGCCCGGTCTGCGAAACCGGTGATACCTTCGCCCGTGGACGCCAGCTGCCGGAATGCCGTGCAGGTGACCTGGTATTGATCAGGACCACCGGCGCCTACGGCGCCTCCATGGCCTCCACCTACAACTCACGGCCGCTGGCGGCCGAGGTACTGCTCAACCAGGGCCGTTACGCCGTGGTGCGCCGCCGCCAGCACTTCGAGGAAATGATCGCCGGCGAGCAGCCGGCTCGAAACTGGGAAACCCTATGAAAAGCCTTGCCCGCCTCGCCACTTTCGCCACCCTGGGCCTCGCCGCCGCGATGTCCGCGCAGGCCCAGTCCGATCCGCCGCTCACCATCGACACCCATGTCGATATTCCCTTCACCTACATGGCCGAGGCGCGCTTCGACGTTGCCGGCGACACCCCGCTGCAGGTCGATCTGGGCAAGATGGAAAAGGGCGGGCTGAATGCCGCGCTGTTCGTGATCTGGGTGCCGCAGCACGGGCTGGACGAAGCCGGCTACGCCAAGGCAGTGCAGCAGGCCAGCCAGAAATACGACGGCATCGGCCGCATGCTGATGATGTATCCCGACCGCATCCGCCTGGCCACCACGCCCGCGCAGATGGAAGCCAACCGCAAGGCCGGCCTGCTCTCGGCCACCATCGCGATCGAGAACGCCTACTCGCTCGGCCACGACATCCACCGCCTCGACGCCGCCTACGACCGCGGCGCCCGCTCGGTCGGCCTGGTCCATGTCGGCAACAACGACCTGTGCAGCAGCTCGATGCCCGACACCGACAACGGCGAGCCGGCGATGAACAGCGCCGGCGACAAGGGCATGAGCGACTTCGGCCGGGCCGTGGTCAAGCGCGCCAACGAGCTGGGCATGATGGTGGACATCTCGCACGCCTCGGACAAATGCGTGCGCGACGCGCTTGAAGTCTCCAGCACGCCGATCATCGCCTCGCACTCCGGCGCCCGCGCCGTGACCGACCATCCGCGCAACCTCCCTGACGACCTGATCCGCGCCATCGCCGCCAAGGGCGGCGTGATCGACGCCGTTGCCTACAAGGGCTTCATCAAGATCGATCCGGCACGCGAAGCAGCGGAAGAAGCCCTGCAGAAGCGGGTCGCCGAACAGGCCGGCGAGAAGGAGTACGACAGCGACAACGACGACTACCGCCCCGAGATGGAAGCGGGCATGGCCGAGATCGAGAAGAAATACCCGCTGCCCACCGTGGACAAGGAATACATCGCGCACATCAGGCACTTGGTGGAAGTGGCCGGCATCGACCACGTCGGCATTGCCTCGGACTTCGACGGCGGCGGCGGCATCACCGGCTGGATGGACGCCACCGAAACCCGCAACGTCACCGCCGCGCTGCGCAAGGCCGGCTTCAGCGACGGGGACATCGCCAAGCTGTGGGGCGGCAACCTGCTGAGGGTCTGGGGCGAGGTGGAGCGCCATGCGCAGCGCTGAGCGCACCCCGGGCACCCTTTCCGTCATCCCGGCGAAAGCCGGGATCCAGCGCCTCCGGCTCCTCACGCGTGAAAGGCGCTGGATGCCTGCTTTCGCAGGCATGACGGCCATCCTGCTGCTCGGCATCGGCACCACAACTGCCGTCCATGCCACCTCGCCGCAAGCCACGACCGGCAACCCGGCCTACGACCGCATCGTCGATGACGTGGTTGCCCGCTACCACCTGCCCGGCATCGCCGTCGGCGTGATCGAGGACGGCAAGGTCACCTACACCCGCACCGTCGGCGAGACCATCGCCGGCTCCGGGCAGCGGATCACCCCGCGCACGCTGTTCAAGATCGCCTCCAACAGCAAGGCGATGACCACCGCCCTGCTCGGCCGGCTGGTCGACCAGGGCAAGCTGGACTGGAACGACCCGGTGACGAAGTACCTGCCGGACTTCCGCATGAACGACCCGTGGGTCACCAGGAACATGCGCGTGGCCGACCTGCTCACCCACGCCAGCGGCCTGCCCGAAGGTGGCGGCGACCTGATGCTGTGGCCGGAGCCGAACCATTTCAGTCGCGCCGACATCATCCACGGCCTGGCCCACATCAAGCCGGACTACAGCTTCCGCTCCCGCTACCAGTACGACAACCTGCTCTACGTGGTGGCCGGCGAAGTGGCCGCAGCAGCAGCCGGCGCTCCCTACGAAACCCTGATGCGACGGGAAGTGTTCGGGCCGCTGGGACTGGACCGCTGCCAGGTCGGCGCCTGGAACCGCGATGAAGTCGGCGACGTGGCATCCCCGCACCGGCGCGAAGGCGACCGCAACGTGGCCAGCGTGGAAGACGCGGCGATTCCCGCGATCACCTCGGCCGCCGCCGGCGGCATCCGTTGCGACCTCGACGACATGCTCACGTGGGCCCGCAACTGGCTGCAGCCAACGCCGGCCCAGTTGGCCTGGCTGTCCAGTGAACAGCGTCGCATCCTGCAGGCGCCGCAGATGCTGATTCCGGTTTCCGCGCAGCGCCGCGACTGGGACAACTCGCACGTGATGGCCTACGGCTACGGCTGGCGCATGACCGACGTCGACGGCCAGTGGCTGGTCTGGCACACCGGCACGCTCAACGGCATGTACTCGATGCTGGCCCTGCTGCCGGACCGCAACAGCGGCTTCGTGTTCATGATCAACGGCGAGGCCGACGACGCCCGCACCGTGTTGGGCGAGGTGCTGACCAAGCACTTCACCGCGCCAGCGCAGAACCGCGACGTGGCCTGGTACGCCGACGCACTGGAGCGTGAAGCAGCACAACGCCCGGCCAGTTCAAGCGCGCCCGATACCTCGTCGCAAAAGCCGGCCACCACCGCCGAGCTGGCCTCGTCGACCGGCCTTTACCGCGACCCGTGGTTCGGCGAGATCTCGCTGTGCCCGCGCGACGGCGAAGTGCGCTTCGCCTCGGTGAAATCACCCGCACTGACCGGCACCGTGATGCGGCTGGGCCAGCGCTACTTCGTGCACTGGGACGGCCACGGCAACCTCGACGCATGGCTGGACTTCCAGCCCGGCAAGCTGCGCATGGCCAAGCTCGACCCGCAGGGCGACTTCAGTTCCGACTACGAAGATCTCGATTTTGTGCGCAGCGGAAGCTGCGCGGGGAATGGGGAATAGAGAATGGGGAATCGGAAAAAGCGGTTCGCGGCGGCTTGCGGCTTGCTGGCAGCGATGCTGCTGAACACCGGCATCGCCCAGACACAGAAGAAACCCGTGCTGTCGCCGGCGAAGACGGCGGCGGAAGCGGGTCTGGTGGACATCCGCAGCCTGGTGCCGGACATCGCCGAGGACATCAAATACGCCGGCAACGACAACTTCATGGGCACCCCGGCCGACGGCTATCGCGGCCCGGCCTGCCTGCTGCTGCGACCGGTGGCCGAGGCGCTGGCCCGGGTCGAGCACGAACTGCGTGAGCGGCACCAGCGCCTGAAGATCTGGGACTGCTACCGCCCCGCCCGTGCGGTGGCGCACTTCGTCCGCTGGGCGCATGACCTCGACGACCAGCGCACCAAGGCCGAACACTATCCGCGGCTGGACAAGTCGGTGCTGCTGGACGGCTATATCGCCGAAACCTCGGGCCACAGCCGTGGCGCCACCATCGACCTGACCATGCAGCAATGCAATGGCGACGGCAGTGACTGCCAGCCGCTGGACATGGGCACCGACTTCGACTTCTTCGACGTGCGCGCCCACACCGATTCGCCCGAGGTCAACGCGCAGCAACTGGCCAACCGCCACCTGCTGCGCGACGCCATGCAGCGCCAGGGTTTCAGCAACTACACGATGGAATGGTGGCACTACACGCTCACACCCGAGCCCACGCCACACACCTTCTACGACGTGCCGGTATCGCCGTAGGGCGGGCACTGCCCGCGGCTCTTCGCTCCGCCATGACGGGCAGCGCCAAACCCGCGCAACGCCGGCACCGGAACAGTAAATCCGCATCAGGGGGACCGTATCCATGCTCAAGACCATCACCTGCCTCGCCGCGATCGTGCTGCTCGCCGGCTGCTCCCACGGCACCAAGCCGGCCGATCCACTGGCGATGCTGATGTCGCCCTACACCGGCGACGTGCCCGGCGCCTCGCTGCTGGTGCTCAAGGACGGCAAGCCGCTGGTACGCCGCGGCTACGGCCTGGCCAATCTCGAGGACGAGGACAAGGCCAGCCCCGCCACCAACTATCGGCTGGCCTCGGTCAGCAAGCAGTTCACGGCTGCGGCGATCCTGTTGCTGGCCGAGCAGCATCGGCTGAATCTTGACGACCCGGTGCGCCGTTGGCTGCCCAACCTGCCGGCCAGCACCTCCGGCGTCACCCTGCGCCAGTTGCTGACGCATACCAGCGGACTGGTCGACTACGAAGACCTGATCCCGCCCGGCACCACCGACCAGGTCAGTGACGACGACGTGTTGCGCATGGTGTCGGCCACCGACAAGGTCTACTTCGCGCCGGGTACCGCCTACCGCTACAGCAACACCGGCTACGTGCTGCTGGGCCTGGTGGTGGAACAGGCCTCGGGCGTCAGCCTGCCGCTGTTCCTCAGCCAGAATATCTTCCAGCCGCTGCGCATGGACCACACCCTGATGTACGTGCGTGGCGGCCCTGAAGTGGCAGACCGCGCCTACGGTTACAGCGAGGAAAACGGCGAGTGGACGCGTACCGACCAGAGCGTCACCAGCGCCACCCGCGGCGACGGCGGCATCTATTCCTCGATCGACGACCTGGCCAAGTGGGACGCCGCGCTGTACGACGACCGCCTGCTCAGCGACGCCTCGCGCCAGCTGGCCTTCGCCCCGCACGTGAAAGTCACCGATGAGCCCTACGAAGCCAGCTACGGCTACGGCTGGCGCATCACCGGCGATACCGTGTGGCACTCCGGCGAAAGCATCGGCTTCCGCAATGTGATCGTGCGCTGGCCGGAGCAGCACCTCACCGTGATCCTGCTGACCAACCGCAACGATCCGGAGCCTTACCGCACCGCCCTGGCGATCGCCCAGCCCTATCTGCAATAACCCGCATTACCTCAAGAACGACCGATGACCCGACACGCCTCCACACCACGCCGTCTCCTGCGCAGCGCCGCCCTGCTGCTGCCGCTGGCCCTGCTCGCCGCCTGTTCCCACACGCCACCGCGCAATCCGCTGGCCAGCTGGGAAGCCTCGCCCAACCACGACATCCGCCGGCCGGTGCTGATCGTGGTGCACTTCACCGACCAGAACTCGGTGCAGGAAAGCCTTGAGACGCTGCGCACGAAGAACAGCGGTGGCCCGGTCAGCTCGCACTATCTGGTCGGTGCGGATGGCCACATCTATCAGCTGGTGCCGGACCAGTTGCGCGCCTGGCATGCCGGCGGCGGGCATTGGGGCACGATCACCGACGTCAACTCGGCCTCGATCGGCATCGAGCTGGACAACGACGGCCAGTCGCCGTTCGCGCAACCGCAGATCGACAGCCTGCTGTGCCTGCTCGACGACCTCACCACGCGGCTGGGCATCCCGCGCAGCCAGATCGTCGGCCACGAGGATTTCGCGCCGACCCGCAAGGTCGATCCCGGTCCGCTGTTCCCCTGGAAGCAGCTGGCCGATGCCGGCTTCGGGCTGTGGCCGCAAGGCGAGCTGGTCGATCCGCCGCCGGGCTTCAACCCGTGGATGGCGCTGGGCCTGATCGGTTATCCGCTGGAGGATCGCCCCGCCGCCGTGCGTGCCTTTCACCATCACTACCGCGGCATCGAGGGCGAGGAGCTGGATGCGCAGGACCTGCGCATCCTGGCCAACCTCGCGAGGCAGCTCACGGAGCCCGGCACGCCGGGCCCCTGAGCATCCCGCCTAGAACCGCATCGCCACACCCAGGTTGAAGGAGCGGCCATAGCGGTAATAGCCCTGCGACAGCAGCGGATTGCCGTTGATGCTGTAGGTCTGGGCCTTGTCCAGCAGGTTCTGGCCTTCCAGGCTGACGCTGAACATGTCGTTGATCTCGTAGGAGATGTGCGCGGTCACCCAGGTGATCGCGTCGGCATGCTCGTTGAAGCCGGTACCCAGCACGTTGATCGCGGTGACGAAGCCATCGGTGCGGTCGGCATTGGCGCCCAGCGACCACTTGCCCTTCTCGTACATCACGCCCAGCGAATAGGTTGCCGGGGCGATGCCTTCGAGCGGGCGCTCCTCGCCATCGACCCAGCTGGTGGACAGGTTGCGGGTGTACTGGGCACGCACGCCGAAGCCGTTGCTCCAGAAATGCTGCAGGCCCATCTCGAGGCCCTTGACCCTGGCATGGTCGCCGTTGATCGGCCGCATCACGTTGAACAGGTAGCCCGGCACGCCGATGTCCTGGCCCGGCTCCCAGCTGGTGGTGATCTGGTTCTTGATGCGCTTGTAGAACACCGCCACGTTGGCGATCGAGTGCTCGCCGGCATCTGCGACGCCTTGCGGCTGGCCCTGCACTTCGATGCCGGCGAAACCGTGCCGGTGTCGTATTCCGGCGGCGCCTTCAACGCCGACGAACTGCTGCTGGCACCGCTGCGCGAATCACTCGCCGCCGCCAGCCCCCGCTTCGACCTGCGCCCGCCACTCCATCCACCCCACCACGGCGCCGCACTCTACGCGGCACGACTGGCCGCCGGCAGAGCGTAGATGCCTCCGACCCCGCAAGCGGACTCCCACCCGCGATTCACGCGCAGGGCGGGCACTGCCCGCGTCGTGGAAGGCGGGTGGCGGAAGAGCCGCGGGCAGTGCCCGCCCTACAACCGTGCAAACCATCCTTGCCGATCATCGGCTGACACCGGCTGGCCGTCGGCAGAACGTAGATGCCAGCGGCCCCGCAGGCAGGCTCCCACCCGCGATTCACGCGTAGGGCGGGCACTGCCCGCGCCTCGGAATGACGGGTGGCGGAAGAGCCGCGGGCAGTGCCCGCCCTACTCATGTGCAAATCATTCTTCCTGCGGCGGCGGAAACGCCAGCACCTGATCGGTGTAGGTCTCGACCAGAGCGCTGAATGGACGGCCATCTTCATCCCGCAGCAGGGCGCGGTGCTGCAGCAATTCGTGTGGCATCGCCAGCCAGTCGCCGGCAGTCGGTGTACCCGCGGCGTGCAGTTCCCAACCTTCCGGCAAGGGTGACCACAACAGGTCGGCACTCAGCGTCTCGCGACGGAAATGCAGTGACTGCACGACCTTGCCGAATGGCATGTCGGAGCTGTCGAGTTCCCGGTTCATCGCCGCGGTCAGGCGTGCCGGCAGATACCAGTTGTCCGCCTCGGACAGCACCCGGTCGCCGCAGACCAGTCGGACGCGGCGGTACTTCACCGGCTCATCGGCATCGATCGCCAGCAGTTGCCGCCACTCGGCAGGCAACGGCTTGTCCGCACCGTGGACGCGGATCGCCAGCACCCGCGCCGGCGTGGCCAGCCGGTGCGTCTCGCACCAGCGCTCCAGGGTCAGCGTGGCACTGGCATGGCCGAGCAGGTCGGCATTGAGGGTCTGCAACAAGGCCAACGCCCGGGTTCGTGACAGCGTGGTGTCCGGCCAGCGCACATCACGCGCGACCGCATGGCCACAACCAAGCACCGACAACGCCGCCAGCAGCCAGCTCCAGCGGTGACGTGTCACAGGCCCTGCGCCGCCTGCGCCACCGCACGGAACAACGCGCGGCCCTTGTTCATGGTCTCCTCCCACTCGGCGGCGGGGTCGGAGTCATACACGATGCCGGCGCCGGCCTGCACGTGCAGGCGGCCGCCGTGGATCACCGCGGTGCGGATCGCGATCGCGGTGTCGGCATCGCCCCACCAACCGATCCAGCCGATCGCGCCGCCGTAGATGTTGCGCTTGTACGGCTCCAGTTCCTGGATGATCTCCAGCGCACGCACCTTGGGCGCGCCGGACAGGGTGCCGGCCGGGAAGGTGGCCTTGAGCACGTCCATGTAGGACAGGCCGTCACGCACCTTGCCCTGCACCTGCGAAACGATGTGCATCACGTGCGAGTAGCGCTCGACCACGAACGAATCGCTCACCTCGACGCTGCCGGTCTCGCTGATCCGGCCCAGGTCGTTGCGGCCCAGGTCGATCAGCATCACATGCTCGGCGCGTTCCTTCGGATCGGCCAGCAGCTCCTGCTCCAGCGCCTGGTCCTCCTCGTCGCCAGCGCCGCGCTTGCGCGTGCCGGCCAGCGGGCGCACGACCACCTGGCCATCCTTCAACCGCGCCAGGATCTCCGGCGAGGAGCCGACGATCTGGGTCTCGCCCAGATCGACGAAATACATGTACGGCGAGGGGTTGAGCGCGCGCAACGCGCGGTACACGTCGACCGGGCGCGCATTGAAGCGCACGCTGAGCCGCTGCGAGGGCACCACCTGGAAGATGTCGCCGGCGCGGATGTATTCCTTCGCCCGCTCCACCATCGCCTCGAACTCCTCGCGGGTGAACGAGGACTTGAAGTCGCTCTCGTCGAGCGCCTCGGCGTGGACCATCTGCGGATAGCCCGCGCCGCCCTGGCGCAGCCGGTGTACCAGCGCGTCGAGCCGGCGCTGCGCCTGGGCGTAGGCCTGCGGTTGCGCGGGATCGGCGTGCACGATCAGGTACAACCGGCCCTTGAGGTTGTCGAAAACCGCCACTTCCTCGGCCAGCATCAGCAGCACGTCGGGCGTGCCCAGTTCGTCGGCGCGGTCCCACTGCGCCAGCCGCGGTTCGATGTAGCCGATCGTCTCGAAGCCGAAATAGCCGACCAGGCCACCGCTGAAGGCCGGCAATTGCGGCAACCGCGGCACGTCGTACTGGCGGCGCAGGTTCTCGATCTCCGCCAGCGGATCATCCAGATGACGCCGATCCACCACCTCGCCGGCCACCTCGGTTTCCAGCTCGTGCCCGCGCAGCCGGAACACCTGCTTCGCCGGCAATCCGATGATCGAATAGCGCCCCCAGGTCGATCCGCCTTCGACCGACTCGAACAGGAAGGTGTACGGGCCATCGGCCAGTTTCAGGTACACCGACAGCGGCGTGTCGAGGTCGGAAAACACCTCGCGTACCAGCGGAATGCGCGTATGCCCCTGGGCAACCAGCGCGTCGAACTCTTCTCGGGAAATCACGTGGGGAGCTTGCCTGGATGGCCAAAAGCGTCATTGTAGATGAGGCGGAAGTGAGTGGAGCGCGGGAAGCTGCTCACTTCCCGCCACTCGCCATTCGCCTCATCCCCTGCAAGCGCAGCGTGAAGGCCACGCCGCTGCCGTCTTCCAGGTTGCGGGCGCTGGCGATGCCACCGTGGCGCTCGGCAACCAGACGCACCACGTACAGGCCCAGGCCGAGATGGGGGACTTCGCCGGGAGTCGCCTTGTCGCGCAGGCTGACCAACGAGTCGAACAGGCGGCCCTGCATCGCCTCGGGCAACGGCGGCCCCTGATTGGCCAGCTCGATCTCGGCGCCCCCGGCCACGGCACGCAGGCCCAGCCGCAGCCAGCCGTCCGGCGGGGTGAACGACAAGGCGTTGTCGAGCAGTTTGTCCAGCGCCTGCGCCACCAGCTCGGGGGCGCCGTGCAGATGCAGCGGCGCATCGGGCAGGATGCAATCGAGCCGGCGTGCCCCGACCAGCGGGCGATAGGCCTCGGCGCAGCCGCGCACCACTTCACGCAGGTCGACATCTTCCGGCTCGGCGGCGGCAATCGCCCGCTCCATCCGGCTCGACTCGCTCATCGCCCGCACCAGCATGCCCAGCCGCGCCACGCCGTCGCGGGCACGGTCGAGATAGGGCCGTGCATCGGCCGGCAGTTCCTGTTGCTGCAACAAGGCATGTTCGAGGTTGTCCAGCGACGACTTGACGATGGCCAGCGGCGTGTTGAGTTCGTGCGAGAGTTTGGAGGCCAGCGTGCGCAGGTAATCGGTATAACTGCCGACCACCTCGAACAGCCGCTCGAAGCTGCGTGCCAGGTCACCGATCTCGTCCGGCGCGTCGCTCATCGGGAAACGCTCCTTGACGAAAAGGCCGTCCAGACGTCCATCGTTGAGCTGCGCGCGCTCGGCCGCATTGCGCAGCCGGCCCAGCCGCAGGCTGAGCCGGGTGGCGAAAGCCAGCAGGATGCCGCCGGCCACCAGCAACACGCCGAAGCTGGTCAGCAGCAGGCCGAACAACGCGCGGTTGGCCAGCAGCGGCACGGTACGGCTGGCCTGTTCCAGCAACAGCACGCCGGCCATGCCACCGTCATCCTCGATCGGCACCGCCGCGGCCAACACCACGCTGCCGCGCGTCTCGCCGCTGCGCCAGACCGCCACCGGATGGCCCGCCGCAGCCTCGCCCACTTCACCGGTATCCAGCCGCGGCACGTCCTGTGCCCACAGTCGGGCATCCTCCAGACGGGTCGCCAGCAGCGAGCGATAGACCAGCGAGGCGAACCAGCCCGGCTGGTCGCCGCCACCGTCCGTGTCATTGAGGCGGCCGCTGCGAGCCAGCAGCCAGCCATCAGGCGCCAGCACGCGTGCCTGTACCCGGTCCGGAGCCAGCTGGGCCAGTTCCCCGGAGAGATGTTCCGAATAGCTGACCAGCGGCCGCGTGTCCGAAGCCAGCCGGTCGCCACCGCCTGCCGCGTCGTAGACGCCCACGCCCAGCGTGCGCAGCGCCGCTCGATGCGGCAGGCGCAGCTCGACCCGGTAGCCACTGCCATCCTCCTGCCATTGCGCCGCCAACTGCTCGGGCAGGCCGTCGACCGCCGGATCGAGCGGCCGCGCCATCAACGGCCCGGGCGCGGCACTGGCCAGCAGGTAGCGACGCTGGCCGGCATCGTTGCCCAGGGTAAGAATCAGATGATCGGCAGCCAGCGCATCGACGTCACCGGCATCGGCGCGGACACGGCGCACATCGCGCACCTCGGCATACAGGTACAGCCAGTCGCCCGCGCCGGCCAGCAGCAGCTTGCCGCGATCACCCAGCGGCTGGCTCCAGGGGGTCAGTGGTGCCCAGTCGTCGCCATAGCCGTCCACCATCATCGGCTCCGCGACCTGCTGCACGTACCAGCTGCGTCGTTGCCCGGGCGGTACCGCCGCGGTCACCACCAGGCTGCGCGCCACCGCGTTGGCCGATGCCAGCAAGGCCTGCGCCTGGCCCTCACGCAGCAGGGTTTCCATCTGCCGCACGTACAGCCAGCCGGCCACCGGCAGGGCCAGCGTGCACAACGCCACCAGCAACAGCTTGCGGCGCAGGCTCACCGATGCACCACGTGACCGGAGAAAGTGGGAAGCCGATGGATCATGCGCACAGCATGCCAGTGTTGACCGGATCGCGGGCGGCATCGAGCAAGGCTTCCAGCGCCTCACGCAACGCCGCGGCATCGCCGGCCGGCACCTGTCGCACGCCGGGCAGGCCCTGTACGCCACAAGCCGGCGTGGCCAGCACCGGAATACCGGCCGCCACCGCCATCAGCAAAGCGCGCGGCGCGTGTTCGACGTGGGCGGGCAGCACCACCACACTGGCCCGTGACAGCCAGTCATCCGCATAACGCGCATGTTCCACATCGATGCCGCGCCACAGCTCCGCATCGCTGGAGGGCGTGCCCAGCACGAGCAGGCGACAGTCCAGCCCGCGCAGCGCCGAGGCCAGTTCATGCACCCCCTTGCGGGCCAGTGCACTGGCCGGAAACACCACGCAGGGTTTCGTTTCCGGCGAGCGGCTGACCTGCACTGACGGCAATTGCCAGGCCAGTTGCCGCACCCGCGGCCCGCCATGCTTCCGCCAATGAGCGGCGACTTCCGCATGGGCAGTCACTATCTGACGCGCACCACGCATCGCTTCCTGTTCGGCCCGCACCAGCGCCTCCGGCGCACGGAAATCCGCCAGCGTAGCGTCGTCCTGTCCATTGGCGACCGCCTGGTCGAGACGCTGCTGGATGTCCTCCATCGGCAACGCATGCGCCAGCACGTCGTAACTGCGGCCACCCAGCGCGCCGCCCAGTTGCAACCATGGCAACAACCCCTGATCGACCACCAGATGCACATGCCCGGGACGCAGCCGGCGCATGGAGGCTTCGGCCAGCCAGCGTTGGCCATCGAGCACGCTGGCCTGGCGCCGGCCACCGGCTGCCCCGGCATGACGGCGCAACCACCATGTCCGGCGCAGACTGGCCCAACCCAGCCGGGTCACCTGCCCCCGCGTGACCGGTGGCAATGCTTCCCAGTGGCGCCCCTCCGCCGGGAGGCGACGCCCAAGCAGCCAGCGCGGCAGTTGCCGTGCAGCCACGGGCAGCAGCCGGTCGGCTTCGCCCCCCTGCGCGGCAAGCCAGTCATGGAATTCCGGCGTCCAGCCATCCAGCAACCACGCACTGCGCGCCTCGCCACCACGCAATGCCGGACGATGGCGGAAACAGTCGCTGATCTCGCAGGTCAGGCAACCGCGTGCCACCGGCGCCACAGCCGGTGGCCGTGCCGGCGACGGGCTTTCCTCGACGACCCGCAGACGCTCCGGCATCCGGGCCGCGCGAATGGAAACCACCAGTTCGTCGGCGGTCAGCGACAGCTCCAGCCGCCAGGCCACCGGCGCGCGTATCTGCAGGTCCACGTAGTTCCAGAACACCGTGGCATCAACCATGCCGTTCGCTTCCGGCGCTGCCTCGACGCGCGCGCTGTGCGCATGCCGCTCGACCAGCTCGAAGCCGGCACGCACCGCGCAGGTCGCCAGCGCATTGGAGATCTGACAGATCCCGCCGGCCACGGTCGGCACCACGCAACCGGCCTTGATCTCGCGACCGGGCACATAGCCGCGTGCCGCCGTCGGCCGGCCCAGCTGTCGCCAGAAACCCAATCGCTCGCCTGCCGACACCACCCGCCCATCGAACGCTGCCGCCGCCAGACGCAGGTTGTGCACCTTGCCCGCGGTCAGCACGAATTCGTCGGCCCGTCCGTCGCTCCACAGCGGCGTGTGCAGGCTGGCCAGCACCGGCGCCTCGGCCAGTTCGTCACTACGGGTCCAGCGTTGTGGGCGCGCACCAGCCAGATGGCGCATGCCACGCCACAGGATCAACAGACGCGTACGCAACCACAGGCTGATTGCCTGCCTGCGCGTGGGCATGTTCCAGAGATCGGCATTCATGCCCGGCACCCACCATCCACATCACTGCAAAAAATCGAGCTACGCACGACGCAAAGCAGTCATTGGAACAGTACCGTCTGACAGATTCACGGCTTCCACCGGTAGCCGACGCCATGCACGGTCTCGATCGCGTCGAAATCCGGTGCCACCGCGACGAATTTCTTGCGGATGCGCTTGATGTGCGAGGTGATGGTGGCGTCGTCCACCACCAGTTCCGCCTCGCGCATCAGCTGGTCGCGACTCTTCACGTGGCCGGGGAAGCGGATCAGCGTGTGCACCATCCAGAATTCGGTGACGGTCAGCGGGATCTCGTCGCCGTTCCAGGTGATCCGCATGCGCTCGGATTCCAGTTTCAGCGGCCCGTGCTCGATCACCGTCTCGCTGGAGGCCGGCGCCTTCAGCGACTCGATCCGGCGGAACAGCGCAGCGATGCGCGCGGCCAGCTGATGCAGGCTGGTGTCCTTGCTGAGGTAGTCATCGGCACCCAGGCGCAGGCCGGAGATCACGTCGAAATCCGAATCGCGCGCGGTCAGGAAGATCAGCGGCAAGGTGGCCGACTGCGCACGCAGCTCACGACACAGGTCGAAGCCGCCCTCCGGCTCGTCGCCCAGCCCGATGTCGATGATCACCAGCTCGGGCAGTCGCATGGTGAACGCGGCGGAGGCTTCCTGGCGCGAGCCGTAGCCACGCGCGTCGTAACCGAAACGGCTGAGTGCCTCGACGTAATTGGCACGGATCAGGGGTTCATCTTCGACGATGGCGACACTGCGGCCCATGGCCCGGCTCCGGCAACGAAAAGGGCCTGCAGCGTGCTATGCGCGCCCGTGACGTGCAAGCCGGTTCCGCCATCTGCCCGCATTTCGCCACAAACCGGCGGTCAACCTGCCCGATCCCCGTCACCGGCAACGCCCGCATCCGCGCTGTCATGAGACCTCGCACCCGCCACCGGAGAGAGACATGCCGAAGCCCGAAACCGCCGAACGCGATCCGAATGCCGAACTGCACGACTTCGAGCCGCTGCGCGTGAGCCTGGCTCTGGGCGCCCTGCTGCTGGGCCTGCTGCTCGGCCTCTGAGTTTCTTCGCCTGCTTTACCGTGGAAGTCGGCAGGGCGCCGGTTGCGAAGGGAATCGCATCCGGCGCGGGGCAGGAAACCCGACCCGCCGCCACGCTCACCGTTCCGTCCGACATGGTGGTTCCTTTCCCCTCCCCGCGAGGGGATTTTTTTGCAGCGGAGCGCAGGGGAACCAAACCGGCCAGGCTGTGTCAGTACTCCTGATCGGTGCACCATTGCCGTGGATGTTGCCGGCGCCCTTTCCCCCGGTCGTCCGGCAACGCACCGATCAATGGTGTTTCCTCTCACGTCATACGACGACGTTTATCCCGGTGCAGCCTCCGCTGTGTCGGGATTTTTCTTGTCACGCCCTCAGGCAACTGCTAGAACGGGTACGAATTAGTGCACCGTTAAGTCGGGTAATTGACGCTGGCACTGGCTCGGAAAGTTCGTACCCAACCAGGGAGACAGGTCATGAACTCACCATGCAAAGCCTTCATTGCTGTCCTGGCAAGCACACTGGTCGCAATGTCCCTGTCATCCGTGTCATCCGGCACCTACGCATCGACTACATCGCCACTGCAAGCAGACGACGGACACACCACCACACCGGCTCAATCGATCAATCCGGTTCAACCGATCAATCTGGGTGTCCCCGGCTGCCCAAGAGGTGAAGAGCGCTTTCTGCCGGGTGATTACTACCTCTGTGCAGCCAGTTACCGCATGACTCACGGACACTACAAACAGGCCGTCGAGATGTTTCATCTGGCTGCCGGATGGGGCAGCAAGACCGCTCAATACACACTGGGCACCATGTACTTCAATGGCAGGTACGTGCCATTGAACCGCCCACTGGGTCTGGCCTGGCTGACTCTGGCCGCCGAACGAAACAACGACATTTACCGGGCTGTGCTGCTTTCCGCCAACAACCTGTCAAGCATCGAAGAATGGGACGAGGCCGAGCAATTGCTGCTCAAGATGCGCCCGAAGTACGCTGACGCCCATGCAGCGGCCCGTGCCAAGCGGCATTACGACCGCGCCTACCGGCAACTGCTGCAGGACCAGGCCTACAGCCGCCACGTCTGCGTCGCCGGCATCACTTTCGTGAACGAGGATCCAAGCATGTCCTGGGCCTGCCCCCCGATGATCGTCGTCTCCCGGAAGCTCAACCAGATGGCCACGGACTTTTTTGCAGGCTGGGAGGGTGTCGTCACCGTGGGCAGGCCGATTCCGGTCGAACCGCCTCCGGCTGCCGCCGAATCCGCCCCACGGGATCCACGGTAATCAGGCCTGCGCGATCTGCTGGCGCATCCGCTCGATGACTGCCTTGTAGTCCGGCGCGTTGAAGATCGCCGAGCCGGCCACGAAGGTGTCGGCGCCGGCGGCGGCAATCGCGCCGATGTTGTCGGCGGTGACACCACCGTCCACTTCCAGCCGGATCGGCCGGCCACTGGCCTCGATGCGTTCGCGTGCCTGGCGCAGTTTGTCGAGGGTGCCGGGGATGAATTTCTGGCCGCCGAAGCCGGGGTTCACCGACATCAGCAGGATCATGTCCAGCTTGTCCATCACGTAGTCGAGGTAGTGCAGCGGCGTGGCCGGGTTGAACACCAGGCCGGCCTGGCAACCGGAATCCTTGATCAGCCCCAGGGTGCGGTCGATGTGCTCGCTGGCCTCCGGGTGGAAGCTGATCATGCTGGCACCGGCCTTGGCGAAGTCCGGCACGATGCGGTCCACCGGCTTGACCATCAGATGCACGTCGATCGGCGCGCTGATGCCGTACTTGCGCAGCGATTGGAGCACCATCGGCCCGATCGTCAGATTGGGCACGTAATGGTTGTCCATCACGTCGAAATGCACCCAGTCCGCCCCCGCCGCCAGCACGGCAGCCGTGTCCTCGCCCAGCCGGGCAAAGTCGGCGGAAAGAATGGACGGAGCGATGATCGGAGTCTGCTTGGGCATGGCGGTGAGTCAGGGAATAGGGAATGGGGAATGGGGAATAGGGCGATTATGAAGTTTCGGTCGCCGAAAAGGCACAACGAAGCCGCTCTTCCCATTCCCTACTCCCTACTCCCCACTCCCGGCCTATTTGAACCCGCGCGCTTCCTTGATCCGGTCGTACGCGGCGTTGATTTCGCTGGCGCGGGCCTCGGCCTGCTTGCGCATGGCTTCGGGCAGGTCGCCGAGGCGGTCGGGGTGGTGTTCGGAAATCAGCTTGCGGTAGGCGCGCTTGACCGTGCGGTCGTCGGCGTTGCGGTCGATGCCAAGTACCGTATAGGGGTCGGGGCCTTGCGGCGCGCGCTGCGGCGGCACGTAGCCACCGCCGGAGCCAGCATGGCCGTAGCTTCGCCGGCCGGTGCCCGCGCCGGCGTTCCAGGCGTAGCCCTTCATCGCCATCAGCGCCATCAGCTCCATGTCGCTGATCCGCAGCGCGAACGCCAGCTGGCGCAGGATCGACATCTTCTCCGGCGGCGGATTGCCTTCGGCCAGCACCGTCTCGATCACCACATCCAGCACCGGAAAGGCGTGGTCCCGGCGCAGACCGACCCACTGGCGCAGCTCGGCGATGGTGCGGGTCACGTCGAACTCGGGCTGTTTGCCGGCGTTGAAGCTGGCCCGGGCCTGGCTGCGCTGGTCGCTGTCCAGATTCATCCGCGCCATCAGGCGTTCGGCAATGGCGATCTCCTGCTCGGAAACGCGGCCATCGGACTTGGCCACCGCGCCGAGCAGGGTGAACAGCGGCCCGACGAAACCACCCGCTTCCGGCGTGGCGTTCTTGCGCTGGTTGTGACGCAGGCTGTCGAAGATGAAGCCGATTACCGCGCCGGTGATCGCACCGGGCATGCGCCCGATCAGGAACCCGAAAAAGGCAAACCACAGGGTGTAGGAAAAACTCATGGCTGCGCCTGTGGTGACTGCGCGCTGTACCAGCGGGCCAACGCGTCAAGCTCCGCATCGCTGACCGGGCCGAGCGCTGAGCGCATCACCGGTGCGGCGCGGCGGCCGTCGCGGTACTGCTTCAGAGCCTCGTTCAGGTAGTCCAGCCGCTGGCCCGCCAGATGGGGCACGCCGGGCATGCTGGCATGCCCGGTTTCACCATGGCAGGCCGCGCACAGACCCAACCGGGCCGGTTTGGCCGGCGCCTGGGCATGAAGGGGAAGAGCGGCAGACAGGCACAGCGCCGCAAGCAATGAGATTCGCATCGGCAAGCAATGGGGGCCAAAGGCTGGCAATTCTAGCAGTCCGGCGGCATCGGCAAGCGCGCCGGTTTCCGGCGCCCCGGGCGCAGCCGCTAGAATGGACGCTTTCCCCTGCGCGGAACCGCCATCGTGCCCACCACCCTGCCGCAATCGAACCTGCCCGGCCTCGAACTGATCCATCGCGGCAAAGTGCGCGATGTCTATGCGCTGGACGAAGACCGGCTGCTGATGGTGGCCACCGACCGCCTGTCGGCATTCGACGTGGTGCTGCCCAACCCGATCCCCGGCAAGGGCGAGATGCTGACCCAGATCTCCAACTTCTGGTTCGGCCAGACCGCGCATCTGGTGCCCAATCACCTGCTCGACGTGCCGCTGGCCGAGGTACTGCCGCCCGGCACCGATCTGGCGTTGTACGAAAAGCGCGCGGTGGTGACGCGGCGACTGAAGCCGGTGCCGGTCGAGGCGATCGCCCGTGGCTACCTGATCGGCTCGGGCTGGAAGGATTACCAGGCCAGCGGCTCGCTGTGCGGCATCGCGTTGCCGGCCGGCCTGCAGCAGGCGCAGCAATTGCCCGAACCGATCTTCACCCCGTCGACCAAGGCGGCAGTGGGCGACCACGACGAAAACGTCAGCTTCGACGCCGTGGTCAACGCGGTCGGCAGCGAACTGGCCAACCAGGTGCGCGACGCCACCCTGGCGATCTACCGCTGGGCTGCCGCCTTCGCCGCCGAACGCGGCATCATCATCGCCGACACCAAGTTCGAGTTCGGCACCGATGCCGACGGCAAGCTGTACGTGATGGACGAGATGCTGACGCCGGATTCCTCACGCTTCTGGCCCGCCGACGAGTACCGCGTCGGCATCAGCCCGCCCAGCTACGACAAGCAGTTCGTGCGCGACTGGCTGGAAACGCAGGACTGGAACAAGACCGCGCCGGGCCCGGTGATCCCCGACGAGGTGATCGCCCGCACCGCCGCCAAGTACGCCGAGGCGCTGCATCGTCTGGCCGGCATCGAGCTGGACTGATGAACGCCTGGCTCACCCTCGCCCTGGCGATCGTGGCCGAAGTGATCGGCACCAGTGCGCTCAAGGCCAGTGAGGGTTTCAGCCGGCTGCTGCCCAGCGCGCTGGTGATTGCCGGCTACGGCACCGCGTTCTATTTCCTCAGCCTCACGCTGAAACAGATTCCGGTCGGCATCGCCTATGCGGTGTGGTCCGGTGCCGGCACCGTGCTGATCACCGTGATCGGCGTGCTGGCCTTTCGCCAGAAACTCGACCTTGCCGGGGTGATCGGCATCGCACTGATCATCGCTGGCGTGCTGGTGTTGAACCTGCTATCCAGAAGCGGCGCCCACTGACACCACACCAACCGAGGGGACTCCGCCCATGCGCAGCATGCAAAGCTGGCTCGATGGTTACAGCGAGGATCATCGAAACCCGATCAACCAGGTCTTCCACTGGATCTGCGTGCCGCCGATCGTGTGGTCGGTGATTGCACTGCTGTGGGTCATTCCGGTGCCTGCCGCGTTCGCCCGCCCCGGCTCCTGGGCGGTGGCGGTGATGGTGCTGGCGTTCTACTGGTACTGGAAACACTCGCACCGGCTGGCATTGGCATTGCTGCTGGCGTTTGCCGTGCTGGGCGTGTTCACCAACGTGCTGTTCTACCGGCTGGGCCCGGCATCGTTGTGCTATCTGGCCATCGGCGTGTTCGTGGTGGCCTGGATCGGCCAGTTCATCGGCCACAAATATGAAGGCCACAAGCCGAGCTTCCTCACCGATCTGGCCTATCTGCTGATCGGCCCGGCCTGGCTGATGGCCAAACTGTTGCGACGCATGGGATTCAAGCAAGTCATATGACCACCCTGCTTACCGTCATCAGCAGCCTGCTCTGGTGGGTGCTGTACAGCAGCATGGCTGCGCTGGTGTTTGCCCTGATCGGCTGGTCGGTGCTGCGCTGGACCGAACGTTGCGCGGTGGTATTCAACCGCATCTACCTGGCCTGCCTGCTGTGGACGATGGCCGGCCTGCTGCTGGTCGTCGGCGTGGCCGCCCATGAAGGCAACCTGCATCCACCCTACGGCGCCCTGCTGGCCTCGGACATGCTGCGCTGGGTGCTGGTGCTGGACATGCTGATCGGCACCGTGCTGCTGTGGCGGCTGGTGCCGCGCATCGACGCCCACCGCATCCGCCCCGGCAGCGCCTGCATGGCGGTCGCGGTGATCATGGCAGTCGGCTTCGGCGTGGCCACCAGTCTGGTCTGAGGACGAAGCCCCTTCTTCGTCTTGACCGGGAAGCGCACGCTGGCGGATGCATTCAGGGTGCCGCGCACCGGTCGGATATGCGCAGGTTCTCCTCACGCACCACATCGACGAAACCACCGAACGGGATGTCCGTGATCCCGACCAGTCCGATATGGCTGTTCTCGCCATCGAGCAGGCGACCGGTCACCGGCTGGTCGACGTACTCGAACCAGTGTGCGCCGACGATCACCGGATCAGTTGCCGCGGCGTTGACGAAGCGGGCATAGGCTTCGCCGCGCTGCTGTTCGTTCCACACCGACACCACGCCCTTGCCGAACGGCCCGCGGTCGTCGGAGCCGAAGTGGAATTCGCTGATCAGCACCGGCTTGTCCAGCGCGTGCATCGCGGCAGCATCGAAACCGTGCTGCGGCAGGTCGGCGTAGACGTTGAAGCTGACCACGTCGCAATACGCGGCGCAGGCGGCAACCGCCTCGGGCGTGTTGACCGCGAAGCGGCCACCGAGAAACAGATGATGCGGATCGTGGCGTCGGATCGCCTCGGCCACGGTGCGGAAATACGTGTCGGCATAGCGACGCAACCAGGCACTGTAATCGCGGGTGATCGCCGGATGCGCCTCATCCGGCAGCGGCGCGGCAAAGCCGGTGGCATCGAGCGCGTCCCACGAATCCAGCTCGATGCCCCAGGCTTCGGCCAGCGCGGCAGGTGATCCGTACTGCCGGCGCAGCTCGGCAAGGAAAGCCTGCTTGGCCGGGCTGCGCGCTTCGCCCGCCAGCGTGCCCAGAGCCAGGCCCCAGCGCCCCTGCGGGCCCGTGCCGGCCCAGGCCAGTTCGTTGTCGGCGAAGTAGCCGAGCAGCCACGGATCATCACGCACACCGGCACTGGCTTCCGCCACCGCACGCTCCGTGGCCTGCACGAAGCGCGGATCGAACGGGTCCGGCATGCGCCCCCACCAGTCGAAACCGCTGGCCACGTTGGCGTAATCACCGGCGATGTTGATCGAGCGCGTGTACGGCAGCCGGTGCGCATCGCCCAACGCGGCATCGCTCCAGTTGCCGATGGTGTTGAAACCCCAGGCCTGCAGCCGGTCCAGCGTGCGCGTGCGCCAGGCATCCAGCCAGTGCGCACCATCGACGCGATACAGGTTGGCGGCGAGGAAATCGAACCAGCGGCCGTGGTTGTAGCCGATCCCCCGACTGGCGCCCTGGCCCGCGACACGATTGTCGCCATGGCCATGGAATGCCGCCCATTCGCCACGATCCGGCGGCAATCCGTCGAACATGAACTCGCGACCTTCGATGTAGCTGCGACCGCCATCGGCCGTCACCGCGTTGACCCCGAGCGAGAAGAACGCATGGCCTTCGGGCGTCACCAGTTGCCAGCGGCCAGCCGTCTTGCGGGTGTGGAACCAGCCGGTCTTCGGCAAGCCGTCAGCTTCCAGGCATCCGCCGTATTCGTCCCGGCCTGCCAGCCCCGTCTTCGCCTGATCGAGCACGCGCCGTTCACGCGCATGGGCCGCCCGCAGCGCCTCGACACTGTCGATTTTCCCGGGCCAGCTGGCACGGCGCGCCTGACCGTAGCGATCAACCAGGCCGCTGTAGGCGGCATGCTGCAAATCGCCGGGCAATGCCTCGATCCGTCCCAGCAACAGACTTTGCGCAGCCTGCGGCGACGGGATGGAAAAACGCAGTTCGCGTACTGCGGACGAGGCGAGTCCGCCTTCCACCGTGGTGGCGAAAAAGATCGCGCGACCATGCTCATCGAACGGCATCGGTGGCGCTGCCTGCATGCCCATGCCGCGCGGGCTGGTCGCATGCAGCGGGATCACCAGGGTCTGTACCGACCCGGCCGGCAGTCCGACCTGTGCCCGCAGATGCTGGTCTTCGTCGGCCCCATCGATGTCGATGATCAAGGTGACCGCCCACGGCATCGCATTCTGTATCTGCACATGCAATGCGTCGCGCGCCGACCACGCTCCCTGTGGCGGCGTCACGGTCAGCGTGGGGGAGGTGGCGACATCGAAGCTGTAGCGCTGCAGGGTGAAACCGTCGACGACCTGTGCCCCACCCTCACGGCGCACGTGATCCAGCCCGACTGCCGTCGCCGGGTCGGCCAGGTCGATCAGTGGCGGCATGTCGGCATGGCAGCCCGCCGACGCGAGCAGCCCCAGACAAGCGGCAAGGATGATCCGTTTCATGCTCCACGGCCTTCATCGAAAGGCCGAGTATGGCGTGCACCGATGAAGTGCGGCCAACCTGCGCCCGGATCCGGCGCATGTCGCAACTAGCGTTCCAGCAGCACCCCGGCGGCCTGTTCGCCCGCGCCCATGGCCAGGGTCCAGCCCAACATGCCGTGGCCGACATTGAACACGATGCCGGCGCTTGCCCGGCGCACGATCGGCATCGAGGACGGCGTCATCGGGCGCAGCCCGGCCCAGCGGCTTTCGATGGCGCCGTAATCCGCGGCGGCGGGCAGCGACTCGCGTGCCAGTGCCACCAGCAGGTCGCTGCGCACGGGATCCACCGTGGTATCACGCACGCCCAGTTCGGCCAGCCCGGCCACCCGCAGGTGGTCGCCCAGACGGCAGAACACCAGCTTGCGCGTGGTGTCGGTGATGCTGGTGGAAGGCGTGCCCGGAGTGCAGCGAGTGGTGAAGGAATAGCCCTTCATCGGCATCAGCGGCATGCGGAGGCCCAGCTTGCGCGCCAGTTTCGTCGACTCCACCCCCGCGCACACCACCAGTTGCCGCGAACGCAGGCGACGGCCATCGCGTGCGACGAGCGTGACCACATCCGGCTCCTGCACGAGGTCGACGGCATCAACCCCGAAGCAGGCCTGCGTACCGTACTGCTCGCGCAATACCTGCAACAACCCGACGCTGAAACGGTACGGATCACCCACCTCTTCCTGCGGCGTGTGCAGCACGCCGGCAAGGCCCGTGACACCCTCCAGCGCCGGTTCGGCCGCCACCGCTTCGCGCGGCGACAGCACGTACTGCTCCACGCCCTGTTGCTGCTTGACGGCGACCACCGCCTCCGCCCGGCGCAGCGCGGCCTGGTCGCGGTACAGGTGCATCTTGCCCGGCATCGCATGGCTGAAATCGATCGGATGCCGCTCCAGCAGGGCATCCATCGCCGCCTTCGACGCCATCGCCAGTTCGAGCACGCCCAGCGTGTTCTCGCGGAACCGCGAGGCGGTCATGTTGCGCAGGAACGCCAGACCCCATTTCAGGGAATCCGGATCGAACCGCCAGTGCATGCGGAATACCGGATCCAGCCCCAGCAGAAGTTGCGGCAAATGCTTCCACAACGCTGGGCTGCCCAGCGCATCGGTATAGGCGTAGCTCAGCTGGGCACCATTGGCGAACGACGTGCCCCGTGCCGGACCATCCGCACGATCGACCACGCGCACCGACAGGCCGCGCCGCGCCGCCGCATAGGCCGTAGCCATGCCGACCACGCCCGCGCCCAGCACGGTGACGTCCACCATCTCCGCATCATCCTGTGCATTGGTGCCGAATGACGACGCGACCGGATCACCCGCTGCCACGGAAGCTCCTGCGGATTCGGAAGGCATCTGCATGTTCATCGATCCGGTGAACGGCCGACGCCTTCGCGCCGCGGATCAGCCGCCCACTCGAGCTTGCCGTCGCGCAGCAGCGCGCCATGCAGGCCCGAGTCCTCGCCAGAGCCGGCCTTGACCTCGATGCCGCGGGCCGCCAGCGCCTTGAGTATCTCCGGATCGAAGACGCCCGCCTCGCCGTTGAAGTCCCCACCGCGCGCGACCAGGTTGGGCAGTGCCAGCGCCTGCGGCAACGGCAGCTTCCAGTACAGCGCACCGACCAGTGCCTTGGCCACATAGGCGGGAATCGCATTGCCGCCGGGCGAGCCGATCGCGCCGACCAGCTTGTCCTGCCGGTCCAGCACGATCACCGGCGACATCGACGAACGCGGTCGTTTGCCGCCGGCAATCGCATTGGCCGCGCGCGCACGGTCCACACCCTCGCCCCAGGAAAAATCGGTCAGCTGGTTGTTGAGGAAAAACCCGCCCACCATGCGTCCGGTACCGAAGAACGATTCGATGGTGGTGGTGATCGAGACCGCGTTGCCCTGCGCGTCGATCACCACCAGATGACTGGTGCCACCCGGCTCGAGCGTGCGGTCCGGCGCCGGGTCGGTGGCATCCGGCGGCGTGCCCGGAGCCGGCGCGGCGGCGGCGACATCGCCGATCAGCTTGCGCCGCGAGGCCACGTAGTCAGGATCCAGCAGGCCCTGTACCGGCACATCGGCGAAGCGCGGGTCACCAACATAGTGATCGCGGTCGGCATACATCAGGCGGCTGGCCTCGGCGAACAGGAACCACGACTGCGGATCATCGGGGCCACGTTCGGCAATGTCGGTGCCGTCGAGCAGTTCCATCAACTGCAACAGACCCACGCCGCTGGCCGGCGGCAGCGGCACGCACAACACGTACTGCTGCAGCGGGCGGCACAGCGGTGGCGCCTGCTCCACCTCATAGGCGGCCAGATCGGCCTCGGTCATCGAACTGCCCATCGGCTCGCCATGCGTGCGCGCCACGATCGCCTGCGCCAGCGGGCCGTGGTAGAAGGCCTCCGGGCCGCCCTTGGCGAGCGTGCGCAGGGTTTCCGCATAGGCCGGATTGCGCAGCAGGTCGCCGGTCTCCAGCAGCCGGCCGGAGGCATCGGAGAAATACTTCCTGACGTCGGGCGCGGAAGCCTGCGGGAAGCTGCCGTGGATATGCTCGGCCAGCCGCGGCGTGACCCGGAAACCCTCTTCCGCCTGGCGGATGGTCTCGTCGAACAACTGGCTCCAGGCCAGCTTGCCGTGATCTTTTTGCGCCGCGGCGAATGCCGCCACCGCCGCCGGCACGCCGGTGGCGCGACCGGTCAACACGGCCTGGCGGAACGGCATCGGCCGGCCATCGTCATCGTCCAGCAGTTCCGGCGTGGCCGCGGCCGGCGCCGCTTCGCGGCCGAGATAGGTGGTCACTTCGCCGCTGGCGGCATCGTAGGCCATGATGATCGCGCCGCCGCCCCAGCCCGAGCTTTGCGGCTCGACCAGGCCCAGCATCGACTGCACCGCGACGGCCGCGTCGATCGCGCTGCCGCCACGCTCGAGCACCGCCACGCCGGCATCGACGGCCAGCGGATTGGCCGCCACCACGACTGCCTTGGGAGACGGCTCCGCCACGGGAGATTCCACCGCCATGCCGGCCTGGCTTGCCGCCAGCAGCGCAAACAGCATCGGGAGCGAAAGCGGGCGGAAAAACCCGCGGCGAAGGGAACGGATGAGAGTGTTGTCAGGCATGTGTCTAGCCTAACGGGCAAGCCATCCGTTGCCTCATCGCTTTATGTCGGCATGAATTAACCTGCGGTTATGACCGGGCGGTCACTGCCAGAAATTCAGGAAGCCGGTGATGATCAGCGCGTTGGTGAAGTCGATGAAGAACGCACCCACCAGCGGCGCCACCAGGAAGGCCCTCGGCGCCGCGCCGTAACGCTCCACCAGCGTGCGCATCACCGCCATCGCGTTGGCGGTGGTGCCCAGCATGAAGCCGATGAAACCGCCACCCATGACTGCCGCGTCGTAATCACGGCCCATCACGCGGAACACCGGCACGCAGAACAGCACCACCAGCACGATCTGCAGGCCGAGATTGAGCAACAACGGCAGCGCCAGCCCCGAGAGCTCCCACAGCCGCAGGTTCATCAGGGCCACGGCCAGGAACAGCGCCAATGCCACGTTGCCGATCACGTCGGTGCTGCGCACGGACAGGCCGATCCAGCCGGTGTAGTCGTCGATGTTGCGGATCAGCGCGCCTACCAGCATCGCGCCGATGTACGCCGGAAGAGTCAGCCCCAGCGCCTCGAAGCCCTGGCCGACCCAGGCACCGGCCCACATCGCCACCAGGATGATCACGATGCTCTTCAGCGCGGCGAATTCGCGCCCGGCGTCATCCTGCGGCTCATCGTCCGACGACGCGACCTCACCGGTGCCACCCGCTCCCGCCGCGCCATTGGCCGAGCGCAGCTTGAAGCGCCGGATCAGGATGGTGATCGCCGGACCACCGATCACGCCGCCGCAGATGATGCCGGCCATCGCCGAGCTGATCGCGATCGATTCCGCTCCCACCACGCCGGCCTGTTCGAACAGCGGCGCAAACGCCAGCCCGGTCGCCGGACCGCCGGTAAGCGTGGTGGAACCGGCCAGCACGCCGAACAGCGGATGCAGGCCGAACAGGGCCGCCACGCTCATGCCGAGCAGGTTCTGCAGCACCGCGAACACGCTGGCCAGCGCCAGGAAAATCATCACCTGGCGACCACTGACCCGCAGCAACGCCACGCTGGCGTTGACGCCCACCGTGGTGAAGAACGCCACCATCAGCGGCTGCTGCAGGCTGGTGTCGAACTCCACCAGAGTGGCGTCGAAGTGATAGGCCCCCAGCGCGATCAGCGCCATCACCAGTCCGCCGATCACCGGCTCGGGGATGTTGTAGCGACCCAGGAACGGAATCAGCCGGCACAAGGCATAACCGGCAAACAGCACCACGCCGCCAAAGGCCAGCGTTTCCACGGCATCCAGATGGATCATGCGATGGCCTCCGCCTGGCGCCGGTCACCGGCCTCAAGTTCGCGGCATCCGGCCACCGGAAGTCCGCCTGCAAAAGACTGCAGCGGGTTGATCGGGAGTTGCCGTCGTCGGGCAGTCATGGTGGGCATGGTTGTGTCCCCTGGCTGTCGTGGTTCCGCGGCTCGCGGCAAGTCACGCGGTCATGGCGTGGAGAAAAAGCAAAAGCCCGTCTACCGTATCGGGTGCACCCGTCACATGCCAGTGCAAATACATGCAGGTTCCACAACCGCAGGCTATGGAGCAGCCGTTGCCTTCTCCCGCTACCCGCCGAGGCCTCCCCGCTTCTTCCACCCGTAATACACCGGCACGCCCAGCGCGATGATCACCAGGCTCATGCCCGCATCACCGGGGGCATGGATCGCGCTGGCGATGATCACGCCGGACACGGTGATCACGAACACCAGCGGCAACAGCGGATAGAACGGCACGCGATAAGGCGCCGGATCGTCGATGAAGTGCTTGCGATACCAGAACAGCGTGGCGATGCCGAACGCATGGCCAAGCCACTCGCCCACCGTGGTGTAGTTGAGCAACTGGTTGAAGCTGCCGGACAGGGTCAGCACCACCGCCCAGCCACCAAGCACGGCCAGCGCCACCTGTGGCGCGCGACTGCGCGCTTCGACCCGGCCGGCGGCACGGAAAAACACGCCATCCGCACCCATCGTCTGCAGCACGCGCGCACCACCGGCAATCGCGATGCTGCAATAGCCGAAGGTGGAACAGGCAATGCCGACCGCGATCACGGTAGCGCCATGCTCGCCGAACAGCCGCCGCATCAGGTCCGCCGCCGGCGCCTGGCTGGCCGCCAGCCCTGCATGACCCAGCCCGGTCAGGTAGGCGAAATTGACCAGCACATAGCAGATCGCCACGCCGGCCAGCCCCAGCCCCAACGCACGCGGCAGGGTGCGCTGCGGGTTGCGCACCTCGCCGGCCAGGTCGTTGAGGTAATGGAAACCGCCGTAGCTGAAAAGCACCGGCAGCAAGGCCCCGGCAAACGCCCACGACGACGGCTTCGGCCCACTGTCCGGCACCCACGCCAGCCCCAGCCGGCCATGCGCCAGCACCAGCCCGGCGATCACCAGCAGCGCCACCGCCGCCAGCTTGAGCACGGTGAACACGTTCTGCAGCCACGCGCCGGCACGGATGCCGAACAGGTTGATGCCGACGATGAACACGATCGCGCCCACCGCCACCGGCTTCACGTACATCGTCGGCGGCACCCCCAGCGCCGCACACAGGTATTCGGCGAACATCGTCGCCACCGCCGCCACGCTGCCCGGGTAGTTGATCAGCGCCATGGTCCAGCCGAACAGGAACGCCGGCAGCAACCCGAACGCCTCGCGCAGGTAGACATAGATGCCGCCCGCCTGCGGCCGTCGCGCCCCCAGCTCGGCATAGCAGAGCACCCCGGCCAGAGTCAGCAGGCCGCCCACCGCCCACAACAGCAACACCTCGCCGCCCGAGCCGGTATTGCGCGCCACCGTGGCCGGCGTGAGGAAGATGCCCGCCCCGATCACGCCGCCGATGACGATCATCGCGGCGTCCCAGGTATTCAGGCGACGGGCATAGGTATGGGTGGTGTCGGTCATCCAGCTACCTTGCCATTGTCCGCGCGCTTTCCACCAGTACCCGTGCCGTACTTGTGCCGGCACAACCCTGCTGCTGGTAGATCACGGAAATACCGGGACACCGCATGCAAGCCGGCAGTCAGGCGCAACTGGTCCGCGCACTGAATGAGGCCATGGCCCCGCCGGAGAGTGGCATCCGCGTCATCGATGGCGGCGCCATCGAGCTACCGGTGCAGCAGGCCGGCATCCGCCTCTATCTGGTGCAATCCGCCCCTCCCGCAGAGCGCTCATCCGGCCCGGCGACAGCTCTTCCGGCAAATTGACAAGCCGGCAGCGCCCCGGAAGACTGGCGCCGGCCACGTCACTGGAAGGAACCGCTTTGTCCCACCGCCCCGCCGATTGCCGGCTCGCCATCGCCACCTGCGCCGACCTCGCCGACATCCAGCCCGACGACACGCCACTGGTCCATGCACTGGAACAACAGGGCATCACCACCACGGTCTGCGTGTGGAACGACCCCACCGTGGACTGGTCGGCGTTCGACGCGGTGCTGATCCGCACCATCTGGGATTATTTCAGGTACCACGCGGACTTCCTCGGCTGGCTGGACCGGCTCGACCGGGCCGGCGTGCCCACCATCAACGACAGCGCGCTGCTGCGCTGGAACAGCGACAAGCGCTATCTGCTCGAACTTGCCGCCCGCGACGTGCCGGTGATTCCGACCCGGCTGGCCGCCGCTTCCGAACTGCCCGCCACACTGGCGTCGATGGCCGGGCAATCCGTGGTGATCAAGCCAACCATCAGCGGCGGCGCCTGGCATACCGTGCGCGGCGTGGCCGGCTCGGCGGAGCTGGCCGATGCCGTCGCCGGCCTGCCGCATGAATTCGATTATCTGGTGCAACCGTTCGTGCTCGAGGTGGTCAGCGACGGCGAATGGTCGCTGCTGTATTTCGGCGGCGCGTTCAGCCACGCGGTGATCAAGCGGCCGGCCCACGGCGACTACCGCGTGCAGGGCGAACACGGCGGCAGTGCGGAGCCGGCCACGCCCGATGCCGACATCCTCGCCGCCGCCGAACACGCACTGGCCACCGTGGCGGCGATCGGCCACGCCGACCATGCCTACGTGCGCGTGGATGGCGTGGTCAGCAACGGCCGCTTTCTGGTGATGGAGCTGGAGCTGATCGAGCCCTTCCTGCATCTCGCCGTGGAACCGGCAGCCGCCGGGCGGCTGGCCGGCGAAGTGCTGGCGCGACTGCCCGCCACCGCCCGGAACCACGCCGCCGGCACCCACTGAGATGCCACCGGCCACCGCCTCACACCGCTGGCTGCGACTCGTGTCGTGGGGCGGAGCGCTGGCGGTCTTCGGGCTGGCGCTGTGGCTGCTGCGGCGTTACCTGACCGACATCTCCTGGCATGCCGTGGCGGCAGCCTGGGCACAATTGCCGGGCTGGCGCATCGCCGCTTCGGCCGGCTCGGCGCTGCTCAGCCTGGGCATGCTGGCGCTGGTCGACGTGCTGGCCGCCCGCACCGTGGCCGGCCAACGGGTGTCCGCCGCACTGGCCGCGTTTGCCGGAGCGGTGACCCAGGCCATCTCCAACACGCTGGGCTTCCATGCCGTCACCGGCACGGCGCTGCGCTACCGCATCTATGCCTGCAGTGGCCTGGGCAACGGCGACATCGCCCGCATCGTGGCGCTGGCCGGCCTTGGCGTGGGCTTGGGCTTCGCCGTGGCGATCACCGGCGCACTGTGCTGGGAGCCTGCCCTCCTGCAAGGCTGGGGACGCTGGCCGGGTATCGCGCTGGCCGCCGCCCTCGCCAGCCTGATCATCTGGCTGCGCCGACCACGCACACTGGCCATGGGCCCGCTGAGCCTGCCCCTGCCCGGCAGCGGCATCGCCGCCACGCAGATGCTGGTTGGCGGTGTGGAAATGCTCGGCGCGATCGGCGCGCTGTACGTGCTGCTGCCTGCCGAGGCCGCGCCGCCCTTCATCGACTTCCTGCCGATCTACATCGGCGCCGTGCTGGCCGGCATCGTCAGCCACTCCCCCGGCGGCCTGGGCGTGTTCGAGACCATCATGCTGGCCTCGTTCCCGGCCGAAGCACGCGCCGACCTGCTCGCCGCGATGATGTGCTACCGCCTCACCTACAACCTGCTGCCATTCGTGCTGGCCAGCGTGGCGTGGGGCGCGTTTGAATGGTGGCGGCATCATCGCGGTGACCATCATCAGTCGCACGACAACTCACTGTCGCGGGGATGACACGAAAAGGGGGACTCATCGAAACCGATGAGTCCCCCGCTTCACGGCCGCCACGGCAAGGCTTGGTGAAGAACTGGCCTCGAAGACGCCGCTACGGCGACTTCGGCATCAGGGTATCGATCAGGAAACTCATGCGCATGGACATCAGCTCGGGGTTGCGGAAGGCATCACTGACGCCGTGCCCGCCTTCCTCGTCTTCGTAGAAATAGACCGGCGCACCCACATCGGCCAATCGATGCGCGAACCTGCGCGCATGTCCGGGGCCGACCCTGTCGTCTTCCGTGGAGATCGTGACCATGAAGGGCGGGTAGTCGGTGCCGGAGTGGATGTTCTGGAAGGGCGAATATTTGAGGATCGCCTTGGCCATTTCCGGATCTTCGGGGTCGCCGTATTCCGTGGTCATGCCTCCGCCGATGCCCTGCAGCGTGTAACGGAGCATGTCGGTGACAGGCGCATCCACGACCAGTGCGCTGTACAGGTCCGGCCTTTCGGTACCGAGGACGGCGGTCAGCAGGCCACCGTTGGAGGAACCGAAGGCGCCGATGTGCCCCGGCGCCGCAACACCGGTCTTGACCAGATGCTCGGTGACGGCGATGAAGTCATCGTAGGAGTTCTGCCGCTTGTCGCGAACAGCGGCCTGATGCCAGGCCTCGCCCCGCTCGCCACCACCGCGAATCGCCGGGATGGCCAGCGCACCGCCACGTTCCAGCCAGAGCTTGAGCGCCGGCCCGCCGACGTTGGCATCGAAATACGCCGGGCGCACGGAAACCCCGAAGGCACCGTAGCCGGTCATCAACATGGGAAGCGGATCCGCAGTCCCGGTACGCGGCTTCAGCAGGTAATAGTCGATCGACGTACCGTCCCGGGACAGGGTCGAGCCGATTTCGGTGGTGTAGCGGCTGCCGTCGATGATCGGCGTGTCCTGCGCCAGCAACTGGCGATGGCCATCGGCATGCAGGATGTACTGGCTGCGTGGCGTGACGAAGCCGGAGATGGTCGCCACCAGATCACTGGCGTCAAGCGTGTCCGCACGCAAGGTCACGGATTGCCCTGCCGGCACCTGCATCACCTCGCGTGTCTGCCAGCTTCCATCCGCTTCCGGGTGCGCCGAGATGACGCGCTGCTGCAGGTCACGATTGACGACGACATAGACATCTTCGCCAACGGCAGCCAGCCCGCCGACCATGAGGTCGAGAAACTCCCCGTCCGCGGGCGCATAGACCAGCGAGGCGCGCTTTCCTTCGGGGGTGTTTTCATCGATGTCGTAGGCAAGGAGGGCTTCGGCCGGGTAGGTCCTGCCCTCGATGCTTGCCGCCTCGGCAAGCTGGAAGAACACATGATGCGTCGATGCACCCAGCGCGCCGAAGGCCTTCATTGTCTCGGGGATGGGCAGTGTGCGGACATTTCCTCCGGCGTCCACCAGGGAAATGTCGAAGCTTGCATAGGTGATGGCCTTGCCGAGAACCACCTGCCGGTGTTCCGGCGTCCCGGCAGACATGAGCTGCACGAGCGAGTCCGTCGATTTGGCCTGATAGACCGGTTTGGCATCGGCCAGCGCGGTGCCGCGCTTCCAGATGCGTGATGTCGCAGGCCAGCCGGCCATGGTCCTCGGCGAGTCGCCGACGGTGTGCTCGATCAGGATCGTGTCCGCATCCAGCCATTCGGCAAACGCCCGGGAGCGCGGTACCCGGAATCCACCGTCAACGAATCGACCGCTGTCCAGATCGAATTCGCGGATCTCCACTTCGTCACCACCGCCCGGCGACAGGCGGATCAGGCAACGGGCATATTCCGGTGCCAGGCAATTGGAGCCGAACGACATCACCTGCAGTTCGAAGGGAACACCTTCCCGTTCGCGAAGAGCCGCCACGTCGAGAACCGTTTTCCACGATGTGGCGAGCCCCTGCGGGTTTCGCGATGAAGTCTGGAGCAGGCCATGGGGATGCTCGGCATCGCGCAGGACGCGAACCAGCCGCTGGCCGACGACATGCTGATCGGCTTCGGGCGGAGCCTGTTTCAGCAGTGATTCCAGCTCGGTCGAGATGACCGCGCGCGATGGCAGTTTGCCGAGTTCCTCGCGGGTCACCCTGGTGGTTTCGCGAGCCCAATCCAGAGCCCGTTCGCCGCGGGTATCCTCCAGCCAGAGCAGGTTGTCGTCGGTGGCATGCAGGATGCCCGTGGTGGATACCAGGACCACGGCCATGGCACCAAGGAAACTGCGACGGAGTGTCTTCATTGCTGCTCCTCGTGACTTGATCGGTTTTCGTGAGGCGTTGGCCGGCAATGGCCGGATGGCCTCGCGGATGGCCATGACGGCTTGAGGGGATGAGCAGGCCGGACGGCAGTGGCTGCATCCGGCGCCGCTTGCACACCATGGTTCCGGAAGCCCCGCCCTTCGCAAAAGGCGGGGCCCGAAGGCCCCTGTCAGGACAGGAGCCGTGTGCTTCCCGTCGCTGCCCTCAGTGCGACGCAGGCATCAGGTTGCTGATCAGGAAGCTCATGCGCAGCGCCATCAGTTCGGGGTTGCGGAAGGCATCACTGACGCCATGACCGCCTTCATCGTCTTCATAGAAGTACGTGGTGGCGCCCGCATCCATCAGCCGGTGTGCGAACTTGCGCGCATGGCCGGGGCCGACGCGGTTGTCCTCGGTGGAAATGGTCACCATGAAGGGCGGGTAGGTCGTGCCTTCGCGAACGTTCTGGTAAGGCGAATAGGCAAGCATGGCCTTGGCCTGCTCCGGATTGTCGGGGTTGCCATATTCATCCATCCACGCGGCACCCATGCCCATGTGGCGCATGCGGATCAGGTCGGTGAGCGGAACATCGCTGACGACGGCACCGAACAGGTCGGGGCGTTCGGTACCCAGCGTTGCCGTGAGCAGGCCACCGTTGGACATGCCGAAGATGCCGGTCTGCGCAGGTGTCGTGAAGCCGCTCTGCTGCAGGTGCTCGGTCACGGCGATGAAGTCGTCATACGACAGCTGGCGCTTCTCGCGGATCACGTCCATGTGCCAGGCAGAGCCGCGTTCGCCACCGCCACGGATCGCCGGGATGGCCACCGCACCGCCACGCTTGAGCCACAGCTGCATGGCAGGCCCGCCGCTGGTGGCATCGAAGTAACCGGGGCGGAGGGAAATACCGAACGCGCCGTAGCCGGTCATCAGCAGCGGCGTGGGGCCGTCGGCGGCAACTTTCGGCTTGAGCAGGAAATAGTCGATCGAAGTACCGTCCTTCGATGTCGCCGAACCGACCTCGGTGACGAGGCCGCTGGTATCCATCTGCACCGGATCCTTCGCCAGCAGTTGCTTGTCCTGGCCCGAGCGCACCAGATACTGGCTGCGTGGCGTGATGAAGCCGCTGACGGCAACGACGAATTCATTGCTGTCGCCACCGGCACCATGGACGGTGATGGTTTCACCCGGCTTCACCTGCAGCAGATCCCTGGCCTTCCAGCCACCATCCGTGTCGGATACGGCTACCACCCGCTGCTGCAGATGCTTGTTGACCACCAGCGCGACTTCATCGCGACCTGCCGCCAACCCGCCAAAACCGGCGTCGACGAATTCGTCCTCTTCCGGCTGATAGACCACGGAGACCGCGTCGGCGCCATCCTTGGTGGCGTCGTAGGCGATCACCGTTTCCGAGGGGTATTGCGTGCCGGCGATTTCCGCGTCTTCCGCCAACTGCACCAGCAGGTTGTGCCCGGTGGTGCCAAGCAGACCGAATGGCTTGAGCTTGGCCGGCAGCGGAAGCGGGCGCGTCTGCCCGTCGGCACCGATCAACGTCATCTCGAAGGTCGAGTAATCGATCGCGCGCGCGACGATTCCCTGGGTTCCGGCACCACTGCCAACCGTGCCGATCTGCAGGATCGCGTCTTCCGGCTTGCCTCTGAATACTTCCCGGGCGCTGTCCAGCGACTCCCCGCGGACCCAAAGCTGGACCGAGGTCGGCCAGCCGGCGATGGTGAGTGGCTGACCGCTGGCCGACGTGTGTTCGACCAGAAGCTGATCCGGCCCCATCCATCTTGCGAATGCCCGGGACCTGGGAATGCGGAAGCCATCGGCAACAAAGTCGCCGCTGGTCAGATCGAATTCGCGGATCTCGACTTCATCGCCGCCGCCCGGGGAGAGCGACAGCAGGCAACGCGTGTACTCGGGGGCGAGGCAGGCACTGTCCAGCTCGTAGGCATGCAACTCGAAGGGCACGCCCTCGCGCTCGCGCAACGCGGCCACGTCGAGCACAGTCTTCCACTCTCCCGGCACGCCTTGCGCATTGCGCGGCGCTGTCTGCAACAACCCGTAGGGATGTTCGCCGTCGCGCAGGAAACGCATCGCATGGTCGCCCAGCATGACCTGGTCGGGTTCCGATGGCGCCTGTGCCAGCACACCGTCCAGTTCCTGCCTGATTGTCGTGAACAAGGGCAGATCACCCAGCCGCTTGCGGGTGTCGTCGGTGGCTTGGCGTGCCCAGGCCAGCGCCTTGTCGTCACGGGGAGTTTCCAGCCACAGCAAGGGGTCGGAAGATGCCGCGGTCGATGCCGGCGCCGGTGCCTCGGCAGTATCGGTCGACGCCGGTGCCCCGGCATCTCCGGACTGGCAGCCACCAAGCGCCAGCATGATCGCCAGTGCACCCAGCGCGGGAGCGAATGTCTTGGTCATGATTTTTCCTCCGGTCATCACGGGATGCCTCAGTACATGTAGCGGACAAGTACGCCGATCGTGGTCGGCTGCGGGCGACTGGCGGCCCCGGCGAGATCACGCGCGTCGATGGCACCGTCCTCGTTGGTGAGGTTGTTGCCGTACAGATAGGCCGACCAGCCGGCAGGCGACTCCACCCCGAAGCGCAGGTTGACCAGGGTGATCGGATCTCCGGGTGCGCCGGACACCAGTGAAGTCTCGCGGGCGGAATCATGGTTCACGTTGCCCGACAGCACGGCGCGATAACCGGAACCGAGCTGCCAGGTGTACGAAGCCGAACCCATCAGGCTGGTCTTGGGCACGTTGTAGACCGCCGTGCCCTTGAGCAGTGGCGTACCGGGCACGTCGGCAACGTAGACCGCATCGACATAGCTGCCGGCAAACTGCAGGGTCAGCGCATCCGTCGGGTGATAGGTCAGGCTGGCTTCGATGCCGCGATTGCGGGTGCCTTTGGAATTGGCCAGGCCGTTGATCTCGGTGGTGATCGGCACGCGCACGGCAACGCCCTTCCAGTCGCTGTGGAAGATCGCGCCCTCCACCAGCACGCGCCCCTCGTCGAACAGCGACTTCACGCCGGCCTCGTAGGTCCAGATCGAGTCCGGATCGATGGTCGAGGGAAGCTCCACGCCGAACTGCCGGCCGAGCAGGATCGAGCTGATCGGCTGCAGCTGGCCGGAGCGGAAACCACGCGCCGCACTGGTGTACAAGGTGGTGTTCTCAGCCGGCTTCCAGGACAGGCTCAAGCGCGGATTCCAGCTCTTGAACGACGCATCGAGCGTGGACATGGTGCCGTCCTCGGCACGGTCCCAGGCGTCGACATCGTCCTTGAAGTAGCGCAAGCCGGCGGTGAGCGACCAGGCCGGAGCAAACTTCCAGCTGGCCTCGCCGAACAGCGCATAGGCCTCGTTGGTCTGGCTCGACGTGCTGACCGCGATGCCCGGCGCATTGAGATCATCCTTGCGCTCGGCATCGCGCAGGTAATAACCGACGGTCCAGTCGACCACGCGATCACCGGTCGAAGCCCAGCGCAGTTCCTGCGTACGCACACTGATGTCGATCGTCGAATCGAAGCCCAGACCCGGCGCCAGTTCGCCACTCTGTGCGTAAATCATGTTGGCATCCGAGAATGCGTACACGACCTGTGAACCTTCCAGATCCCAGGTACTGACCAGACTGCTGGAATCCCACTTGTTGAAGCCGGCCAGGAACGAATCATTGGTCATGTCATCGTAGGCGGCATTGCTGGCACCATCGCTGTCGGACTTGTAGCGCCAGTGGGCCAGATCGATGGTCCAGTTGTCGGTGGCCACGAAGCGCAGCTTGGCGCGCACGGTGCGGATGTTGTTTTCGTTGACGTTGCGCTCGCCGGTCACCGAGTTGTCGACCCAGCCCGGCGTTTTCTCGTCGGTGGCGGCCAGGCGCAGCGCAAGACGGTCCGTGACCAGCGGCAGGTTGACCATCGCCTTGACGCCGTGGCCGTCGCTGCCGTTATCGGCGGAACTGACATCCGCCTCCACCCCGGCATTGAAGTAGTTCAGGTCGGGCTTGTTGGTGATGATGCGCACCGTGCCGCCCATCGAGCCCTCGCCGAACAGCGTGCCCTGCGGGCCCTTGAGCACCTCGACGCGCTCGATGTCGAACGAGCGTGCATCCGGGTACCAGGGCACGGTCACCCCGGTGAAGGGGGTTTCATCGAGGTAATAGCCGTTGTCGTTGCCGCCCAGCGAGCTGGACACACCGCGGATCTGCACCTGGGTGAAGCTGCCGCCGGTATCGATCGAGCGGGCACCCGGCGTGGTGTTGATGACATCGGTGATGTTGAGCAGGCCCTTGGCGTCGATGTCGGCACCGGTCACCGCACTCATCGCGATCGGCACGTCGAGCTGGCGTTCGTCGCGCTTGCGCGCGCTGACCATCACCTCGCCGAGGTCGGAAACCTTGGTCTTGTCGGCAGAAGATTCCTGCCCTGCACTCGGCGTCGCTTCCTGTGCATGCGCCACCGGCAGCAGCAACAGAGCGCCGAGGACGCCGGCGGCAAGCCGGTTGAAGACAAATCGTGAGGCGCGCCCTGGCGCCTGGATGCTGTGGTACCTGGTCACTGGCAAGACTCCTGGATGAAAAGACAAGGAGGCCGCCGAAGCACCGGTCCGGACCGCGACGTGAAAGCCCCCTCATGTCCTGACGAACGAAGTCCATGAAAGTGAAATGACGATGAAACAAATGGCCGTATGGATGGCCGGAAAAGGCATGCGACTCAGTACGAGAAGCCCAATTCCATGCCTAAGGTGCGCGGACGCAGACGGGTCGCCTGGCCGAACGCATCGCGGCCATCCACCGCACCGGATTCATCGGTGAGGTTTTCCCCATACAGGTGAACCGCCCACCCGTGCGCCGACTCCAGCCCCAGCCGCAACCGCGCAGACAGGATGCGATCTCCCGGCACGCCTTGTACCAGCGAGGTACGGCGCCGCGAGTGATGGACCACTGCGGCGGCAAGCGTGCCGCGCAGGCTCTCGCCAATCGGCCACTCATGGGTTACCGCCAGCGACAGCGTCCAGCGGGGAACGTTGTAGACCTGCGCGCCCTTGCGCAGCGGTGTGCCAGGCACATCCTCCAGATAGCTGGCGTTGACCCATGAGCCACCCAGTTCCAGCCGGGTCGCCGGGCGCAACGTCCAGACCAGCCCCAGCTCCGCCCCGTCGATCACGGCGCCGCGCGAATTGACCAGACCGTTGAAGATGTCATCCACCGGCACCCGCACCGGCAGGGCCTGCCAGCGGCTGTGGAACAGCGCCCCCTGCCACAGCAGCCGCCCCTGATCCCGCAGCTGCTTGAAGCCGGTTTCCCAGGTGACGATGCTGTCGGGCTTGATCACCGCCGGCAGCGCCATGCCCTTCTCGGCAGCCGCAGCCATCGAGTCCAGCGGCTGCAACTGACCGGAACGGAAACCACGCGACACACTGGCGTAGAACAGGCGGCCGGACTCGGCCTGGCGGGTGATCGCAAGGCGCGGGTTGATGCTGGCGAAACGGCCATGCAAGGCGACCTGATGGCTTCCTGCATGGGCCCTGCCCTGCAATTCGTCAACGAAATAACGTGCACCCGCAGTCAACGACCACGCCCCTGCACCCAGCGGTACGGCCATCTCGCCGAACACCGCATGGGCACGATTGGTCTGCGCCGCAAAGCTGGCCTCGCCATTGATGAGAAAGTCGTCCTGTCGTCGTGCGCGACGTTGCATCACGCCCACGATCCAGCTTGTCCCGGCATCACCGTCCGAAGCCCAGCGCAACTCGCGGGAGGCCACGTCGATATGGATTCGGCCTGCCATCGCCGCGGCAGGGGATACCTGCCCATCGATCAGGTAGTCCAGCCGCGCATCAGTCAGGCTGCCATGCAGTTGCGAGCCGGAAAGTGCCAGCGCGTTGTCCCAACTGGTTCCGCGCCAGTTCGCCCGGGTTGGCTGCACGCCCTCGCTGAGCTGCGCATCGCCCGCACCATAGCCACCGCCATCGGCATCGAACTGCGAAGCCATCCAGGTCAGATCGCTGGTCCAGCGTGCGTCATCACCACCCCAACGCAGGCGCGCGCGCTGCGTATCGATATGCTGCCGGTTGATCGCGCCGCCACCGTCCGGCCTACCTATCCAGCCGGGCAGGTGTTCCTGCGTGGCGACCACGCGCAAGGCGAGCGCATCACGCTGCAGTGGCAGGTTGGCCATCGACTTGACGGCGTAACCAGTCGACCCGGCATCCATGCTGCTGACACCGGTCTCGATGCGTGCGGCGAGGCGATCCAGCTCCGGCGCACGAGTGAGGATGCGCACGGTGCCACCCATCGAACCCTCGCCGAACAGGGTGCCCTGGGGGCCTTTCAGGACTTCCATGCGATCGAGGTCGAACGAGCGCGTATCCGGATGCCAGGGCACGGTCACCCCGGTGAACGGAATACTGTCCAGGTAGTAGCCGTTGTCATTGCCACCCAGTGAACTGGACACACCCCGGATCTGCACTTGGGTGAGAGAAGTACCGGTGTCGACAGTACCCACGCCCGGAACCATCTGCACGGCCGCGGCCACGTTTTCCAGACCCAGTGCCTCGATCTGCTCGCCAGTCAACGCGCCCAGCGCCATCGGCACGTCGATCCAGCGCTCGTCACGCTGCCGGGCAGTCACCATCAACGATGCAAATTCGACAGCGTCGGACAATGACGGCGGCAATGGCGGCGGCGAAACCTCCCTGTGCGGATGCGCGCCGGAAACCGGGGAGGAGGACGGCCGGTCCGGTGGCTGTGCCGGCGAAACGGTGACGATACCGTCCTCGACCGCGAACACGAATGGCTGCCCATCCAGCAGCCGTCGCAACGCGTCTTCCGCCGGCATGTCCCCGTCCACGGCGGCACTGCGGCGGCCATCATCCAGCTCACCCACCGCCACCAATTGCATGCCGGCCTGCTGCGAGAACTGCAGCAAAGCCTGCTGCAGTGACTGTGCGGGAATATGGAAGGTAATGCGTCGCGACGCCACGCTGGCGGCCAGCGCCGGCGGACAGAGACAGGTCAACAGCCACAGCACGCTGCCCAGCAGAACCGCGCAGACTGCACGCTGCCGCGGCACGGCAATCCGGTCAGAGGGGGAAGCGAGCGCCCCGTCGCCCATCACCCCGACCCGGTCACCGCGCTGGCCGTGTCAACACAATGCCATCGCCCTGGCGGACCACATCCAGCCCCAGCACACGGGCCAGACCATCGATCCAGCGGTCGGTATGCGTGCTGTCCCACAAGCCGGTGACCTTGACCGAACCCAGCGCCGGATCCTGCAGGCGCACCGGGACGCGCGAATAGCGGTTGAGGTCGGCAATGACATTCGCCAACGGCTCGTCCTTGTAGATCATGTGCCCTTGCCGCCAATCCAGCGCCATCTCGCTGTCGATCGTCTGTGGCGATGGCGTGGTCTGGCCGCTCGTCACGCGCAGCTGCTGGTCATGGCCGATGACACGCTGCCACGCATCCGGCTGATCGCTCTGATCAACCTGCACACGCCCTTCGGCAACGGTCACCGCCACACTGCGATCCGCCCGCAGATCGACGCCGAACCGCGTACCCAGAGCCACACTGACGACATCGCCGGCCACGACCCTGAACGGACGCGATGGATCATGCGCCACCGAGAAGTAGGCCCGCCCACGCAACAGCGCCAGATGACGGCCATCAGCGCGATATGTCACGCGCACCGCGCTGGAGGCATCAAGATCGATCGTCGAGCCGTCCTCAAGTACCAGATGACGGCGTTCGCCGACGGCCGTGGATACCGGTTGCGTGGTCTGCCAGAACAACCCGCCAACCAGCACCACCACCAGCACGGCCGCTGCAGCGGCCAGCCAGCGCCAACGCCGCTGACGGCGCTCGGGGCGGCGCGCCCGGGACACCGGCGGTGGCGAAGCTTCCGCGGCTGTCCTGGCCGCGAGTATCGATTTCGGGTCCAGACTGCCGGCGAGATCCCACAACCGCGCCAGATCATCAAAGGCCCTGGCATGTTCGGGCGAGGCCTCCATCCAGGTCAGCCAGGCATCCAGATCAGCCTCGGACAATTGCGGATCCTGCAAGCGCACCAGCCATTCGCTGGCCTGCTCGACCGAGCCCGCGCGATCCTCATTCAATGGCACGTTCACAGCGAGCTCCCGCCTGGCGCCGGCGCGCCGTCCAGGCGTGACTGGCAATGTGCAAGCGCACGGGCGACATGAAGCCTGATCATGCGTTCGGTCAATCCCATCCGTTCTGCCGCTTCCCGAAAACCCAACTGCTCCACCCGCACCAGGCGGAAGGCTTCACTGCACCGGGGCGGCAACTCCGCCAGCAAGGCCGGCAACCGCTCCGCCACCTGTGCCGCATGTGCCGCCCCTTCCGGATCCGCGCCCGGGTCGGGCCACACATCGAGCACATCCTGATCGGGTGTCTCCATGTAGGCCCGACGACGCAGGATATCCGTCACCAGATTGTGTGCGATCCGGAACAGATAGGCCCGGTGGTAGCTCACCACCCGCCCACCATCCAGATTCAGCAGGCGGGCATAAGCCTCCTGCGCCACTTCCCGCGCATCCTCGTAAGAGCTCAGCCGCAACTGCAACACCCGCACCAGCGAGCGGTTGAACGTGCGCACCAGAGCCTCGGCCGAAGCCGGCTCGCCCGCCTTTGGATCAACGGCCTCATCGAGCCCGTCATCCACAGCGGTGGGGAAGTCATGATTGGAGTGCATATATCCGTAGACGAACGATGCCGGGATTCCGGAAATGCCGGACGGCGGGGGGCGGCAAGCATTCCATACCGGCGCCGACCCGACCAGAGAGTGTCAATTCCCCCTCGCCGCCCGGACAGCGGGGCAATCATCAATGCCTCATTGAAAGTGCATGAAGCGCCCATTTGATTCATTTATCGACCATAATGAGGTTGATCTTGAGAGGCTTCACCCTATGATTCATCAATGATCCAATCCCCGCACTCCAGCCCCATATATGAATCAAGCATGCCCAAAAACTCACCCGCTCTTTCACGCTACAGCCATGAAGCCACCCACCTGCTCGGCTCGCTGATCCGCCAGCACCGGCTGGAACGCCGGATGACGGCGGCGGAGCTGGCGCAGCGGGCCGGGGTGTCCCGTGGTCTGGTGCAGCGGGCCGAGCGCGGTGATCCCGGCTGCGCGATCGGCTCGGTGTTCGAACTGGCGGCGATCGTCGGCGTGCCCCTGTTCGAAGCCGACTCCTACCGTCTGGCCGCCCTGCGCCAGGCCACCGAGCACACGCTGAAGCTGCTGCCCTCGGCCGCACGCCTGCCCAGCCCGAAGGTCAACGATGACTTCTGATGCCACCACACCGCGCCAGGCCTATGTCTGGGCCTGGCTGCCGGACGCACGGGCGCCGGTGGTTGCCGGCCGACTGGAAACCGTCGGCGAAATGCTGGTGTTCAACTACGGCCGCAGCTACCTGCAGCGCGACGACGCCATCGCGCTCTACCTGCCCGAACTCCCCCTTCAATCCGGCGCGCAACGCCCCGCCCCCGGCCTGCGCATGGCCGGCTGCCTGCGTGACGCGGCACCGGATGCGTGGGGGCGACGGGTGACCCTCAACCGGCGCTTCGGCAAACAGTCGCGGGACATGGATCCGGCCCGGCTCGACGAGCTCACCTACCTGCTCGAATCCGGCTCCGACCGCGTCGGTGCCCTGGATTTCCAGACCTCGCCCGGCGACTACGTTGCCCGTCACAAACAAGCCGCTTCGCTGACCGAACTGCAGGCCGCCGCCGCCATGGTCGAAGCCGGCACGCCGCTGAGCGCCGAACTCGAACAGGCCCTGCTGCACGGCACCTCACTGGGCGGCGCACGCCCCAAGGCGATGATCGAGGACGGCCAGCACAAGTGGATCGCCAAGTTCTCCTCCGCCAGCGATCACTACAGCGTGGTCAAGGGCGAATACCTAGCCATGCGCCTGGCCGCTGCCGCCGGGCTCGACGTGGCGCCAGTCCGGCTGGTACGCAGCGCCGGCAAGGACGTGCTGCTGGTGCGCCGCTTCGACCGCATCCCCACTGAACAAGGCTGGCAACGCAAGGCCATGGTGTCCGGCCTCACCCTGCTGGGACTGGACGAGCTGATGGCCCGCTACGCCAGCTACCTCGACCTGGCCGAGATCATCCGCCATCGCTTCGTGCAACCACGCCAGACCCTGCGCGAGCTGTATGGCCGCATGGTCTTCAACGTGCTCAGCGGCAACACCGACGACCACGCCCGCAACCACGCCGCCTTCTGGGACGGCCACACCCTGGCGCTAACCCCCGCCTACGACCTCTGCCCGCAACCCCGCAGCGGCAACGAAGCCAGCCAGGCCATGCTGATCCACGGCAACGACCGCTCCAGCCGCCTGCAAACCTGCCTCGACGCCGCCGCCGATTTCCTGCTGGACACCGACACGGCCAAAACCCTCATCGCTGCGCAGATCAGCGCCATCACCGATCACTTCGAGAACATCTGCGACGAAGGCGGACTGGATCCGGTCGAACGCAACCTGTTCCGCCAACGCCACTTCCTCAATCCGTCGATCTTTGATCAGGCGCCGGAGGAGTTGCGGGCGTTGCGTCACCCATGGCAGGAGCAGGCAACCGACCGCCGTCGCTGACGCATGGCGAGGTGCCTGCTCTGCCTTACTTGTCAGCTCAGGATTCCGTTGGCACCTTGGCCATCGCCGCGTTGTAACGCAGCACGAAAACCGTGGCGCCGATGATGCAGGCCACCAGCCATAACACGCCGGTCGACATACCGATCAGGACTCGCCCAAGCCCTCCCCTTTACGCAAGCGATTCAGGTAAACCCCCAGCCCGAACAGGGCAAAGCCATACACCACGGCGCCACCGATGACTCTGAACATGTCGCTCTCCTTGAGTGGTTGGTACGAATGCAGTTTTTCGGAACTGTGCGACAGCTCGCGTCGCTTTCGTAAATTCTTTAACCGATATCAGAGTCACCATCCATTGGATGGCGCTTGGTACGAATGGCACCAGTCAAGCCAAGAGAATCGATGACAGTCGATGACGTCGAATGCCTTGATTGCTGCCTGCGCCTGTACCACTTCGACACCAGCAATACTGATGTTCCTACCCGGCCATTCGCCATCAAAGACTGCTCTGCCGATAATCTGCAGTTCCTGGCATAGCCTCCGCATGGCCCCCCATGGTTTCCGCCCCCTCCGAAACCACACCACCGCCCGCCGATGCAAAGCTGGTATCGCAATCACCAAGCAGAAGGGAATGCAGCGGTGAATTGAACAAAACATTGAGGTCATGTCGATGTGTCAGAAGCACGTCGACGAAATCAATTTTACCCAACACCAGTTTTCGGTACTGTTCCTCACTCCACGCCCGGAATTCAGCCACGGTTTGGCGAAATTCGGACGCCGCAATATTGGAGCGCGAAATTGCCAATGCGGGCTTACCTGCCAAAAGGCACAATTCGCGCTCAACCACAATAGCCGACGGCATCAAGTCCAACACCCCGATCATGAATCTAAATACAAGATCATATTGTGCTTCGCTTGACTTCTCCGAAGAAGAAACCAATTGTGGCAACTTCCGGATATAACTGAGCAATTGTCGCCGCGCATCGGCCAAGCTCTCTATTTTGCTTATAGCCTGACTGACAACTTCGCTCTGCGGTATATGAGGCTGCAGCAACTCCCTGGCGGCCATGACCAGACCAGTGTAATCGCTCATGTGCTTGAGGTATTCCCTTTGATCCTGCTGCTCCACGGTTTGGCCAACCGAATTGACCGACCGCTCTACCTTGTCAATCTTGTCTGCAAGATAAGCCGTCGCCACCACAATGGCGATCACCACAACAGCAGTTCCAATCGCCACTCCCGATGCCGTCGCAACCCCGGCACCATTTACTGCCTTGCCAGCTTGCAACAACTGCTCTGCGGAAGCCATGTCCTCAGCGCCAGCAGGAATCAAAGGAAGGTCCATAACCTTTCCAGTCGAGCCAGAGCCCGCAGCCCAATAAACACTACCGTTGGATGCTGACAAAACCATTGTCTTATCAGTCAATCTTTGCATAACTTCCGCCGGAACTTTCGACCAATCCACGGTCAACAGTGAATTAAAAATAGTGTTCACGCCTCATTGCCCTCACTCATCGGTGACAGAAGAACCGCTCTTCGAATACGCATTACTTCCAGAGCAGCCGGGAACGTAACTCGAACCGCCGGACTGGTAACCAGCGTCACCACCGTTGCAGCAGCGGCAGCCACATTCACCCCCGGCACCACTGCTACCGTGAAGCGCGTTGCAACAAATTGCGAAACCGCAGGCACGGCCAGACGCCCCAGAAAAGAAAAGGATACTGAAGCGATTGCCGGAACTACAAGAATAAAGAGATAAGAAATCTTTGCATCTGTAATTATATACTTTATCAGTTCATCATACTCTAGACCCTCATGAAGGTTTGCATCGAAACCTTCACTCTTGGCCGCCTCCTCCATAGTTCGCACTATATCTTTCGCCTGAAACTTGTCCTTCAGGGTATTAATCAGACCTACCAAAAACTGGTCCTCAAGGCTCTTGATGTCATCGGCCGGCCTCAGCTTTATCTTGAGATGCTCGCACAGATCCGTGACAATTTCGCGGTAGGCAACTCCGGTATGGCCTTTGGCCAGACCACGTACTTTATTGACGATGGAGTCACCGCCATAGGCCTGCAACTCCGCTGCGATGGCCCTCCAAGCGGGACGCAAATCACCACCTTCAGCTGCTTCTTTGTAAGACGGGTCAGCAAGAAGCTCCTGTGCATACCGCTCCTCTCCATCAGACTCATCATGAGTCATGACACGAGAAAGCCTCTCCAGATCCTGGTGACTGGATAATGCCAAAACAAACAAATCTCGATCTTCGCGAAACTTGGGCATTGCAATTGATCCCATTCTTAATAAAACCAGAGCTGCACCTTGCAGCCCGAGAAAACATCAAAAGAACACATCTCAGAATTTTTATATTTCATACAGGGACCGCTGCCTTTTTATTCTTTCAATAACCTTCTGCCGAAAGGCAAAAGGTTCTTGCACGACAAGTTGATCTCCCTGTCCAAACAGCCAGCGACGGGTCTCCTGATCATCCGGCACCTTTGCACGCAAACGCAGCCACTCCCCATCAGGCAACGGCTCCAGCGTCTGATCTTCACTAAGCGGGGTTTCCTGCAAAATCCCCGCAATATCCGGATGCACATCCGCCACCAGCTCCACCAGCCCCGTCCCATGCCGCGGCGTGAACGCCGCTGTCGGCAGATACACATCCATGTCGAAATCGTCATCGCGTGCTTCCGCGTCCAGCACTTCCGCTTTCTGGATGCGGTGCAAGGCGAAATGGCGTACGTCGGTATATTCGCCGACGCTGGCCAGCAGGTAGGTGGAGGGGCCGCGGGAGACCAGGCCTTTGGGGTGCAGGGTCATGGGTTTGACCTCGCTCTTCACCCGGCTGAAGTACTCCACCTGGAGCTGGCGCTGTTCCAGTACGGCGGTGGCCACTTTTTCCCAGACATCGCCATCCACGCTGGCCGGCAACAGCGCCTTGCCGTTGGGCAGGCTGCGTACGCGCTGGGCCCAGCGGCTCAGGTGGTTGTGCTGCAGTGACTGCAGATGGTTGCGGGCGGCGGCGAATTGCGGTTCCAACAGGCCCAGCACGCCGGGTGGCAACAGGTGGCGGAGGTGGCCTTCGGCCAGGTGCATGGACAGCGCCGTGGCGGTATCGGTGGCCGGCAGGTTGATCTGTGCCTGATGGTCGAAGCTCCAGCGGAAGGTTCGACCATCCTCATCGCAGATCAAGGGAAACTGCACCGCAAGCTTTTCAATGAGATCGCGCTGCAGGGTCCGTACGGTGACCTTGAAGCCACGATCCATCAGCGCGGTTTGCAGTTCCTTGGTGGTGATGGATCTCGGATAGCGCGGGATCAGCCCCAGCAGCACGACGCTGCGTGCCACGGCATCCTTGGGTTCGTTGTCCGGCTTGCGCTTGTCGTGCGTCCCTGCTGCCTGCATGTGCTGCGTGTCCCGTCGCTGTCGTCGATCAGAGCATGTCCGTCGAATGCGACAGTGGACGTCGCACACGAAAAATCCCGCCAGCCTGAAAGGGGCGGGCACGGCAGCTGCGACGCGAGTTCGCGGAAAAACACCATGCGATGTGGAGCCTGGGCTCCATGTTCACCTCCCCCTGTAACTGGCCGGCCCGAGGTGGCTGGAATCCAGCAACCGGCTTCCCGGATAGTGACGCCTTCCGCATTGGCTGACAAGACAAGGCGGCATCACCCGACATCCATGACAGGCCAAGCACCATGACCGGCGATCCATCACAATGGGTCGTTCCGGAACTTCCTGCCCAACCCCGTTGTTCGCACCTTGACCACCCCGCCCCGCAAGATCCTCCACGTCGACATGGATGCGTTCTACGCGTCGGTGGAGCAGCGTGACGATCCGTCGTTGCGCGGCAAACCGGTGGCGGTGGCGTGGCGGGGGAGCCGGTCGGTGGTGTGTGCGGCCAGTTACGAGGCGCGGGTGTTCGGGGTGCGTTCGGCGATGCCGGCGGTGCGGGCAGAGCGGCTGTGTCCGCAGCTGGTGTTCGTGCCGCCGGACTTTTCCCGCTACAAGGCGGTGTCACGGCAGGTGCGGGCGATCTTCGAGCGGCATACCGACTTGATCGAGCCGCTGTCGCTGGACGAGGCGTATCTGGATGTCAGCACGACCCGTTCCGGCCTGCCCTCGGCGACGGCGACGGCCGAGGCGATCCGTGACGCGATCCGCGAGGAGTTGCATCTGACCGCCTCGGCCGGGGTGGCGCCGAACAAGTTCCTGGCCAAGATCGCCTCGGACTGGAACAAGCCCGACGGGCTGTTCGTGATCCGGCCCAGCCAGGTCGAGGCATTTCTCACCCCGCTGGCGGTGGGGCGGCTGCCCGGCGTAGGCAAGGTGATGGAGAGCAAGCTGGCCGCGCTGGGCATCACCACGGTGGGACAGCTGCGCGCGTTTGCCGCGGCCGAACTGGAGCAGCGTTTCGGTCGCTGGGGCCGCCGCCTGCACGAGCTGTCGCATGGCATCGACGAACACCCGGTGCAGACCGAACGCCCCACCCTGCAGGTGTCGGCCGAAGACACCTTCGAGAGCGACCTGCTGCTGGAGGAACTGGAGCCGCACATCCGCCGACTGGCGGAGAAGGTCTGGGCCGGCTGCCTGCGCGAACATCATCGGGTGGCACGTACCGTGGTGCTGAAGTTGAAAACCTCCGACTTCCACACCCTGACCCGCAGCTTCACGCCATTGCAATGCCCACGTTCTGCCGACGAAGTAACCGACATCGCCTGCGCGCTGCGCGAACGGGTCCAGCGCCCTGCCGACAGCCGTTACCGGCTGGTCGGCGTGGGGCTGGCCGGCTTCGTCGACGCCGACAGCTATCAGGCGCAGGCCGACCTGTTCCAGCAAACCCGGCCATGACGAAGTGGTGCCGGCGCCGCTTCAGTACTCGATGGTAATGCTGACGTTGTCGGTATACGTACCAGCAGGAAGCTCGGGCTGGGCCGTATTGACGCGCGCGGTATACGACAGATTCTGCGACAACCCCGTGCCGGTTCCCGCCACTTGGTTGGAGCTGTCCCATGCCGTATTGGTATTACCCTGATAGATGTTGTACTGCAGGTACTGCCCATTGAGCGCCATGCGTTTCCATGGCGCGGCATAGTGGTCACCATTGGTCAGATAGGTGCGATACGGCTGCTGCACGGTGCAGGTCAACGTAATGCTCTGCGTCACCGGACTGAAGCTCGCCACGACTCCCTGAGTACCGAAATTCACATTGGGTGCGCTGTCGACCAGACAGGCCTTGGTAACCACCAGATTCACCTGGATCGTGGTCGTGGCACTACCGTCCTCGAAGAGGAGGCACAGGACAAAACCCACGGTGCAGATATGCCATGACCATTTCACCTGAACTGAATCCTGGTAGGTGCCGACCGGAACATTGGCACCGGGTGGTATCTGGTAATAAAGCCCGAAATTGCCTTGGTTGGGAGTGAAGATGGAGAACAGGTTGAAAAAGTTGGTGCTGCTCTGTTGCCCCTGCAACAGCAGGCCGCTCGTGTAATTACTATTGGTATAGATGGCATAGGGAACAGACAATCCGCTGGCAGCATTGACCAGCTTGAAATTGTTTGTCGAGTTGGCCAGTGCAGTGACGGTATTGCTGACGGTGATAAACGAGAAGATGCCGCCCGGGCAAATGAAGGAATTGTTGGTACTCACCCGTTGCTGCGTCTTGTAGAGGCTGATCGAATCCACCGTGCCCATATTGGCATTGACCGTGCTCATGGTGCAGGCAGCCTTCGCCAACTGCGGCAGCAACAATCCGGTAAACAGGAACAAAATGGCGCAAAACATTTGGCGCATGGTCATGGCGTGCCCTCCCGCGCACAGGTGACTGGGCCGGGTCGAGTCATCTGGCCTTCCTTGCCGGCATCCGTAACGATCAGGGCGGTACAGCTATTGCCATCCGCCTCATCCACCCGCACGCGGGTTTCCGACTGGACGTCCTCCAGGTAGACCAGCCCATCCCAACCGGTGAAGGTCTGCCTGCCACTGTCGAGATCGTGCACGATGAGGCCACGAGGCAACGGCTTGCCCGAGTCATCGACCAGACTGACGTTGACTGTCAGGACGCGCCTGATCGGGAACCGCAGCAAGGCACCACTACCCTGACGCACGGCGATCCGGCCCTCTACTTCGGGTACATCCACGTCCGCCGGGAGATTCAATGGATCAATGGCGAACTTGCCGGGGTAATACGACGAAACCGAAGGCACGAGAAGATGGCCATTCCGATCGGTCACGCCACGCACCTGGTTCTCGTAAGACACCGGTACACCTGAATAGCCGTCAGTACTGATCAGGGCAAAGGCATCGGTGATGGTGTTGGTGGCGAACAGGCCGCCATCCATCCATACCACCGAGCCACTCAGGTCGGCCCACCGGGTGTAATTGCCCGGCGCACCGAAAGCACCACCCTGAACCTGGAAGTTCGGGCCGCGCCATGTCACATCGGCCTGCCGATAGGAACGCGTGCCGCCGGCATAGGCAAGGTTCCAGCCCCAACCGCCTTCGACCGGCGTCACGCGGCTGTAGGTCGCCCGTGCGCTGGTGTGATGGTCGCGGTCCCGCGTGGTATCGAAGGTGAGCGTACCGTTGTCATTCCCGAGCGGCACAAGCAACTGCAATTGCGCGGAATAACCCGATGCCCCCAGATCCCGGTTGATCGAGGCATACAGGCTCGACCCACGCCACAACGACCGGGTGTATGAGAGATTGACCAGCCGGGTTCGCTCGCCATTGCTGCTGCGTGCATCGAAATAGCCTGCACCCAGACTGCCCGCACGCCCCAACGTCACCGAACCGGTAATCTGGTCACTGCGGCGCATGATGGCACTGCGTATCGGCATCGGCACGGCAAAATCCCTCGCCGCATCCATGATCGAATAACGGCTCAGATCCATGTACCCGGCACTGCGCTGGAGATGCTGTGCGGCCACGCCGAAAGCACGCGCGTAATAACTGTAGCCTGCCGTGTACTGTCGCCCGCTCCCGCCACGGTACTGGCTCTGCGCATAAGCGACATTGAGCGTGCCCAAGCGTCCCAGTGCGATATTCCCGCCCAAACCGGCCATGCCGAGATGAGGGGCAACTTCCGCATGGCTTTCAAACGTGAACCAGTCACTCATGCCATAACGAAATGAACCGCTGGCGACAGCCTTGCCGTAGTCGAACGAGCGAACGCCGTAATTCTGTCGCAATGCGCCAACACTCAGCGAGTAATCACTGAGCCCCGTCTTCAGCATCGTGCTGGTGACGTAGAACGGCACGCTGACGGATACCTGCCGCCCCAGCGCATCCCGCGTGACCACGGTGGCCTCACCGGCACCATTGATGAACGGCACGCTGTTGATGGTGTAGGGGCCAGGCTGGAGATCGGTGCTGCTGCTCTTGTAACCATTGATGTACAGGTCGACAGCAGATGGAACTGCTGCCTCACCAGAGAACTGCGGCAAGGGATACGTCACCAACTCCGGTCGCAACCCGAAGTTGCGCTGGATCTGCACACCACCGACGCGCACGGCACCGGTCCACGCCAACGAACCCGTGGTGATGTCGCCTGCGGCATAGCTGAGCATGCGATCCTCATCATTGAAGCGCCACGAGGTGTCGTAACGCATGTAGCCGTGCTTGCCGGAGTGGCCACCACCCTGGTCGTGGCGATAGACGCCCGTATTCGAAATGAAGCCGAACCCGTCGAATACGCGCTGCTCCAGCCAGGCTGAGGTATCCCACCCACCGGGACCGCTGACATCACTGGTATAGATGTCGTAATTGAACAGCGCACCAAGCGAGCTGATCGCCGGAATGTGCGCATCCGAAGCCGTGGTACCGGCAATCTGATTGGGCAACCAGTCCAGTGGCAGTGTCAGCTGCAACTGCTGGGCATTGCCGTTGTAGACGGCCCGCACGCCTTCGATGGCATCAACCGCCACTTCCGCTCCGGGGTCAGCCTGCAAACGTACGCCCGCATCCAGCAAAGGGCCCGCCTGCGTGTAGTAATGCCCGTCGCGGTAGCTGACTGGCAACACCTTGCCGGTTCCCCTGCCGTTGATGACCAGCTCCAGGTAGAACGTCGCACCATTGATGCCCGGCATGCCGGCCGGAGCATCAGGCGCATCGAATACTGCTGGGCCAGCCGGTGCATTGACCGCCGCAATCGCCGATGACACATCGGCAGCCAGCGCCACACCCGGCCCGGCCAGAGCCAGAGCCACGGCCAGCGCGAGTGGACGCAAACCACCTGTCCGGACGCTGCCCGGTAACTGTGGTGGTGGCATCCCTTTTCTTTGCAATGCGATTGCCATCATGGTGTTCGCAACATCCTTCCGGTGATGTCAGTGCCGAACCGGCAGCGTCCAGAGTTCTGGTTCGTCGTTCACTTTCATCTCGACCCTGAAATCGTCCTGCGGCAACTGTGCGGGCAAGGGCCAACGCATCACGGCGCCAGACAGGACATATCCGAGCAGGCCACCGGCCATCTCGTGCGCGCTGCCCGCGGCATCAATCAATTGCACCTGCGCCAGCCGTGCATGCACCGGTCCGGTATTGCGGACGACCAGATAGCGCCGGCCATCCTCATCCATCGTCCTGACATCAAGTACCGGCACCGCCGCCTCGCCCGGACCATCCTTCAATGCCGGGTCGTGGACCCACAGCCCTTCGCCATAGACGAAAAGCGGCACCGAGTAGCGCATCTGGAACTTGATGCCCATGTCACCGGCATCGCTCGCCGCCGAATCACCGCCGACCGGAATTTCGTCGACCAGCACGCGATACGCCTGTTCGGTACCTGAGGGCGCAGGCTGCATCCTGATCAGGCGCACCATCTGTCTTTTCCCGGGTTCGATCGTCGCCACCGGCGGGCTGGCCACGATCAGGTCCTGCGCCGTATAGCCATCGGCATGATCACTCTGCACCCAGCCCAGCACGCGTATCTGCAGCGACACCGGTTTGCTGTCGCGGTTTTCCAGCCACAGGGCGACCGAATGGTCCTGAGCGGAAAGCTTCGGATCGATCGGCGCAACCAGGATCGACGCCGTTGCGCCAACCGTGCCGGCAAATGCCGCGATCAGGCACAACAGCACCCCCAGACTCCACTGCCGATACTTCCGTGTCACGAGGTACTGCATGTTCGACACTCCGGGCCAGTGGCCCATGATCAATAGGCCACCGTGACCAGCACGGTATCGTTGTATGTCCCCGCCGTAGGCATGCTCGGCGCGGCAAAGAGGCGGGCATAGACAACCAGTTCCTGGTTGGCTCCCGTCGCGGTAACACTCTGCGCCTGCCCTCCCGCCGAGCCGCCCCCCCATACGGTGCTGCGTGCGCTGCTGGTGTAGAGCTGGTAGCGCAAGGTGTCGGCATTCGCCGTGTTCTTGAGAAAACGCCCGCCCACGATCGAGCCGGTGGCATGCAACCCCGTGCCCAGGCTGATGGTGACGCCGATGCCGGGTGTGCAGCGGACCACTACCGTGCCTCCCGAGACCGTGCTGCTCACGTCCACATCGGAGGGAAGCAAGGCCACCTGCCCGAAGTCGATGTTGCCGAAGCTCGTCGAGTCGCTGGAGCCGCCGCCAAGCACGCAGCCTCGCTGCAGGGTCGCCTGTACCGTGAACGATTTCGACACACTGTCCGCATGCGTCGATCCCGATGCCATCACGAGGGAAATGCCTGCCAGAATGACTGGCCAGAGCGAGGCATGCCGTTTGATCGTCATATCCATCTCTACCAGATCACGGTCACGGTCACGCTGTCCGTGTAATTGCCTGCCGGTGGTGTCGCCTGGGCGGGGACGCGGCCGTAGACGCGCGTCCATTGATCCTGTCCGTTGCCCGTAGCGCTGACGCCGGTCGTGTCGTCCCATACCGTGCCGAACATGGCGTCGGTATAGAGGTTGTAGTCGATGCGCTGATTGCCTGAATCCCCCAGCATCTGTCGCTGCGCCACCGTACCGTGCAGCCCCGCGTTCATCAGGACACGGTAGTTGACGCCACTGACGCAGCTCACCCGTATGGCCCCGGCATCCTGCTGACCCACGACGTCGACCGCCGTGGACAGGTTGTAGCGCGTGCCGAAATCCAGCGTGCCAAAACTCTGGCTGCCGCCATCAGCCATGCCTGCGGTACAGCCTTGCAGCACCTTGACCGTCAGCCCGATGCTGGCCGTCTTGGTCTGTGCGTGCAGCAAGGACGGCAGCGCGAGGCCAGCGAACCAGGCCAGTAGACAGATGAGAGAACGATTCATGGCGAAATCCGGTCATGCCCCGCCATTTGCAGACAACACGCTCCGCGACGACTCCGCACGAGGCGGAGCCGTCTTTCCATGCGAAACCTGTCGGCTGGAAACCTGCGGGGCCGTTGCCTTACCAGGCCACCGTCACCAGAACGATGTCGTCATAGTTGCCAGCAGCCGGCGTAGCCTGGTTCGGCACGCGGCCGAACACGGTCAGATCCTGCGCCGTACCATCACCGGTGGCAGAAACAATGCTGCCGAAGCCATCGTTGTTGCCCCAGAGCTGGGTCCGGGCGGCATCCTGATAGAGGCCGTACTTCACGAACTCGCCGCCGGCACCATCAGCCATCTGGCGGTCACTGCCATTGGCATTCTGGCCACCATCAAGGGCGATGGTGTACGGGGTGCCATCCGTGCACTGCACCTGCAGCGGACCACCCGCAGTGCCCGTGGACTGGCCATCGACCGTGTTGTTCAGGTCGTAATGGGTACCGAAATCCAGATCACCAAAAGCATTGATCGAACCATCGCTGGAGCTGTTGCTCACCGTGCAACCGGCACCGATCACGATCTTGACGTTGAGCTGCCCCTGCACCTGGCTGGCAGCCTGGGCCACGCCAAATGCGGAGCCCAGCACTACGGCCACGGCAAGCGCCATCTTCGACTTCACGTTCATGTTGTTCCACTCCTTCAATTTTTCAGGTTGTTCAAAAGTGTCGAGACGCTCGCACCGTCCGGTGACGACGCTCATCATTTCCATTGGTGCAAGCCATCGTCGAGCCGCACTTCCTGCCGACCCGACGTGACTGCCACGATGTCCCTCAGCGGGATACTTCATCCCACTCCTCTTAACGGCTCTGGCCGTTTTCCCCCTACCCCGTTTTCCAGATCAGATCGAAAACAAAAACAGGACGCCGTCCACAGGCAAACCCACTCACTGGTTTTGCTGCTGCAAACGGCCACCAGGCCACCCTGCCTGCCGACGCAACCGGCACGAGCCCACACAGCGGGACATCCCCCCTTCTCCTGCACTCCCTTGAACGGCTCTGCGGCATTCCCCCGAGCCTGTCTGCCGATCAAACCTCTGCTGCCTGATCGTGAACCGCGTCGCCGTGCTGCCGCACGACATCGTCATGCAGGTTCTGGGCGGACGGCGGCTGATGAATCAGAAGTCGATGCAGGGCTGACCGGCTTTGTCGACGAGGACAGTCACCGGACGCAGAGTGATCTGCTCGAGCGAAGCGGGAATTCGCTTCGGCATCACCAGCTGATGCATACGCCTGGCGGCGTGGAATGTCCGATCTGCGCGGAACAGGACCGGGATTGCCTCACCGGATCACCCGCTCCGACTCCGGAGGCGGCATGTGTCTATTCGCCGCGACCGAAGCGCGGCAGGTTCCAGTGGCAGCGCAGTGACAGGATGCGCAAGCCGGAGCAGAACAGGATCGGCAGCCAGGTCGCCCATACGGCGGGCCAGTGGTAGTACTCGCCCAGCACGGTCAGGGCAGCACCGGCGAAGGCGGCCAGGGCGTAGATTTCCTGTTGCAGCACGATCGACACACGGGCCAGAAGCACGTCGCGGGCCATGCCACCGCCGATCGCCGTGACCATGCCCAGCAGGATCGCCGTCTCGGCGTTGTGGACGAACAGCAGCGCCTTGTGCGCGCCATACACCGCGAACAGGCCCAACCCCATCGCGTCGAACAGCCGCACCGGATAGGTCAACCGTTCCACCCACGGATAGGCCACCACGGTGAGCAGCGCCGCCACCACGGCGGTGAGCAGATAGCGCCAGTCGGACAGGCCGGCCGGTGGGATCGCGCCGATGCATACATCGCGCACGATCCCGCCGCCGCAGGCGGTGATGTAGGCGATCGCCAGGATGCCGAACAGATCCAGATTGCAGCGCCGCGCCGCCGTGGCGCCGCTGATCGCGAACGCGAACGTACCGGCCAGATCGACCAGGTTGAACAGCAGTTGCCCGTTCATGCGTCGCGCGCCACCCCGCGGCAACCCGCCGCCACAACGGTTACTTTTTCTTCGGAATGTACAGGTCGGTGATGGTGCCTTCGAACACTTCGGCGGCCATGCCCACCGATTCGCCCAGGGTCGGGTGCGGGTGGACGGTGAGGGCGATGTCGGCCGCTTCGCTGCCCATCTCGATGGCCAGGGCCAGTTCGGAGATCAGGTCGCCGGCATTCACGCCAACCACGGCACCGCCGACGATGCGACGGGTTTCCTGGTCGAAGATCAGCTTGGTGAAGCCTTCGGTGCGGGCGATGCCGATGGCGCGGCCGGAGGCGGCCCACGGGAACTTGCCGACGCCGACGTTGAGACCCTTTTCCTTGGCCTCGCGCTCGGTGACGCCGACCCATGCCACTTCCGGGTTGGTGAAGGCGACCGACGGGATCACCCGTGCGTCGAAGTACGCTTTGTGCCCGGCGGCGGCTTCCGCGGCCACGTGGGCCTCGTGCACCGCTTTGTGCGCCAGCATCGGCTGGCCGACGATGTCGCCGATCGCGAAGATGTGCGGCACGTTGGTGCGCAGTTGGGTATCGACGTTGATGAAGCCGCGCTCGGTCACTGCCACGCCGGCCTTGTCGGCGCCGATCTTGTGGCCGTTGGGCGAGCGGCCCACCGCCACCAGCACGCGGTCGAACACGGTGGTCTCGGGGATGGAGTCGCCTTCGTAACCAACCTCGATGCCCTTCTTGCCGGCCTTGGCGCTGACCACCTTGGTCTTGAGGTGGATACCCTTGAGCTTGCCACCGAGGCGCTTGGCCAGCGGCTTGACCAGGTCGGCATCGGCGCCGGGGATGATCTGGTCCATGAACTCGACCACGGTCACCTCGCTGCCCAGCGCGGCGTACACGGTGGCCATTTCCAGGCCGATGATGCCGCCGCCGACGACCAGCAATTTCTTCGGCACGTCCTTCATTTCCAACGCGCCGGTGGAGTCCATCACGCGCTCGTCATCCCACGGGAAGGCCGGCAGTTTCACCGACTGCGAACCGGCGGCGATGATCGCCTGCTCGAAGCGGACCAGCTTCACGCCTTCGGCCGTCTGGACTTCCATTTCATGCGGCGAGACGAAGCTGCCGGTACCGACCACGGTGCGCACCTTGCGCTGCTTGGCCATGCCGGCCAGGCCCTTGGTCAGCTGGCCGACCACACTGCTCTTGAAGTCGCGCAGTTTGTCGATGTCGAGCTTGGGTTTGCCGAAGCTGACGCCGTGGGCGGCCATCGCCTCGGCCTCGTCGATCACCGCAGCAGCGTGCAGCAGTGCCTTGGACGGAATGCAGCCGACGTTGAGGCAGACACCGCCGAGGGTGTCGTAACGCTCGACCAGCACGGTGTCGAGGCCGAGGTCGGCGGCGCGGAAGGCGGCGCTGTAGCCGCCAGGGCCGGAACCGAGCACCACCAGCGCGCATTCGATGTCGGGCGTGCGGCCGGAAGCGCCAGCCGCCTGCGGCGCCGGAGCGGCGGCCGGTGCAGGCGCGGCAACGGGAGCCGGTGCAGCAGCTGCCGGAGCCGGAGCCGGAGCCGGAGCCGGAGCCGCGGCAGCTTCACCGGCAATTTCCAGCACGGCAATCACCGCGCCTTCGGACACCTCGTCACCCACCTTGAGCTTCAGCTCCTTGATCACGCCAGCGGCGCTGGAGGGAATCTCCATGGTCGCCTTGTCCGACTCCAGGGTGACCAGGCTCTGTTCCTTCTCGACGGTGTCGCCGGCCTTCACCAGCACTTCGATCACCGGCACGTTGTCGTGGCCGCCGATGTCGGGAACCTTGATTTCGATCGTGTTGGCCATGCGGATTTCCTCGGGTAGACGGACCGGCGCGGGCAGGCGCGGGTCAGGGGGCTGGAGTTTCGGTAACGGGAACGTTGCGCAGGTGCACATCGCGCTGCGGCAACGGAATGCGGATGTCGCGGGCCAGCAACTCATTGTGCAGGGCCCAGTTGTAGGCGGCTTGCGCAGCGCCGGGACGGCGGGTGGCCTCGGCGGTGAGCCAGACCACCAGCTCGAACTGCAGGGCCCAGTCGCCGAAGCTGGCCAGCCGCAGCTCCGGTGCGTTCGGGCCCTCGAGGGCCTGGGTGAACGGCACCTCGCGTGCCGCCGCCATCGCGGCTTCCCGCACCCGTTCCTTGTCGCTGTCGTAGGCCACGTGGAACGGCACCTTCAGCCGGCGATGGCCCTGGCGCACGGTCCAGTTCACCACGCGGCCGTTCACGAATTCGGAGTTGGGCACCAGGATGTCGATGTCATCGTTGGTGGTGATGCGGGTGGCGCGGATGTGGATGTCACGCACGCTGCCCTGCACGCCGGAGGCGAGATCAACGAAATCGCCGACCTTCAGGCTGCGGTCGAACAGCAGCACCAGGCCGCAGACGAAGTTGTTGAACAGCGCCTGCAAGCCGAAACCCAGACCCACGCCCAAGGCACCGGCGAACACCGCGAAGCGTGACATCGGCAGGCCGCTGGCATTGAGTGCCAACAGCACGCCGACCAGCAGCAACAGGTAGTGGCTGAGCCGGCTGACCACGTAGACCGACGACGGATTGACGTTTTCGTAGCGCCGCGCATAGCGGCCAAGCAGGCCCTGCACCAGCACCGACAGCAGCAGACACAGCAGAAACAGCATGACCGCGGCGCACACCGCGCCCACGGTCAGGTTGAAATCACCGCTGCGGAACAGGCTGTGTTCCAGCCAGTCGGTGGCGGGCCAGGCGGCCCATGCCAGACCGGTCTGGCCTGTCCCGGCCAGTGTCGCCGCCAGCGCCATCGCCGTTACAGCAACAGGCGACGGATATCACCCAACTGGGCGGCCAGGTAGGTGGTGAAGCGCGCGGCCAGCGCACCATCGATCACGCGATGGTCGTAGGACAGCGACAGCGGCAGGATCAGCCGCGGCGCGAATTCCTTGCCGTTCCACACCGGCTTCATCACCGAGCGGGAAACGCCGAGGATCGCCACTTCCGGTGCGTTGACGATCGGCGTGAACGAGGTACCACCGATGCCACCCAGCGAGCTGATCGAGAAGCAGCCGCCGGACATCTCGGCCGGGCCCAGCTTCTTCTCGCGCGCCTTCTTCGAGATCGCGGCCAGATCCTGCGCCAGTTCGAGCAGACCCTTCTTGTCGCAGTCGCGGATCACCGGCACCACCAGACCATCAGGCGTGTCCACCGCGATGCCGATGTGGAAGTACTTCTTCAGGATCAGCTTCTCGCCGGACTCGTCCAGCGAGGCGTTGAACTGCGGGAACTGCTTCAGCGCCGCCACCACCGCCTTGATCTGGAACACCAGCGGGCTGATCTTGACGTCCTTGTTCTCGGCGCCGAGCTGCTTGCGGAAAGCCTCCATCTCGGTGATGTCGGCATCGTCGTGCTGGGTGACGTGCGGGATCATCGCCCAGTTGCGCGACAGGTTGGCGCCGGAGATCTTCTGGATCCGCGACAGCGGCTTCTCCTCGATTTCGCCGAACTTGGCGAAGTCGACCTTGGGCCACGGCAGCAGGTTGAGACCGCCGACCGCGGCGCCACCGGCACTGGGGCGCGCACCGGAAGCCAGCGCATGCTTGACGTAGGCACTGACGTCCTCGCGCTGGATGCGGCCACCGCGACCACTGCCCTTGACCTGCTGGATGTCCACGCCCAGCTCGCGCGCAAAGGCACGGACTGCCGGGCTGGCATACGGCGCGTCACCGGGCATCACGATGCTGGCGTCGAGCGGCGGGCGGGCAACCGGCATCGCGGCGGCTTCCGGTGCCGGCTTGGCCGCAACCGGAGCGGGAGCGGGAGCGGGCGCAGGTGCCGGTGCGGCTGCAGCAGGCGCGGGAGCCGCTGCGGCGGCTTCGCCGTCGGCTTCGATGATGGCGATCAGCGTGCCCTCGGACACCTCGTCGCCCAGCTTCAGCTTCATTTCCTTGATGGTGCCGGCAAACGGCGACGGCACTTCCATCGTGGCCTTGTCGGACTCGAGCGTGACCAGGCTCTGCTCTTTTTCCACCCGGTCGCCGGCCTTCACCAGCACTTCGATGACGGGAACGCCAGAGTGGCCAATATCGGGAACGAGGGCTTCTTTGAGGGCGGCCATGGTGACTCCTGCGATGGCGAGGGCGTACCGCTCGGGGATGGCGGCCGCGTGCAAGTCTCCAATCATAACGAAGGTACGGCCAATCCGTATGCACGGACAAAGGTATGAGCCGCAAAAAAGCGGGATGCTGCCACCAACCATTCGCACGCGTATGCATGACCTTGAGCGCAGGCACGGCCTACCCCCTTGACGTAATCTGGCTGCATCAACCATGCCGCCCCGGCGGCTCAGGAAGAATTCCCATGCTGACGATTCGCGACCTGTCCAAGACCTACGCCAACGGCGTGAAAGCCCTGCGCGGCGTGTCGCTGGACATTCCCAACGGAATGTTCGGCCTGCTCGGCCCCAACGGCGCCGGCAAGTCATCGCTGATGCGCACGATCGCCACGCTGCAGGATCCGGACGAAGGCTCGATCCGGCTCGACGACATGGATCTGCTGGCCGACAAGCAGGCCACCCGCCGCCTGCTCGGTTATCTGCCGCAGGAGTTCGGCGTGTATCCGAAAGTGTCGGCCGAGGCCCTGCTGGAACACTTCGCCACCCTCAAGGGCGTCACCGTGAAAAGCGAACGCCGCGAGCTGGTCGAGTCGCTGCTGCGCCAGGTGAACCTGTGGGATGTGCGCAAGCGCAAGCTGGGCACGTATTCCGGCGGCATGCGCCAGCGCTTCGGCATCGCCCAGGCACTGATCGGCGATCCGCGGCTGGTGATCGTCGACGAGCCCACCGCCGGCCTCGACCCGGAAGAACGCAACCGCTTCCTCAACCTGCTGGCCGAGATCGGCGAACGGGTGGTGGTGATCCTGTCCACCCACATCGTGGAGGACGTCACCGACCTGTGCTCGCACATGGCGATCATCGGCCAGGGCCAGGTGCTGCTCACCGGCAAGCCGACCGAGGCGATCCAGTCGCTGGAAGGCCGGGTCTGGCGCCGCAGCATCGACAAGGCCGAGCTGGACAGCTATCGCGCCCGCATGAACATCCTCTCCACCCGCCTCTCCGGCGGCCGCACCCTGCTGCACGTGCTGGCCGACTCGCTGCCTGGAGAGGGCTTCGAACCCGTCGCTCCCGATCTGGAAGACGTCTATTTCGGCCGCCTGCGTGCGCAGGCCACGGCCAAGGCCGCCTGAACCACTGCTCGCGAAGGGATTGACGATGTTCCTCGAAATACTCCGCTTCGAATGGCGCCAGCAGTTGAGGGCTCCGCTGTTCTGGATCGTCGCCGCCGCCTTCGGCGGGCTGGCTTTCGCGCTCAGCAGCACCGACGCGATCGCCATCGCCGGCGCCAGCGGCAACGTGCTGCGCAACGCGCCTCTGGTGATCGTGCGCCTGCTGAGCGTGCTCGTCGTGCTGAGCATCTTCCTGGTCACCATGTTCGTGGCCGGCGCCGCCCTGCGGGACTTCGAGCACCGCACCTCGGAGCTGATCTTCACCACGCCGATGGGCCGCGGCGCCTATCTCGGTGGACGCTTCGCCGCCGCCTATCTGGCCACGCTGTCGATCATGCTGTTCAGCATGCTGGGGCTGGCACTGGGCAGCATGATGCCGTGGATCGACCCGGCCCGGATCGGCCCGGCCAACTGGCAGGGCTATGCCTGGGCCCTGGGCGTGGTGGTGCTGCCGAACACCTTGTTCATCACCGCCCTGCTGTTCCTGCTGGCCACCACCACCCGCTCGTTGCTGGCCACCTACATCGGCGTGATCGCCTACTTCGTGCTGCAGGGCGTGACCGGCTACCTGAGCAGCGAGGTCGACAACCACACCGTGGCCGCCATGCTCGACCCGTTTGGCGGGCGCACACTGGAAATCGTCACCCGCTACTGGTCGCCGGAACAGACCAACCACCTGCTGCCGCCGATGGATGGCGTACTGCTGTTCAACCGTGTGCTGTGGCTGGGCCTCTCCATCGCGATGCTGGTTGTCGCCGTGCTGCTGTTCCGGCCCAACCGCGAGGGGCTGCAACTGCCCCGCCGCAAGAAGCGGGCCGAGCCGCCGATGCTCCGCGCCAAGGCAGCCCCCACCACACGGGCGCCGGTCACGGTGACGCTGGGCAATGACTGGCGCGCCCACCTGCGGCAACTACGCGCACAATTCGTGTTCGACACCCTGGGCGTGCTGCGCGGCGCGGCGCTGCTGGTATTGCTGGCGCTGTCACTGGTACTGATGTTCAGCTCGCTGGTGTCCTCGGGACTGATCTACGGCACGCCGGTATGGCCGGTCACCCATCATGTGCTCACGGCGATCAACGGCAGTTTCAGCCTGCCGTTGATGATCGTCGTCATCTTCTATGCCGGCGAGCTGGTGTGGCGTGAGCGCACCCAACACTCGGCCGAGGTCAGCGACACCTTCCCGGTGCCGGACTGGGTCGGACTGGCCGCCAAGGGCGGTGCACTGCTGGCGGTCATCGTGCTGATGCTGCTGGTCGGCGCAGTGGTCGGCATCGGCTGGCAGCTGGCCCACGGCTACACGCACATCGAGCCGGGCCTGTACCTGGGCATGCTGGCACTGAACGCCATTCCGTTCGTGCTGATCGCGATACTCGCGCTGTTCCTGCAGGTGATGTCGAACAACCGCTTCCTCGGCTACCTGCTCAGCATCCTGTGGATAGCGGCCAGCACGATCGGCTTCGGCCTGCTGCACTGGGAACACAACCTGTACAACTACGGCAGCGCGCCCAGCGTGCCGTATTCGGACATGAACGGCTTCGGCCACTTCCTCACCGGCGCCATGTGGTTCAACGGCTACTGGGCCTGCCTCGCCGTGGTCCTGCTGGTGCTGGCCTCGCTGTTCTGGGTGCGTGGCACTGACAACGCCTGGCGGCTGCGGCTGCGCGAGGCACGCGCGCGGCTGCGCCCGGCCACGCTGGCGGTGCTGGTGGTGGCGCTGCTCGGCTTCATCGGCAGCGGCGCGTGGATCTACTACAACACCAACGTGCTCAACACCTACCGCAGCAGCACCGAGCGGACCCAACTGCGCGCCGACTACGAGAAGAAATACGCCAAGTACAAGGATCTGGCGCAACCGCGCATCACCGCGGTCAAGGCCGACGTGGACATCTTCCCGTACCAGCGCAGGCTGGACATCCGTGCCCACTACACCCTGGTCAACAAGCACGACGCGCCGATCGGCGAGCTGCACGTGAACTACGACGACGACTTCACCGTGAAGTCGCTCGACTTCGCGCCGCACGACACGGTCAGCGAGGACAAGGACCTCGGCTACACCATCTACCGCCTGAAAACGCCGCTGGCGCCGGGCGCCTCGATGGACTTCGACTTCGAGCTGGAATACGCCCCGAAGGGCTTCACCAACAACACCGGCCCCACCTTCCTGGTCGACAACGGCACCTTCTTCAACAACACCAGCCTGCCGCAGTTCGGCTACCAGACCACTGCGCAGATCATCGACCGCAACGACCGCCGCAAGTACGGCCTGAGCGGCGAAGTGCCGCGCATGCCCCGCCTCGGCGACGAGAAGGCCCGCGCCAATACCTACATCAGCAACGACGCCGACTGGATCGACTTCGACACCACCGTCTCGACCGCCGCCGACCAGATCGCACTGGCCCCCGGCACGCTGCAGAAGGAATGGACCGCCGACGGCCGGCGCTACTTCCACTACACCATGCAGCAGCCGATGCTGAACTTCTTCGCCTACCTGTCGGCGCGCTACACGGTGAAGCAGGTGTCGTGGAAGGGCGTGGACATCTCGGTCTATTACAACCCGGCCCACGCCTGGAACGTGGACCGGATGATCGAGAGCGCGAAGGACTCGCTGGACTACTACAACGCCCACTACACTCCCTATCAGTTCAAGCAGCTGCGCTTCCTCGAATTCCCCGGCTACGCCGCGTTCGCGCAGTCGTTCGCCAACACCATCCCGTTCTCCGAATCGATCGGTTTCATCGCCGACCTGCGGGACGAGAGCAAGGTCGACTACGTCTACGACATCACCGCGCACGAAGTCGCGCACCAGTGGTGGGCGCATCAGGTGATCGGCGCCAACATGCAGGGCTCGACCATGCTCAGCGAGGCACTGGCGCAGTACTCCTCGCTGATGGTGCTGAAGCACAAGTACGGCGCCGACCAGATGCACAAGTTCCTGAAGTACGAGCTCGACACCTATCTGGTCGGGCGGGCCACCGAGGCACTGGCCGAGGAGCCGCTGGCCAAGGTGGAAAACCAGCCGTACATCCATTACCGCAAGGGCTCGCTGGTGTTCTACGCACTGCAGGACTACCTCGGCGAAGACAGGCTCAACGCGATGCTCAAGCAGTTCCTGCTCGACAAGCGCTTCCAGCAGCCGCCCTACACCACCTCGCAGGAGTTCATGGACGCACTCGGCAAGGCGGCCGGCCCGCAGTGGAAGGGCCTGCTGGATGACTTCTTCTGGAAGATCACCCTGTTCGACAACCGCATCACCGACGCCACCGCGAAAAAACTGCCCGACGGCAAGTACGAGGTGACCATGAAGGTGCACGCCAGCAAGGTCCACGTGGACGGCAACGGCAAGGAAAGCGAGGCCACGCCCGACATCCCGATCGAGATCGGCGTATTCGCCGCCTCACCCGGCAATGGCAAGGACGGCAAGCCGCTGTATCTCGAAAAACGCCTGCTCGACAACGGCGACAACACCATCACCGTGACCGTCAACGAAAAACCCGCACTGGCCGGCATCGACCCCTACAACAAGCTGATCGACAAGGTCTCCACCGACAACCGCCGCACGGTGACCGTGCCGTGAACGGAAACGAGCAGGGCGGGCACTGCCAGCCACCAAGGCGAGGAATGAGTGGAGAAGAGTGAGGAGCGAGAGTAAAGCCACCTCACGAAGCCACCCGCCGCATACGCGGCATGCCAACTGCCGACAGGCCGTCGGCAGTTGGCATCGCACTGCAAGACAAAGCCCCGTCCCCGCCGGCGATCGAGGAGCAATCGCCGACGGGGACGGGGGTGGGATAAAGGTTCAGGCGGCGGGGTTCGAGCGTGCCGCCACATCTTCGCCCGGCGCCTTCGCAACGCCCCTCCCCTGCCGGAGAGGGGCACCATGGAACGGATCAGAGATCCACGGTCAGCGACATCCTTGCCGCATGATCACGCGAGGAGCCCGCCAGCTGGCCGGTGTAGTCGGCCGAGACATGGACGCGGGTGGAGATGTCGAAACGACCACCCAGCTCGACCACTGCCGCATTCTGCGCCATCGGCAAGCCCGGCATGTCGAAGCTGCCGCCGCCTTCGACGAACGACTGCCTGACCACCGCGCGGTCGAAGCCGAAGGCGTGACGCCAACCCAGCTGGCCGCGCCACTGCATCGCCCCGGCCGCCGCCGACCAGCGCAGGCCCAGCGTGCCGAAGGTGGCATCGTCATGACCACCCTGCGTGGCCAGTGCGGTGACGCCACCGGTTTCACGCACGTCATCGCTGCGCAGGCGCACGTGCGCCACCGACACGAACGGCTCGGCCCAGCGCTTGTCCTGCGAGCCGAAGCGATAGCCGGCATCGACGAACGCCTGGGTGCTGTTGGCGTGGTAGTTGGCGTGCAGTTCCTGCGGCACCATGCCGATGGCGAAGCTGCGATCGCTGCGCACGTCGTTCCAGCTCGCCGCCGCGCCGTAGCCGAAGCGCATCGCACCGGCGACGCTCTGCCCGTACAGCGCCAGATGGCGACTGGTGATGTGCGCCGAAGCGCCGCTGCCCGGCATCCGGTACGAGGTCTGGCCGGTGCCCACGGCCGCGCCCAGGCGGGTGCTTCCGGAGACTGCGCCGTCAACGCCGAGCAACACGCCGCTGCCGTTGGCATTGGCCTTCGGCGTGCCGCCGTCGGCGTCGGTGCTGCCCCAGTGCCCCATGCCCTGCACCCACAGCGCGCTGCCGGCCGTGTCTGCCTCGGCCAGCCGCTTCATCACCGCATCGCGCGGCAACCGGCTGTCGTCCAGCATCACCCGGCGCAGGTCGGCGTGGATCGGGCCGGCCATCCGCTCCAGCGCCACCGGCGCATCGACCTCCTGGCGCACCTCGTTGTACAGCAGGGTGGCCAGCGCATTGCCGGCCGGCAGCGCATCCAGCGCCGTGCCCATCGCTCGCTGGGTCGAGGTATTGCCGAGGCTGGCGAAGGTGACCGCCGAGCGGATCACTTCCAGGTTGATGGTGCCGCCGTCGTAGCTGATGCCGTAGCCGAGCAGCGGAGTCAGCGCCCCGGTCACCTCGCTGAACTGGCCGTCGATCGGCGTTGCCGTCTCGATCAGCTTGAGGTTCATGCCCGGTGCCAGCGGCTGGTCGGAGAGGTTCTGCACATCCAGCGTGGTGCCTTCCTGGATGGTCACCTGGCCGTTGACCTGCACGCTGTCGTACTTGCCCGAGACCGGGTCGATCTGCGCCTCGTAGGTGGAGCCGGCCAGCATGGTCAGATCGCCGTCCACATGCAGGATGCCGGGCGAATTGCCCGGAGCCAGCGTGCCGCCGACCACCGCATCGCCAACGGTACCGGTGCCTTCCAGGCGACCGCCCGCGGCCACCGTCACGTCGCCGCCGAGGCTGCCGTTGACGCTGAGCACCGCGCCATCGGCCACCGAGGCATGGCCTTCGAAAGCGCTGCCGTCGCCGGTCAGGCGGGTGAAGCCGCTGCGGAAGTCGATCGCGCCGCTGCCATCGATGCCCGGTGCGAACACGTAAGCCGAGGAGCCATGGGCGAAGGCCAGTTGGCCGTCGACCGTCACCAGCGGGGCATCCACCATGCCTGCGGCGGCGTCAGCCGATCCCGAGCCGATGGTCATCGAACCCTTGGCACCGATGTTGATGCCGCTGGCCGCCGAGACGGCGCCACCGTCGGACACCTGCAGCACGGCGTCGCCTTCCATGCCCACGCGGATCATGCCTGCGGCCGGATGCTGGCCGTCGCCCAGTGCAGCCAGGCGCGAACCCTCGCCGGACACCAGCACGTTGGCACTGCCCGTACGGGTGCCCACGATCTGTCCGTTCTCGTCGGTGAGATAGCCGTACCGGCCCAGCCCGATCTGCTGCTCGAAGCTGGCCTGGCCGCCATCGAGGATCGACAGCGTGCCGCTGCCGCCGTGGCCCACATTCAGGCCGTTGACGCTGGCCCAGGTGGAACCGGCACCGCTGACGGTCGCCTCGGCGGTACCGGCCAGTTCCGGATGGGCCCAGTCAGTGATCTCCGGGCTGCCGTAACCCAGCAGATCCAGCCAGCTGGCACCGCCATCGGCCGCACGGGCCTGGCTCAGCACCTGGCCGCCGCCGGTGATGCTCAGCGAGCCATCCAGCAGATTGAGGCCGCCGGCGTAGTTGAGCGTGGAGCCGGCACCGTCGACGACGATCGCGCCGGTGCCATCCTCGACGCCCTCCGGGAAACCGTAGGAACCCAATCCCAGCATGACTTCACTGTATGCCGCGGACAGGCCGAGATTGGCGGTGCCGCCATCGAGCACGTTCAACAAACCGGTGCCGGCGTGACCCAATTGCGTCCCCGCATCCACGGTCAGCGTCGAACCGTTGCCGGTAACGGTCAGCTCGCCCTGTACTCCTGCTTCGCGCCCCAGCATCGCGCCGATGCCATTGGCATCGCTGCCGGCCACCGTCAGCTTGCCGCCGCTGCTGACCAGAAGGTTGCCCTGGGCTCTTCCGCCGACCAGGAGATGACCATCGACGGCCACCTTGCCGCTCTGCTCGACCGTGAGATGGCCGGGACCGGCCACGCCAACCAGCAGGTCACCATCGCCGCCGATGGTGTTCGCCGGTGCCGCCTGCACGGTCAGGCTGGAGCCCGCGCCGGACACCAGCACCTCACCCGCGCCGGACCTCAAGCCCACCAGCGGCTGGTCCCCATTGGTCAGATAGCCCGTGCGCCCCAGCCCCACCTCGCCGAGGAAACCGGCATGGCCGCCGTCGAGGATCGAAAGCTTGCCGGGCGCTCCCTGCCCGACGATCAGCCCATTGACGCTGTCCCACTTCGAGCCGGCACCGCTCACGGTCACCTCGCCCAAACCCACCAGTTCCGGATGGGACCACTCGGCGACCTCCGAGGTGCCGAAACCGATCATGTCCATCCAGAATGCATCGCCATCGGCCTCGCGGACATGGCTCTGCAAGTGGCCGCCACCGGTGATGCTCACGGAACCGTCGAGCAGGTTGATGCCACCGGCATAGTTGAGGGTGGAGCCATTGCCATCCACGGTGATCGTGCCCGTACCGTCCTCGACGCCCTCCGGGAAGCCGTACGAGCCGTGCCCGATCATGACTTCGCTGTAGGCCGTCGACAGGCCCATATTGACGATGCCGCCATCGCGTACGGACAACTCGCCGGTGCCGGCATCGCCGATCTGCATATTGGCGTCCGCAGTCAGCATTGAGCCGCTGCCGGTGACCGTCAATTCTCCGTGCGTACCTTTCCCGGAACCCAGCACGATGCCGATGCCGTTGCCGAAATCCCCGGCCACGGTGACGGTGCCGCCGCTGGCGACATCCAGTGAGCCATGGCTCTGGCTGCCGACGATGACCCAGTCATCGACGTGCAGTTCGCCACCATCGTCGACGGTGACCGCAGCCTCACCGGTATCGCCGATCATCAGGTCACCGGCGATACCGTTGCCGTTCAATATCCACAGGGTCGAACCGGCACCCGATACCGTGACGTTGGCCGAGCCGGCCTTGCCCGGCAGGATCGGTTGATAGGTGACCGGGTCATAGGCGTACCTGGCCAGGCCCAGCGTGGCCTGACCGCGGAAACTGGTAGTGGCGCCATCCAGCACCGACAGCTCACCGCGGCCTCCGCGCCCCAGTTCCAGCCCGTTGACGCTGTTCCAGGCCGAGCCGGCTCCGGTCACGGTGACCTTGGCGACACCATCGAGGGCATCCATGCCACCACCGGCCTCCTGGCCATAACCGATGACATCGAGCCACGTGGTGCCGGCATCCGCACTGCGCTGGTAGCTGGTCACCTGGCCAGCCCCGCTTATCGTCATCTCGCCATTGGCGAGGTTGATGCCGCCGGCGTAATCGAGCGCGGAGCCGGGACCGTCCACGAGGATGCTGCCGCGTCCGTTGGCGGCCCCGTCGCCGTCGCCGTAGTAACCGAATCCGACCACGATCTCGGCGTAGGCCGCCGCCTGCGCGAGGCTCACCTTGCCACCCTGATACACCTTGAGCGCACCCGTGCCGGCACTGCCGATCTGCACGGTGTTGCCCACGGTTAGGCTGGTACCCACGCCGCTGACCACCAGGGTGCCCTCACTGCCCGTCTGGTCGCCGAGAACCACACCGACGTCATAGGTGCCCGGCACGCTGCCACTCATGTTCAGGCTGGCACCGCCATCCACGGTCAGCATGCCCTTGCCCTGGGCACCGACCAGCAGCGAGCCGATCGAAACGTTGCCGCTGCCGAGCCGGCCCGGGTTGGGCAGAACCTGGTCGATGACCACGTCGGCATCCTCGCCCGGCACGTTCAGCCAGTTGCCCGCGTTGTGCCAGTTGTCCGCGTTGTGCCAGTCACTCGATACCTGCCCGGTCCAGTGATACTGGGCCGCTTGCGCCACCGGAGCACCGGCCGTGCACAGCAAGCCCACCGCGATGGCCATGGCCAATGGCCGGCAGGCCATGCCTGCAGCCGTCCTCTTCGGATGATTCACGCTTCAGTCTCCCCTGTGGTGTATGCGCGGGGAACATACGCAAGGGCCTCCGGCGGTACATCATCCAAACGGATGAAAACCCCGTGCAAGTCCCTGCCGGCTCCTATACAGTCCGGCCAAGACGATGCGTGGCGGGGGAACCATGCAGCAAGACAGCTTCGAGCACCTGCTGTCCATTCTTTACGCTGTGGACGGCGATCCGGGGGATTTCACGCCATTCCTGCATGCGATCGGCCAGACGATGCGTGCGCATGTACTGGGCATCCAGTCCTTCGATACGCACACCGGGGACATCCAGACCGACAGCGCCATCGGCATCGACGAGTCGTGGGCGGAAGCCTATTCGCGGGTCATCCCGGAAAATCTCTGGTTCAGACGCGGCGCACCATGGCTGCTTGGCCATGGCATCTGTGACGACGAACAGATGGATTGTTCGCAGGAAATGCACAGAACCCGCTTCTACGCCGACTTCCTTCAACCCACCGACATCGAGCACGCGATGGCATTCCGCTTGAACGCAGAGCCCACTGCGGCCATGTCGGTCATGACCGTCAACCGCAGTGCCAGAAGTGGCAACTTCACGAACGACGAGCGGCAGTTTGCCCGAAGATTGTTGCCGCACCTGCAGAACGCGCGAGCCCTGCACACCCGGCTGCAACACCTGGAGGCCGGACAACAGGTCTGCCGTGCAACACTGGACCAGATATCCGAGGGCATCTTCCACCTCACTGCCGATGGCCATGTCGTATTCGCCAACGAGGCCGGGCAACTGCTGGAGATGACGGCAACTCTGGTGCGCCGCAAGAACACCCGTCTGACACCCACCCACCCGGCCGACGGCATGGCTCTGCACAAGGCATTGCAGGCCATCTCCAGCCATGCCAGCGGCGCCATCCACAACCTGCGGCTGCACGGACCGGACGGCAACCCGGCCGGACTGATGACACTGTGTCCCGCACCACCTGCCGGCTCACCCTGGTCGGCACGACACGTTGCCGCCATCGCCTTCATCAAGCTTCTCGATCAACCTCGCGACCCGGTCGCCTCGAAGTTGCAGGTGATATGGGAGTTCACCCACGCCGAATGTCGGTTGGCCCGATTGCTGCTTCATGGTTTGTCGCTGGAAGAAGCCGCCAGCCATCTTGGTGTCAGCAAGAACACGGTCCGCAGCCAGATCCGCAGCATGTACGAAAAGACCGGCACGCACCGCCAGGGTCAACTGGTGGCCTTGCTGTATCGCGCGACCTGAAATTCGCATCCGGCCGCAAATGGCCATGGCAAAAATCTCAGAGACGGCGATCCTCGATCTCCACCACCCGGTCGTCGACGATGGTCACCACGGTGACATGCCCGCCTCGGCGATAACGCCAGCGCACGCCGCCCTGATGAGGATCGATCACGCGCACCCCGCCGCGGGTGGAGGCACGGGGAGTCCGGGGCACACGGGTTTTCGAGGAGGGTTTGCCCAGCAATTCGATGACGCGCTCGGCGCTGTCGCCGGCAGTGAGCACTCGCGAGCCCACGCGCAAGGTGCTGGAAGCCTGGGCCAGTGCAGCGCAGGCCAGCAGGAAGAAAACGAGAAATGGACGCATGGCCCCTCCTTGGGTAACGGATCTCCTTTACCGCCCAGACAGAGGGGCAGCCGTACTAGAAACCGGCGCCGGGCTCGGCCAGGTAGGCAACCTCCTCGGCCGTATCGACCCGACCCAGCACCGCGTTGCGGTGCGGGAAGCGGCCGAAACGGTCGATCACCTCGCGGTGGCGGCGAGCATAGTCCAGGAACGTCGCGAACCGCGGCTGCTGTTCCGCCGGCGCCTCGGCGTGCAACTGCTCGAACAACGCCACCGAGCGCTTCTGCAAACCCTTGTCCTCCGCGTGTTCCAGTGGAAGGTAGGCAAACACCCGCTGCAGGGGCGGAAGCTCGCTGTCGTCGCCGCGATCAATACCCGACAACGCGATGCGCTGTGCCTTGACGTCATTTGTCCATGAGCGCGCATCACCGCGATGCAGGTTGCGCGGAAACTGGTCCAGCAGGATCAGCAGGGCCAGCCAGCCCGAGGGTGTTGCCGTCCAGCCATCCAGCTCTCCATTGCCGGCGGCCTCGGCGGTGGCACCGAAGCGCGAGCGGATCTGTTCGTCGAACGCGGTATCGGATGCGAACCAGTGGGCGGCGCTTGCCTCGTCGAACCAGAAATCAAGAATGTCCCGTGCATCAACCGGCATGGCGGCTCCTTCATTCAATGGTGGTCAACAGTGCGGGGTGCCTGCCAGAGTATCCATGTCCAGACGAAGGCCGTACAGCCGCGGCAATTGCCGGCACAGGACCTGTGCGGACCCGGCCGGCACACTGGAAACCGCCTTCTCGAAAACGTGCAGCAGAGCCGCTTCACGATCAGCCAGCACGCGTATCCAGCCGCTGTCGCCACGGGCGGTCACGCGCACGAGCCAGTCGATCGCAACGCGGCATACCGCACCACGCCAGCTGCCACGTCCGACCATCGCACCGCCGGCAGCACGCGCCAGCACCTGCAGATCGTCGACCAGCAGGCCGAGCGTCTGCACGTTCTCGTCCAGCACCACGCGCAGGCCTGGTTCACACGCCGCCGCAGCCCGCTGGTACAGGCAACGCAGGTCGATGCTGCGTCTGATCAGGGTGCGACAGGCACGGCGCGTGTCATGCAATGGAGCCATCGGCTGCTGTTGGAAAAAGGAGCGGCTCACTGCACTCGTCCCGCCGGCGGCGGCCATCCACAAGCACGGTTCACGGATCGATCCGCAACAGGTTCAGCTCCCGCCCATCGCTGTCGCGGATGCCCTGCTGCAGCCCGGCCAGATGCCGGATCGACGGGCACAACGCCTCGACCTGCGGCCGCAGGGCCTGCATGCCGGACTGCAGTCGCGGCTGCAGCCCGGTGGCCACCGAAGCCGCCCGGTCACGCAGACTGGCCGCCGCCTGCAGGTCGCCGCTCAATGCCGCATTGAGCGCCTGCTGGCCGAGGTCGCTGGCCAGCAGCGGCAGCAGGTCCGCCGCTATCCGGTTGGTCAGCTGCGTCGCCTCGTCGCCCTGCCAGTCATGCGTGCTGCTGCTGTGCGCGATGCGCTGTTTCAAGGCATCGGCGTGGGCCTCCAGCCGGTGCTCGAACTCGGCGCGGGTATCCGCCCCCGGTGACATGCGCCCGGCCTCGGCCTGCATCACCTGTACTGCCATGTCCACGCCGTTGCTTGCCACCTCGCGCACCCGTGGCAGCAGTGCGCGCAACTCGCGCTCGAACAATGCCAGCCGCTCCCGGTCGCCGGCATCCAGGGGCTCACTGCGTCCGTCGACGGTCAGCATGCCTTGCCGGAGCTCGACCCGGAGCGGTGCCGGTGCAGCACGATCGAACAACAAGCTGTCGCTTTTCACGGTGACGTCGTAGCTGCTGCTGGCGTGGCAGGTTGCCGCCAGATCCTGTGCATGCAGCGATGCAAAGGTCCACGGCACGACGAACAGCAGCAACAGCCATCGGGACAGGCGCATGAGGGCGTTTCCTGGAAAAGAATCCGCGCAGCGATAACGGAGCACGCCGCAACCGCCGCTGAATCTGCCCGGGCCCGCTCGAATCGCCCGCAAGCAGATTCCCGTCCTACGCGACGCGGGAACGGAATTGCGCACGCACCGTCGGCCGCCCCAGTTGCCAGGCCAGCCACAGCAAGAACGGAATCGCCAGCGCCTTGAGCGCCAGCCCGACCTGCCAAGTGCGCTCGGCCCGGGCGATCAACCACAGCGCCACATCACCCAGTTGAGGCTGGGCCAACGCATGCTGGCGGGCGGTCTCGAAATCACCGGCCTGCTGCAGCATCAACACGCCGCTGACCAGCGAC
>Ga0222419_100211_pt1 | contig 91362 bp, 76 predicted proteins | sample 1B20Ametagenome_FD_182474 | JGI IMG/M metagenome (GOLD analysis project Ga0222419, IMG submission 182474) | Enriched microbial communities from leaf-cutter ant dump, University of Wisconsin, Madison, United States - 1B20A (version 2) | ecosystem: Environmental > Terrestrial > Nest > Insects nest...
CTTATAAAAATCATCTACGGTGCGGTTAACTGTACCGATCGTACGCCTGATCACCTCATCAGTAGGGATGAACACTGTGATTTCCTCATTAGAAAAAGTCTCTTCCAGCCCCGCAAGCTTGATGATCTGCACTACGGTATCAAACTTAGCCGGGTTCGATTCCAGATATTGCATAATATTGCCGCTAAATTTCGGGTTGGCTTTACCACCATCCACGTAATAATCATCATTCTTACAAGATGCGAGCATCATGACCAGCAAAACTGAACAAATGGCTACCGGCTTAATGTATTTAATTACTATATTTTTCATATTCTCTTATCATCTAATTAATTAAAGGCCAGACCCTATCCAGTAGTTGTTCAAGGCCATATACGGATTATTGGTCAGCGCAGATTGATCAATAGGCCAGGTCCACGCGCCCCTGCTGAACTTATCAGCCGTCAAAGGATTGTCTGTCCATTGCTTGCTCTGAATTCTCCTGGTACGCACCAGGTCAAAATAGTGACTGCCCTCCCCCATCAGTTCCTTGGCACGTTCCAGGAATATTGCATCCTTAAGACTTCCTTCATCATTAGTATAAGATGGTGCATTCGCCCTTATCCTCACTTCATTCAGTACCTGGGCAGCTTCATCATCCCTTCCGCCAAGATTAGCCAGTGCCTCAGCACGCAACAGGATCGCATCAGAATAACGTTGGATCAGGAAGGTATTGTCCGGGTTCAGATCCAGATCCGGCCTGTTGGCATCTGCAAACGTGTTCAGCGCAAATTTTCTCAGCTGGAAAGTCTCGGGGTTCTGGTCAAACGGTGCTACGAACCAAACGATCAGGCGACCATCACTCTCAGTAGGATATAGCTTTTTCATATACTCATAAGTGAACACATTGAAACTGTACCTGTGTGTATATTCCGGCTGCTTATAAGGGAAGTGGATGAACCCGTCACCAAATGGGGCATAAGCATAAGCCTGCTCAAATGGGTTGTTCAGGTCCTGGTTGTAGTTCAGGGTCCTGAAAAGCTCGAACAAGCTTTCATCAGAACGGCCTTTTACCACCGTCGCCCATTCAGTCAGCGGCAGCAAACGGTAAGCGCCGCTGTTCATCAACTCTTCGCCCAGGTTTGCAGTTTCTGTCCAGTATTCGTTCCTGTTGGCCAGGTCGAAACCAGCATTCCACATATACATATTCATCAGCAGGCCAATGGCAGCACCTTGCGATGCCCTTACCCCTTTTTGAGAAGGGTCCGTAAATGTAACCGGCAGGTCCTTTCTGTTGTCTTTCAGATCAGCGATACACTTATTCAGTACGCTCACCATATTTTCACGTGGCAGCGGGTCCTTCTGAAAAGCATTAGTATAATAAACCACATCACCATACAGGCGCACCATAGTAAAATAGCAGAAACAACGGATGAATTTTGCTTCAGCAATGTAACGCTTGGTCTGCTGATCAGAAAGTGCAGGAATACCTTCCTCCAGCTTGCTCACCAGGATATTGGCAGACTGGATCACCTGGTAATATTCGTTCCAGATGGTTAGGTCCCAGAACTGGTAGCCAGACCAGGGTGAATCACGACGGATGGCATCAATCAGTCCATCCCTGTCATTCACAGACGTCAAAGGAATGTTCAGCCTGTCCGTACTTCCCTTAGGGTCCGGGGCCTGTCTTCTGTGCCCGCCGATCCTGGCAGCACCCAAACGGCCGTCCCCGCCCTGTATCGCAGGAATTACTTCTCCTGACCGGAACTCACCGGTTGCGCCCGCAAAGGAAGTCCTGGTATATTTATCAAACAACCGGCCATACATATCAGTGATATTCGACTCAATGTCATCGGCGTTCTTATAATAATTATTACCGGTCAGCATGTCCTTCGGCGTAATGTCCAGGAACTTCTTACAACTGTATTGTGAAGCGCTTACGGCTATTAATAAGCAAATAAATACTTTTTTCATGTCTTAATTCTTTAGCTCAATTAAAATTCAACATTCAAACCAAATGTATAAGTACGCGGCACCGGATAACCATTGGAAGTATCCCGGCCTATGGCACTTACGTTTTCCGCATTAGGTCCTGAATATTTCGAGAAGGTCACCACGTTAGATGCAGAAAGATAAGGTCTGATCGCATTTAACCCCAGGCGCTTCGCCAGTTTCTTATCGAAAGTATAAGCCAAAGTAACCTCTCCGATCTTGAAGTAACTTCCCTCTTCCTCCCATAATGTCTGCTCATACCTGAACGGTTGGGTATATGCGTTGTGCGCATAATCATAAGCATTGCCATACTTTGCAAGATCACCAGATTGCTGCCAGATGTTCAGTTCATTCAAAGGCACCACCGCTTTGGTCGAAGCACCGATCACACCGTCGTTATTTCTTCCGAAAGGATCAGACAGCAATCTTAACCTGTCGGCAAGCGCATTGTTCAGGATAGAACGCTTTGCAGTAAATGTAGCGTAAACGTTAAAAGTAAATTTATTGTATGAAATGGTGTTTGACAGACCACCGGTCAGCACAGGCTGGGTGTTACCAGTTACCTGCAGGTCCCGCTCGTCCAGGTTATAATCACCGTTCGCATCATAGAAGATCGCATCACCAGCCTGGAATGAACGCAGGTAATTCTGTCCGTTTCCATTGCGGTACCTTAGGCCCGTGATCGGATCCACCGGTACATCAGAAGTATACTGATATACTCCCTGATTCAGGTACAGGTAGTTTGCCAGGGAGTTTCTGCCCACACGCTTCGCCAGATGCTGGTTATAACCACTGGTGCGGTCAAATTCGATCACCTGACCATTATATTCTGCCGGCAGCGCGGTCAGGATATCGGTGTTCCAGGCACCGTTCACCATTACGGTCCAGGTTACTTTGCTGTCCTTTCTCAAAGGCCTGCTGGTCAATGACAACTCATAGCCATAGTTGACCAGGGCAGCATCGTTACTGGTAAACTTCTGGAAGCCCAATGTATTTGACAGGACATTGGTAAACAATTCATTGTCAACCTTTTTGAAATAAGTATCAAAGATCACATCCAGTTTGCCGTCAAAGATACCGAAGTCCATACCAAAGTTATACTGGGTAATGGCCTTAGGCTTCAGGATCGGGTTGGGAACAAATTCATAGTCAATACCTACCCTTGGATTGTTATTGTAATATCCGTTAGGTGTATACTTTCCATAAATATCGATCAAACTGCCCACAGGATAAATGTTCTTACCAGCGGTCAGCCTGAAATCACCATAGTTCAGCCATTTCAGGTCTTTCAGCCAGTTCTCTTTAAAGAAGTGCCATTTCAGACCTACCGAAGGGTTCTTCTGATAAGGATCATCCTGACCGCTACCAGAAGTACCATCAATACGATAAGTCACATCCAATACGTATTTCTTTTTGTAATCATAAGTAAAAGCCGCGGCAAATGAAGCGATCCTCAGGTCTGTAAAACTTTTACCCAGGATACCACCACCTCTGGAGAAGTAACCATCATAGCCAAGCGGTCCCTCAAACTGGTCATTCGGCAACCTTTCCAAACGGGTCATAGAAGACTGACCGTTGGTGATGAAAAGTTCGTTAAATAAGTTCAGGAAGAAGTTATGCTCATCCGTATTCAAGGACTTGGTATAAGAAATACTGTTCCTGTTATACAGCTCAGACTTATAATTGCTAAAGCGTTCATACTTCGCAAACTGTCCGTTGGCTGCAGCAGGTGTAAACAGGTCCGCATGATCCTGGTTATAAGAATAACTGCCATTGGACGTAATATTTAGGTTAGGGATCAGCTCGTAGCGGCCCTCAATATTGGCACGCAGGTATTTAGGACCCGCATCGTTCCTTACATTCAGTGCAGACAGCACGTCACTGGTTGCCACGAAGAAAGAAGGACCTGGCAATAAGGATGAATTTTGTCCGTTATTGGCCACACCTGTCTGGAGAAGTCCCACGCCGTTACCTTTATCAATGGTACCCAAAGAGGAGATCAATGCACCGGTGAAACTAATCTTTTTGGAAGGTTTGAACTCCATGTTCATGTTCAGCGAGTAGCGCTCAAAACCGGTATTTTTAATGATACCCTTCTGACCAAAATAACCTACGTTCGCTTTATAATTAAACTTTTCATCACCACCATCCATCGCCACGTTATGGGTCTGGTTATAAGTATCCTGATAGAAAATGTTCTGCCAGTTGGTCGAGTTATTATAAAAAGCGTTCAAACTGTCTGAAAGAAATGGCGTCCTGTTCAGTAAATAATAATCATCCATGAGCGCATAGTTGGAGATCTGGCTAATTTTTAGCTGACGTTCCAGCGATCCACCCAAAGTCTCGCGCAACTTAGGCGTCTTGCTCAGGAAGAACCTGCCGGTATAACGTACCCTTGGTGTTTCCGACTGACCACGGATGGTCTGGATCAGGATCACCCCGTAAGCACCTCTGGATCCGTACAAAGCCGTTGCAGTCGCATCTTTCAAAACCTCGATACTGGCAATGTCCTCCTGAGGGATCAGTGAAAGCGGGCTTACTCCGGAACCCTGTTGCTGGAAACCAAATTCCTGGGCCTTATCCGCATCCATAGGAACCCCGTCAATTACATATAAAGGAGAAGTAGAAGCCAGATAAGTCTCATTACCAGAACCTGTTGTACTGATCGTAGAGAGACCACGAAGATTCACAGAACCCCTTAAACCAGGTGCACCCGTGTTGTTCTGGATATTCAGACCCGCTACTTTACCCTGAAGCAATTGCTCCACGTTGGCCACCGGAACATCCTGAACTTCCTTACCACTTACGATATAAGAAGAACCCGTAGTCTGGTCACGGGTCCGTTTCTGGTATCCCCTGATTACCACATCATTCAATTGGTTGTTACTTTCAGCCAGGCTGATCGTCAATGTAGTCTGATTGGCAGCCAAAGTCTGTGATTTAGTCGCGTATCCGGTATAAGAAGCCTGCACCTTAGCACCGGCGGTGGTAGAAAAAGTGAGCACGCCATTGCCATTGGTCTGACCGATAGGCTTGGGTACAGCCCCCACAGAGATCACCGCCCCGGGCAAGGTTTCCTTGGTCGTTGCATCAATTACAGTAACCGTCACCGTTACCTGAGCCTGCGCCATCAAATCCTTGCATAAAAATATGCAGCTGAAAAAAACTGACAGCAAAATAATATGTCTTTTCATTGTATTCATTTTTATCATTTGGATTCTAGTCGTTAGAGAACTTAGGATTTACTGTCTTAAAGTGGAATACGATCTCCCAGTCGCCTTTTTCATATATTCTGAAGTCCTGGGCAATGACCGCAGTCTGGCGTACCCCCCCAAAACCAACACGCGAATAACTGAATTCAACGTGGGCAAGATCCCCGTTTCCGGTAACCCCGCCATTGGTAAACCTGGTAGGAATGCCTCGTACCAGCGGAATCGGATATGCCACATCATACTGGACATATTCATCTGTCTTCTGCATATTGAAACCATGCACCAGGTTCTCCCACTTGGTCTCATTGAACCTGGCCGGATTGATCGGCAAAGAATCCTTATCCAAAAACTTAAACCTCAGGCTATGTCCGTTGCCACCCTCAAACTTCCTGATGTACAGGTAAACCAGACCCTTGTTAGGGTCCCTGACGTCGTTCATGGGCTGGTTGGTTGACTCACCCACCATATTGGACACTACGTCCGGATAATTGTGCACCAGGACCTTACCGCCAGGTGTCGTGGTATTGGGCTTTCCGTTATACATGTTGATATCGTTCTCCGGAAAGTAAGGAATCTCAATCCTTGGTATGATGCTCAAGTCTTTGATTACCCTTGAACCACCTGAATTGCTCACACGGACGTCAAAATACCGGATATCCTGGGGATAGATCACTGTATCGGCCGGGGCAAGGATATCGCTTGTCGCAGTAGGCCAGACAATAATATCTCCCGAAGACCTGATTTCAACAATCGGGTGCATCTCCAGTTTCCTCTTCGCCTCAATTTCCTCCAGACTTGCCTCTGTGCCGGTGTACTCGCTGGTCCAGACCAGTGTCTCCTTCTGGGTCAGGATGTCATTGGCATCCCTCCCGTCGCCAAAGTGAGGATTGATCAGCTCGAACTTCATCGGGAAAGAAGAGTTGTCCGCACTGAATATATTGTTGATCACATTGAGACGTCCCAGTCTTGCATCCCAGGACCTTCCGAGGTAATCTATTTTCGTACTCAGGTAATCCTTTTCCTCCGGCACGTCAAAAATCTTCCGGCAGCTGGAAAAAGTAGCAGCCGCAGACAATAAGATCAATGCACTATATTTTATTTTGTTTTGCATAACATTCAATACTTTTTAAATAACCGCTTTAATTGTATACCTCTCTGAAGTTCATGGTCCATTCCGCCATCTGGAACAGCGAATCCCCGCCATTACTCAGGATCGTCAACTTATAATAAATATAACCTGTCGTATTTTTAAAGTCATAAATCTGCGTCTCAAAACGTGAATTGAAGTTCATGTCCTGACGCGTATCCAACTGTACATAATTTGTTCCGTCCAGCGAACCTTCCAGCCTCCAGCTCTTCGGATCCCTGGCTTTGGCATCATTCGCAGAAGTCATGGTATACACATTGGCCACTACAGGCTCAGCAAACTGGTAGATCATTTCCACAGGTCTGTTGGCCTCATAAAAATCGCAAAGGAATTTGGTCAGAACGTTACCGTCAAAAAGTTTTACGAACTTCTCTCCCGCAGAAACCTTTCCGTCATAAGTGCCCGGGTCTCTGAACACAATGGTCACAAAGGCACCTGGCTTACTTTTAAACAAGTTCTCGGGCGGCGGCACAAGGGTCAAACGTCTGGCAAATTCATCAAAGCCGAACACGTGCTGAGGCTCCAGCAGGTGAATGATCCCGTTCTTCGCCTCGATATTTACAGAACTAGTCGTAGCAGTTGTCCAGTTCGGAACAAACACACTGCGCTTGGTATTGGCAAACTCGATCACCTCCGAGCCACCATTCTGCCAGCCCTGTGAATCTGCATAAATCCGCTTGCCGTGCATTGGATAACCATTTCGGGCATCAACAAGCGCCTGGCCATCACCCAATGTAAAATCCGAAGATCTAAACAATCCCTTGATGATATAACGCGATACCATGGTATCAATATTTGCCTGGTCTGCTTTTGCCTTGGCGATATCCTTAGGATCCGCTGCCAGCCCGGAAGCAATCTCCTTCAGGAAGACAGCTGGTTTTCCCTGAGCTTTTCTGGTATTGTTCAGGTTGGTCAAAGCAATCCTGAAACTGCTGTTGGAAGGAGCGAACAAAGTTACCGCACTGTCCTGCAGATAGCTCTGCATGTCCAGCTCATCGATCAGCAGCAGGAGCGAGTCATAAACACCAGGCTTACTTTTCAGGTAATCATACATATTCAGGTTGGTCGTCGGATCAATATCCGTCTTATTATGGTAACCCTCCTCTTTCTTACATCCAAATTGAAATATCAGTGCACCAAACAATAATGCGACTAAATATTTACTGTAAAAATTTGATCTTTTCATGTCTATTAATGCTTAGTTATTTCCAATATGAATTTTGAGTTAATTTAGAATTCTGAGCAAGAATACTTCTTGAGATCGGCCAGTAGATACCTCCATTGTTGATCAAAGCCATAAACTTAGGATCACTCTGTTTGATCTTATTGTACCTTACCTGGTCATACCAGCGCTGGCCCTCACCCATCAGTTCTTTCTGGCGTTCCCTGAAGATCGCATCGATCAGCGGACCGCTCTTTTCCTCGCTGTAAGCCTGGTAAGTATTTCCTTCAGTAGCCTTACCCACGTTATCGACATTGTACCTCAGCTGACGGATGATGTTCAAGGCATCGATCGCACCTTGTCTTTCGCCCAGCACAGCGAGTGCCTCAGCCCTAAGCAAGGTCACATCCTCCAGCCGGGTCACGATCAAAGTACTGGAAAATATCCTAAAGGTAGGATCTGCAGAACCATCCTGGATCACCTTGATCTTGCTGAAGATCGGATATTTACCCTGGTAATTGGTAAAATACAGGTCCGAGTGGGTAGTACCGGTAGTATCGATATTGAAACGTGCATCGTTAGTCTCTTTAAAGATCTGCAGGATAGAATCCTTAGGTACAAAAATATCAGGCAAAGCCTTGTTCACCACAGGCTCGGCTAAGGTCAGCGACTCTATCGCACCGGTAAAAGTAGCATCCTGGTGACCCCAGATAAATCCGAAACCAAGCATCTGGTTGTTTTTCTTGTCATAGAAAAGCCCGTTACGCGCACACAGATCAGTAGTATTGGTATAGCCCAGGCCTCCCCTGGTATAGTTGTCAATTACAAATTTTGTATAAACAGATACATCTGCATATTTTCCCTGCCAAGCAGCCACATGTGCCAGCATCGCAAAAGCAGACAGCTTTCTGACCAGAGCACCGTTCCAGCGGCTCGGAGCCTCATTATAATACTGTCCAGGCTGCTGGATATCATTTGAACTATAATTATAAGGCAATACATCTGCCGCGGCAAGCATTTCAGACTGTACAAACTCCAGGATCGCCCTGCCATCCCTTCTTGGCTGGTCCTCAAAAGAACCATCACGTGAAGAAGTAATGAAAGGCACATCACCCCAGATCCTGACCATATAGAAATAAGCAAACGCCCTCAGGAACCTCACCTGGGCCACATCCACATCCATGTTGTTCTGAATATACCGTGCATCATTATCCCGCACCTCATGGATCCGCTCCAGGAAAATATTCGCAGCATTAACGATCGCATAAAACCTTCTCCAGTTGGACAACTGGTCTACAATGGGATATTGCGCATTCAGGTCATTCTTGACCACAGCCTTCAGATCCTGGCGTATCGGGCTGTCAAAAGCACCCATACGCACATCTCCGTAGATCCAGTGACCATTGTTATCAGCCAATGCCGCCCTGGTCAGTCCATACACACCCATAATCCCGGCCCTGGCATCCTCTATGGTATTCCAGTAATTCTCTTCATTTACCACCCGGGACGAATTCACATCCAGCGCCTTCTTGCAGCTTCCCGCAATCAAGGTAAAGAAGATCAGACTCAGCAAAATTATTTTTTTCATTTTCTCAATTTTAATTGGTACTTAAATCGTATTCTGTATAAGGCTAAGTATTAAAAATCCATTTTTACACCCAGAACATAAGTCCTTGGGATCTGTATTCCATACCCGGTGTCATAGCCTGTATAATCTACCAGCTCAGGATCCTGACCGGTATACTTAGTCAGGGTAAACACATTGTTCACACTGCCATAAACATAAAAGCGGTTCACGTTTGAAGATTTTTTCTTCATGATCTCCGTCAGGTCATAGCCAAGAGAAACAGTACGAAGCTTCAGGAAAGTGGCATTTTCCACAAAAATATCCTGGTTCACCTGATAAGGCGCTACCGAGCTCCATGGGTTATAGAGCGGATATTTGGAATAATCACCACGTTTCTCCCAGTAAGTCACTTCCCTTACAGAATTGATGTTGTTCAGACCTTCACGGTTGACGAAGTCAAACCTGTTTGCCATCTCCTGGTTTACCAGGTCACGGTTGATGTTGTAATAGAAGTTCAGGCTCAGGTTCCATTTTTTGTAACCAAAGTTGTTGTTAAAGCCCCCGGAGAATACAGGAAGTCCATGACCGGTCAGCACCCTGTCCTTATTATCGATCATATTATCATTGTTGATGTCCCTCCATCTTGGATCGCCAGCTTTCAGGTCAATGCCATTGTAACTCAGTTTCTGGCCATCCACAGAAGGCACCTCATCATCTGTATTGTAAATACCATCATTTTTCAGCACCCAGTAACGGTCCACAGCCTCACCCACTCTCAGCAAGCGGTCACCGATCGCAAGCTCTGACAAGCCGCCAGGCAAAGCAGTCAGCTCATTTTTATTGTAGTTGATGTTCAGTGCAGAATTCCAGGTCACGGTCTTGCCGGCAGGAAGGATCGCAGCACCTATTGTCAGGTCAACACCAGAGTTGCGGATGTTCATGCCATTCTTAATAATAGAAGTATAGCCATATTCAGCAGCAGAAGGCACACCCAGCAGCATGTTCTTATCTTCTTTAACGTAACCTTCAACCGAAGCAGTGATCCTGTCATTCAGGAAACCTACATCCAGACCAACACTGGCCTGATCCTGATAAGCCCACTTGATGTTATATCCGACACCGCCCATGGTATAAGGACGGGTCAGGGTCGCAATACCATTATATCCCGGACTGATCAGGTTGCCGGTAAAGCCAATATAAGCGGTATATTGAGGACCCTGGGCATAATTGTCAAAGTTCTCAAACCGGCCCATTCTGCCTGCAGATGCACGCAGGTTCAGGTTGGAAACCACATCGCTGTTTTCCAGGAATTCCTTCTTCATGTTCCATGCGGCAGAAAATACCGGGGAAACGATCCAGCGGTTGGTCGGCTGCTGGTTAGAAGAACCATCCGTACGCAGCATTGCAGAAAGCGTATATTTCTCCTTATAAGAATACGTTGCCCGGGCAAAACCTGAGATCAGGGTATTCTTGGTCCTGTCCAGGAACTTATAAACCAGCTCCCTTCTGAATACAGTAGGGTTCAGGTAGTTGCCATTATTAGGATCAGGTTCCAAGAGGTTCAGCTTGATAAAATCATTGGCACCTTTATACGCATAAGCGTACTCATATTTATATTCATCAAACTGGATCGAAGCACCAGCCTGAAAATTAAACTTATTGTCATCATCCAGGTTCCAGTCATAAGAAGCAACGTTGTCCACAAAAGCCCTCTGGCTGAAACCAAAATAGTTGGAAGCATAGTTGGTGGTCTGCATCAAAGTCCTTGGATAAAAAATATCCCGGTAGCCCTCATTGTAATCGGCGCCCGCAGTAGTGATCCATTTGAAATTATCAAAAGCCACGGCAAACTTGATATAGCCCTGCAAAGAATTGGTCCTGTTGTCGTCAAAACCATCCTCAAACTGAGCCAGGTATTCACCGTACCGGTCCTTGTTCGGAGCAATCGGTGAACTCAGGTCAGGAATATAATTTACCTGTGTCAGCCTGTCCCGCACATTTCTGTTCCGGTCGCGGTCCACCCGGCTGGCATTCACCATAGCACTGAAAGTGAACCAGTTGATCGGTTTCAAGTTGATCAGGAAACGGGTAGTATAACGATTTGCAGCTACATCGTCAGCAACACCGCCCTGGGTACCGCCACCCAAAGAAAAACGGAAATTCGCCTTGTCACCACCACCAGCAATACTGGCATTTGCACCAAAAGTCACATTGTTCCTGTAATAAAGGTCATCCCAGTTCGCAGGGCCATAATAAGCATTGTTCAATGAATCACTCAGATACAATGGATATACATCATTATCGGAATAAGAACCGTTAGGTGTATATTTATCATAGAACTGTCTCCTGAAATTATTTTCAAAATTAGCGTTGATCGTGGTCACCGGGCTGCTGGTCACTATACCACCGAAGGCATCAAAAGTGATGGTCCTCTTTTTAGTAGCAGATTTTGTAGTCAGCACGATCGCACCATTTGCAGCCTTAGGTCCATAAATGGCAACGGCTGAAAGATCTTTCAGCACCTCAACACTTGCAATGTTATCCATATTAATAATAGACAGCGGGTTAGTACCAGGACCGATCCTTTCGTACTTATACTGCTGGATGTCCAGCGCATAAGGGTGATCAGCAGTCAGCGGTACACCGTCCAGAATGATCAGCGGCTGCGACTGGTACAACTCACGGGCAGTCAATAGCGGTTGTGACGTTCCGTGAATAAAGATATTCTGATTTGTTCCGGGCTCTCCGGTCGGCTCCTGGATATAAGCACCCGCTGCCTCCCCTTTCAGGTATTGCTGCAAGCTAAAAGCAGGAAAAAGAGCGAGCTTCTGAGGATCCAGGCTGTTGCCCTTCGAGTCAAAGGCCTTAGTGATACCCTTTTCCAAAGGTTTGATACCAACAGAGGCGGTATCTGTTGAACTGGTGTCCTTTGCAGAAGTATCCGTCTGTTGCTGAAAGCTCCTCATCAACGAGAAGTTATTCGAAACACAGGCTGACCTAGCCGTATTGCCGAAAGAGCATGTTGTTGTACACAACACACCCAGAAAAGTCATAGTTGCAATAATGCGCATAACAGATAATTAAGTATTAACTGATTGAAAACTGATATTTATTTGTATTGTATTAGATTCTGTTTAAAACTATCTGATAAAAGAAAAAGTCCCTTCTGCCCGAAAGCAGTCTGAACAACAATTATTAAATAATTCGGAAAATCTTTAAAACGTTTTAGCTTCGGTCATTCGCTATGTTTCGCGGCAGATCCAAAAGCAACATCCCCTTTTGAAGGAAGACAGTGTTTCAGAAAATAATCGTGAATTGGAGCTGAACATTTACTCCACAGATTTTTAGTAAAAGTTTGGTTCATAGTTTGGCTTAATTAGGTAAGTATTTGGTTTCCCGATAATCCCCTCGGTGCTAAATCGATTATCTGTAACAATTATACGAAAGAAATATTACATTCCAAATCTTTTAATGTTTTTTTTGTAAAAATTTTAGGCCTATAATTGACTGTAAAATAAGTGGTTAAACAAGCACAAATTTCAGTTATCAGGATATGGCAAATTCTGTGTTCAAATTATCCCCCGATTTGTAACTTTATAGCCGGGACGCAATATCACCCGGCCGTAATTATTACATATAAATACTATATAAGCACCTGTTTTAATGAATGAAAATTCGTTATTTTGAACCATGATAAAAGAAAGCAGCAATGTATTATCTATAGATGTAGGCGGAACGAGCATCAAAGCCTGCATCCTCAGCCAGCAGGGCGACCTGCTTTCAGACTTTAAAAAGATACCCACACCAAAAGATTCCAGCCCGGGGGCAGTGCTCACGGTGATCCGCGAACTGGTCAAAGAACTGGACCAGGAATTCAGCAAGGTATCCATCGGGTTTCCGGGTTATGTCAAAAGCGGGATCGTACACACCGCCCCCAACCTGGCCAAAGGCAAATGGGTACAGGTAAACCTCGCACAGCAAGTAGCCGACCTGCTCGGAAGACCGGTCAGGCTGATCAACGATGCAGACCAGCAGGCCCTGGGCATCGTAGCGGGCAAAGGATTTGAAATTGTCCTAACCACAGGCACCGGCTTCGGCACCGCGCTCCTGTACGACGGAGAACTGCTGCCCCATTTTGAGCTCGCGCACTTTCCCATCTCCAAAACAAAGGACTATGACGATTATATCGGCACCAAAGCCCTGGAAAAAATAGGCAAGAAAGACTGGAACGACCGGCTGGAGCGGATCATTGAGATCTACAAAACAGTATTTAACTATGATACTTTATATATAGGCGGCGGAAACTCCAAGCACATCACGCTGGAGCTGGACCACAACATTAAGCTGGTCACCAATAAAGACGGCATCAAAGGCGGCGCCAAGCTCTGGCAGGTTGCAGAGAAATATCATGTCTATACCACAAACCCTTCCAAACCCTGAACGATACAAGAACACTCCAACCAATTGGAACCAATAATGAAGACAACTGAAAAATATACCTTAGGAATGATCGGCCTGGGCACCATGGGCCGCAACCTGCTGCTCAACATGGCCGACAACGGATTTCTGGTAACCGGGTACGACAAAGACCCCCGGATGCTGGAAAAACTGGAGGAAGACGGAAAAGCACACCAGCTCAAAGCCTACAGCTCGCTGGAAGATTTTGTACAGAGCCTGGAACTTCCCCGCAGGATCATGCTGCTGGTACCGGCCGGTAAGATCGTAGACAACGTCATCCAGGAACTGACACCTTTGCTGGACAAAGGCGACATGATCATAGACAGCGGCAACTCCCATTTTACCGACACCAGCCGCCGTGACCTCGAACTGGCAGAAAAAGGCATCCATTTCTTCGGAATGGGCATCTCCGGCGGAGAAGAAGGCGCGCGTTTCGGGCCAAGCATGATGCCCGGCGGAGACAAAACCGCCTACAATGCCGTAAAACCCATCCTGGAAGCAGTATCCGCCAAGGTAAATGGCGACCCGTGCGTAGCCTATATCGGGCCGGGCGCTTCAGGACATTTTGTGAAAATGGTCCACAACGGCATAGAATACGCCTTTATGCAGATCCTGGCCGAAACCTACGACCTGCTCAAAAAAGTACTGGGCTACAACAATGACCAGATCTATAAAGTATTCGAAAAATGGAACGAAGGCCGGCTAAGGTCCTTCCTGCTGGAAGTGACCCGGGACATCTTCAAAGTAAAAGACGACAAGACCGGAGGCCTGCTCCTGGACGTCATCAAGGACGAAGCCAAATCCAAAGGAACCGGCAAATGGACCTCACAGGTATCCATGGACCTGCAGCTGCCTATCCCGACCATCAACGAATCCGTAAGCAACAGGGACCTGTCCAAATACAAGGACCTCCGTGTCCAGCTGGCCAAAGCCCTTCCGCATGAAGCTGTCCAGACAGAAAACAAAGCAGCATTTGAAGCACAGCTGGAAGAAGCCCTGTATTTTGCCATGATCACCTGCTATGCACAGGGGCTGCACCTGCTGGAAGCCGCCTCCAAAGAATTCAAATACGAACTGAACCTCAAAGAGATCTCGCAGATCTGGCGCGGCGGCTGCATCATCCGGGCCGCATTGCTGGAAGACATCTACCAGGCCTATAAGAAACAGCCGGAACTGTCCCACCTGTATGCGGACGACAGCATCCAGGCCCAGCTGAAAACGATCATACCCGGAACAAGAGCAGTAGTCACCAGCGCGTTGAACAACGGCATTGCCGTACCGTGCTTTGCCTCTGCCCTCACCTACTACGATTCACTGCGCACAGAACGGTCACCACTGAACCTGACACAGGCCCAGCGGGATTTCTTTGGCGCACACACCTTTGAGCGCATAGACGAAGCAGGTATTTTCCACGCAGACTGGAATACCGGCAACTGACCAAACAATACCTGCAAAAAGACAAAAGCGGCCCTGGCCGTACAACAAAAATACAAATGAAAACAAGCCTCAATGTTAACCCAACCATCATTGTGATCTTTGGTGGTACCGGAGACTTAAATTACCGCAAACTCGCACCAGCCCTGTATAACCTTTATGCAGACCGCTATATGCCTGAGCAATTTGCCATCATCGGCACCGCCAGGCGGCCCCTTACCAATGACAAGTTCAGGAGCAACCTCATGGACGGCGTCAACAGCTTTTCCAGGTCCGGCAAAGTGAAACAGGAAAAGTGGGATAAATTTGCAGACCACGTCATCTACAACTCCGTAGACGTAGAAACCCCCGAAACCTTTGGCCTGCTGAAAAGCAGCATAGAAAAATACCAGAAAGAATTCGGCCCGAAAACCCAGGTCATCTATTACCTGGCCGTAGCACCGAACCTCTTTCCGCTGATCGCCAAATGCCTGTCAGACTATGAACTGGCCGGCACAGAAGACAACTGCCGCATTGTGATCGAAAAGCCATTCGGCCGCGACCTTGAATCGGCCAAAGCGCTGAACTGCATCCTGACCGGCATCTTTACCGAGAAGCAGATCTACCGGATCGACCACTACCTGGGCAAAGAAACCGTGCAGAACATCATGGCCTTCCGTTTTGCCAACTCCTTCCTGGAGCCCCTGTGGAACCGTACCTATATCGACCACGTGCAGATCTCTGTAACCGAGCAGCTGGGCGTAGGCGACAGGGGCGGTTATTATGAAAGCGCAGGCGCCCTGAGGGACATGATCCAGAACCATCTGCTGCAGCTTGTCTGCCTCATCGGCATGGAGACCCCGGTCAATTTCGACGCAGATGAGATCCGCAATAAGAAAGTAGACGTCCTGAAAGCCATGCGCCCCTTCGGGCCGGATGACATCCGCTTCAGCACCGTACGCGGACAGTACACCAAAGGCTGGGTCGAAGGCAAAGAAGTACCCGGATACCGGCAGGAAACCGGCGTAGACCACGACTCCAACACCGAAACCTTTGCAGCCATCAAATTCTTCGTAGACAACTGGCGCTGGCAGGGCATCCCGTTCTATGTACGCACCGGCAAGCGCCTGTTCCAGACCTCGTCCCTGATCACCATCCAGTTCAAGGATGTACCGCACCACATTTTCCCATCAGGAGTGACCGAGCACTGGCAGCAGAACCGCCTCATCATCAGCATCCAGCCCGAAATGAGCATCCGGCTGCAAGTGCAGGGCAAACGCCCGGGACTGGACATGGTGCTCAACCCGGTAGACATGGTATTCGATTACAAAGGCACCTATACCAATGAAACCCCCGAAGCCTATGAGACCCTGCTGCTGGACGTCATGACCGGCGACCAGACCCAGTTCATGCGCGCCGACCAGGTGGAAGCCGCCTGGGAACTGCTCATGCCGGTGATCAACGCCTGGGAAAACAAAAAATCACTCAGTTTTCCGAATTATCCCGCAGACTCCTGGGGACCTGAAGATGCAGAAGCACTGATCGCCCGCGACGGCTTTCACTGGTTTACCCTGCCATTAAACAAAGAAAAAGAATGAACCTGCTGATCTATAAAACACAGGATGAGCTGTTTAAAGACCTGATCAGCTACATCACCACAATCGCCGCCAAAGCCATCAGGGAAAACGGCCGCTTTAATTTTGTGCTGACGGGCGGAAACTCGCCTAAAGCACTCTACGAACTGCTCGCCACCAGATACAAAGACCAGATAGACTGGACAAAAGTCTATTTCTTCTTCGGCGACGAACGCAATGTGATGCCGGACCACGAAAGCTATAACGGCCTGATGGCCAAAAAGGCCCTGCTGGATCCCCTGCATATTCCTGCGGAGCAGATCTTTTATGTGGATACCACACGCGCGCCCGAAAAAGCAGCCATAGAATACACCAAGGCCATCCAAAAACATTTTGAGGGCGCAGACCCCATATTTGACCTCATTTTGCTCGGCATGGGCGATGACGCCCACACCGCTTCATTATTCCCCGGCACCGCTATTCTGAAAAGCAGGGAAGCGGAAGTCGATTCTGTATACGTGGACAAACTGTCCACCTACCGCATCAGCTTTACCGCGCCGCTGATCAATAAAGCATCGAATATTGCCTTTCTGGTATTCGGGACCGGCAAGGCAGCAGCAGCCAAACAGGTACTGGAAGGTGCAAAGAACACCAGCCTCTACCCTGCCCAGCTTATTGACCCGATAGACGGTAACGTAACCTGGTTCCTGGACGATGTCGCGGCGGCACTGCTCAGCAACTGAACGGAGTGAATATCAGCAGTTCAATCTGAGCCCGAAGGGGCAAATTGATCAAACCCGAAGGGACGAATTGTCAAACCTTGATCCGTTCTGTGACAGGATCATTGGTCTCTGCATTGAACCCCGTGATCTCCACATACCTGACATTGGGCAGCCAGAACGAGCCGCCGACGATCCGTACAAAGATCCGCTCGATCTGGACCCGCTTGTCATTGACGGTCGCATAGATGTGAAATTTTTTATCCGGTCCTGAGCGCTGCAGGTATAAAGGCAATTTTTTATGAGACACAAACCTGAGCTCATAATGGTCCTTTCCCAGCTGCCTGGACTGGATACCATAAGCAAATTTACGCTGGATATAACTCAGTTCCTGTTTTTTGCCATCTTCTCCATACCGGATCCAGTAAGCGAGTACGGGCTGCTGTTCATCGGGATCACCGCTCTTACCCACATTCAACTCATAAATAATGGTATTGGTATTGGGATCACGCTGTAAGTAAAAGAGCTGGTTGGCAATGCCCCTGGGTACCGGAAATTTCAGCGGCGAAGGATCACTGGCATCGGTACCCTGCGCCTTCATGTACAGGGGCGCCAGCAATAAAACCAATAAAACAGGCCAGATCAGCCGCGGTAAAAAGAACCTATTTTCATAAAAAAACAATACCCTCATTTTATAACTGCTTTGTTGTTCACTCCAGGCAAGTTGAAAACTGCTCCGTGGCCCATTCGGGACAAGCATTTCTCCCGGTCAACACTGCGGGGGCAAAGATAGACAGAAAATCAAAGCCCCGGAAAGCCACATCATCCCCCCAATGTAAATTTTAAAAAAACAGAAAATACACGATTTTCTATATCCTTTCTTTATCCTTTCTATATCCTTTCTATATCTTTGATGTATTTATAGATATAGAAAGGATAAAGTAAGATTAGTAAATATTTTTAGTAACTTTACATTACCCAATTCATTATATTTACAGATAGTGATTTGATAAAATGCAGTAAAAATTTAAAATATATGTTTTATGGGCATTCTTAAAAACGGAGTATTTGGCGGTTTTACAGGGACTACCGGCGCGTTGACCGGTTATGAGCTCAATGGCCAGTATGTGATCAGGGCAAGAACCCATCCCCGCACCCAATCCAGCGAGAAGCAACTGACCTGTAACCAACAGGTCAAAGTGGTCAATGAATTTTTGACAGCAGTTTCCGCTATATTAAAGATCGGTTTTGGCCTTGCCGCCCGGAACAGCACTAAAAATTTCTATAACCTGGCGCTTCAGCACAACAAAAAGTTTGCAATGAAGGGCGTGTACCCGGATATTGAAATGGATTTCTCCAAAGTGATGGTCAGCAGCGGCGATCTGCTTCCCGCGCTGAATCCAGTAGTGGAAAGGGTTCCCGAAGGGCTGAAGTTCAGCTGGGACCAGGTTGAAGTGCCTGGCAGCGACAGGGACAATGACCAGGTGGTGCTTCTCGCTTATGCGCCGTTATCAAAACAGGTCAGGATGATCCGGTATGGAGCAGAACGGAGTGCAGGGAGCGAAACCATCCATTTTCCCGATAAACCGGATCAGGAGGAAATGGAAACCTACATTTCTTTCATCAATGATGAACGCACAGCGGTCGCCACCAGTATCTATACAGGACGGATAATGGTATAACCAGTAAAGATTTTGCCATTAAATTCCTGAAAACTCGCTCTTGTAGGCGGAAGGTTTTTTGAGCATGACATCGCGGAACTGTTTGTTGAAATTGGAAAGCGTATTGAAACCGCATTCATAGGAAATGGTTGATACCGGCAGGTCGGTCTCGATCAATAGCTTGCAGGCCTCCCTGATGCGCAACTCGGATACGAAACTGGAAAAACTTTTGTTGTTCCGGCTGGTAAAGTAGCGGCTGAATGAAGTGGGGGTCATGCAAAGCATTTCTGACAGTTCGGGCAGGGAGATCTTCTTCCGGAAGTTGGCCAGTACATATTCATAGACTTTGTTCATACGGTCAGTTTCATTTTCCTTGAACAGCCCGGTGTATTCACTGTGCGAAATGTAATGGTATTCCCTGGATTGTGCCAGAATGTTCAGGATCTTCAGCAACTGGATCAGACTTTCAAGCCCCTGCAAATGAGCCAGTTCCTTCATCATGCTGATCACCTCATCCCGCTGACTGCCGTAAAACTCCAGGCCCCTGGCCGATTTTCTGAACAGCTTCTTCAGCAGCAGCATTTCCTCCTTCTGCATCATGTGTGCTCCCAGAAAGTTTTCCTGGAGGTAGATCACGATGCCGTGCGTACTGAGCTTACTGTCCTTTTTAAAATAAGCTTCGTCGCTGCGCCAAAGGTGAGGCAGGTCCGATCCGGTCAGGACAAGTTCATTGTCCCGGAACGATTTGATGCTGTCGCCGATGAACCGTGTGCCCGTACCTTTAAGCACCACAAAAAGCTGGTATTCCGAATGGGCGTGCCATTGGGGGTCAAAATGCTTATCTTTCAGTTCCCTGATCACAAACATCTGGGTGTCTGGTATGGAGGATTTATGTACGGCTGCTTTCATCTGTTGTATAATGACGTTTCTCTACTGTATAATGACATTTTTCTGCTGTATGATGACCTTTTATTTTCCTAAAATACTTAATTAAAAGATATAATACAGTCATTATTAGACAAAAAAGTAAAAGGATTTGCGCTTGCTATTACGGACATTAGCTTTTGGATTCTAACCAAATAGTTCATCTGTGAAGCATTCATGATCCGTCTGTGTGCTTCATTACCTGTAAAAATTGTTCACAAATGAAGAAATACCTGGCCATTATTGTCCTTTGCCTTGTCGCTGTTCTTAATTTCAAGGGCAGTTTTATCGCGGGCCCACAGCCCCGGAGACTGGAAATTTTGCTGCTCGGGCACAACAGTGAACACCACAATTCTGAGAAATTTACAGAGATCGTTTCACAGGCGTTCTTTAAAAACGGGATCAACATTTCTTATACCACCGATCCCAATGATCTGAACGCATCCAATCTTGCCAGATATGATGGGCTGATCATCTATGCCAACCATGATCAGATCAAGCCTGAGCAGGAAAAAGCTTTGCTGGACTTTGTAAAAAGCGGCAAGGGCTTTGTTCCCGTCCATTGCGCTTCCTGGTGCTTCCAGAATTCACCCGAATACATCAATATGGTCGGCGGGCAGTTTAAAACACATGGAACCGGTGAGTTTTCCACGACCATTGTAGACACCAAACACCCTGTAATGAAGGGCATTACACCTTTTACGACCTGGGACGAGACTTATGTGCATGACAAACTTGCCAAAGACATCCATGTGCTGACCGAGCGTGTGGAAGGCAGCCATCATGAGCCTTATACCTGGGTCAAAAAATATGGGAAGGGCAAGGTTTTCTATACCGCTTATGGTCATGATGAGCGGACCTGGAAAAATCCGGGCTTTCTTAAATTGCTGGAGAACGGGCTGATCTGGTCGGTCAGCGATGCGGCCAGAAAGCAATGGCAGAAGCTGAAAAAACCTGATCCGGCTTATACGGATGCCAAATTGCCTAATTATGAGCAGCGCGAAGGCGGCTTTAAATTGCAGGCTGCGCTGAGTCCGGCCGAGTCGCAGCTGATGACACAGGTCCCCGTCGATTTTAAACTGGAACTCTTTGCGGCCGAGCCCGACATTACCAAGCCCATCGCCATGGCCTGGGATGAGCGGGGCAGGTTGTGGATCGTCGAGACCATTGATTACCCGAATACGGTACGCGATGTAAAGGGCGAAGGCCAGGACCGGATCAAGATCTGTGAGGATACGGACGGGGACGGAAAGGCAGATAAGTTCACCATTTTTGCAGATAAATTTAACATTCCTACGAGCATCGTTTTTGCCAATGGCGGGGTGATCATCTCCCAGGCACCGGATTTCATCTTTTTGAAGGATACGGACGGTGATGACAAGGCGGATGTACGGGAAAAAATCATGACCGGATGGGGCACTTTTGATACCCATGCGGGCCCTTCGAGCCTGAAATATGGCTTCGACAACAAGATCTGGGGAACGGTCGGCTATTCGGGTTTTGAGGGGAGAGTGAAAATGAGCGGCGGTAACGATGGTTCCGGCGGAGGCAATGGCTCAGGTGCAAACGGAACTACCGGCAATACCGGGGGCAGCGCTGCCGAAAAAGCGCTGAAGTTCAGCCAGGGGGCGTATCATTTTGACGCGGACGGCAGCAATCTGAAATATCTTGGTGGTACCAGCAACAATACCTGGGGACTGGGTTTTTCGGAAAACAATGATGTCTTTCTTTCTACTGCAAACAATACCCACAGTGCCTTTCTGGGCATCCCCTTCCCTTACCTGGCAAAGACCGGCCAGCCGGCGAACAAGTCGATCGACAAGATCGACGGCCATTATGCCATGCATGTGGTGACCAAGAACCTGCGCCAGGTAGATGTGTTCAATGGTTTTACCGCAGCTGCCGGGCACAATCTGTATACTGCGCGCAATTTCCCGAAAAGATACTGGAACCGGATCGCTTTTGTCAATGAACCTACCGGACGCGTGGTGCATGAGGCTGTGCTAGAATCTTCAGGCGCTGGTTTTCAGGAGAAGGATGGCTGGAATTTTGTAGCCAGTGCCGATGAATGGTTTGGGCCTGTGCAGAGCGAGGTTGGTCCTGACGGCGCGGTCTGGATGCTGGACTGGTACAATTTCATTATCCAGCACAACCCTACTCCGCCGGGTTTTGAAAATGGCAAAGGCAATGCCTACATCAATCCGCTGAGGGACAGGACGCATGGAAGGATCTACCGGATCGTCTATAAAAATGCGGTGCCTTCCAAAATTAAAGCGCTGGATAAAAATGATCCTGCTTCACTCCTTAAAGGGCTGAAGAGCGACAATTTGTTCTGGAGGACCACCGCGCAGCGGCTGATCGTGGAGTCTGGCAATAAGGCCATTGCTCCTGAATTATATCAATTGGTCAAAGACCGGCAGGTGGATGAGTTGGGCATCAACCCTGCTGCCATCCATGCGCTTTGGAGCCTCCATGGCCTCGGTTTGCTGGACGGTTCCAGTACGGAGGCCTTTGGCATTGCCGCGGAGGCGTTGTCACACCCCTCTGCGGGCGTTCGGAAAGCTGCTTTACAGGTTTTGCCGGACAATTCTGCTGCGCTGGCGGCTATTCTGAAAGCGAGATTGCTGAATGATCCGGACCTGCATACCAGGCTGGCAGCGGTATTGAAAGTTGCAGATCTGCCGGCATCTGCGGATGCGGGAAAAGAATTGCAGGCTGCCGCGGGGTTAGGACAGAACAGTGGCGACCGCTGGATCAGTGAAGGGCTGAAGGTTGCGCTCGCAAAACACCTGAAACCTGAAGCGCATGCCGGACATGTCATGACTGGAGATGATGCTAAAATGCAGGAAGGCCGGAAGACAGGCGATCAAAAGGTGGTTTCTTCTGGTCAGGGTAAAGCGTACCAGGACAAGCCGGATCAGGTGATCAGGATCAGTCCGGTCGTCAACGCGATGAAGTTTGACACGAAGTCATTTACCGTCAAAGCGGGCAGCACGGTGGAGATCGTTTTTGCCAATATTGATTTCATGCAGCACAATCTGCTGATCCTGCAAAAGGGCAGCATGGACAAAGTGGGTGCTGCTGCTGACCAGTTGGCGCAGGATCCTAAAGGGGCTGAAAAGCAATATGTGCCCAAGCTGCCGGAGGTATTATTTTACACACCTTTGGTAAATCCGGAAGAAACATTTAAATTGAGGTTCAAAGTCCCGGTGGCTACCGGCGATTACCCTTTTATCTGCTCTTTTCCAGGACATTGGAGATTGATGAACGGCGTTATGAAAGTAATTAAATAACCAAATTATAAACTAAAATACTCAATATGTCACCATCAAAAAGTGAAAATCAGGGGGCTGCCGCTCCCGATATGAAGCTGTTTTACGCTTGTTTCATCTCATTGGTCACTACGGCTTTCGGTTTTATCCTCAGGGCATTGATCCTGCCGCAATGGGGAGTGGATTTTAACCTGACCCAGACCCAGCTGGGCGAGATCGCCGGTGTGGGTCTCTGGCCTTTTGCCATCAGCATCGTACTTTTCAGCCTGGTGATCGATAAGATCGGTTACAAAACTGCCATGATGTTTGCGGTGGTCTGCCACATTGCTTCGGCTTTTCTGACCATTTTTGCGACCGGTTACTGGATGTTGTACATCGGCTCTTTCATTGTGGCGATCGGCAATGGCACGGTTGAGGCAGTGGCCAATCCTGTGGTGGCGACCATGTTCCCTAAACAAAAGATCAAATGGCTGAGCATCTTGCATGCAGGTTGGGCCGGCGGCCTTGTGCTGGGCGGTATCATTGCCCTGCTGATGGGTGTGGACACCAAATGGGAATACAAGATCGCTTTGATCCTGCTCCCTACCCTGCTGTATGGCATCATCTCCCTGGGACGCAAATTCCCGGTCAACGAGCGTGTTCAGGCGGGGGTATCCTATAAGGAAATGCTCCAGGAAGTGGGTGCCATCGGTGCATTGATCATCACTGCGCTGATCGTGTTCCAGCTGGGCGCGGTGTTTGGCTGGTCTACCACTGCCAATGTGGTGATCACGCTGGCCATTACCGCGGTCTTCGGTTTTTATACCCGGAGCCTGGGAAGGCCTTTGTTCATCATTCTTTTGTTGGTCATGATCCCCCTGGCCACCACAGAATTGGGTACGGATAGCTGGATCACCGACCTGATGGCGCCTGAAATGACCAAGATCGGCCTGCAGGCAGGCTGGGTACTGGTCTATACTTCTGCGATCATGTTTGTGCTGCGTTTCTTTGCCGGAGAGCTTACGCATAAGTTTTCTTCACTCGGCTTGTTGTCTATCTGCTCTGGTATTGCCGTGGTCGGTCTGTACTTGTTGTCAGCTTCCACTGGTGTGATGATCCTGGTGGCTGCCACCATTTATGGTCTGGGCAAATCTTTTTTCTGGCCTTCTATGCTGGGACTGGTCTCGGAGCAGTTTCCTAAGGGGGGCGCTTTGACACTGAACATTACCGGTGGATTGGGCATGATCGCTGCCGGGGTGATCGGTGCGGGTATCCTGGGCTTTATACAGGATAAATCTGTGGACCAGAAGATCGCGCAGTATGATACGGTCAACAATACGGCCATTCACAGCACTTATGTGACGGAAAAGAAGACCAGCTTGTTTGGTGATTATGAAGGGCTGGACCAGAACAAGCTGGCTACGGCAAGTCCGCAGGAGCAGCAGACCGTGACCGGTATCCGTGAAACGGCTAAAAAAGAAGCTTTGCGCTATATCGTCATCTTCCCGCTGATCATGCTGGTCAGCTACTTGCTGCTGATGTTCTACTTTAAGTCCAAAGGCGGCTATAAGGTAGTGCTCCTGGAAAACCGGACACCGCTCGATGAATGAAATTTAGCTTAGAAATGCAATTGTAATCTAAACAATATGGCTTTGCAAGTAACTTATGGGGTAAGCACCTGGTTGTGGACCTCCCCTTTTCAGACTTCCTCGGTGGAGGAACTCTTTCCTAAGATCGCTGCCATGGGCTTTGATGCGGTGGAGATCGCCGTGGAAGATCCTGCCCTGATCGACGGCGAGGCAGTGAAAGCAGGCCTCGAAAAACACAACCTCAGGGCCGTGATCTGCGGTGCTTTTGGCCCTACCCGTGACCTGACCCATGAAGACCCTGCTGTCCATGAAAACTGCTTCAGATACATTGAGGCCTGTCTTGACTTCTGCGTGCTGTGGAATATCCAAATCTTTGCAGGCCCAATGTACTCTGCTGTAGGCAAGGCCAGGATGGTACCGCCGGAACAGCGGAAAAAAGAATGGGAGCTGGCGGTCAAAAACCTGCGCCGGGTTTGTGAAATGGCAGATCAGCGCGGTGTAAAGCTCGCCATTGAGCCTTTGAACCGCTTTGAATCTGACCTGGTCAATACGGCAAAAGATGTGGCCAGGCTGGTGAGGGATATTGACCACCCGGCAGCGGGCATTATGCTGGACGGTTTTCATATGGGGATCGAGGAGCGCGATATGGAGGCTGCCGTGAAACTGGCTGCTGATAAGCTGTTCCATGTACAGGTCTCGGAAAACTACCGGGGCTCGCCTGGCACCGGGCAGACCCGCTGGGATGCTTTGAAAGCTGGTCTGGAGGCGGTCGGCTATAAGGGGATCGTGGCGATCGAGAGCTTCACGCCGGAGATCAAGGAGCTGGCGGAAGCGGTGTGCATCTGGTATCCTTTTGCCGATGACCAGGATGAGTTTGCGGCTGACGGGCTTAAATTTCTAAAGGAACATTTTAATGCCTGATGGGTCTGCATATTTTACTGTAACTACAATAGTTGATTTTTAATACCGATACGAGATTTAAATACAATACGAGATTTTAATTATAATACCTGATTACCACCATGGAGAAGAAGAAAATAAACGTTGCGATCGTGGGCCTTGGCTTTGGGGCTGAATTTATACCGATCTACCAGAAACATCCGGATGCAAACATGTATGCGATCTGCCAGCGCGATACCGATAAGCTGAATGCGGTCGGCGATGCTTTTGGTGTGGAGAAGCGCTACGCTGATTTTGAGGAGCTGCTGAAAGATCCGGAGGTGGATGCGGTACACATCAATACGCCGATACAAGCGCATGCGGAACAGTCGATCAAGGCTTTGCAGGCCGGAAAACATGTGGCCTGCACGGTACCGATGGCGACTTCTGTGGAGGACTGCCGCAGGATCGTAGAGCTGGTGAAGGAAACCGGGCTTACGTATATGATGATGGAAACGGTGATTTACAGCCGGGAGTTTCTTTTTGTGAAAGAATTGTATGAAAAGGGCGAACTGGGCAAACTGCAGTTCCTGCGGGCTTCGCACCAGCAGGAAATGGCGGGCTGGCCCGGCTATTGGGAAGGCCTTCCTCCTATGCATTATGCGACGCATTGTGTGGGGCCTGTGCTTGCATTGGCCAAAGCGGATGCGGAGTATGTTTCCTGCTTTGGCTCGGGTACCATCGATGCTGATCTGATCCCTAAATATGGTTCTCCTTTTGCTATTGAAAGCTGCCACATCAAGTTTAAGGACTCAGATCTGGCCGCTGAGGTGACCAGGTCGCTTTTCAATACTGCAAGACAGTACAGGGAGAGTTTTGATGTCTACGGGTCTAAAAAGAGCTTTGAATGGACTCTGATAGAGCATGAGGATTCCGTGATCCATACCGGGGAATCGCCGGAAAAGGTAAAGATCCCGGATTATGCGCATTTGCTGCCATCTGAAATACAGCATTTTACTACTGGCGGGGTATATGATGCGGACAGCAACCAGCACCTTTCTTTTATCCAGGGTTCCGGGCATGGGGGCTCACACCCGCACCTGGTCAATGAGTTTGTTTCTGCACTGGTTGAAGGCCGTGCACCTTTCCCGGATGCGCGGCAGTCAGCAAACATTACCTGCGTGGGTATCCTTGCGCATGAGAGTGCCATGGCGGGCGGGGAAAAGATCAGCCTGCCTGATTTTACGCTGGCGTGATTACAAGTGCATCAGTTTAGAAACCAGTTAGCCTAAATACCACGAATGATAATTTGAGCGGGCGCCTTCCTTATTTGGCTGCGCCTGCTTTAATTGGCCGCGCCCGTTTTTTATGAATTGTCTTTTTAATCGCCAAAAATTCTAAAACATCATCAAGATCTTTCCGGATAACTCTTTCACGATCGATGATTAAAATGATTTATGCTTAATTTAAATGCGATCTTTGATACTATACCAAAGCTTCCTGACGGTTGTCCCAAAAGAAAAGTAACTCTACTGTTTCTTCTTTTACGCGGTAAAAAATGGAAGTTTGTTTGGATATGAACCCAATGCGAACAGTTTCATCGAACGGTGCGGCCTTATACATAAGCGGCATCTCCGAGATCATGGATATAATTTTATCTGCTTGCTGTAGAAAAGTATTGGCTGATCTTTTACCGAAATTATTAAAAATGAATTTGTGGACCGATGTAAGTGTATCCTCTGCCTCTGGTGTTACAACAATATTATAACCCATTAGTCTTCTTTCAACATATTTCTTGCGCTTGTATATGGTTTAAGTTCTCCGGCATCGGCCTGACCAACTGCACGCCGTACACCTTTTACAACGTAATCAGGATAAACCTCACTTTTTTGTTCAAATGCAACTTTCATTGCTTTCATAACAGCTTTCAATGCAGTAAGCTGTTCTTTATTCTCAGGGTATACTATCAATGCATCCATATCATCGCGCTTGTACAAATATGGCGATTATAACTTTAGTATGCAAAGTGTATGCTAATGCATTGACCTAAAAGAGTCGTCGTAAGCTGCATATAAAATTTGGTTTCCTAAAATTCGGAATATCCGGTCGTCTACCTCATTTAGCGCCCGTTTTTAGTTGGTGGTTTCCGGATTGCAGGGTATACAGGTTGTAGCCGTCTCTGCTTCCTGAGGGCTGTAAGGATTTGCCGCGGTCTGTGAGTCCAATACTTTCTGCCTTGGCCAGCTCCAGTGTGGCGCTGCAATTGGGCGGCACGGTGACCTGCATGCTCAATAAGCCATCTTTTCTTTGCCAGCTGGTCTTGATGAGACCGGCTGGAGAATTGAAGCTGGCCTTTGCCCAGGGCATTTGCGCTGCGCTGAGCAGCGGGGGGCGGATAATGAAGTGCTGAAAGCCGGGTGCCTGCGGGTCTTTCCGGATGCCCGCCACGCCGTCAATATACCATGCGCCCGGATACAGGTAGGAGCTGTGGAGCAGGGAATGGCCGGGCAGGTCTTTTTCCCACATTTCCCAGATGGTGGTGGCATCGTTGGCTTTCATATAACCCCAGCTTGGGTACGTGGTCTGCGATGTCATGCTGTAAATGAGGTCGTCCCGGCCCAGATTCCGCAGCAGTTTGAAAAGCAATGCACCTCCCGTGATACCCACATGGATATGACCTTTTCTTTTGACCAGGATCTCGTTTTCCAGGCGCTTCATCACTTGTTCTCTTTGTGCGGGGGGCGGCACCTCGGCGAGCAGGGCCGCTGCCAGGTTGGCCATGGAGCCGTCGGCGTAGCTGCTGTCGGCAGCGTTGTAGAATTTTGCATTGATGGCTGCTTTATAAATTTCTGCCTGTTTTTCCCACTGGTCCGCTTGTGTATTCTGGCCAATGGTCCTGGCGATCTTTGCGGCAGTGAGCAGGTTGAATACCCGGTAGCTGTTGTTGAGGCAGACGGTTTCTGGTTTATTGTTGTTCATGCCTTCTGCGGTGGCATTGGGCCAGAGCCAGTCGCCCAGAAAGTCCCAGGAGCCGCCGTAGCGCTGGAGCAGGTTGTCTTTGGTATTTGAATCCAGGAAAGAGATCCAGCCTTTGACCAGTTCATAATTGTTTTCCAGGATGCGTTTGTCGCCTTCATGCTGGTAGATGTACCAGGGCAACGTGACCACAATGCCGCCCCATGCCGGGCCTCCCCCGCCCATGTAGGTGGGTGCGCTGTGCGGTACGATGCCGTTGTCCAGGATCCGTCCGCTTTGTACCGCCTTGCGTGCGAAATTGGGATCGTGCAGGTTACCCACTACGGATTCGGTCCCTTGATTGTCGCGCCAGTCCTGCATCCATTTGCTGTAAAAGGCGCTTACTTTATAGTTGTAAAGACCGGTCTCGCAGGTGGCGTGTGCATCGCCCCCGTAACCCAGGCGCTCGCGTTGGGGGCAGTCTACGATATACCCGCCTATGGACAGGTTCTGATAGGTCCATTTGACACGGTCATAGATCCAGTTCTGGAGGGTATCGGCGCATTCAAATGTGGCGGCTTCCTGGTAGTTGGTCCGCACCATCCAGCCCTTGATGTCTTCTGGTGCGGGCTTGTATGTCAGCCCTTTGATGGTGATCCAGCGGCCTGAGCTGTAGTTGAAGCGGTTGCGGAATGTTCCTTGTCCGCCCTGGTTCAGGATATAGGCGCTGTGCAGGCTGAAGGTCATGTCGTCCTGCTGTCTTTCGGAATAGAGGAATTCGATCTTATCGCCGGGGGATCCCTTGAGCTTCACTTCGGTAAAGCCTGCAAAATTGACGCCCATGTCTATCCGGTAGGACCCGTCCGGTCTTTTTTCGCTGATGCTGACGGGTTTGATCTCCTTGAACAGGCGGTTGGTTTCTGTCATCTGGGCGGAGAGTTTTATGGCCGGGTTGAAAGTGACCGCTGGCTGCCAGCCTTGCTCATCGCAATTGATGGCATTCCAGCCGGAGATCTCGTTCCGGGCATCATAAAGCTCACCGCCCATTTTCGCAAAATCCCAGGTACCGAGCAGTTTATTCGGGCTGAGGTGTGTTTTCCAGGTTTCGTCTGTCTTGAGGACAAGTTCCGGCCTGAGCGGTTGCCCGGCCGGATAGATGGCGGCCTGGGCGATCACCATTGGGGTGTTGGGCCGGTCGGGTCTGATATAAGGGCCGAATATGGACCAGGAGGTGCCCAGCCAGATGGCAATGGCATTTTTGCCTGGCCTGAGCAGGGGGGCAATGTCATAGGCGATGTACCTGGCCCGTTTGGTATGGTCGCTGACGGCTGGCGACAGGACATCTTCGGTTATTTTCTGCCCGTTTATGTACAGTTCGTGGTAGCCGATGGAAGCCAGGAACAGTGTGGCTTTTGCGGGTTTGCTTTGCAGGCTGACCGTCTTGCGCAGCCATGGGTCGGTGATGTTGCAGTCTGGTTTTGAGGGGTCAAAGACCTGGTCTGCGCCGATCCATTTTGCTGTCCATTCGTTTTGGCTGAACAGGCCTGTGGTCCAGGATGCGACCTTGCTTTTTGCTGAAATGCGGCCTTTTTCATCTTTGACCGTTACCTGCCAGTAATAGCTTTTATCGGATTGCAGCGGTCTTCCTTTGTAAGTGATCTGCTGCATTTGCGAAGATTTGATCCAGCCGGAATCCCAGCTATCTGCTTTGGCCTGGAGTTGCTTTAATGAGGTGGCTACGGTAATGCGGTAGGCGCTTTGTTTTTGACCGTAGACGGTGGCATCAGCAGTTTTCAAGATCCAGCTCAGGCGAGGCAACGGCTCGTCAATGCCTTTTGGGTCTTCCAGGTATTCGCAGCGAAGTTCTTGTGGTGTCAGGGGACTTTTTGGTGCCCGAACCTGGCTTTGGACGGACATGTTCAGGAAAACGGCAAGTATGCACAGCAGTGCGTTTTTTTTCATACTCCGGAAGATTTTTTTGGTTTATATCGGTTTTATTTATGTGTAAGCGTTAAATTTAAGAAAAACTGCATAAGTTCCCTGCACATTCTGTACAATTGCATCCTGAAGTCGCCTGATGGTACGGTCTTCGGGCTGAAAAACAATCCTATTTAAACATGGACAAAGACGAGATTTTAACACACCTGCCCTATTCCAAACCTTTTTTATTTGTAGATGAGCTGCTGGAAATAGACGGTAACAGGGCGGTCGGCACTTTTACTTTTGACAAAGGGCTTGATTTTTACAGGGGGCATTTTAAGGACAGCCCGGTGACACCAGGAGTGATCCTGACCGAGACCATGGCCCAGATCGGACTGGTCTGCCTGGGCATTTATCTTTCCGGCACCGCTGAGGGCGGCATGCCGGGGCATGTCATGCTCACTTCGACCGCCATTGATTTTATGAAGCCGGTATTTCCGGGTGAGAAAGTGACGGTTGAAGCGGAAAAAGTGTATTTCCGTTTTAAAAAGCTGAGCTGCAACGTGAGGATGCTCAACGCCGCCGGTGAGGTCGTATGCAAAGGTGTGGTTGCGGGAATGGTCACGAATAAAATGAACGGATAGGCAGGTCAGATATTGCCGCCGAGATTTTCCTCGATCAGCAGGTTGATGATGCCGTCTACCATTCCTACTTTAGGCACATAGATCTGCTTGATGCCTGTCCATTTCATCAGCGTGATATAGATCTCGCAGGCAGGAATGATCACATCTGCACGGTCGGGATTCAGGCCGTAAATGCTGATCCGCTCTTTCAGTGAATGGCTGCTGAGCTCATTATGAAGTCCTTTAAGTTTCAGGAAAGACAATGGCATACCTTCTTTTTCGCCGGACATCCTGAAGAGCTTATTGATGTTTCCCCCGGTTCCTATGCCTGCTACATTCTTGAGTGACCTGGTTTGTTCTTTTACCCAGTCCTTCATTTCTTCCCAGGTTTCCTCCTTGTCCTGGTTGTCGAGGATGCGGATGGTCCCGATGTTGAACGATCTGGATGCTACCGGCTCGCGGTTCACGAAGATGGACAATTCTGTGCTTCCTCCTCCTACATCTATGTAAAGATAGTTTTTGCTGGCATCCAGGTTTTCTTCTATGTGATTGGAATAAATGATGTTGGCCTCGCGCTGGCCTTCTATGATCTCCAGGTCCAGGCCCGTCTCTTCCGTGATCCTGGCGACGATATCGGCGCCGTTCTTTGATTCGCGCATGGCGGATGTGGCACAGGCCAGGTATTCAGATACATGGTAGACATCCATCAGATGCTTAAAGGCAGTCATCGTCTTGATGAGGTCTCCCGCCTTCCGCTCAGAGATGTAGTGGTCCAGGAACGCGTCATCGCCCAGACGGAGCGGGACCCTGACGAGTGTATTCTTCTTGAACCTGTATCCTTCTTCTGTGTTGGAAATGTCTGCTATGAGCAGCCTCACTGCATTGGAACCGATGTCTATGGCGGCGTATCTTAACATTACTGGTGCTTGTTCTTTAAATAATTATAGGTTTGTACCTGGGCCCTTATCTTGGTTTTGAGCCTGTTCTTATGGTACTTATTGTTGTTCTGCTTGTTGATGTCCCTGGCTTTTACATTGTCCTGCAACTGAAATTCAATGATGTCCCTGATCTCGTGGCATACTTCTTCATCCAGCACCGGAAAGCCTACTTCTACCCGGTGCTCAAAATTCCTGCTCATGAGATCTGCCGAGGACAGGTACATTTCTTCTTTTTCATTGTTGCAGAAAATGAACACCCTGGCATGTTCCAGGAATTTGTCAATGATGCTGACAACGGTAATGTTTTCACTGAAGCCTTCTACTCCGGGCACCAGCGTGCAGATGCCCCGGACAATGAGCCTGATGATAACCCCTGCATTGCTGGCATCGTAAAGCTTTTGTACGATGCCTTCATCGGCGAGACTGTTGACCTTGAGGATCATATAGGCTGGCTTGCCTTGTCTGGCATATTTGACCTCCCTGTCGATCAGTGAATAGATCTTGTTTCTTGAGTCCAGCGGGGATACGATCAGGTGCTTGAAGTCTTTGGCTACTGTCCGCTTGTTGAGGGCAGTAAAAAGCTTGAGCAGGTCGTGCGTGATCTCTTTTTTTGCGGTAAAGATGCTATGATCGCAATACAGCCTGGCTGTTTTTTCATTGAAATTGCCTGTGGCCAGATTGGCATAGTAAACTGCCCGGCCTTTTTCCATGCGCTTCACCAGGCAGATCTTGGAATGGACTTTATAGTCTGTGAGCCCGTAATTAACGTAAACCCCTTCTTCCTGGAGTCTTGTGGTCCAGAAGATATTGGCCTGCTCATCAAACCTGGCCTTGAGCTCGACCAGGCAGTTGACCTTTTTCCCGTTCTTGGCTGCATTGATCAGCGCGTTGATCACTTTTGAATTCTCTGCCAGCCGGTATAGGGTGATGTTGATCTCGGTCACTTTGGGGTCAATGGCGGCTTCCCGCAGAAAAAGAATGATGTAGTCGTAAGACTGGTATGGGAGATTGATCACATAATCGCGTTCCTGCAATTTATTGAAGATGCTTTCGGTCCGGTGCAGGCCCGAGACTTTGACCGGGATATTGGGCGCATATTCCAGTTCTTTGGAGCCCACATTCGGAAATTTGATGAAATCGCCGAATTTATGGTAGCGGTTGCCCGGGATCAGGCTCTCTGCTTCTATTTTGAGCTTGGAGACCAGGACCGAGAGCATGTCAAAGGGCATTGCCGTATCGTATAAAAGGCGCATCGGTTTGCCTTTCTTGCGCTTGTCAAGGCTGGTCTTCAGTTCTTCAATGAACTTGTCGCTGACGTTCTTGTCAATGTCCAGTTCTGCGTCACGGGTGAGCTGTATGGAATAGGCTTCGATCTGGTCATAGTTGAAGACATAAAAAATGTCGTCAAGGCAATATTTGATGATGTCCTCTACCAGAATGATAAATTTCAGTTCATTGGTTTCCGGCAGTACCAGGAAACGCGACAGGTCGGGCGGAAACTCGATCAGCGCGTATTTCTGGTTCTTTTTTGACGACTTTTTTGATAGCCGGACAAAGAAGTACAGGTACCGGTCTTTCAGTTCAGGGAAGGGTTTATCCAGGTCCAGCATGATGGGTACCAGCGTAGAAAGGATCACATCTCTGAAGTGGTTGCGTACAAACTCTCCCCTGGAAACGTTGAGCTGCGTTTCATTGAGGATAAAGATCTTGTTTTGTGCAAGCTCATTGATGAGCGTGGCCTGGAAAAGCTGTTCGAACCTGCGCTCCTGCCTGACCACAATGTTCTTGATCTCATTGAGTACCTTTCTCGGATTGAAGCCCAGCAGCGCCTTTGTTTTGTCGTTGAGGTTGGCTAGCCGGCTCATGGTAGCTACCCGCACCCGGTAAAACTCTTCGAGGTTTGATGAAAAAATGGACAGGAACCGGATACGCTCTATGAGCGGTACGGTTTCATCCGCAGCTTCTTGTAAAACCCGCTCGTTGAAATACAGCCAGCTGATCTCCCTGTTTAGAAACGGCGCTTTTTTCTTCATTCAGTATCTGTCTTGATCGTTTTGTTTTATCCTGCTCTGTTACAATTGATGACCGGCATCTCCGTGATAATATCCGGAAATGTCCAAAACTGCATATTTTATTGTTAAGTAATTGTTAATTATTGTTCAATTGTAAATTGGTCTTGAAGGTCATTGCTTTTTAGCTGAGGGCCTGGCTTTTGTTACCGGCCTTGCTGTAGCGGCCGGTTTTTTGGCGGCTGGCTTTTTGGCAACTGTTTTCCCTGTCGTGGCTGCCGGTGCGGCTATGGTTTTTTTTACTGCGGCTGTGGTTTTTTTTACCGGGGCAGCAGCTTTTTTCACGGGGGCAGCGATCGCTTTTGCTTTTGCTTCCGTAGCAATGGGCTCTACTTTCACACTGCTGGTCAGCTGCTTTGGCTTAACTGCGGCTTTTTCCGCTGCTTTTTTTACATTTCCTGAAATTGCGGCGGCTTTCTTCCTGACCGCAGCGGTTTTTGCGGTTGCCGGTTCGGTTGCAGTTTTGACCTCATTGAGCTTGTTTTCGACCGCATCTTTGGTATTCTTCAATCTTTTGGACAGCTTTTTGGCTACAAATTTTCCGGCGATCTCAATGTCTTTTGCGATCTTTCCTGCATCATGCCCCAGGTGTGCCACTGCTTCCAGAAATTTATTGGTAAGGCTATTTTCCAGTTCTTTTCTGGCTGCTTTCTTTACATTTTTCTTTTCTTCTTTGGGTTTATTGGCTTTCATAATTTTGCTTTTTTTATTTTATCCTTATGATTGAGTAAGCGTAGGCATCCCTATGCTTCCATGCTTTATTTTATTGCTAAATGCCCAAAAACAAATGGTATTTCATATTATTTTTGTTTGTTTGTATATGTAAATGAACATTTACCTGAAAATAATATTTTTTTTACTATAAAGCTATAATCATGCCCAGTTTCGACATCGTAAGCAAAGTTGACGCGCAGACATTTGACAATGCCATGAACAATGCGAAAAAGGAAATCCTCAACCGCTATGATTTCAACAATTCGAAGAGTACGATCGAACATGATAAGAAGACCAATGTCATTGTGATCGTGACGGAGGATGACATGCGCTTGAAAGCCATTACGGATGCCATCATTTCAAAGATGATCAAGCAGAACCTGGATGCCAAAAGCCTGGATTTTGGAAAAGAGCAATATGCTTCGGGTAACATGATCCGAAAAGAGATCAAGGTGAAGGAAGGGATCGATAAGGAGACCGCCAAAAAGATCGTTGCCAGAATTAAAGACAGCAAGATCAAGGCCCAGGCTTCGATCATGGACGACCAGGTGAGGGTACAAAGTAAAAATATTGACGATCTGCAGGCGGTGATCGCCTTGTGCCGCAAAGAGGATTTCGGCCAGCCGCTGCAATATATCAACATGCGCAGCTAAGGGTATGGAGATTGCAGAAAACGGGTTTGTATTTTCAGACGACAGGAACAAGCTCGATCCTGAAGCTGTGCATGATTACCTGACGAACCATTCTTACTGGGCGGCGGGCATCCCGCTGGAAACCGTCAGAAGGTCGATGGAGCATTCGCTGTGCTTTGGCATTTACAAGGATACAAAACAAGTGGGCTTTGCGCGATGGATCACTGACAGGGCTACTTTTGGCTATCTTGCGGATGTTTATGTACTGGAGGAATTCCGCGGGACCGGCTTGTCTAAAAAGCTGATGTCACTCATGCTGTTCCACCCGGACCTTCAGGGCCTGAGAAGGTATATGCTGGCCACGCAGGATGCACATGGTTTGTATGCGCAGTTTGGGTTCAAAGCAATTGAGCACCCGGAACGGCTTATGGGCATAGCGGTACCGGGCATCTACAAGCAAAACACTTAAACGGTCTTCACGTCTTCTTCGCTATAATCCTTGATGTCGGTAATGTAGCCATTGAGGATCAGAAAGTCAAACAGGGGCTTTGCATCCGGAGTTACGGGCATATTGGTGGTCGTGACTACTTCATTGGTCTTCTTGTCCAGAAACGGATAAGCGAAAAGCTTTACGTTTTTACTGAACATGTCGCTGACATAGTTCAGCAGCTGGCTTGAATAATTCTCTCCAAAATTGCCGGAGTTGAATACAAATTTGAGGTTGTTGATGTTGGTAGAGATGCCTACGCTCTTTGGCCGGCAGCGGTCCAGGTATTTGGCGAGCTTGTTGTGCCGCGCAAAATTGGATACGATCACCCTGTTTCCGGTCTTGCACATTTCTTCTGCGCGGCGTGCTACTGCCCGGAGATCAACTTCATGGAGGTCTTCCCCTGCTGAAAGGACATTGGTCATCAATACTTCGATCAGTACGCTGAGGTTATCTTCTTTTACGTTTTCCGTACGTACAAACTGGTCCACTGCTTTGTTGAGCATGCTGAAGTTGGGATTCGATTTCTGCGCGTATTTTGTGCGCAGGATCATGATGTCTTTTTTGTACAGCAGGTCTTTTGGCAGGCAGGGCTGTCCCTGGGAGTCAAAGATCGCCGCATCTGAAAAGTCTTTGACGATCAGGTATAAGTTCAGCAGGATATTGTCTGCGCCGCTGAACACTGGCCCGCTTACGGAGATCAGGTCGATCTCTACTGATCCTACCGTCAGGTTGTCTGCAAGCGACTCGATCATTGCCCTGCGGTCCTGGTTGTAGTAGAACGCTGCATACAACAGGTTTACACCAATGATACCCAGTACGTTCTGCTGAAGGGCTGCATCGGTATCAAGCAGCCTTACGTGGAAGAAGATCTGGTTGGGTGCGCCGCCTGGTTCTGTCTGAAATTTTAAGCCGATCCAACCGTGCGGATCATTGGATTTGTTATAATTCAGCGTGGTTACCGTGTCTGCAAATGCAAAAAAAGTCCGGTCGTCATACTTGGCTCCGTTCAGGCGCTCGTTCAGCAGGCTGTACTCATGGTCCAGCATTTTCTGCAATCTTGACCTGCTTACATAACGGCCCGATTCTTCTGCGCCGTATATGGCATCACTGAAGGTCATGTCGTAGGCTGACATCGTTTTGGCGACGGTACCGGATGCTGCCCCGGCAGTAAAAAAGTTTCGTGCTACTTCCTGGCCTGCCCCTATTTCTGCAAAGGTGCCATAGATCCTGGGGTCGAGATTGATTTTTAATGCTTTTCGCCTGGTATCCAGAATTTCTCTTTCCATAATGCAAAAATAGCACAAACAACCGGATTCCGGGGATAAAACCTTATCTTAATGGCATTATTCAACAGTAACAATTGAGGGGTATTCATGCTGCGTGTAGAAAATCTTGATGTTAAGTTTCTGAACAGGGAGGACGGTTCCTGGCGGGATGCCGTCAGGGGGGTGAGTTTTAGCATTTCCAGCGGCAGGATCCTGGGGATTGTCGGGGAATCCGGCTCGGGTAAATCGGTCACGTCATTTTCCATCATGAGGCTGCATGATCCGCGTTCGGCCAGGATCGACGGAAAAATTGAATTTGACGAGATAAACCTGCTTGAACTTTCTGAGGAAAGGATCAGGGCGTACAGGGGCAACAGGATCGCAATGATCTTTCAGGAACCGATGACCTCCCTGAACCCGGTTTTTACTTGCGGGGAACAGGTGAAGGAGGCCCTTGTATTGCACCAGAAGCTGAACGGAAGAAAGGCCAGGGAAAAAACGTTGGCTTTGTTCAGGGAGGTCCGGTTACCGGATCCTGAACGGGTGTTTGACAGTTTTCCTCATCAACTGTCTGGCGGACAGAAGCAAAGGGTCATGATCGCGATGGCACTGAGCTGTGATCCTTCCCTCCTGATCGCTGATGAACCTACTACTGCGCTAGATGTTACCGTTCAAAAAACCATTCTGGAACTGCTGCTGAGGCTGAGAACAGAACGTAATATGGCCATCATCTTTATTTCTCATGACCTGGCAGTGATCCGCGAGATCGCGGATGAGGTGGCGGTCATGTACCAGGGCCGGATCGTAGAGCAAAATTCAGCAGCGTTGTTGTTCAGCGCTCCCCGGCATCCTTACACCCGGGGGCTGCTGGCCTGCCGCCCTTCACCTGACCGTTTATTGAAAAAGCTGCCGGTGGTCGCTGATTTTATGCAGGAGGCACGGGCAGACGGCCTCGCCCACCTGCAACCGGAATATTATACATCAGAAGAAACCGGGCAGAGAAGGGCCAGGCTTTACCAGGAAAGACCGCTCGTTGAGGTCAGGGAGTTATCCACCTGGTATCCTGTGAAAGCCGGTCTGTTTGGAAAACCTGCAGGCTATGTGAAGGCGGTGGATCGGGTCAGCTTTGAGGTCTATCCCGGCGAGACGCTTGGCCTGGTCGGAGAATCGGGTTGCGGGAAAACTACACTGGGGAGAAGTATACTGCGGCTGAAGGAGCCGACTTCCGGAGCCGTCTCATTTGAGGGAAGGGCTGTGCTGTCTTTGGGTAAAGCCGGAATGCGTGAACTGAGGCGGGATATGCAGATCATTTTTCAGAACCCTTATTCTTCATTAAACCCCCGGCTTACGGTGGGCAGCGCGCTGCTGGAGCCCTTGCGGGTACACGGGTTACTGGCCAATGACCGGGAAAGGAAAGGCCTTGTATTGGATATGCTGGAAAGGGTGGGCCTGCACCCTGATCATTTCAACCGCTATCCGCATGAGTTTTCGGGCGGACAGCGTCAGCGGATCGTGATCGCGAGGGCTTTGATGCTGAAGCCTAAATTCATGATCTGCGATGAATCTGTATCTGCACTTGATGTCTCGGTACAGGCACAGATACTCAATTTACTGAGGTCGTTGCAGCGGGAATTTGGTCTGACCTATATCTTTATTTCACATGATCTCAACGTGGTGAAGCATATTTCTGACCGGATGATCGTCATGAACCAGGGACGTATTGAGGAGGAGGGTTTCCCTGAGGACATCTACCGGCATCCGAAGGCTGCTTACACCCGTAAGCTCATTGCTGCTATACCCGGCACAGGAAGGATCTTATAAGTTCCTTTGGGGCTCTTCTGCTTGTGCAGCTTCTTTGTTTCCTTTTAATCTTGCCGACAACCGGATCAGGGCGGTATTGACCGCTCTTCTGATCGCTCTTTCCTTAACTTTGTCATAATGTTTTAATAACACCATGGCCTTGAAGATCACGACGTCTTTGTTGATGGCTATGGTCTTGACCGTGAGCCCTCCGCTGACCACGTTTTCTGAATAAGCCGCGATGACTTTGTCCAGGTGCTTTTCGAGGTACTCTGGGGTATACCCGTTTTCCAGGGACATGTCAAATTCTATGCTCAGCTTTTTGGTATTCTGCTTGGACTGGTTGATGATCACCGAACTGAAAGCCAATGAGTTGGGTATGATCACCATATCACTGTCCTCATTTTGCAGGATCATGTTGATGAGTGTAATGTCCAGGATCTTGCCTTCATGTTCCCCGATCCTGATGTGGTCTCCCAATGACAGACGGTCGGAGAACATGATGATCAGCCCGTTGATCATGTTGCCGATGTAATCCTTGAAGGTGACTGCAATGGCCGCTGCGACAATGGAAACGCTGAATATGAAATCCTTGGGGCTGATATCTATTAGTGTAATGAATGCGATGACAACAAATACCGTGTTCAATATGGATACGATCCGGTTGATCCCCAGGATAAAATTGTCTTTGATGTTGTTCCTGAACCTATGCTTCCGTATGTACCAGTAAATGATCACCAGCCTTAAAACGGAGATGGCCAGGCTTGGGCCCAGGAAAACTGCCAATGCTTTGGCGCCCTGCTCTATGCGCGGATATTCAACATAGACCAGCGGCTTGTTGATGTAAAAATAAACCAGCAGAAGGTAGATCGCTGTCTTGATCAGGATCATGAGCAGTTCCCTGCCGGTATTTCTATCTCTGTCTTCTATCATACTGCAATTTACAACAATCTATCGTTTCAATTTGTTACCTTCGGTCGATTCATTGATCATCTTATGGCAAAAAAGAAATCATCTCATTTAGAACTTGTTTTAATCCAGCTCATTAGCGATGTTCTGGAGAAAAGTAAAAATGAAGCGCTCAATTATAAGCAGGTATCTGCCAAGTTAAACATCAATGACCAGCCTGGCAGGGAAACTATTCTTGAACTGCTCAGGGAACAGGCCAGGAAGGGTTTGTTCCTGGAACCGCAAAAGGGAAAGTTCAAGCTCAAGGACCTCAAGACTTTTGTGACGGGCAAGGTCGACATGACCATGGATGGCTCGGCCTTTATTATACCGGATGATGAATTTGAAGCAGATATCTTTGTTTCTGCAAGAAAACTGCATACTGCGCTGAACGGCGATCATGTAAAGGTTTACATCTATGCGAAGAAGAGCGGGCGCAAAAATGAGGGCGAGGTGGTAGAGATCATCAAACGTGCCAAGACTGATTTTATCGGCGTGATCCGCATTTCTGACCGCTTTGCTTTTGTCAATGTGGATGACCGTAAAATGCTGCACGATATTTTTGTCCCGCTGACTGATCTCGGTGGCGCAAAGAACGGGCAAAAGGTACAGGTGACCATTACTGAATGGCCGGAGGGTGCTAAAAACCCCATTGGGGCTATTGCTGCTGTGTTGGGTGAACAAGGCGAAAACAATGCAGAGATGAATGCCATCCTCGCTCAGTTCGGTTTTCCACTTGCTTTTCCGGCAGAGGTGGAACGTGAAGCCGATGCCATCCCCGAGCAGATCCCGGCAGAGGACCTTGCAGGACGCCGGGACTTCAGGGATACGGTCACTTTTACGATCGACCCTGCCGATGCCAAGGATTTTGACGATGCGATCTCTTTTAAGAAATTGCCTGGTGGCAATTATGAGATCGGTGTGCACATTGCTGATGTGTCCCATTATGTAACGCCGAACAGCAAGCTGGACAAAGAGGCTTATGCCAGGGCTACTTCTGTTTATCTGGTAGACCGGGTGATTCCCATGCTGCCTGAGCGCCTGAGCAACGGGGTCTGCTCTTTGCGCCCTGACGAGGACAAGCTCTGTTTTGCTGCTGTTTTTGAGCTGGACGAACAGGCCAATGTGCTTAAGGAATGGTTTGGCCGCACGGTCATCCATTCCAACAGGAGATTCAGCTATGAAGAGGCCCAGGAAGTGATCGAGACCGGCTCAGGGGATTTTGCGGAGGAAATATTGAAACTCAATGCGCTGGCCCATATCCTGCGTGACCGGAAATTTAAGAATGGCGCGATCAGTTTTGAGAGTACTGAGGTCAAATTTAAGCTGGATGATAATGGGAAGCCCATTGGGGTTTATGTAAAGGAACGCAAGGATGCGCATAAGCTGATCGAGGATTTTATGCTGCTTGCCAACAGGAAGGTTGCTGAATTTGTCGCAAAGAAAGGGAAGGGCAAAAAGAAATTCACTTTTGTTTACCGCTCCCATGATGCTCCCAACCTGGAAAACCTGGGTAATTTTGCTTTGTTTGCGGCGCGTTTCGGATATAAGATCAATACCAGATCTGATAAGGAAATTGCAAAGTCCCTGAATTACCTCATGGAGGATGTAGAAGGGAAAAAAGAGCAGAATGTGCTGACCCAGCTGGCGATCCGGTCTATGGCCAAGGCAATTTACACGACTAAAAAGACCAGCCATTATGGTCTTGCATTTGATTATTACACGCACTTTACCTCGCCCATCAGACGTTATCCTGATGTGATGGTACACCGGCTGCTGGCGGATTACCTGAATAATGGCAAACCGGCCAGTGAGGAAGAATACGAAACGGCTGCATCTCATTCATCTACCATGGAAAAACGTGCCGCAGATGCTGAAAGGGCTTCTGTCAAATACAAACAGGCCGAATACCTGGAGGAAAATATCGGGAATACTTTTGCGGGCATCATTTCCGGTGTTACCGAATGGGGTATGTACGTAGAGCTTATCGAAAATAAGTGTGAGGGTATGGTCAGGCTCCGTGACATCGCTGATGATTTCTATGTGCTTGATGAAAAGAACTATTGCATTATCGGCCAGCGTAAAAAGAAGAAATATCAATTGGGTGATGAGGTTAAGGTTAAGGTTAAAAAGGTAGATTTGGCCAAGCGTCAGATAGATTTTTCGCTGATACAGGATTAAAACGATACTAAAGAACGATACTATTAATTGGCATGCATGCTCCTTCGGAAATACTAAAGTACATTGAACAAGCGATAAAGAATACGACTTACCCCTCCCACCCCGGTTCGCTTTATGAGCCCATCAGCTATATCATGGGACTTGGAGGGAAGCGGCTGAGGCCCGTTATGCTGCTGATGTCTGCTGATCTCTTTGGCGGCGACCTCCAAGCTGCTGTGCCCGCTGCAATGGCCATAGAGACCTTCCATAACTTTACGCTGATCCATGATGACATCATGGATAATGCGCCGCTGAGAAGGGGGCAGCAGACCGTTCATGAAAAATGGGGCCGCAATACGGCTATCCTGAGCGGGGATGTCATGATGGTGGAGGCTAACAAACACATTACCCGGGTGGACATCGCTGTGCTAAAACCTGCACTGGATACTTTCAATGCCACCGCGCAGGGTGTTTGTGAAGGACAACAGCTGGATATGGAATTTGAGTCCCGGAACGATGTAAGTATTGAGGAATACATTGACATGATCCGTCTGAAAACTGCTGTGCTGGTCGGGGGCGCCATGAAGCTTGGGGCGATCGTTGCACATGCCCGGATGCCGGATGCTGACCTGATCTACCAGTTTGGGGAAAACCTGGGCATTGCATTCCAGCTTCAGGATGATATTCTTGATGTTTACGGAGACCCGGAGAAGTTTGGGAAACGTGTCGGAGGGGACATTATTTCAGATAAAAAAACTTTCCTGAGGCTGAAATTACAACAGCTTGCGTCACAGGAAGACCTTAGAAAGCTATCTGACCTGGTCCGCGCGGCTGACACCGACAAGATCAGCCAGGTCACCGCGCTTTATGACCGCTACCTGATCAAAGAAGAGGCTACTGTCATGATGCAGTACTACCTGCATAAGGCTTTTGCCGCATTGTCGGATATCCAGGTGCCGGAAGAACGCAAAAGGGAGTTGATCCTGCTGGCCGACCTGCTGATGAACAGGGAGAGTTAGGCGGGTAAAATATCCAGTTTCTCAAAAACAGAATTCATGCTTTTAAATTCTGGTACAATCTTTTTCATCTGGAGGACCAGTCCCCTGACATCATTTATCCTGGCTTGATCAAGAAGTATATTGATCTGGTATTCAACTTCACTAAACTCGTATTCCCTTACTTTTCCAATGAGGATCTTTTTATGATGTGTTGGTAATGTGTTCTCATTGTCGTTCAGCAACTCTTCAAATAACTTCTCCCCAGCCCTTAATCCAGTATAAGTAATGTGTATATCCTGGTTTGGAACCATACCGGCAAGTCCGATCATTCTTTTGGCCAGATCAGAGATTTTTACAGAAACACCCATATCGAACACAAAAATCTCTCCTCCATTGCCCATATACGCTGCTTCCAGTACCAAACGGCAGGCCTCGGGTATGGTCATAAAATAGCGTGTGATTTCGGGGTGGGTCACCGTTACCGGGCCTCCCTTTTCAATCTGCTTTTTAAATCTGGGAATAACTGAGCCATTAGAACCTAATACATTACCGAAACGTGTAGTTATAAATTTCGTGTGTTTAAGAGCTGACTTGCCGTTGTTCAAAGCATTCAGTGATTGTATATAGATTTCTGCGATCCGCTTTGATGCACCCATAACATTTGTCGGATTCACCGCTTTATCAGTAGAGATCATTACAAACTTCCGGACATTATATCTAATGGAAAGATCTGCGATATTTTTGGTTCCCAGCACATTTGTTTTAATTGCCTCTGCAGGATTATTCTCCATTATCGGAACATGCTTATAGGCAGCGGCGTGATAAACGTAATGAGGCTGAAAAAAATCGAATAAGAACTCCATTCTTTTCAAATCCCTGACATCACCAACAAAGGCGTGGAAACCGGAATGTTCCCGCTTTTCCTCAATTTCCAGGAACAAATCATGTAGCGCGGTTTCGTTCTGGTCGCACATGATGACGAGCCCGACCTCAAATTTCATCAATTGCCGTACAATCTCGCTTCCAATGGAACCGGCTGCACCGGTAATTAGGATCCGCTTATCTTTTAATTCATTTTGAATACCATCTGTATCAATCTGAATGGTCTTTCTGTCTAAAAGATCCTCGATATTAATATCATGTATCTGTGAAACATTGATATCACCGGAAGCCCAAACCTCAGGAGGCGGAATATTTAAAACCTTTACACTGTTTTCCAGGCAAATATCAACAACTTTATTTTTCCGGTTTAAAGGAATGGTGTAGCTGGCGAAAATCAGTTCATGCACTTCATATTTTGCAATAAGTGACCTGAGACTGCTTGCATTTAAAATCTTTACGCCTTCAATGGTTTTTCCGATTTTCCTGATATCATCATCGACAAATGCAATAATGCGCTTATTTACTTTAGTGCCATGATCAAGGCCGCGCTTGGTGATCAGCCCGGCTTCCCCTGCACCGTAAATGATGATCCTGATCTCATCAAGTTTGGAATTTTTGATGTACATAAAAAAATACTTTACCAAAATCCGGTAGGTGATAAGAAATAAGAAGGTGAATAACGAATAAATAATCAGTACCAGGTAAGTGATCAGGTGCTCTCCCCCGAAAGCAATAATTACTGCGTTAACAAAGAAAATTAAGAATGAGCTCAGTAAAACGGTAAATAATATCCTGACCGAATCCTGACCGGACGTATAACGCACAATACCTGCATATGCCTTAACCACAGCAAACAGGATTACGTTTACTAACGTGACGGTGACAACTGCCTGGTATAAGGCCTGCAGATTAACATTTCCAATTATAAAGTTCTGTTCAGATATCTTTGCAAGTAGTAAGGCAAAAACACTTAAGACTATATCAATTGTAAAAATTATCCATCTGGGTACAATTTCGACTTTCCTAAACATAGGGATGATTTGGAGAAAGACGAATTTAATAATAAAAAAACTAATTTATAAAGTATTTCAGCAAGTTATTTTCTATTAGTTAATCAAAGCAAAGCAATCTTGAACATTCCCGATAACTCTTTTCAGATCATCTTTCTTTAAATTTGACCCGGATGGCAGGCAGAGTCCCTGCTCAAATAATCCTTCAGAAACACCGTTTCCATAGAAAGGACTGTTTGCAAACACGGGCTGCAAATGCATTGGTTTCCATAGAGGACGGCTTTCAATATTGTCCTTATATAACTCCAAAGCTATTTTCCGGCTCGTTATACCGTGAGTTAAAACCGGATCGACCAATATCGTAGTCAGCCATCTGTTGGAATAATATCCTTCCGGTTCCTCCATAAAAGTTATTCCATTGATATGAGCCAGTTCCCGTTTATAGTTCTCAAAATTTGACCGGCGCTGTTGTATATGTGCAGGCAAAACTTCCATCTGACCGCGACCTATTCCAGCAGAAATGTTACTCATTCTGTAATTGTAACCGATCTCACTATGCTGATAATGTGGTGCTTCGTCCCGGGCCTGTGTAGCTAAAAACCTCGCCTTGCTGATGTATTCTTCTTTGTCAGAGAGTAAAGCGCCACCTCCCGAGGTGGTGATGATCTTGTTGCCGTTAAAGGATAGTACACCAAGCTCGCCAAATCCGCCCACTTGTTTTCCATGGATATTCGAGCCCAAGGCTTCTGCTGCGTCTTCAATGACCGGAATCTCATATTCCTGTGCTATAGCAATGATTCTCTCCATTTGGGCCGGCATTCCATACAAATGGACCGGGATGATCGCGACAGGCTTTTTGCCTTTACTGATCCTGTCTTCAATTGCTTTGCGCAACAAATCGGGGCACATGTTCCAGGTTTCTGGTTCGCTGTCTACAAATATTGGTGTTGCTCCGAGATAAGCAATTGGGTTGGCACTGGCAGAGAAAGTCATCGACTGGCAGATCACTTCGTCTCCGGCTTTTACACCCAGCATGATCAACGCCAGATGTAAGGCCGCGGTACCTGAACTCAATGCTGCGGCAAATTTGATTTTTGTGTAGCCAGTGAGATCTGATTCAAATCCGTCTATGTTTGGTCCCAGCGGGGCGATCCAGTTGGTCTCAAAGGCTTCATTGATATATTTCAGCTCTGTACCGCCCATGTGAGGTGAGGAAAGCCAGATCTTATTGTTCATGATTTGTTGGATTATACTTGATTATTTTTCCCGGATTGCCTACGACAACTGCATAATCCGGCACATCTCTGATTACTACCGTACCCGCGCCTATTGTGGCCCATTTACCGATCGTTATTCCTTGTATGATACTTGCGCCGATGCCTATGTGTGTCCCCTCGCCTACTTCAACATTTCCGGCAAGGCCGGCTTGCGGAGAAATGTGTACGAAGTCACCTATTTTACAGTCATGGTCTACCGAACAATTGGTATTCAAAATGACATGCTTTCCGATCACGGCATCTGCATTTACAGTAACATTGGCCATTGCTACTGTACCTTCTGCTACCTGGACGGAAACTGCAATTGTGCAGGCGGGGTGTATGGCCTGGCCAAATTCCGAATTTAACTGTCCTGCAACAGCTTTTCTGATGTTGTTGTTTCCTATGGTAATTATTGCTTTCGTACCAAGCTCTGCCTTGAATTGTTTAAGGCTGCCATTTATTGGAAATGTCAGAAAAGTCTCCAACTGTTCGTTGTCATCCCAGACCCCAAGAACCGGCTGGTTTATCAGTTTCAAAATATCTGCAACTACTTTAGCATGACCGCTTGCTCCTATGATATGCATGTTAGTTTCCTGTAAATTTTTCCATAGTGACAGAGGTGTCAGAGGAAATCCCCTCTTTCACAATTACTTTTTTTATCGTCAATACCATGATTTTCATATCTAACCAAAAACTCACATGATCTGCATACCAGGTATCCAGATTGAATTTTTGTTGCCAGCTAATTGCATTCCTTCCGTTGACCTGTGCCCAGCCTGTGATCCCGGGCCTTACCTCATGTCTTCTGGCCTGTTCCTTAGAATATAGCGGAAGGTATTCGGGCAGCAGAGGTCTTGGCCCTACGAAGCTCATGTCCCCTTTGACTACGTTCAGCAGTTGTGGCAGTTCGTCCAGCGAAGTTCTACGGACAAAAGCGCCTACTGTTGTTAACCGGGATGAATCGGGCAGCAGTGCACCATCTGATCCGCGTTTGTCATTCATGGTCCTGAATTTGATAATTTTAAAAAGATCTCCTTCTCTGCCAGGCCGGGATTGCAGGAAAAAGAGCTTTCCCTGATTTGCAATAACCAGCACTATTGATACGATAAAAAATACAGGTAACAGGATTAACAGACCTGCTAAGGCTAGCGTAAAATCTATTATACGTTTGAAATAGTCCTGATACATTATTTCAATGAGTTATATTCTGCTAAGATGGCTTTCCAGATGACATCCTGTTCATAAAGTTCAACGATCTTTTTGCGAGAGTTTATCTTTAAATTATCAATCTTTGGCTTATCGTTAACAAACTTAAGCATTGCGGCTAATATTTCATCTGGGTTTTTAGGAGGAATCACCCATCCATTTTCCCCGTCTTTAATGATTTCATTGCAGCCATTGATGTCTGTGACTATTGAAGGCAGGCACATCGCTCCTGCCTGCATGACGACATTGGGGAAGCCCTCCCGGTAACTGGGAAAGACCAATGCGTGACTGATGGCCAGATATGGACGTATATCAGATCGGTAACCGACAGAAAGTATGCTGGGATTGTCTTTTATTTCTTTACATGTTTCCGGTAAGAGGGGATCCAATTCTTTTTCCTGCTCACCGACCAATATCAATTTTGAGTCCGGGTGCTGTTGATTGAATGTTTTGAATGCCGCGATCAGTTCGTTGATGCCTTTATCGCCCACCAGACGGCCCACAAAGATGAAAACCAGGTCTGATTTGCTGAGGCCCAGTTCTGTTCTTAACTGGTCGTTTTCCTTTTCTGTTAAGAGATCGGGGTTGAAATGGCTGGTATCGATCCCATTTGTACTGCCGTTGCCTAGTACTTTAAGTTTCGCCGGTTTACAAAATCCTTGTTTGATGATGATCTCTTTTAAACCATGAGAGTTTGGATAAACCGCTGTTGCGCAATGGTAAGTTGTCTTTTCTACAAAGTTCAGCAGTTGTCTTTTTTTCCCGGTAGCTTCTAAGAGTGGTAACCCTGCAACGGTGTGCAATCTATGCGGCACTCCTGCCAGTTTTGCGGCCAGCATGGCTATCGTTCCGGCTTTTGGGGTATGGCTATGTACGATAAATGGCCGTTCTTTTTTGAAGAACCGGTATAATTTCCATAGTGCTTTCAGGTCTGCTACTGGCGTGATCTGTCTGGTCAGTTCTACCGCAAATGTCTGTACCCCTTCTCTTTGTCCTACTTTTGAAAGTCTTTGTTCGTCAGCTGATATGGCAATCACTGAATAATATTGCTGCATAAAGCGCAACTGGTTTTCCAGTAATTTCTCCAGGGATAAGGGGACGGTGGTGATGCGGATCAGTTTAGGTTTCATGGGAGGATCTCAGTTAGGGCCTCTTCCTGCCTTATTTTCATCTTCTTTTTCTTTCTCATCATGTACGCTCCCCTATAGGAGAAAGACCATAGGATATAGAGCAGCATGCCAGGCAAAAACATGTTTCTCATGCGGATCATGATCCCTACATTACCCAAGGATTCGGAGAATGCAAGTGTCCCGATGACCAGAAAAAACAGCATTCCTTTGATAATAAAAGGAGCAGCTTTAAAGGTTGCTATCGGTTTATGTCTAAATGCCGCTATGCTCAGCAGCAACAGGCCAAGGTTTTCAAGAGAGGCAATTACAGCAGGGATACCCCTGATATCAAAAAAGAAAGGCCGGTATAAAAATGTGAATATTTTTAACAGAAATGGATAAGAAGATAGTTCAATTGCGGATCCTGAATGTTTACGACTTAACAACTGGGCTTTATTTTCGGAAAAATTGCTGAAGCTATCAATGGATGCTTCTTCGATTTTTGCATATTCCATTACTGTTGGAAGTATGGCAAGGCCGACGCCTAATAATATCAGTGCAAGTACAATTCTTCTTGCTCCGGATAATTTTCCATCGACCAAATAGGCCAGACCAAAGCTAATTGTGAGGAATAGTACGATATGCGGGCGGACTAAGTAAGCTAAAAACACGCTCAGCAGAAGTAAGGGCCATCGTCGAGCCAGGTTTAATAGTGCATATATAAACAACCCAATACAAAAAAATAAAATTGTGTCCTTTCCCACAGCAGATGACCAAAAATGCAGGTTTGGCATAAAAAGAACCAGGGGGAATAATTTGTATCCTTTAAACTTCGAGTTGTAAGGAATTATTTTTAGCGCCATCAGATAGAAAAACAGGATTCCTGTAAAGCCGATCAGACTGTATATCAGTGTTCCTGACAGATAAGACAAGTTCAGTACTTTTGCGGGGAAATAGTTTAAGGAATATATAAAATTAGTTCCTTTAGCCTGATAAAGGTTCAAAAGGAATTGTTCATAATTCATTGTTTTAGCAACCCGCCAATAACCAATCGCATCACCCAAAATAAAGAAACAATAGTATAGGCTAATTAGTAAATGAAAAAACCATAACCTGTTTAACATCGTTTTGTGCTTATCAGGAATTTGTGCACCAAAGAAATAAGGCATCCCTACTCCTAGCAATGCAATTAAAATGAATATAATAATATCCGTAATCATATTAGCGCAATAACAATTTATTCATTTTTGAAAGGATAAGTTTTTCGAACAAAAGGTAATATAGGTAACCCGCTATTGAGCAAACAATTAGAACGAAAATCACTTCGATATATAAAATCAAATTATTGGCTGAACCATCTGGTAAAAATCTAACTAAAATTGCTTGTAGCGGATTATGAATCAGATAAATTGAATAGGTTGCATTGCCGATCATCATAAAAACATTTTTCTTATTTATCTGCCTATTTTTTTGAACATGGTAAAAAAACAAGAAAAAGCAGCCGACAGAGAATATGAAATTCGTACTGAAAGAGAAAAATTCTATCTTTAAATATTTAAGAACAATGAAGCAAAGAATGAAGAACAGAAATAAACTATGACACACAAGTCTATTTATTTTAAATCCTTCTTTTAAAGCTGCAGCTAAGAAATAACCCAAAATAAATTCGATATTATAATTCGAGAAAAAGATATTTAAAAAAGGATTTGATATCGTCAAAAATGTCTTCAGGTAATAGTTATAAAATAGAATAGAAATGAACCAAAAGACAGCAAAAGCAGCCCATCTATTTTTTGAGAAAAAGAATAATACAAATAGAAAATAAAATAGCAATTCATGCATCAGAGTCCAGGCAACTGATAAAGCCGGGTTACCGTAAGGAATCAAAGTCAAGGAAGAAAGCACGCTTATATTTCTATTTACACTTGATATTTGAGGAAACAAAAAATACAATATTAATAAGGTTACACCTATCGGTAAGTAAGGCACGTAAATCCTTAATAACCTTTTAATCAAGTATGTCTTTATGTAGGCTTTTTCTCCTTCTTTGTAATAGGAAGTATGGCTGATTATAAAGCCAGACAAAACAAAGAAAAAATCTACCCCATATTTTCCAATAGAAGCTAAAAATTGTAGACCATTATCGCTGACATGATGATAATGTGTAAATGAGCCATAGGAATGATGCACTATAACCATTAATGCAGCAATTCCTCTGAAAATCTGCAATACATCTATGTATTGTTTTTCTTTTAATGAACTCATGAGGAAAGCAGATCTAATACCTTCATTTTTGTCTGTTGTAAACAATATTCATTTTCAACTATTGACCTACCTGTTTGTCCATGAGCTGCCCTCAGATCTTGATCTGATATATATCGTTCCAATGCTTCCAGCCATTCCTCATTTGTGCTTGCTAAATAACCATTTTCGCCGTGTTTTACCACTGTTTTATTCATACCTACAGGTGACGCGATAACCGGCAAACCACAAGCCATATATTGGATCAGTTTATACGCACATTTACCTTTTTCCCAAAGAGAATCAGTTAACGGCATGATCCCAATATCAAAATTCAAAATAGACGATACTTCCGTTTCCTCTGACCAGGAAAAATATTTCACTCTGTCGCCTAAATCCAGACCTGTGCCAGCGCCTATTACATGGAATTCTATATTGAACCGTTCAAGAGCCAATTTAATTAGTTCCTTAATTTCCAAAAAGTGTTTTTCAAAAGTAGATTTTGTTCCTATCCAGCCTATAATCAGAGGATGATGTTCCGTATGCTTTTTTTGAGGGTAACGTTCGAGATCTATAACTGTAGGGACAATACTAATTTGTCTTGCCTCCGCATTTTTGGCTCTCGCTGCAAGATAAACATTGCCAGCCGCCACTAAATGACTATATCGCATAACTTTGTCAATCTTGGTTCCAAGCATCCGTTTGAATATCCCATTTGGATGCTGGTCGTAGATATGGAATATAGCATCATCATAATCTACTATATATTTGATACCCAACCGCTTTAACAGCCATTCAAAAAATGCCGGAAAATAAGGAAACAGTTCCTTTTCGATGACTATCCTGTCATATTTAAATATAGTGAACAAGACAAACAACCTTTTGATGTAAGATTTGATAATCAGTCCCGTGCGTTTCTTTCCGGAGTATAGGGCGGTCAGATAATCATCTCCGAATAGTGGGCTGACAGATATCGTTATACCTTGTTGCTGAAGGTATGGGAAGTATTGGAAACTCCGCATCCTGCTGCTTGCGCCCAAACGGGTATATTTTGTTAGGCATAAGACTCTCATAATTTCACTTTATTAAAAGCTTTAATGTAAGAGTCTGCCGCGGAGGACAATGAAAAATAATCAAGCGCCTTTGTACGGATTTTACTGCGGTCTGTTTTATGCAGATTATTTAGCCAGGAAATTAGCCGTCCCTCTTGATCATAATTGTGCTGGTGGTCATATAGAAAACAATCAGGGAATTGCTTTAAGATTTCCTCAGTATCTCCGATGTCCTTAGAGGCAATTGTAGGTATGCCCATTAGTAAGTACTCGCCTAATTTTATTGGGGAAACACCTTGCATACTGAATGAAGGCTTTCTTATTGCAAAAGCAACATCTGCCATATTCAAATATGGAGGCACCATCATAAACGGAACACTTTGAACGAAGATCTTATCTTTCATATCTTCCGGTACCCGCGTTAAAGCGTAATCCCTATCTCCTGTTATAATAAACCACCTTGCAGGATGATGAATTGCGTAACCCCTAAAGATTTCCAGCATCTCGTTCCAGCCATATTGTGGGCCTAATGAGCCACAATAGATAAATACCTTTTCCGTTTTGTCGAGGTTAAATTCCTTTCTCTTTTGTATCCTAGCATATTCGTCACGCTGAAAGAAATCTGGGTTCTTGCCATTATGGACTACAAAGAATTTAGCATGATACTGGTTTCCGATTGTGTGAAGGTGTATATCTATCGACTTTTTAGATCTTGTGATCACTGCGTCTGCTTTCTCAAGCATCCGCTTTTCCTGCTTTTTAAGCCACCTGTATTGTTTGCTTTTTGGAGAAAGGCCGGCAAAATCAACCCGTTCTTCGAGTGGCAATCCATCTGCATCAAAAATAAGCCTGATGTCATTTAACTTTATAAGGTTGAGCATTAAAGCAGGAAATGTACTTCTTGGCATGACAACATCAATCTTATGTTCTTCCAAATACTTTGCAATAACTGATTTTCCTTTCCAGACTGTAAAAGCACTTCCAATTAAAGGATGTGGTTTTCGCTGGATGGGATATGGTCTATATTTAATTCCAAGATTTGAGGCAATTTCGCTTATAAGTGCAGTTTTTATTTTATCTGCCCAGGTAAACTGTATTATGTGAAATTCTACCGGATATGTTAGTCCAATTTCCTGAAAAATTGGCAAAAATAACCCTTCCATATAGCTGGTCCGTGGGCCATCCCAGGTGATGAAGAGGAGTTTATGAGACATCAGTTATTTTTTTAAGGCTTGTTATTTTCTTTTGATTCAGCAATTCTTTATATAGGCTTTCTACTTTTTTGCAGTAGATCTCCTCAGTGTATTCAACTTTTGCTCTTTCATAACCAGCAATTCCTAATGTCCGTCGTAAATCCGGATCGTCGATTAACAATTGTATTCTTTCAGCAAGAATTAAAGGTTGCATTGGAGGGACCAGAAAGCCGGTTTTCATATCTATCACTACATTCTTCAATCCGCCGACTTTTGTTGCTATCACAGGCAATGAACACAGCATTGCCTCTGCCGCAACCAAGCCAAAACCCTCGCGTTGAGAGACTAAGCAGAAAATATCCATTAGCGCATAAAATGATGACATATCCGATTGATAACCTGGCAAATACAACTGGTCTTTCAGACCCAATCTTTCTGCGGCATCCTTAATCAATTGTTCATCAGGCCCGCTACCCACAATAAAAATCTTAACACGGTCTTTATCCGGTACACTAGCAACAGCAGTGATCAGATCTGTAAATCTTTTATGATCATTATGCAACCTTCCAACGCTTCCGATGATAATATCACCAGGTTTGATTCCGTAAGTGCTTTTTAAGTCTTCGATTTCAGCAATTGAAACAATTCGGGGCAGCGCGACCCCGTTGTTAATGACACGTATCTTGTACTTCGGAATTTTTGCAATATGTTCCAGGTAGGAGCCTACCGCAGGGGCTATTGCAATCACCTTATCTGCTACCATCGTTAATACTCTCAACAACAAGGACGCTTTTTTTGATCGGTTTTGCGGATCAGATGTTTCCTCTGCAATAACAATTGGTACATTTTTTAGAAAACCAGCTACACACGCCATTGTCACTCCTTCAAATACGGCTCCATGTATAATATGAGGTCTAAATTCCGCTACAGCATTTAAAAGCTTTCTATATTGCTTAAAATCAAACAAACCTTTAATTTCACCTAAGGAAATGATCTCCACACCGTTGGCTTCAATATCAGTAGCAATCTTGCCCCTGGCTTGTATACAAATAATCTTTAGTTCATATTCATCCGGATTTAAGTTTCGAGATAAGAATAATCTTCTTTTTTCAACACCACCAGTGATGATATATGGCAAGCAATAAAGGATACGAATCTTATTTTTAAAATCCATTCAATTAAAAAACAAATGATTATAGGCTGACTCTTTATCACAGAGGCTAGAACCAAAATTATTTTCCCTAAACATACACATCTTAGCACTTACAAACATACCATCATTATTTACGAACACCATAAATCTTATACGTTTGGTTCAGATGATTTTCTAAGGTATATTTATCAATAACTATACGACTACCTGTTTTGCCGATTTCAAATAATTGATCTTTTGACATTGATAATATATATATCAGCTTATCATAAAGCTGTTTTTCGTCATTTACATTAACCAACCACCCATTATGTCTATCAATGATTATGTCTTCTGCACCTCCGACTTTAGTAGATATAGATGGTACCTGATAATACATTGCCTCTAACAATGAATTAGAAAATCCTTCTGAATTAGAAGTTAATAGAAAAAGGTTTGAAGTGAGCAGATAAGGGATAGGGTCAGCTTTTAATCCTGTAAATTCGACTCTATCAGCTATTCCCAACCTCTTCGCGAGACTTTCCAGATTGCTTCTCTGACTCCCTTCGCCGAGAATCAAATATTTAACATTATAAGAATCATTTATAATTCTTTTAATTGCGCGCAATGCGAGTTCAATGTTTTTAACTGGCTCTAAACGTGCCACGGATATGATCGTAAATATTCCGCTTTTCTCCCGTGCCCTATCGCAACTCATTAGGGGGAGCGTTCCAATAAAGTTAGGTATTTTCTTCAATCTATCTTGATGCAACTGATATTCTCTAGAAAGATGATCAATTACGCTCTGTGATTCCCCAGTAACATAACTGGCCAATCCATAAATATACTTAAATATAAATTTTGCAATTTTCGAGTGTTTTGGAATACCTATTTCCTCTGCAATAATAGTTTTAACCCCGGCAAGTTTGGCGGCTAGAACACCAAAAAAAATTGCCTCGGCACCAGCAGCATGGAGTACGTCTGGTGCCTCCTTTACCATAAACTTATATAATGTGTACAATGTACATAAATTTGGAATCGAATATGGTAGATTTAAACATACTGCTCTTTTGCCATTTTCAATAATTCTTCTCTCAGCCAATCCTCCCCTATTGAGAGCAACAAATATCCATTGATGTTCGTCAGCAGTTACAGAAAGTTTTTCCATCTTTCGCTCAATGCCACCAAAATCTAAAAAAGTCACCAGCCGAATTATTTTCATTTTTGAATGATTTGCTATTCTTTATTTGATTAGAGAGAGGTTTGTTGTGACCACTTTAATATCTATCTTTTGTTTTCAAAAGTGCCAAAGCAATGACTCTAATTACCTTTATTATCTTAACGTATAAGATATCGGAAAACAAATTTCAAATACAAACGCAGGAGCTTTGTTCCTTTTTCATTTTTAATCATCTTTACTCCAAGTCGAAATGGCAACCAATACACCATATGTGGAAGGAAAAATTTATACTCATTTTTTTTCAAGCTTTCTAATGCCTGATTATGAAACTTTAAATCAAAATAATAGGGATAAAGATTGAAATACACATATTTGCTTATGAATCGTTTAAAGTCTTTATCATCTGATGACGATAAGATTGGCTTATAAAGGGTATTTATTGTGCCTATCAGCATGTTGCCGATATCTGCTTTAATTCTGGTTGCTTGTGTTTTATCTTCATCAGAATAATATACCATGATATTTTTTATGAAGTAAGCATATCCCCCGCTTACCACAGCTCTGATCCAGACATCGATATCTTCACCACGTTCAAGTAACGGATTAAAGCCATCATTGAACTTAAAAAAATTAGTGTTAATAATAGTTGAAGAAGAGGTGAATAACGTATTTTTTATGGCTATTTTAAAATAATTATCAATTCTAAAATATTCAACTTCGCCCTTATTAGAATTAAGATCTTTTTTATTCCTGGTATATTGTACTCCTATAATTTTTATTTCACTATTCCTTTCTTTTTCAATTACGTCTGCTACTGTTTGGAGATATTCAGGATGCCAGAAATCATCAGCATCTAAAAAAGCTGTAAATGGAGAAGTAACCATTTCTATAGCCCGATTTCTAGCGGCAGCAACCCCGCTATTTTTTTGCCTTATTAATTTTATTCTACCAGTATAATTTTCCTCAATTAATCCGACACCTCCATCTGTGGACCCATCATCTATAATAATAATTTCAAAATCTCTAAATGTTTGGTTCAGTACTGAATCAATGCATCGAGTAATATACTAAAGTTTATTATAGTATGGGATTACAACAGAAAACATAATTATATTTTTCGAGTATATACATTTATATTAATTGAATGGACTGAAGATTCAAATCACTGCCAATCAACATTTACTTTAATCACTTTAGCAGGGCATCCTGCCGCTAAACACCTCGTAGGAATGTCCTTGTTCACTATAGATCCAGCGGCTATAATTGCACCATCTCCAATATTAACCCCTTTCAATATGGTAACGTTAGCTCCAATCCAAACATGATTACCTATAATTATTGGCTTAGTTGCTTCATTTTCTCGCCCTAAAATCGAATGTGCGTCACTATCCCAAATTGAAACATTATCTGATATTGCAACGTCATTGCCTATTGTTATCTGTTTATAACATCGTATTTTACAATATCGATTTATGTAACCACCACCTAGATTCAATTCTGCATTATTAAAAATCATAATATCACACCCGCTATGAAAAAAAAAGGTATTTTTCACATTTATTACAGCATTTTCATACATTTCAATGTTTCCAACAAACGGATCCGGTTTTGTAATAAATCTATTTAGAACTAAATGTCCATTTTCTATGTTAATAGCGGCATTATTATGAATATGGGCATGACACTTACCAAACAATAATATTCTGCTCATATTGATTCTTTTTCCCTTGGTATTAAGATTTAGAATAAAGTTTCTAAACCTAAATAAATAAATATTTGCAGAATATATTTTACGAAATTTAAAATTCATAAGGGGCAATATTGTTCTTTATAATAATTCACCAATAAAAACATATACTTCAATAATTAAAAATCAGTATATATATCGATAATTCGTTTCATTACTTTATTCATTTCATACTTATTGATTGCAAAGTCGTAAGCTTGATTTATAATATTGTTTCTATAATTGTTATCTTGAGATAGCAAGATAATCTTGTCAACAAATGTATCTAAATCATTTGGTTCCACTAAACAACCAGTTTTCCCATCTATTATACATTCTGGAATACCTCCAACATTTGTTGCTATCACCGGAATCTTCATAAACATAGCCTCCTGAAAAACTAATCCCTGCGCTTCAGCACGACCATTGACATCATAAATCCCAGGATAAAGGAAAATCTTTGATGACTTTATCATTTCTTTAATAAGATACGGTTCCTTATATCCCACCAATTCAATATATTGGCTGAATTCACCAATTTCTTTTTCTATTTGTGTTTTCAAAGGTCCAAAACCAACTATATATATTTTGAAATTTCTAAAATTCCTGTCAAGAAGTTTTTTAACAATTTCAGGAAAAAATTGAACGCCCTTAAGGGAGATAAGCCGTCCTACATATATATATCTGTTTTCCTCAATATCCGGATAATAGTCGTATTCCCTATTAAACAATTCCGCATTAGTACCAACTGGTATTACAGAAATAATTGACCTATTAATCCCTAAACTAATAACTTTCCGTTCAGTATAATGTGAATTTACTAAGCACTTTGAGCCAATTTTATTTAATATATTGTAAAAACCTTTTGAGTATTTACTTGAGACATCCAGTCCATGGAACATAGTAATTAATTTACCCTTTATAATACCAGCGTCTAATAATTCCGCTATCATCCTACCATTTTGTCCAAAATGGGCATGAATGGTATCATACTCTTGATTAAACAACACACTTGACAATGAAAACAAACTTCCATTTATGGTATTATTAGTATATTTTAATAGTTTAAAAAAATCCTTTGGATGCTTCCAAAAAAAAGAAAATGCAGAGATCAATCTCTTCTTAAGCGGTAAAACGTTAGAGACAATTACATTAATTGAAGAGTTAATATTGAAACTTCTATCAGGATAGTAATGACATATTACGGTTATTTTAAACCGAGATATTTTACTCAAGTATTCTATGTGATTGAATATGAATGTTTCCATAGTACTACCATATGAATTTACACAGATTAGAAGATTCATTTTATTAAAATTCTATTACAATAAGTACTTGTACTATTTTAGTTCTCTACGGGATAAATCAGATTTATTTATACTTTCATTCTTAAAATCCATTTGGTATACCTACATCTGCTAGATAGCTTTTAATAATGACCCGAAACAGTAGATCGTCGTGATTGTTGCGGTCAGGACGAAGCTAGAATTTTTATCATCATTAGTTAATGTATAGTATTCAATTAATGCCTCTTCAGTTATAAGTTTTGCAATTCAACCATCTTTTTAAATGCCCTTGATTGAATGGCCAGATTTTCAAAAGTTCCTGAGTTTTGGATAGTTCCATTCGCCAAGAAATAAATCTTATCCGCATTTTTAATAGTAGATAAACGATGTGCAATAATAATTAAAGTATATTTTCCTTTCAAGTTTTCTAAATTCTCCTTAATAATCTGTTCTGTCTCAGAATCCAATGAAGATGTCGCCTCATCCAAAATTAGTAGATCGACGTTTTTATACAGTTCCCGGGCAATAGAAATCCTTTGTTTCTGACCCCCAGAAACCAATATTCCATGATCTCCCAAAACTGTATGTTCTTTCTTGGGAAAGGATTGTATAAACTTCGTCAAAGAAGCCATTTCTATTGCTTTATAAAATCTGGAAAGATTTGTCTTGTTGGGTTCCTCCCAAAAGGTAATGTTATTGAACAATGTGTCATTAAATATGACTGGATCTTGGGTTATATAACCAATTTTGCTTCTAAATTCGTCGAGGTTATAGTGCAGCAAATCAGTCTCCCCATCAATAAGGATTTTGCCATATGAGGGTTGTATTAAACCTGCAAGTAAATTGACCAGACTGGTTTTACCAGCCCCGCTTTCCCCAACAAAAGCTACCGTCTGATTTTTTAAAATTTCGATATTAACGTCTTTCAAGATCACCTTTTCATCATAAGCAAGTCCGAGATCCTTCGTAACTATCTTCTCAAAAGGCAATTCATACACTATTATTCCTTTCTTCTCTGCCTCCCTCTGCATTTCCGTACTGATTAATGACACTGCATCCATACTTCCTACATTCTGTATAAAGGTTTGCCAATTGGTCTGCAAAGATGTCAAAGAGGTAAGCGCTCTATAGAAAAACAGGAGACTTACAATTATAGAGCCTAAACTACCTCCCAGATAACTTACCTGTATCCCTATGACCAAAGAGATAATTATTATAGTCAAAGGTTCCCTGGCCCCCATTAATATAGCAGAATAATGACCCATTCTCAGATTCAGTCTTTCTGTTTCTACAATTACTTTTCTAAGCTTATTTGCATAATTGTCAAAATAATTGGTTGCTTTCAAATATTTAAAATAAACCACTGCCTGTATCAAAAAAGCGTTGAAATCATGCCCTTTAACACTGACTGATTTAGATGCCGCTCTCGTTGCAGTATAAATTCTTTTAAAAATAAAATTTGTCAAAGCAGATCCAATTCCGATCAGAATAGCAAATTGCCAATTAGCGATAAATGCCAGAGCCACGTAGGTAGTTAACAATATAAATGTCTGGGCTCCAGAAAAATAATTTGTCATTGCATTATATAACTTCACAACCTCTGCAACCAAATTATTCTGTATCCTTCCTGAGTCAATCTTAGTGAAGCCGCTATAACTTAAATGTTGTAAATCATCTAGCAAACCATTTCTCACTCTGGTGAGAAACAGAAACCTGATGTAAGACATATATTTGGTTTGCAAAAAACGTAAAATGCCTTTAATAGCAAAAATAAATACGAGGAAAAATAGTATCACATTCAGCGTTAACGGCAATCCGACTGCATGAATTCCATCTATCAAAAATTTCAGATTACCCATGGTCTCGCCGTTGTTCATGCCTGGATTCTCTCCAGATGCAAAAGTTAATAGCGGTATGAACATTGCCAGACCAAAACCATCAAGCAATCCTACAAATACGGTAAGCATCAAATAATAAAATAGATGGTTCCCTACAATATTTCTGTAGAATTTCAAATAGCCGATAAAATTATCTTTAAATTGAAGTTGCATTTTAGTGTCCACTAATTATTCTATATTCCTTATACCAATTCAATGCAATTGAAAGCCCTTCAAGAACAGACACCTGCGGCTCATAATCCATCAACGCCTTTGCTCTTGAAATATCCGCCAAACTATGCTTGATATCCCCTCTACGCTCGTCTCTGTATTCAGGCTTGATGTCACTATCTGTAAGCCGTGCAATCGTCTCCCAGAGCTTATTTAACGTAGTACTTTCTCCGAATGCAATATTGACCACCCCGCTATTACTCAACTTAGGGATTAACATCGCCTTAATATTCGCCTGAACAGCGTTTTCAATGAAAGTAAAGTCCCGGCTGGTCTCCCCATCACCGTTGATAAACGGAACCTTCCCATTTAAAGCCGCTTCTATAAAAAGCGGGATAACCGCGGCATACGGGCCTTTCGGATTTTGGCGTGGACCAAAAACATTAAAATACCGCAATCCGATCGAATGAAAACCGTATGTCCGTGAAAAAACTGAAGCATACAATTCATTCACATACTTTGTGACAGCATAAGGAGACAGAGGACTTCCAATATGATCTTCAACCTTTGGAAGCGCCGAATGGTCGCCATAAGTACTTGAACTTGCTGCATAAACAAAACTTTTAACACCCGCATCTCTGGCAGCAACCAGCATATTTAAAAACCCGGTAATATTCACATCGTTGGTAGTCAAAGGATCATTGATCGATCTAGGCACAGAACCTAACGCTGCCTGATGGGAAACATAATCAATTTCCGCAACGGCTTTCCGGCAATCGTCCGGATTTCTGATATCTCCTTCCAGCAACTCAAAGGACGGGTGTTTTAAAAACTGTTCAATATTGGCAAGAGATCCGGTAGAAAAATTATCCAGCACCCTGACCCGGCCTGCACCGTATTTTAACAGATATTCCACAAGATTAGAACCAATGAAACCAGCGCCCCCCGTTACTAAAAAGGAATGATCAGCCAGTTCAACGTGATGATATTTGGTTTGGTACATATCCATCATAATCTTGCATCTATCTCTTCTTTATTTAAAAAACCCTTTACATCATAAATCACGCATCTACTGCACTTTATTTCTGATAAGTTTAAATTCCTGAATTCATCATGGGCAACCGTTAGAATTATCGCGTCATAACTCTGTTTCACTATACTTTCAAAATCATTTGAAGTCTCCATCTGATATTCATGCATCACATCCTCCGGCTTCGCCCAGGGATCATACACCGTGACATTGGTATCGTATGTCTGTAGCTCATGGATAATATCTACCACCTTGGTATTGCGCACATCAGGACAGTTCTCTTTAAAAGTAAAGCCCAAAACCAAAATATTAGCGCCTTTAACCGGGATGTCCTTTTTGATCATTAATTTGATCACCTCCTTAGCGACATAAGCACCCATGTCATCATTCAATCTTCTACCGGCCAAAATGATTTCTGGGTGATAACCCAGTTCCTGCGCTTTCTGCGCAAGATAATAAGGATCTACACCAATACAATGCCCGCCTACCAGTCCAGGCTTAAACTTTAAAAAGTTCCACTTGGTTCCTGCCGCCTCCAAAACTTCCTGTGTATCGATACCAATGCGGTTAAAGATCTTACTCAATTCATTGACAAAAGCGATATTGATGTCCCGCTGCGCGTTTTCAATGACCTTCGCCGCTTCCGCCACCTTGATACTGCCAGCCTTATGTGTACCGGCGGTGATGATTGACCCATAGAGCTGATCGATATAATCTGCGGCTTCAGGAGTAGATCCGGAGGTTACCTTCAATATTTTCGTAACGGTATGCTCCTTATCACCAGGATTGATTCTTTCCGGTGAATACCCGGCATAAAAATCAACATTTAGTGTCAGTCCGCTGATTCTTTCCAAAACAGGCACACACTCGTCTTCTGTCACACCAGGATAAACCGTTGATTCGTACACCACGACGTCTCCCTTTTTTAAGACCCCGGCAATCAGCTCGCTCGCCTTATATAAAGGACTGAGATCCGGTCGGTTGTGTTTGTCGGTGGGGGTCGGAACTGTTACAATAAATACATTGCGGTCTTTTAATTTTTCAGGATCAGCAGTACAGAAAAGGCCTTTCCCCATGCCTCCTGAAAGCGACAACAACTCTTCCCGCGCTATTTCCAGGGTACGGTCTATTCCCCTGTTCAGCTCATCGACCCTTTTCTGGCTAATGTCAAATCCGGTAACTTCATATTTTTTTGCGAAAGCTGCAGCAAGCGGAAGTCCGACATAACCGAGTCCGATAACTGCAATGCGGGGGGATGAAAATTGTTGCTGCATATTGATGATTAAGACCGCTTAAATATGTTTTTAAAGGATTTTTTAAAGCCCGGATCCACGCTGTCTTCTTCGGCATAATAACCTCCATATCCATACGCATATCCATAACCATAGCCGTACCCCCCATAACCACGGGTTGCCTCAATTGAATTGACAATTAACGATAACTTAGGGAATTTATTCGCTTTATGCAGGTCATTCAACAAATGCAAAGAAGAGCGCAATGAGAAGTTTGGCTGGATGATAAATATAGACAGGTCAGATAATTTTGCCAAGCTGATGGCATCAGCGACCAAACCTACCGGAGGCGAGTCTAAAATTACATAATCAAAGTTATGCCTCAGATAAGAAAGCAGTTCATTCATCCTGGGGTGAATGATCAGTTCTCCGGGATTTGGAGGAATCGGACCGGAATTCAGCAAATATAAATTTGGTTGGTCCTTTACCGACTGGATGATCTGCTGGGGGCTAACGGTTTCATCGATCAGATAATTGGAGATCCCGCTATTGTTGTGGACACCCAGTTTCTTAGACAGCATAGGCTTTCTCATATCCAGTTCCAGCACGGCCACTTTCTTATTGGCGATGGCCAGACTGCTTCCGAGATTTAAGCTTACAAAACTTTTTCCTTCCCCACTCATAGCCGAAGTTACCACAAAAACCTTGTGGCTTTCGCCGGCACCCATAAAGGTAAGGTTTGTCCGGATAGCTCTTAGTTGCTCGGCAATTGCAGAACGATTGTTTGGAGAAATGACAATCGGCTCGTTTGAAGTACTCCGGCTTAGCTCCCCAAGAATTGGGACAGTAACATACTTCTCAATCTCTCTCCGGGTTTCTATTTTCTGATTTAATAAAACCCTCATCAATATAAATGAACACGGGATCAATAAGCCTATAGCGACAGCAATCCCATAGACGTTCAAACGTACAGGAGCTACCATGCCTTCGTTCAGCACATCGTCAGCGGTCCTGGAGATTTCTCCATCAGAAGAAACCAGCTGAATTTCTGTTTCCTCCTTTTTCTGGAGCAGAAATGTATATTGAGATTCCTTGATGACGAGCCTGCGGTTCAGTTCAACATATTGTTTTTCCTTTTCAGGCAAGGACTGGAACCGGCTGGAGAACCTGGTTTTCTGAGAAGACACATAATTTTGTCCTGCGGTAAACTGCCTTCTGATATTTGTAATGTTCTTTAATACATTTTGTCTTAGATCAGCAAGCTGGTCAGTGACCGGGGCAAGCCGGGGATCTGCTGCTGTCCCGGTATTCTGGATCATCTGCTTTTTCATTACCAGTTCATTATAGCTGGTTACCTGGGCACCTAAAACAGGATCCATCAAGCCATTTGCCGAAGCAATGATCTCTTCTTTTCCTGCATACTTCTTAATGCCCGTCTCCACCAGATCCAGCAATTGCTCCTGATAGTCATTCTGGCTTTTTTGAGAATCCAGGTTTTGTAAATTTCCCAGCAGTTCAGTGGCGGTTGATGAAATGTCGTAAAGCTGGTTATTGGCTTTAAAATCCCGGACTTGGTTCTCCTGCTCACGCAGTTCAGCGTTTACAGTTTCCAGCCGTTCCCCGAGGAACATAAGCGCCCTCTTGATTGCCTGGTTCTTAAAAGCTAAATAAGAAATATTGTAGGAATTGATCAGTACTTCAATGTATTGGTTTGCCCGTTCGGGCAATTCATCGGTCACCGATAACTTTAACAGACCAATACCTCCATTCTTTGGCTCTTCTACACTTAATCTGGAAATATATTTTTTTATGGTATTCAACCTGCTTGCCAGTTGCAGAGAATATTCCAGGTTTTTAATTTGTGTTCCTGGCTTCCTGGTAATTTCCAAAGTATCGGAATCTAGTATGAACGGTCTTCCGTAAGCCGATTTATATTGCCTGCCATTATCCTCCAAAGTAAAAAGAGCATCAGAAAGCGTAAGTGTATAGATCGGACTTATCCGGTTGGGATCTTGCCTGCGGACTGTGATATTTACGGGCAAAGAACTGTAAAGGATCTGCTGATCTTTTAAATTGCCCGTTTTATTGATTATGATATTCAATTTCAGGGAATCGACTACTATACCGTTGACCTTATGCGATTTCAAAATAAATATTTCATTATTGACCGCAGCTGAAGTATTGTCCATAGCATTGACCATTCCGGCGTTGGTCAGAATATTATTGGCCCCACTTTCCAGTACCGTTCCGCCTACGAGCAGGTAACCGGATATCTGATATTGAGGCGTGCTATACCTCAAATATAAAAAAGCGCACAATAAGGAAACAGACAAGGCCAACAGGATCCATTTGAAATTTGCGGCCAGTTTAGACAAGTAATGTTTCAGGTCAAATGACAAGCCTTCTGATTGTTGTTGTTCATCTTCTAAAAGATCTTCCATTTGATAATTAATTAAAATCTTGTAAAGATGGCAACCAGACCCACAGCCAGTGTGAGGAGGGAAACGTAAAAGCGGGTTTCTTCATTAAATCTCCGGCTATCTCTTGGTTGTACATAGATGACGTCATTATGTCTGATCTGGAAAAGTTCAGGATCATAAAGAATGTCCTTCTTTCGTAGGTCTACTTTAAAAATTGTGCGTTTTCCATTATAATCCCTGTAGATCTGGATATCATACCGTTTCGCGCTAACGGGCAGATCTCCAGCCGCACCCAATGCATCAAGAAAAGTTGTACGCTGCAAGGGAAGGGTATAGGTTCCCGGGTTACGGACTTCCCCCAATACGGTGAACTTGATCTGGAAAAACTTGACGCTTACCAGAGGTCCTTTCATATATTTTACGAGACTTGTGGTGAGATTTTCTTTTAACTGTGAAGGTGTAAGGCCAGAAGCGGGTATCTTACCAAGATAAGGCAATTCAATCGTACCATCCGGTGCAACAAGATATCCTGCTACTTCTGAATCTCCCTGTCTTGCACCTATTGCGCTGCTTGAAGCCGGAATTCCACCGTAGGAATTAAACATGCTTGCCACCTCCGGGTTTTCCCCTCCTATGGTGATCGACAACCGGTCACCATCCTGAATGTATCTTTCTATCTGGGCCATATGCGGAAGCTCGATACGGGATGAATCAGGGAGATCATTAAAATATCTCAATTCTTTGGTCGCAGTACATGAACTTATTATAATTGAAATGAAAATTAACCATAAGTACTTTTTTCTCATAAGAAAGTAACTGCGTTTTTATCTATGAAACAAATATAATATAAATGCCTCCATTATCTATCAAAACCCAATAGTAAAAACAGTTTTATACAGAGAAATTCAGTTTTAAATACCGGACACCGAAAACATCGTTTGTTCCGGATAATACCAATAACAGCCATCGGCAACTAAGAATTCTGCATATACAACCTAAAGGCAGATTTAGATCTCAGAATACTTCTCCGTCCTTTCAAGCATCATCTTTAGTTTTTCAGCTGTCAGAGGCTTGGTTATAAAACCTCTGACAAAGTCATAGGACTTTAACAAACTTCTTTCATCCGGGTCTGTAGAAGACGAAACTACAATAACATCTGCACAAATCTTATGGTCGTCCATCAGCTTCAGGAATTGAAGACCATCTACTATTGGCATATGCAGATCAAGAAAGATCAGATCCGGCAGGTTATGCCTGATATAATCAAAGGCAATGCCTGCATGTTCAAACAATACGAGTTCTTTTTCAGCATGTTGTTTCCTGATAATGGACTGATGTATTCTGCTTGTCATGATGTCATCGTCGATCAGAACAAAGTGTTTCTTTCTTTTCATAAAAGTCGGTCGCAAGAGGCAAGATTATGAAACTGACTTTTACCGTGGGATTGAGAAATTATTTCCTCGATATTCCTCTCATAAAGCAGCATCAATAAAGACGTATGTATTGAACAAAAAATATTTTCTGACATACCTGATATCCCCCAGGTGTCAAAAAATAAATAAGGTAAACAGTTCCAAAAGCGTATAATCTGCATATTAAGTATGTTAGAGCTATGCTTTGTTAGAGCGCTATACTTCAATCCTACATCAGCCAGTCTTTAAAATGAAGTATAAATTCTATACAAAAACAATATTACAACTTGATCTTGTATGGTTCGGAAATTGCAACCTCGATAGGTGATCTCAAATTAACCACATACAAATCAACACATTTAAAACCAATTATGCAAGAAATACCGTCAAAAAAAGCTGTTGGAGAAAGGATAAAAAACTTGCGCAAAAAAAACAAGCTCTCACAAGTATTCATATCAGATCAACTGGGTATATCAAGGAGCAATTACTCACAAATCGAACTTGGAAATCAATTTCCATCTTATACCAGCCTGCATATTATTGCCAGATATTATAGCAAAAGTTATGAATGGCTTTTACACGGGGAGGAATCAGCCGCAATTGGAACTGTCTCCGAAAATGAACAGGAAATTGACAAACTGATAGAAAATCTGGAAATAACAATTGCAGCGATCAAAAAATCGCTGAAAATATTTAGAGAAGAGCAAACAGGTAAAATATAGAAATAGAAAAAGGCCGCGTTAATTAACACGGCCTTTCATTTTCCTAATAAAAAACGCCTATTCTGCAGAAGTTGATTCAGCATTGGCAACTTCAGTATCAGCAGCCTCAGTATCTTTTACTTCAGCTTTTACCGCTTTCTTTGCAGGTGCTTTTTTTGCCGGAGCTTTTTCTTCAGCCTGAACAGCTTCAACTGCCGCTTCAGTTTTCTTTGCAGGTGCTGCTTTTTCTACTACTTCTTTAACGACAGCAGCGGGTAACACAGAAACATATGATTTATTGTCCTGTTTCTTTCTGAAAACCACTGTTCCGTCGACCAATGCAAATAAGGTATGGTCTTTTCCGATACCCACTCCTTTGTCAGGGTGGTGTTTTGTACCGCGCTGACGCACCAGAATGTTACCGGCTATTGCTTCCTGTCCACCAAAAATCTTGATACCTAAACGCTTGCTATGCGACTCACGTCCGTTCTTCGAACTACCGGCTCCTTTTTTATGTGCCATTTTGTTTTATATTTTATATTGCCCGGTCAAGCAGGCAATCCTTGTTAACGACTAATTATAAACTGATACCAGAGATCTGGATTTTAGTGAAATACTGACGGTGACCATTTTTCTTTTTGTAGCCTTTTCTGCGTTTCTTTTTGAAAACGATCACTTTATCACCTTTTAAATGAGACACGATTTTAGCTGAAACAGTTGCACCCTTCAATGCAGGAGCACCTACAGAGATCTTACCACCATCTTCAACCAACAATACATTGTCAAATTCAATACTAGCGCCTTCATCTCCCTGTAAACGGTGTACAAAAAGATGCTGGTCTTTTGCAACTTTGAATTGCTGCCCTGCTATATTTACTATTGCGTACATTGTTAAATATTTATTATTTTAAATTGTTTATTTTTAACGAGGTGCAAATATAGAATTCTTTTTTTAATTGTACAATCAATTCTTTATTTACTTACTATAGCGCTCTTCTGCATCATTGATACTCTGCGAGACCAGTTTCTGCATTTGGGTCGCCACATCCTTCAGCTTAGGAATCTCGTCGTAATCTGTCATAAAAATTACTTTCTTGGTCTTGCGCTTGTAATTGAACTGGAACTCATACCGGAGCACCTTTTCAGAACTCAGGTCTGCACCCTGGTTGGCGATCACCTCCGGAAAATTCCACAGCCCAAGTTCATTGGCCTTGCTGTGCAGGTAAATAATGTCATTGGTTCTCAATTTTACATTTGTCCTGATCAGTGAATCCCTGTCATCCAGATACTGGTATGCGCCGGTCGAAGAATCATAAGAATTGGCCAGCACCTTGCCAACTCCCCATTTAAATTGCAGAGAAACGAACTCGCTGGATTTAAACGGTGCATTTTTGATCATAGGCGTATAGTAGATCACACAATAGATCAGAAAAGGCACGACAATGGTCAGCGCTAAAAATATTTTTTTCCCTTTACTTGTCATATATTACAACTCATTTATTTTATTCAAAGTTCTCCGGTGGCGAAAGCTCCCCTTCCCATTTACTGACAACTGCCGTCGCCAAACTGTTCCCCACCACATTTGTTGCAGATCTTCCCATATCCAGCAAGGGATCAATTCCGATCAGCAGGGCCAGCCCGGCCTCAGGAATGTTAAAAGCAGCAATCGTCCCGGCTATGACCACCAAAGAGGCCCTGGGGACACCAGCTATCCCTTTGCTGGTCAGCATCAGGATCAGCAGCATGGTGATCTGCTGATCAAATGACAAATGAATGCCATAGGACTGGGCGATGAACATTGCCGCAAAGGTCATGTAAAGCATTGATCCGTCAAGATTGAAGGAATACCCCAAAGGAAGGACAAAGCTAACGATCTTATCCTTACAACCAAACCGTTCCAGGTGCAGCATGGTCTTCGGATAAGCCGCCTCACTGCTTGCTGTACTGAAAGCAACCATAGCAGGCTCCTTCATCCTGTTCATCAAGTTGAAAACCCGCTTTCGCAGCACAGCAAATCCGATCATGATCAGGACGATCCATAAAAGCAGCATGGTAAAATAAAACTCCCCGATGAACAATGCATAAGTTGACAATACCCCAAGCCCCTGTTTGGCGACAATTGCCGCCATTGCCCCAAAAACAGCAAATGGTGCAAAATTCATGACATATCCTGTTACCTTCAGGATCACGTGGGCCACGGAATCAAAAAAGCTGATCACAATCTGTCCCTTTTCACCGATGGCAGCCGTGGCAACACCAAAAAATAAAGAAAACACCACGATCTGTAGTATTTCATTGGTGACCATAGCCTCTGCTATGCTTTTCGGCACAATGTGCGCTATAAAATCCTTAACTGACAAGGCTGTTTTCTGAATCCCGGTATCCAAATTGCCGGGAGGCAGCGGAAGATGCATTGCCTCTCCTGGCCTGAAAATGTTGACCATGATCAGTCCAAGCAGCAGGGAAAGCAAGGAGGCGCTGACAAACCAGAGCATGGTTTTGCCTCCTATCCTTCCTACAGCGCCGATATCTCCAACCTTCGCCACTCCCACCACCAATGTGCTGAAGACAAGCGGTGCAACGATCATTTTGATGAGGCGCAAGAAAATATCGCTCAATAAGGTCAGCGGCTCAAGTTTCTTTTCCCTCAGGGCCTCATTCTCCCTGCGCAGCTTTTCTACAGCCACCTTCTCGGCCTTCAGAGCAGCAAAACGCGGTGATGCCGTATCTCCTTCCTTCATCAGGTGCGCATCCAGCGTCTTTATCTTAACATCAGCAGCAGCGATATGATCATTGTAAGTGTTAAATGTCCTTACATTCAGATAATATCCCAGCAGTACACCAAGTACCAGGGCCAAAAAGATAAAGAACGTTAGCCTGTTGTTTTTCGACATCTATCTCCGCATAATTATTGAAGCCGTAAAACTACAATATTTAAATTGTTCCTTAAAGTTTGTTGTTAACGCAATATATTTTGCATTTTCGCAGTAACAAACTGGCGTTATGAGCCTCTAAAATCATATTATTCATATTTTGGAACAAAAGGACCAGTTATTCAAGCAGATATTTGAAACCAACTCCAGGAAGATTTTCCATTTATGCTATGGGTACACCGGCGATGAAGATTCGGCCAATGACCTCTTGCAGGAAACCTTCCTGAAGGTCTGGCAGAACCTGGACAAATTCCGCAACAAATCCCTGATCTCCACCTGGATCTACCGGATCGCGGTAAATACATGCCTTACCTATCTGAGGTCAGAAAAGCGCCAGGCAAAAGATGAGCTGACCGACAACATCATTGAGAACAGGGCCGAAGAATTTTCTGAAAAGAACGAACAGATCGCATTACTTTACAAAAGCATCTCCAAACTTGAAGAAAACGACCGGCTCATCATCACAATGGTACTCGATGAGCTGCCCTACCAGGAAATCGCAGAAATATCCGGGATCAGCGAGGGAAACCTCAGGGTAAAGATCCACCGCATTAAATTAAAACTAACCGAATTATACAATCAGCATGCAAGAATTTGATCAAATACAATCGCTTTGGCAATCACATTCTGTAGAGGTGAAGATCTCACCTGAAGAAATGCTGATGCAGGTAAAAAAAGACGTAACAGGCATCAGGAGAAGATCACTGCTCAATATCTATGGGATGGTACTGTCATTTGCTGCCATCGCCGCACTGCTGATCTTCTTCCAGTCCGGTCCCTGGACAACTCAGGCAGGATTGGTCATCATTATTGTATCAGTAGCGGTATCAACGTTTATTTTGTATAAGGACTATAAGATCATTGCCAATAATGATTTTACGGCGCACCCAAATGATTTTCTGCTCAAGCTAAAAGCCTATCAGCTCAACAAATTTACCATTTATACTAAGTTGTACTGGTTTTATGCGCTTGCCTTATCTCTGGGGTCTGTGCTTTTCTTTTATGAAACACTAGGAAACCTTGACCTTCTGCTTCAGACAGGCATCATTGCTTTCACTTGTTTCTGGATGGTATTGTGTGCTACGATCCTGCGCAGGTCTTATATTAAAAGAGAGAAAGAGCGGCTCGACCTGCTGATCGAAAAATTTGAGCGGATCAGCAACCAGTTCAAATCACAGCAATAAAAAAGTCACCGGGTCCCGCCAGGTGACTTTTAATTATTAACTAACCCAAATTAAATTTATCCAAATCTATTACCGGGTTCCTGGTTCAAATATAGTTTTTAGTCCTGTAGATCAATAGGCGAAAATCACTTATTGTATACTATCCGGTAAATCTGTTGAGCTGAGTGATCCTCCAGACGCCTTTTTTATCTTTTTCGACGGTAACGAAATGTTGCTGTACGAATTCAGGGAACTTAAAGTCCACCCGAGCGACCACTACACAATTACTGGCAGACAACACTTCATAGTCTGAACTACAGTTGAGATCGATATTCCCGGACTTTTTATAAAAACTGATCAGCTCATTTTTCGTATGGGTGATCACTTCATCGCCCCTGTTCATCTTCAGCATAGCTCCCTGGCTGAGGATCAAATTGAATAATTGGGCATCCCCGTGTTTATGGGCATCCACAAAGGCATCAATGACACTGCTTGCCATAGCATTAACTCCTTTAACAGGGTCACCTGGCCTGGCACCGGCCACAGCAGAAACAATACTCAGTATTGCTGCACACATTAGCACTTTCCTTTTCATGATATTATAATTTAAATATTGATTAACCTGACCGTCTGTATTGCCCCGGTGTCATTTTAAATGAATTCCTGAACAAACGGATAAATGAGCTGGGGCACTCAAATCCTACCATATCAGCGATCTCATGTACAGTATGAGCTGTATTCTTAAGATAATACCGGGCCTGCTGCAATCTGAACATTGTCAGAAACTGGTGCGGGGACCGCTGGTAAGCCAGTTTAAACATGCGCAGAAAATGATTGACAGAAAGACAGGCGGCACCGGCAATATCCTCAAGCCGGATGCTTTTATTATAATTACTGATGATATAGCCTCTTGCGATAGCGAGTCTGCGAAGGATGTCCGATCTTGTTGCTGGATTTAAACATTGGAGTCCCGTCTGCCTGCAGATCACTTCCCGATGGTATGCTGTTCCGCTGAACTGAAGTCCCGGAATACATATACCTGGTGCAACCGGATCAGCACCCTGTTCCAGCTGCTGTCCGATCACTTCATTATTGCCAATGCAGATCCTCTCCTTTGTTTTACTAAATTGGTTCATTACAAAAAAACAATCATCTCTATCTCAAATCTAATGTACTTTATCACGTTTATTTTAACCCTTAAAGGGGTATATTTTGCTCAAACTTAAAAATCCCCCTTAAGGGGTGATTTTTAAATCGTATCTTGATGGATATATTTACCTCAGTTAAGTTGGGCATGCTGATGACACTGCAGTATAAAAGAGTCCTGTTCTTCTTCATTTTTTTATTTGCTGTTTCAGCAAGAAGCCTGGCACAGCGATATAATTTCGAGCAATATGATATAGAAAACGGCCTTACACAATCTCAGATAACGTCCATTACACAAGACCACAAAAGAAGACTGTGGATCACGACTCTGGGAGGGCTAAGCTGTTTCAATGGCAATCAATTCAACAATTACAGCAAGACCAGCGGACTAAGCAGCAATTTTATGCTGGCCATAGCATCAGATAAACGCAACAATATCTATATCGGATCCGCTAAAGGCCTGTCCAGATATGATGGCCAGCACTTTTACAACTACCACAGCGAAGGAGAATGGGTAAATAAGCTGGTAGCAGACCGCAATGGAAATATTTATATCCTGCGGGGCAAGAAGTTATACAAAACAACGGATGGAAAAGAACAAGCGATAAATATCAGTGGTGATGCAGGAGAAGCAGTAACTGCGCTAAAATCCGGGCAGTCAGGAAAGGTATGGGCGGCAGTCTACGGTAAGGGCCTTTTCCGCCTGGATGAAAGAGGCTGGCAAATACGTTCCAATGACGAAAAGCTGCTGAAATTGATCGTCACTGACCTCATTGAAGACGATCAGCAGAAAAACAGGGTATGGCTTTTGACCACAACGGGCATTTATACTGTTCAGAATGGCCTCACGGAAAAGTACAGGTTTCAAATCCCATCAGAATTAAATGTGATCGAACAAGATGAAAAAGGTGCGATCTGGATCGGGACGAATAATGGTGCCTATTACGTCACGGCAGCAGGGGTTCTTCATTTTAACTCAAGGAACGGTTTTACTGACAATGTCGTAAACGAAATATTCAAAGACGCTGAACACAACATCTGGCTTGGAACGAATGGGTCGGGCCTGTTCAGGTTTACCGGCAACGGTTATGTTACTTTTGATGAAAGCCAGGGAGTAGACAGGCGGATCGTAATGTCCATGGCAAAAGGCCCGGAACCAGGTTCGATATGGCTGGGATCTTATGGTGGACTATATGAGTTCAAACAAAACCGTCCGATCAAAAAAATACAAATACCATCAGCCGGTGAGGAAGCTTACCGCATTAACTTTCTTTATAAAGATAGTAAGGAAAACATCTGGATAGGCACACCGGGAGGGGGATTATGGGTGCGGGATGCCAAAGGTATCAGAAGGACAGATGAGCTAAACGGCCGCAATGCTTACAATGCCATCATTGAAAGTACTGACGGGACAATCTGGTTGGCTACCAGCCGTGGCTGCTTTACTTACGATCCGAAAAAAAGAAAGTTCAGCCAGATCACCCGCTCATTTGGCGGAAGCTTGCTGGAACTGAACAGGGATTCAATCTTATATGGTACACCAAACGGGACTTTCCTGATCACCGGCAAAAAGAAAGTAACCGATCTGAATGTCAAAGCATTGAACGGATCCAGTGTTCTTTGCATGCTCAGGGACAGAGACAATATTCTGTTCGGAACATCAGATTATGGCATCATCATCTGGAACCGGAAAAGCGGAAGCACAAACCGTCTGACCACAGCAGAAGGTCTAGCAGCAGACCAGATCTACAGCATGCTAAAAGACAGCACCGGAACCATCTGGGCCGGCACCGGAAAAGGGATCAACCGTCTTAGCCCTGATAACTACCACATCCTCCAGATCAGTGCAGAAGACGCGCCGCTGGTCGAATGCAATCAAAATGCCATCCTTCAGCATGGCAGCAACATTTGGATAGGTACGACCAGGGGAGCAATGGTCTTTGGTCTGAACTCCCGGAAAGAAAAAAAAGTTGCACCATATATCTATATCAACAGTGTCAGCATTTTACCAAACGCCAGGGGACTCAATAATTCAGGGGCTTTCCGGATAATCAGCAAAGAGCAGGACCTCGCTAAGACTATAGCCCTGCCGTACAATCACAACCACCTGAACATTACTTTCACGGGCATACACCTGTCCAGCCCCGGTGACCTGCAATACCAGTACCGGCTGCTCGGACTGGACGATAAGTACAGCCAGCCAGGAAGTATCAGTTCCGTGAGCTTTACTGCAATTCCACCCGGGAAATATACATTCCAGGTGAAAGCGATGACAAGAGACGGACAAGCGTCTGGAAATATTGCCTCGTTTTCATTTGAGGTAGCGCCCCCTTATTACCAGACGGGGATATTCCGGGTCATCATACTGCTTTTCATCGTGCTGATCATCCTGCTCACGGTCCGCATCATTCTCTCCCTCAATGAGCGCAAAAGAAAACTAAGGCTCAGGATAAAACTCGAAGAACAATTTAAAATAAGAAAGCAGACCGCAGAAGATTTTCATGATGACCTGGGCAACAAGCTGACCAGGATCAATGTACTTACAGAAGTACTCGGCAGCATGATCGACCAGAATGACCATGAAAAAAGAAACATCCTGCAAAAGATCAGCACCAATGTAAATGAACTTTATACCGGGACAAAAGACATCCTTTGGTCCCTCAACCCAAAAAACGATACCCTGATACAGCTTTTGAACCATATCCGGGATTTTGGCACCGATCTCTTCAACGATACTCCGATCAAATTTGAACATGACCTGCTCCTTAGCAACGATTCCAAGCTGTCACTGGACATCAGCAGGAATATCCTGATGATCCTGAAAGAGGCCATGCACAACATACTGAAACATTCAAAAGCAACCCAGGTCCGTTATGAGGCCAAACTGACCGGCGAAAAGCTCATGATCAAACTCGACGACAACGGCCATGGCTTCGATACGGAACATGGCAAGAACGGGCATGGTGTCAACAACATGTACCTGAGAGCAAAAAGGATCAAGTCCGACCTGAAGATAAAATCAAAAAACAGCGGCACCAGCATCTGTTTAATCATTAACTTTTCCACCTTAGCACACTTTAAAAATGCATAAGCAACCTACCGCAAGAATTGTGATCATTGAAGATGATGAAACCATCAGAGAAGGGTATGCCTATCTCATCAACCACACCTCTGATTATACCGTGATCAACAGCTACGCGTCATTTGATATGGCAAAAAACAAAATTCAGCGGGACAATCCGGATGTGATCCTCCTGGACATACAAATTCCGGGAACAAGTGGAATAGATGCCCTGCCACAGCTCAAAAAACTCCTGCCCCATACCAGTGTCCTCATGCTTACGGTATTTGAAACAGAAAAAATAATCCTGGATGCGCTGGCAAACGGAGCTTCAGGATATTTCACAAAAAATACACCCTCCGCCAGGATCATAGAAGCGATCAAAGAAGTAAGGGAAGGCGGTGGACCGATGAGTCCTGACGTTGCCAAAACTGTGATACGCTCCCTGCAAAAGAACCAGGAATCACCACTCACCAAAAGAGAGACCCAGATCATCGAGCTCATTGCAAAAGGCAAGGAAAGGTCCCGGATCGCCAGTGAACTGTTCATTGAAATAGACACGGTCAAGACACACATCAAGAACATCTACACCAAGCTCAATGTCAACTCCAGGGCAGATGCCATCAATGTGGCGCGGAAGAACCGGCTGATCTGAACTACTCCCTGACTTCTGAAACGGAAAAACTGTTGCCGCTCAGTTTGTACTGCACAACCTTTAGCGTTCCTGGTTTTTCAGTACTGTCTTTAGGATTCACAAGCGGGAAGCTGCGAAAGAGATCTCCGTTCTTAATGATATATTTATCATTGCCTCCATAATTCTTTTTCAGCTCACTGCCGAGGCCGGGAAAAGTGATCTTATTAAAATCATTGCCAGAAAACTCATATACATTCAGATCGCGGACATTTTTTCTGCTCAGCAGCTCAATATAAATTTCCGGATCCCCATCATTGTCCAGATCCATGTTCCAGGCATCTGTAATGATCCCTTCCCGTTCAGCAGACAAAGACCTGTAGCTGTTCTTCAGGGAATCAGACCTCAGTACCAGGTATCCCCCGACGGTGTCCGCCCCCCTGCCCCAGCTCAGCACCTCAAAATTAAGCCCTGGTCTCACCTCAATATTCTTATAAAAAGGAAAAGGAGCAACAGGCTTTTTCGGCGCCGGGCTTACCTGTTGCACCGCGACGGACTGATCAGTCTTTCCATTACCGCAAGAAGCCAGGTAAAACAGACAGACCGCAATTAAAAAAGGCTGTTTAAATACATATTTTAAAAATCTCATGATCAATTATTCTATAAACCCGTTATTTCGTTTTCACATCTGCTGCACCATTGTTTTCCGCAGCACCGTTGTTCAATACAGTTTCATTGACTACGCTGCGCCGGCCGGCCGGTGTGATCACAATGGTCTTCAGCACTCTTTTTTGACCCTGCGGCACGATTACCTTTATCGGGCCGGTATACAGGTCTGCATTCTCAGAAGGACGGCTCAGGTCCAGAGTATAATAGATCCTGGCCCCGGGAAGAGGTGCTTTCAGCTCAATATTAAAATCCTGGCCGTTCATCATTTTATCACTTTGCCCGATAGGGCCTGGCACCCAGTAATTGGTGTCCGTTTTGTCCAGTCTCGCCAGATGGACAGGCAACCGCTCCTCAGAGAAATTCCTCAGGTCTTTTCTTGTCACCTGGCCCCAGGCGATCTCCGAAAGTGCAAATATCCTGGGCAATATCATGTATTCCACCTTCGCTGGTGTCTGGATGTATTCTGTCCATAAATTGGCCTGCACGCCGATTACCCGCTTCTGTTGATCAGGGGTCAGTTCTGCCGGTACCGGGTCATAGGCATAAGCTAAAGTATAAGGGGCCAGACCACCGATATTGGTCGGTTCGTCAGGAGAAACAGACTGTCTGTGGTCAAAATAAAGCCCGATCCCGCCGCCAGGCGTCATGATCACATCATGGTCCTGCTTGGCAGCGGCAATGCCGCCTTCGGTCCCTCTCCAGGACATGACCGTAGCATTCGGTGCCAATCCGCCTTCCAGTATCTCATCCCATCCGATGATCGACCTGCCTTTCGAATTGATATACTTCTCGATCCGCTGGATAAAATAGCTTTGCAGCTCATGCTCATCCTTCAGTCCCAGCTGTTTGATCAGGTTCTGGCAGAATTCACTCTGCTTCCAGTATTCCTTAGGACTTTCATCACCCCCGATATGAATATATTTAGAAGGGAAAAGCGCGATCACCTCATCCAGTACGCCTTCCAGGAATTTGAAGGTATGTTCAGAAGGAACAAAAACATCTTCAAATACCCCCCATTGCTGCTGCACCTGCTTACCCTTTCTGGAACCGGACCAGGGCGTCTTTGCATCAACAAAAGTATCCCTGTCAGGAAAACAGCTCAGCTCAGGATAAGCCGCAATGGCCGCAGAACTATGGCCGGGAAGCTCGATCTCCGGGATCACATTGATGTACCTGGCCGCAGCATAAGCGATCACCTGCCTCACTTCATCCTGTGTATAAAATCCCTTATAAACCTTATTATCCGTACCGATACCGGGATGGCGTCCAATGATCGTCCCATTACGGCTGGCCCCTGCAGCAGTCAGTTTCGGGTACTTTTTGATCTCTATCCTCCAGCCCTGGTCATCGGTCAGGTGCCAGTGAAAATTATTGAGCTTATACCGGGACATCAGGTCAATGTATTTCTTGATAAAAGCAACCGGGAACATATGCCGGCAAACATCCAGGTGCAGGCCGCGATACTTAAACCTCGGATAATCATTGATCTCAGCAGCAGTGATCAGGATCGCATCGTTCTTTCTTTCCGGCAGCAACTGGAGCATGGACTGCACACCATAAAAGAGCCCGGCTTCCCTGCCGGTTATCGTCACCCTTTTATCCGTAATGCTGATCTTGTAGCCCTCAGCAGGCAGCTGATCGGCGCCTTCCGTACTGAGCACAATAGCCCGTTCCCCTGCAGCAGCCGTTTTTACTTCCCTCAGCGCAAATCCGCCGCGGGTTACCATACCAGCATTGAGCAAATCGGCAATATTTGCGTTTTTCTCATCTGCAGAGGCGAGGACCACCGTTTTATCCAGTTTAAATGTTCCTGTCTTCTTCTTGATTGAGACCGGAACAGGAATGATTCCCATATTGACATCTGTCTGTGCGATACCATTAACTGACATGAGCACAAATAAAGCAAGGGCTAAGGTTCTTTTCATTTGGTTTTGATCTGCTTTCGATTGACAATTAAAGTCCAATATAAAGAAACTCCGTACAAAGGGCAAAAAAAAGGCAGATTCCTGAAGAACCTGCCCATCATAAATATTTTTTGTGTGCTACGACAACACTTTTACTTCATCTTCCTTAGCAGCAAGATAGCGTTCCGCATCCAGTGCGGCCATGCAGCCAGATCCCGCAGCGGTAATGGCCTGACGATAATAGTGGTCCTGCACATCTCCGCAGGCAAACACCCCCTCAATATTTGTTTTGGCAGAACCCGGAACAGTTTTCAGGTAACCGGTCTCATCCATATCCAGCCAGCCTTTAAAAATCTCCGTGTTCGGCGTATGGCCGATGGCCACGAAGAAACCTTCTACCGGAATGTCCGATTCAGCACCGGTCTGGTTATTGAAGGTCCTGATACCCGTTACGTTCCTGCCATTGCCCAGGATCTCTTTTGCTTCAGTATTGTAGATCACTTCAATATTTGGTGTATTCAAAACCCTGTGCACCATTGCCTTTGAAGCCCGGAACTCATCCCTGCGCACCAGCATATACACTTTTTTGCAAAGTTTTGCCAGATAAGTTGCTTCCTCTGCCGCGGTATCACCCGCACCGACGATCGCCACATCCTGCCCTTTGAAAAAGAAACCATCGCAGACCGCACAGGCAGACACCCCAAAACCATTGTATTGCTGCTCACTTGGCAACCCGAGCCATTTTGCAGTCGCACCTGTGGAAATGATCACCGTATCCGCGGTAACGGTCTTGATCTCATCCACCACTACCTTATGCGGCAAAGCAGAAAAATCCACCGAACTTACATAGCCAAAACGCACATCGGTACCAAAGCGCTCGGCCTGTTTGCGGAAATCCTCCATCATCTCGGGACCAGTGATCCCGCTCGGATAACCTGGAAAATTATCCACCTCAGTAGTCTGCGTGAGCTGGCCGCCCGGTTGCAGCCCCGTATACATAACCGGTTTCAGATCAGCACGGGCAGCATAGATCGCCGCAGTATAACCGGCGGGCCCGGAACCTATAATCAAACACTGAACATGTTCTATCTCTTGTGACATACATTAATTTATTATCCTGCAAATTTACGCTTTCTCTGCATAACCCACAACCAGAGGAAGCACCCAAAGCACACAATTTGATATGCAGATTATAAACCCGCTCAGGTCTGGATGACACCTGCATTAAAACGTTTAGTCAAAGGCGACTGGCTGGCAGCCTGAATGCCCATAGAAATGACCTTACGCGTCTCCAGCGGATCAATGATCCCATCCACCCAAAGCCTTGAGGCGGCATAATAAGGCGTGGTCTGCGCATCATAGCGACCGGTGATCTCTTTCAGCAGTTCAGCTTCCTTTTCCGCATCCGCAACAACACCATCCTTTCCAACCGAAGCCTGCCGGATCTGCAACAGGACCTTTGCAGCCTGTGCACCGCCCATGACCGCGATCTTAGCACTCGGCCAGGCATAGATCAGCCTCGGATCATAAGCCTTGCCGCACATGGCATAATTGCCTGCACCATAGGAATTGCCGACAACGACCGTAAACTTCGGCACCACCGAATTGGCCACGGCATTCACCATCTTGGCGCCGTCCTTGATGATCCCCCCATGCTCCGACCGGCTGCCCACCATAAAACCGGTCACATCCTGCAAGAATACAAGGGGGATCTTCTTCTGGTTACAGTTCATGATGAAGCGTGCCGCCTTATCCGCACTGTCCGAATAGATCACCCCGCCAAACTGCATTTCCCCTTTTTTAGACTTGACCACCTTTCGCTGGTTGGCCACAATACCGACCGCCCAGCCATCTATCCTGCCGAGCCCGCAAATGATGCTCTGCCCATATTTTTCTTTATACTGCTCAAGATCAGAACCATCCACAAGCCGCAGAATAATGTCGAGCATATCAAAAGGCTTCTCCCGGCTCTCCGGCAATATGCCATAGATCTCCTCCTGGTCCAATTTAGGCAAAACAGGCTTGATCCGGTCAAAACCGGCGTGATCGGGAGCACCCAATTTACTCATGATATTGCGGATGCTGTCCAGGCAGGCCTGATCATTAGGGTGCTTGTAATCCGTCACCCCCGAAATTTCACAATGCGTTGTTGCGCCGCCCAGTGTTTCATTATCCACATCCTCCCCAATGGCCGATTTGACAAGATAAGATCCTGCCAGAAATACAGAACCGGTCCCGTCCACGATCATCGCCTCATCACTCATGACCGGAAGATAAGCACCGCCAGCCACACAAGAACCCATGATGGCAGCGATCTGGACGATCCCCTCCGAAGACATGACCGCGTTGTTCCTGAAGATCCTTCCAAAGTGCTCCTTATCGGGAAAGATCTCGTCCTGCATCGGCAGGTATACCCCCGCACTGTCCACCAGGTAAATGACCGGCAAACGGTTTTCCATCGCGATCTCCTGTGCGCGCAAATTCTTTTTAGCGGTCATCGGAAACCAGGCACCAGCCTTGACCGTCGCATCATTGGCTACGATCATGCACTGTCTTCCCGAAACGTAGCCAATACCGCAGACCACTCCGGCAGAAGGGCAGCCCCCCTGTTCCGCATACATACCATCAGCAGCAAAGGCCCCGACCTCCAGAAAATCACTGCCCTTATCGATCAGGTAAGCCACCCGTTCGCGGACCAGCATCTTCCCTTTTTCCTTCTGTTTGGCCGCACTCTTTTCCCCGCCCCCCTTATAGACTTTTTTCAGCCTGGTCTTCAACTCATAAACAGATTGCTTGTTGAAATCTTCGTTCTTATTGAATTCTATGTCCATGGCCGGTAAGTTAAATCTATTTTATCTTCCAACAAAAGTCCAAAACAGGCTTCGGTACAAAGACAAGCACGCCTCTGCAAAAAACAGGAAAATAATTATTCAGTATATTTTTTAAAAATAGACGTAGCCGTATGCCCCCCAAAACCAAACGTATTGTTCAGTACATAATTTACCTGCTGGCGCAGTGAACTGCCCAGCACAATGTTCAGCCCTTCAGGTATTTCAGGATCCAGATCCTTCGTATTGATGGTACCCGGAATAATATCATTCTCCAGGGCCAGCACACTGATGATGCTCTCGACCGCCCCGGCACCGCCCAGCAAGTGGCCGGTCATGGACTTGGTCGCGCTGATCTTAACGGGCAGGTCACCAAAAACCTTTTTAATGCCGTTCAGCTCGCCAATATCACCCAGTCCGGTCGACGTCGCATGCGCATTAATGTAGTCGATCTGATCAGCAGCAATCCCTGCATCCTTCAAAGCCTTTGCGATACCCAGGGAAGCACCCAGGCCATCAGGCGGCGTACCTGTGAGGTGATAAGCATCAGCCGCCATACCACCGCCAACCATTTCTGCATAGATATGCGCGCCTCTGGCCACTGCATGCTCATATTCCTCCAGGATCAGGGCACCGGCACCCTCGCCGATCACAAAACCGTCCCGTTCCTGATCAAAAGGACGCGAAGCACCCGCAGGATCGTCATTTCTCTTGGACAAAGCATGGGCAGAGTTGAACCCGCCGACTGAAGACTCCGTGATCGCCGCTTCCGAGCCGCCGGCCACCATGACTGTCGCCTTGCCCATACGGATGGTATCAAAAGCACTGATGATCGCCGTATTGGAAGAAGCACAGGCCGAAACCGTCGCATAATTAGGCCCGTGCAGCTTGTGCCTGATGGAGATCACACCCGCAGCAATGTCCACGATCATCTTCGGAATAAAATAAGGGCTGAATCTTGGTGTACCATCCCCCAGGTGGTATTCCTTCAGCTGCTGTTCAAAAGTACCGATCCCGCCATTACCGGAAGCCCAGATCACCCCCACCTCATACCGTTCCGTTTCAGGCATCGCTTCAAAATCCAGTCCCGAGTCCCTGATCGCCTGATCACTGGCAGCAATCGCATACTGCGTATATAAGTCATATTTTTTCAGTTCCTTTTTGTCCACATAATCTTCTGCATTGAACCCTTTGACCTCAGCGGCAAAATTAGTCTTGAATTTTGAAGCATCAAACTTGGTAATGGCAGCCACACCACTTTTACCTGCCACGATGTTCTCCCAAAACTCCGTAACCGTATTCCCCAGCGGGGTTACAGCACCTAAACCTGTCACTACTACTCTTTTCATATTTATATTGTTATGTCTTCCTCAATTATTCTGTCTATATGGTCCAGCGCCAGGAACAAATGTTTTTCATCCCCCGTGATCTTGCCGAGCATGATCCCCCCCTCTATCAAGGTGATCATCATATAAGCATGATCCTTAGCCACGATACCGGTCCTGAACACCCCCTGCTCCTGCCCTGCCACAATGATCGCTTCCAATTTTCCGCCCCACTGGCTGATGCTGCGCTGCACCCTCTCCCTCAGAAAAGGCAGGTTATCATCTGCCTCGACAGCCGCATTCAGGATCGGACAGCCCCCGCCTTCAAACTCATGCTTCCAGTTGGCCCTGTAAAAATCAACAGCCGCATGCAATTTACCGGCAGCAGTCTCCTCCCTTGCCATGGCTTCATCCAACCCATGGCTCAAAATACCGATATTATACTCATAAACAGCAATAGCCACTTCATCTTTATTTGAAAAATTACCATAAATGCTGCCCTTGGTCAGCCCGGTAGCAGCTGTGATATCCGACAAGGAAGTCCCCGAATAACCCTTTGTATTGAACAATACTGCGGTTTTTTCAATAATGAACTGTCTGGTACGGTCTGCTTTGTTCATGAGTGCAATGATAGACGGTCAAAAATATACCTTTCGGTATTATTTACCAAATAGAAATCAATATTTAATCAAGTCTTCTGGTAGAATCCCTGATGATCAGCTGCGGCTTGATGCTCAGGATCCTGGGACCGGGCTGCCCCTGTGCAGCACCAGGTTCCTTACCGGACTCTTTAAAATACAGCTTGGCGATCGCGGTCCCCATTTCCACACTATGCTGGTCAATGGTCGTAATAGAAGGACTGGTGATCTCCGTAAAAGCCTCGTTGGAATAACCGCAGATCCCCAATTGTTCCGGGACCCTCAGACCCATCCGGGTAGCCACCTCCAAAACCCCCAGCGCTGAAAAATCTGAAGTAGAAGCAAAGATCGCATCAGGAGGATCAGACATCCCCAGCAGTTCCCGTGTAGCCGCGGCACTCAGTTCCTGTGTCCAGGCATTCTCCTTGATCAGATCCGGCTCAACAACATAACCATGCCTGTCCAGCGCAGCCAGGTAACCCTCCTTCCGCTGCCTGAAAATATTCAGGTTCTGCGGCCCCTCCAGCAGCGCGATCCGTTTATAGCCCTGCGCGATCAGGTGCGAGACCGCCTCCATCGACGACTGCTTATTGTCATTCAGCACCTTCAGCGTATCCACCTCATCGGCCACCCGGTCAAACTGGATGAGCTGGATGCCGTGTTGCAAGATCTTTCTGATATGCGCATCATCATTAAAATCGGCCGTTACAGACATGACGATACAATTGACCTGCTGGTTGATCAGCGTATTCACACATTCCACTTCCCGCTTATAAGACTCATTGGACTGACAGATGACCAGGCTATACCCGTTCTCATAAGTGATCTCCTCCAGCCCGGCGATCACATTGGCAAAAAAATTCTGGTTGATCCTGGGAACAATCACCCCGATCGTCCGGTTAGAACCCCGTCTCAGGTTAGAAGCCAGGCTATTCGGCTGATAGTTCATTTCCTTTGCCGTATCCAGGATCAGCTTCCTGGTCGCCTCGCTCACCTTGCTCGTATTGCTCAGCGCCCTGGATACCGAAGAAGCATTCAGGTTAAGCTTTCTGGCAATGTCATAGATCGTAGTCCGTTTCTGGTTTTTCATACAAATCGTAAATATGAGAAAATAATTTTATGCAATCGATTGCTTCTTCTAAATATTTATTTAAATTCGTCTTGAACAAATATGAACTTAAATGCTGCTACTAGGTATTGATGTCGGTACATCATCTATAAAAATCTCGGTGGTCGATGCCGCAAATGGCCAGACCAAAGCCACAGCTTCCTGGCCGGAACAAGAATCAGAGATCATTGCACTGCGTCCGGGCTGGGCAGAACAGTCCCCCGATACCTGGTGGGAAGACGTTCAGAAAGCCATTCAGCTATGCCATTCCAAAAAAGCATACGATCCGCAGGACATTGCAGCGATCGGCATTGCCTACCAGATGCACGGCCTGGTCATGACAGACAAAGACCAGAACAGCCTTCGAAACAGCATCATCTGGTGCGACAGCCGTGCCGTAGAGACCGGAGAGCAGGCATTTGAAGCGATCGGCAAAGAACGTGCCCTGCAGCACCTGCTCAATTCCCCAGGCAATTTTACTGCATCCAAACTGGCCTGGGTCAAGGCAAACGAACCAGAGGTCTATGCCAAAGCAGACAAAATCATGCTGCCGGGCGACTACATCGCCTTAAAGCTCACCGGTGCAGCCACCACCAGCACTTCCGCACTCTCAGAAGGCGTATTCTGGGATTTTATCTCCCAGAACCTGTCGGGAGATGTCATGGACCATTATGGGTTTAGCGAGGCCCTCATTCCGGAGATCAGACCGGTCTTTTCCGCCCATGGCCATGTCAGCCAGCAAGCCGCAGCCCAGCTGGGCCTCAAAGCAGGCATTCCGGTCAGTTATAAAGCAGGAGACCAGCCCAACAATGCCCTTTCGCTCAATGTGACCGAGCCAGGGGAAGTCGCTGCCACAGCAGGAACCTCCGGAGTGATCTACGGCGTCACCGACCATTTGCTGTACGACAAAGCATCCAGGGTCAATACCTTTGCACATGTCAACTATACCAGCGCTCAGCAAAGACTTGGCGTATTGCTCTGCATCAACGGAACAGGCAGCATGTACCGCTGGGCCAAAGCGCAATTTGGGGGGACGATGGACTACAACACCATCAACCAGCTCAGCGCAACAGCCCCTGCCGGAAGCAAAGGGCTGCGGGTCCTGCCATTTGGCAACGGTGCTGAGCGCATGCTCAACAACAAGATCGCAGGCGCCCATTTTCACAACATCGACCTGAACCTGCACAACACCGCGGATCTGTTCCGGGCAGTGCAGGAAGGCATTGCCTTCGCTTTCCGTTATGGGCTCGACATCCTGCGTGAAAACGGCATGCAGCCAGCCATCATCCGTGCCGGGCGCTCCAACCTCTTCCTGAGCCAGGTATTCACGCAAACTTTCGTAGACATCACCGGAGTACCCGTAGAGCTGCATGAAAACGACGGCAGTTACGGTGCCGCGATCGGGGCAGGCATCGGGGCAGGCTATTACAAGAATGCCGCAGAAGCCTTCACCAGCAAAAAGCCCCTGGGTATCATCACACCAGGAAACACGAACCTGGAAGCAGCGTACCAGGAATGGAAATCGCTGCTGAACAAAATACTAAGTCATTAATCATTAACCAAAATACCATAAATCATGTCATTAAACACCGACAACGAATTCTTCAAAGGAATCGGCCAGATCAAATACGAAGGCCCACAAACCGACAATCCACTGGCCTTCAGATGGTATGACCCAAGCCGTGTGGTAGCAGGAAAGACCCTGAAAGAACACCTGCGCTTTGCCGGTGCTTACTGGCATTCCTTCTGCGGCAACGGAGCCGATCCCTTTGGTGCACCGACACACATCTTCCCATGGGACAAGAAGGCCGACGCCGTAGAACGCGCAAAAGACAAAATGGACGCCGCATTTGAATTCCTGACCAAAATGGACATTCCCTACTATTGCTTCCATGACGTAGATGTGGTAGATTATAGCAACGACATCAACGAAAACGACCGCAGGCTACAGGCCCTGACCGAATACGCCAAACAAAAACAACAGGCAACCGGTGTCAAGTTGCTCTGGGGTACGGCCAACCTGTTCTCGCATCCAAGATACATGAACGGCGCCTCTACCAACCCTGACTTCCATGTACTGACCCATGGCGCAGCACAGGTCAAGGCAGCTTTGGATGCCACCATTGCACTGGGCGGCGAAGGCTATGTATTCTGGGGAGGACGCGAAGGCTACATGAGCCTGCTCAATACCGATATGAAGCGTGAGCAATTGCATTTCGCCAAATTCCTGCACGCAGCCAGAGACTATGCCAGGAAGAACGGCTTCAAAGGAACATTCTATATCGAGCCAAAACCATGCGAGCCGACCAAGCACCAGTACGATTATGATGCCGCAACAGTACTTGGCTTCCTCAGACAATATGACCTGCTTGATGACTTCAAACTGAACCTTGAAGTAAACCACGCGACACTGGCCGGGCACACCTTCCAGCACGAGCTGCAGGTAGCAGCCGATGCAGGCATGCTGGGCTCGATCGATGCCAACCGCGGCGACGTACAGAACGGCTGGGATACCGATCAGTTCCCGACCAACCTCAACGAACTGGTAGAATCCATGCTGATCATCCTGGAAGCAGGCGGTTTCAAGACCGGAGGCATCAACTTCGACGCCAAGATCCGCAGGAACTCCACCGACCTGGTTGATCTCTTCCATGCACATATCGGTGGTATGGACAACTTCGCAAGAGCGCTGATCATCGCAGACAACATCCTGCAAAAATCTGAATATAAAAAGATCAGGGCAGACCGGTACGCGTCATACGACAGCGGAGCAGGCAAAGAATTTGAGGCCGGCAATGTACCACTGGAAACCCTCAGGGAATACGCCATCACCAATGGTGAGCCAAAAACCATCAGCGGCCGCCAGGAATATTTGGAAAATCTGATAAACTGGTATATTTAAACAAAATTAACCAGATAAAAGACCAGGAAGGCTGGGCAGGTTAAGAAGGAAACGTCTTTTAAACCCGCTCAGCCTTTTTTTAAAACCAAATTAAACCAACAAATGAAGACACTCGGAATGCTAGATTATGCCGTATTTCTGGTATATTTCTTTATCGTCGCCTTTTATGGCTGGTGGGTATACCGCCAGAAAAAAGCCAAAAGCGAAAACTCCAAAGATTTTTTCCTGGCCAAGGATTCACTGACATGGTGGGCCATAGGTGCCTCACTGATCGCCTCCAATATTTCGGCAGAACAATTCATAGGCATGAGCGGCTCCGGTTTTAAAATGGGCCTCGCCATAGCCACGTATGAATGGATGGCCGCAGCCACCCTGCTCATTGTCGCCATTTTCTTCATTCCGGTTTACCTGAAAAACAAGATCTACACCATGCCGCAGTTCCTGCACCAGCGGTACAACGGCACAGTAGCCATGATCATGGCCGTCTTCTGGCTGCTGCTGTATGTCGTGGTCAATCTCACCTCCATCCTCTACCTGGGCGCGCTCGCCATACACAGCATATCAGGGATCAACCTGACCGCCTGCATGTACCTGCTGGCATTCTTCGCCATCATCATTACACTTGGCGGCATGAAAGTGATTGGCTATACCGACGTGATCCAGGTATTTTTCCTGATCCTGGGTGGTCTCGCGACCACCTACCTGGCACTGGACCTGGTCGCTACTCACTTCGGTTTCAGCGGTGTACTCAAGGGCTTCGGCCTCCTGACCGAAAAAGCAGACGAGCATTTCCACATGATCTTCAAGAAAGACAACGAAAACTACCTCGACCTGCCGGGACTGACCGTACTCATCGGCGGGATGTGGATCGTGAACCTGAACTACTGGGGATGCAACCAGTACATTACCCAGCGGGCACTCGGGGCCGACCTGAAAACCGCACGCGGGGGCATTCTTTTCGCATCCTTCCTGAAACTGCTCATGCCGGTGATCGTCGTATTGCCAGGCATTGCGGCCTACGTACTGTACAAAGAAGGCTACGGAGACTTCCAGACCGCCATGACACAAGGAGGTGAAGTCGCACCCGACACCGCCTATCCCGTGCTGCTCAACCTGCTTCCGGCAGGACTAAAAGGACTTTCATTTGCCGCCCTGACCGCGGCGGTGGTCGCCTCCCTTGCAGGTAAGGCCAACAGCATCGCCACCATCTTCACGCTGGACATCTATAAGAAAGTGATAGACAAAGATGCCCATGAAGACCAGCAGGTCGTCATCGGCCGCTGGACGGTCATCCTGGCCATGATCATTGCCATTGTCATTGCCCCGATGCTCGGGATCGATAAAAAAGGCGGATTCCAGTTCATCCAGGAATACACCGGCTTTTTCTCTCCGGGCATCTTTGCCATGTTCATCCTGGGCTTTTTCTGGAAAAAAACCACCTCCAATGCAGCACTTTTCGCAACCATAGGTGGTTTTGCGCTGTCGGTGGGCTTCAAGTTCCTGCCCTATGTCATGGATCTCGGCTTTCTGAGCAGCACAGGCTTTTCCAAACTGGTCAGGCAAGCAGACGGCACCATGATCTATGAAATGCCCTTCCTTGACCGGATGGGATTTGTATTCCTCATCTGCATGGTGGTCATGTACCTGATCAGTGTAGCAGAGCACAGGCGCGGCATTGCTGCAAATGGCCTTGAAATAGACCGCAGCATGTTCAAAACCAATCCGGGCTTTACTGTAGGTGCACTCATCGTCTGCGGACTCCTGATCGCCTTATACACGATTTACTGGTAAGTTATAAATGAAATCTGCCTTCATGTATACTGTTAAAATAAAAGCATCGTAAAACGATTGACCTATTGATAACGAATCTGAATTTGTTGTTTGACAGGGCATTTGTTATTTGCACTATGACTACGGTAACCGTGAATATTGCCAAAAATATAAATTGATCTATAAGGATATTCTGGGTTAATCAGTTGTGGTAGAAGGATTATAACCTATTAAACCCCTATTTTGTTCTCCGAATAAGTCTTCGCATATTCATTAGTCATTTTATTCCAAGTAATATTGATACATCAGTTTGAGCTACTTTGACAGGGATCTTTTTGTTATACAGAAACATTAAGGCTTTGCAATCAATTTCCGGTATTTCCGGAGAAATTTCGGGTTCCAGCGTATAAAAATACCGGACGCCTAAAGCAGACGAAAACGGAAATTTAGATTTAGGATGACCGGAAAGCCCCAGTGCATGAAGTAACTCATGATGAAGTGTGGTATATACTTCAAGATCTGTCAAAGTAGGTTTCACAAAAATTTCACTTAAGATAAGCTCCCTGCTTAAAAATCCTAACTTGCTAGTTGTAAAACCACGCCATTTTTCATCTGAAGAATTTGAGGATTCGAATCCTTTATCTGAACCCGGCATATGGATCCTTATCTTCGCATTGCTTTCGACACGCTCAAATTTCGGTAAACCCTTCAATGCCGATATAAACTCCAGACTGTTCATAATAAATTCTATTTGAGACGGAGTAAATTTCCCCTCAATAGAAAAAGTGAGGCTAGTTGAATTCCACTTTGTCGTTTTTCCATTATAAAAAAGAGCTTCCATAAAGTATTTCTTTTCTGCCTTGGTGTATACCAAATACTCGTCCTCCCTAACCTGAGTATTACAATTGCATAAACATAATAGCGGGATTAGACCAAGCACAAAATATTTAGTCTTATAAAATAGACGATGGGTTTTTAGCTGCTCCATATACACCAATGTGTCCATCAAATATACATGCCAATCTTATCGGAATACCACATTGCTTTATTTAATAGCTTCGTAGAGGTCGAACTATTAAAAAAGGTCGATCTCTTTTTATTTCCAATTACAAATATCCTAGACATAAATATAGTACATCATACAAAATAAATTAACAAAATACAATATATTACACTGATTATCAAATATTTAAACAAAAATAATTCACACTTTATAGTCTCTGGTTATCAGGATATACCTACCTTAGCAGCATGGAATATTTTGCAGATAAAATCTCATACATTTGCACTATGCAAACGTTAATTGTTCAACCAAAGAACCGAAAACAAATGGCAGCAGTGAAAGCGGCGCTCAAAGCTTTGGGCGTTTCGTTTAGGAAAGCAGACGCAGAACCTTATCCTGCTGAATTTACGGCAAAGCTCAAAAAAAGCCTTGCAGAAATTGAAGCGGGCAAAATAACCACAGTAGAACCCGGGAATCTGAAAGAGTTTCTAGGGTTGTAATGAGCCTTAGTTTAAACTTTTCCGATCAGGCCAAGCTTGAGATCGGTCATTTTAAAAAAACAGGCAACAAAGCTGTCCTAAAAAAACTGCTGCTACTATTCAATGAACTGGCCACACATCCTTTTGAGGGCACCGGTAAGCCAGAGCCCTTAAAATATCAGTTCTCAGGCTTATGGTCAAGACGCATCAACCGTGAGCACAGGATCATTTATCAGGTAACTGATTCTGAAGTTAATATACTTTCAGTAAAAGGCCATTATTGAGCGGAATGCAAACCTGATTGTCCCTTTAGTAACAAAATCACGCACTAATTTGATAATTCTGGAGAATCAATTACCTTTAAATCCAGATTAAACTAAATTTTATCAACCACAAATGAGTTTCAATAAGATCCTTCTGACCACAGCCTTCGCTGCATGTGGCATCAGCATTGCCAACGCGCAGGAAAAAACAAAACCTGAAGATACCGAAGTCTACACCCCGGTACCTAAAGTAGTACAGGCCAAAGGCGTGTTCACCCCGCCCCCGTCAGATGCCGTTGTACTGTTTGACGGCAAAGACCTGAGCAAATGGGTAACCACCGACAACAGAGACGAGCCGGCCAAATGGACGATAGGAAACGG